>Ga0335081_10003880_pt1 | contig 23568 bp, 16 predicted proteins | sample Lox_Sample_35_FD_206713 | JGI IMG/M metagenome (GOLD analysis project Ga0335081, IMG submission 206713) | Soil microbial communities from Loxahatchee National Wildlife Refuge, Florida, United States - Lox_Sample_3.5 | ecosystem: Environmental > Terrestrial > Soil > Wetlands | place: USA...
CAGACTGCACTCTCCAACGTTGCAGATGGAAAGCGTGCGGTCGGCGCAGCAGCAGGCGTTCACTCCACCGAAGTACGTTGAGCCGCTGACGCTGAGCTGCCCCGAAGGCGCTTCCCCGGAGACATTGATGCTATGCGCTCCGGTGGGATCGTTGCTTTGCACCGTTATGGTTGCGGACTTCGAGCCGAAACTCCCCGGCTGGAAGCGGATGGGCACCGCCATGGAATCGCCCGGCCCGATCGCCAGCGGATAGGACAGCACCTCCGGCACCACAAAGTCGCTCGAGGTGGAGGAAATGCCGCTTACACTCAGGGTGCATCGGCCGCTGTTACTCAGGGTCAGCGGCTCGTCCCGGAAGCAGCCAGGACAGGTCTTGCCGAAGTTGCCCTTGTTGGCAATGACCAGGTTCAGCTTCGGCGCCAGCGCCAGCCCCGACACCTTGATCTTGTGTGGCCCTGCCGGATCGCTGCTGAACACCGTGATGATGCCCGACTTGGCGCCGAAGCTCGTCGGCTGGAAACGGATGACAACTTCGGTCGAGTCGCCGGCAGCGACCTTCAGTGGATAGGAAAGCACCCCCGGCGCCAGGAAATCCGGCGAGGAGGAAGTGATGTTCGTGATCGCCAGCGGACCCGAACCGTTGTTGTTGATGGTCAGCAGCAGGTCGACGAACGAGCCCAGACAGACGCTGCCAAAATTGCCCGCATCGGCAATGGCGGTGGCAATGGTGCCGAACCCCCTCTGCACCCTGAAAAAGAACGGATCGATCGAAACCGGTACGGGAGTGACGTTGTCGACGTTCAGCAGCTGGTGCGTGGTGAAATTCGCATTGCGCTGATAGACCACGCCATTGGGAAAGTTCGCCTTGTCAGGGGTATTGTTGGCGGAAAATATCCCGTAGAACGTCTCCTCCACCGCCAGCATGTACAGGTAATCGCCCAGGTAGGGATCGAAGCTCTTGCCGGGCGTATTGGCCGGGGTATTGGCGAGGATATGGGTGATGAAGGAAGCGAAGTCGTTGTCTGTCAGCTCCAGCGTGGTCACCCACCGCTGGCTTGCGCCGCTGCCGTCCACCTGCTGATAGACGAATCCGAGTCTCCCCTTGTTGTTGATGGCCAGCGCCGGGTTGGTCGCATTGGTCACCGTCCTCAGGTCCCCTCCGGGCCAGGTCGCGCCTGAATCCGTCGACTTGCGCACGTGAAGCGTGTACGTGCCGCCCTGCAGATCGCCATAGCAGAGATAGACGATGGCGCTGTTTTTAGGATCGACGGCAATCGACAGATCTCCCCCGATCCGCTGTTGCCCAAGGAACAGGGAGAGAAAGGGATTGTTCACTCCCGTGACGACGCGCACGCCCTGTTTGGAATCGCCCGTATCGATCAGCGCCTGGAATGGAGTGCCGCCGCTCGCCCAGTTGTCATCCCGCACCACCACCACATCGCACGATGATGCGCCGGTGATCAGCGCGTAATACGCGGCATAGATCACACCGCTGCTGTGAATGGCGGGCCTGGTCTGAAACCCATCACGCCCCACCGTGCGTTTCTCCACCACCACGGTGCTGGTCGTGGGCGTGGCCACCGCCGCATCCAGCGACAGGTCGATGGTCGCCGGAATGTTCGCGGGGGCGTGATCGTTGCTGCCAATGTAGATCCGGTCTTTGCCGGCATCTGCTCCGGTGGGCACGGTGGCCGCCTGCACGAATGGCTGGTCGTCGTTTTGCCTTCGCGCCAGCCGCGTCATTGTGGTCAGGCCGGAAAAGTCATTGGTCCGCAGAATGTCGAAGTTGATAAGCGCAATGTTGTTTCCGGTTCCCCACAGCACTCCGGCGTAGAGCATTCCGCTGCTGGAGGCAAACCGCAGCGTCTGGTCGCGTACGGGCGTGCCGGCGATGATGTCGATCAGGCTCCAGCTATTTCCTCCATCGCTGGAGAAAAACACCGGCGAGTTGGAACTGCCCAGGTTGGGGCTGGGAGTAAACGCCGTCCCGGCGATTTCCCGCGGGTTGGCCGGATTCACCGCCAGATTCGGCTCGCTGTCCTGGTTCGTCTCCCCGCTCGACAGGTTAGGGATCATGTTCACGACTGTGATGACGTCGGCCATGTCAGCGCTCTCCCTTCTCCTGCCCCAGCAGGCGCTCGATCTCGGAAAGCCGTTCTGTGGGGAGCAGGTCCATCGGTTCGGTCGCCCGATACATCGCGCGTGCCGTCTCGGGCACGGCATCCTCACGTTTTACGCGGTGAAGCAGCAGCACTCCGCTCACCCCTTCGTGCAGCTTGGGCGACCGGTGCCAAGCAATGTCCGTGCTGTTGGCGAACAGGACCTCGATTTCTCCGGTGACTTTTTTGCCTTTGACCACCGACCGCACCTGCACGCGCGCAATCCACCACTCGGGGTCATGTTCCGACCTGAAGATGGAAGGCTCCTCGGCACGGCGGCTGGCGACCACTGTTCCCCTCACGATAAGGTCCGCTTCCTCTACTCTTCGCCGCAATGGCTGCTCCTCGGCGTCGCGGATTACCCTGGCCACCTCCTGCCGGCTTTCGCGTGATGACTCCACCTGATCGAGCGCCCTGACCACTACGCGATCGGCCAGCAGCAGAACATTCGTGAAGAACACGAACGTCGCTCCTTCCTCCATGGCCTGCGGGCCGTCACTCATCACAACCACTTCTTTGCCCGCCATCCCGCGCAGCACTTCGGTGCTTCGCAGTATCTCCTCCACCTCCACCGTGAAGGCCCTGCCTTCGGCGCTGCCCGAAGCCAAGCCCGGAGCTCCCTTCCTGAGGACCCGGCCCCGGAAGACGAACCCGGCCTCTTCGACCAGACGCAGCAACTCCGTCCGCTTCATTGCGCTTGGTTCCCCTTTCTGGCAGCTGATGAGCCGCCGCATCGGGCTGTGCTGGTCCCCACGGACAGCCAGTCACGTGATCCTGTTTGGAGATAAGGAGAGCTTGTATGCCCAAAGGTGAGACATGTCAAGCGTAGACTTCTGGCGCTTTGGTGGCGTCTGATTCATCCGCCTGACTTCGTGTGCGCATAAATCTGTTTTGAAGGAACGCGGCTACCGGGGTCCCCGGCAGACGCTGCTTCCGCGTCTTGCTGGGGTGGATCAGCAGCGCCAACATGAATGGGTTTGAAAGTGCACGGCTTTAGCCGTGCCGAAAGCTGCCCCATAAAACATGGGCTTTAGCCTCTGTGGTGATTCAATTTCAACCACAGATGGCGACCCATCAGGACTCGCCTGCAGCTTCGCTTAGCGGTGCTTTACGCAGCAGCTCTGTCGCGAGCTTGGTAAACATCTCTTCCACCCCGTCTCCGGTTTTCGCACTGGTAACCTGAATCTTCCATCCTTCGGCTACCAACTGTTCCAGTTCTGGAGCCGTGATCTGCCATTTGTTCCACAAGTCTGATTTGTTGACGATCAGCATGCAAGGAATGTCGCCCACGGCCTCCAGGGCCCGCTTGTGGATACTCTTGGCGCTGAGTAGTGTTTCGGACCAGGTACCGTCACAAACCAGAAAATATCCGGCCGCACCGCGAAGATACGACGTTTGCACCTGCGAACGCGAGTCTTCACCAGCCAGATCCCAGAGAAGCAGCAGCACATCCTGATCGCCCACCTTCAATTCCTTTTTATCAATCTTGACCCCGACAGTCGTCAGATACTTGGCGTTAAAAATGCCCTTGACATAACGCGCCACCAGGCTTGTTTTACCTACCCCGAACGAACCAAGCATGCAGATTTTCTTCTGGATCATATGGTCATCTCCCCGACACATTCACCCGCATCGAGACACTACGATTCAGTTCCAGCTGATAGGCCGTCGATCCATGCTGGATCGGCTGGCTGCTACCTAAGGCCACCGCGGTCATCATATCGGGTGCAACTCCTCGTTCCCGAAGGGCTTCCACCACCCGTTCCGCGCGTTCCCTGCTCAGGGTCTGATTCTTGCCCTCGGCGCCCGTCTGATCGGCCCGGCCGTAAATATCGAGGTGGATCTGCCGGCCCAACCTGTGGGCCGTTTCCTGCAACCTGTTCAACATCTCCTCAATGTTGTCGAGCCGCAGCGCCTGCTCCGGCCGCAGATCACTTGAATTCAGGGGAAACAGGATCTTCTGCTCTTCGAGTTGTCGCTTTCCGGCATTGAATTCGCGCTGCTGCACGAAGGTATTGTCGAGCGATTCATAGGGTTGCAGATTGAGGCGTAGCTTATCGGGTGCGATGTCGAATTCCCTTGCCAGTTTGACCGGATCCGGCGCCAGGGGATCGCGTAAGCCACGGACCGAATAGTTCGCCCAGTCTGTGTCCCAACCGGTCACTACGATACCAGGCTCCTTCTGTAGCCGCGCCAGGTAGTGCTCCCAGCGGCTATTCCGGCGATGCACGAACAAGCCGATGGCCAGTACGACGATTACCAGCGCGACCAGGGCGGCGACCCACCTGGATGACTGCTTCCGCGGACGCCCGGTCTGCCCAAGCAGGCAGTTCTGCAAATGAGGACGCGCGCCATCGAACATGTGCGCGTCGCCATTGAACGTAGCCAATGCCCCGGCAAATTCACGGTGGATGAGTTCGTTCTCCCGCACGAACACATTCTTCAGCTCTGGTGGAGGATTCCCGAGGATGGTTCCCGCGAGCAGCGCCTGAGGACCGTGATGGACCCACAGCGTAAAGTCATCCGTCTGGATTACCCCGAGGTCCTGTGAGTGCTTACCGGTGAAAGCATCGCTCACAAAATCGCCTATCGCCGTCAACATGCTGGAGGCCAATTCGGCTTCGCTTATTCCTTCCCCCGGCGCGGCGACGTACTGTAATACGGCCCCGGTGTCACGCTGAATAAGAAAAACCTGCTGCACCTTGTAGCGCAGGCTGCGCAGCAGAGCGATTTCCCCGAAAGATCTGCCGCTGCGCATCGCCTCGAAGCGCCATTTCAGGCTCTCCCAGGACAGGCTGCGCTCCAGGATGAAGTTGATGGATTCCGTCATGCTGCGAAACGCATTGGCAACGGCCTTGCGAACCGTTTCGCCAATGATCGGAGCAAGAGAGGTAGCCAGAATGCCCGGGTTCCTGGTGATGGAGATCTTCAGGGCCTGCTCGACAATGGGGTAAAAGGAGCGTTGCAGGCCCTGGCCCTGCTGGGTGGCGAGGGCAACCGCCCTGGCAAGAATACGGCTGACTTCTTCGGCCCGAATCTCGCCATCGTCGAGTCTCTTCCGCAGCGCCTGCAGCTCAATCATCTGCTGCCCGAGCAGCAGCGCCCGAAGCTCGCTCAGTTCATCGCGGCCCTGGTCGTATTCCGGATCGAGTTTCGGACCAGCCGGGGTTGCGCCCATAGCGTCCTCATGCCTGTGTGGCACTCCGGACAGGCTTGGGTTTGCCCTTCTCCACCTCGCTCTCGTCCTTCAGGCGCACCGCCACTTCGACGAACAGGGCAGCCAGCGCCGAGCGGTCCGTCTTGGCATCGTTCAGTTCGCGGACGCGGGTTTCAAGCAGGGCGCTGATGGAATCGTTGCGCTGGCGGATTTCGTCCATGATCTTGCGCGACTCGGACATTAACTCCTGCCGTGCCGAGCTTCGGTCCTGGGAAACCCTGCTGTCGAGATCCGATATTCTCTTCGACAACTGCGCGGAGGCGGTCTTCAACTCGCGCGAGATTTCGTTCAGCACTTCCTCCCGCTCCTCGCGCTCCGTTTTCAGACGTGCCGCCAGCGACTCCGTTTCCTTCCTGAAGAACGCCTCCAGCGAATCCAGCCGCCGGCGCATCGTATCCTTGATCTCGGCCGTCTGCCGCGCAAGCGCGTCTTCGACACGGCCGAACCTCGCCTCGTAATTCTTGATCTGGGGACCAAAAAGGATTTCGCGGATCTTGTCCACACTGGCGCCACTGGCCTCGGCAGTTTCGGCGACCGCCGCTTCCACCGCGTCTGGCTTGCTCGCCGGCTTCTCTTTCATGTCCTTTGCTCGCACCGGAACCGCACTCATGATGGGCCTCCTCGGCACTTTAGCTGGAACAGAACCACGGAAATCATGCTATACCCAAATTGCCTGGAGTGAGAATCGTCTTCACAAAAGCTGCAGGCCGGGAGTTGGCAGTCCCCACCCGTCTGCCCGTCACCGGGAACCGGACATTTGTATTGGTAGTCAGGATCCGCGTTCCCGATTCCGTTGGCCGTCGCCGCAGGCACTGCGGCGCCCGATCATATCACCCGTCTCGTAGCGCCGGGGAATATGTTGTGGTGCCGTTGCGGCAATGGGCGTAACAATCGAAAGTTCTGGAGGCCACAATGAAGGCCATCGTCGTTCGTGAATTCGGGGGTCCCGAAGTCTTAAGGCTCGAAGAAATCTCCACACCGCGTCCCGCTGCTGGCCAGGTTCTGGTTCGAATCCACGCCGCAGGCGTGAACCCGTATGACACCTATATGCGCACCGGCACATATGCCATCAAACCGCCATTGCCGTACACACCCGGGTCCGACGGCGCCGGCGTCGTCGAGGCCATTGGCGAGGGTGTGAAAAGCGTCAAGCCGGGCGACCGCGTTTATCTTGCAAAGAGCGTGACCGGTGCGTACGCGGAATATGCACTCGCCCTTGAGAACCAGGTCCATCACCTTCCAGCAAAGATTACATACGCCCAGGGAGCGGGCGTTTGGGTGCCGTATGGCACCGCGTACCATGCGTTATATCAGCGCACACAGGCTCGCGCAGGCGAAACCGTGCTGATTCATGGCGCCAGCGGCGGCGTAGGCATTGCGGCTGTTCAGCTGGCACGCGCCATGGGCCTCGTCGTCCTGGGTACGGCGGGTACCGACAAAGGCCGCGATCTGGTCAGGCGCGAGGGGGCTCACCACGTCTTCGATCACACCAGGCCGGATTACCGGGAGCAGATTCTGAAAGCGACCGGCAGCGGGGGTGTCGATCTCATTCTTGAAATGCTGGCCAACGTGAATCTCGGCCATGACCTGAAGCTGCTCGCTCTTCACGGCCGCGTTATCGTCATTGGCAGCCGCGGCGATGTCACCATCTCGCCGCGCGACCTCATGACGCGCCGTGCTTCGATTCACGCCTTCACCCTTTGGGGCATCAGCGAAGCCGAAGAGAACGAGATTCACGCCGGCCTTATCGCTGGTCTGGAGAATGGCACGCTGCGGCCTGTCGTCGGGAAAGAACTGCCGCTCGCCGAGGCTCCCCGCGCACACAAAGAAGTCCTGGAGCCGGGCGCCTTCGGCAAAATCGTTCTGGTTCCGTAGGGCTTTAGCGGACGCGGCACAGGGGTGCGTCGCCTGCTTGCGCTTTGCGGGCCCAGGGCAGTCCCAGCGCCATCCCGAACTGCCTTTCAACCCCGCAGGTATGCGTCGGTCCCCTTCATCCAGTCCACGCGTGGTGGCGTAAAGACATCCAGGTCCACGGTATCTTCCAAAGCCACAGCCTCATGCGGCATGCCGGCGGGTATGGTCAGGACTTCTCCCGTCGCGACGACGATTTCCCTGCCCTGGATCAGGAACTTTAGCGCCCCTTCAAGAACGTAGGTAACCTGTTCGTTGAGGTGGCTGTGTATTGGAACCAACGCACCCTTCTTCAGCAGAACGCGAGCCAGCATGAGGTTGTCGCCCACGATGAGTTGGCGCTCGATCAGTGGGTTGAGCGGCTCCAGCGCAACGTCCTGCCAGCGGGTATGGCGTGGCTCGCTGGACGGCGCCGCCGGCTTCTCGGGCATGGTATTGGAGAGCAGAGCAGCGTTCATTGCGACATCCTTTCGTATGATTTGCAGCTCTTCCGCATAACCGCGATGGCGTGTGGGCAGGCGATTGCTGCCGCCAGGCGCGGCCAGCCGGGATTCACTGTCGCTGCCCCGGCATCGGCGGCAGTCGCCGGGCAAAATCCTCCGTCACGAAAATCTGTCTTCCGTGGCAGATCACCGCGACTCCCACCACATTGTAGGCCGGGTCGAGAATGTTGCGACGATGCGGTGGGTCGGCCATCAGGGCCTCATGCGCCGAGGCAACGTCCATGTCCAGGGCGACGTTCTCGCCTTCGCGATCAAACGGCAATCTCGCGTTTTCGAATCGTTGCTGTGGCGGCGGCTCTCCCGGAAGCTGGTGCGAAAGCGCGGAATCCCGCACCATCAGTTCCGTATGTTGGCGCGCCGTCTGGGTCAGGCGTGCATCGACCGTCAACGGCGAAAGCCGCCGTTCGGTCCGGCTTCTGTTGATCAGAGCTACAAGCTGCGCTTCGGCTTCGCCGCCACATCGTGGCTTCGTCGCGTCGGGCCGGTGTACTTCCCTCTGCGTCTGTGCCCAGGCTGGCGTCACGCACAGGAGCGCGGACAGCATGCCGATTGTTATACGCCCGGAAACGTCGAAAGTCCTGTGGCTCACCGGAGCCTCCTCCCGCGAATTCTCCAGATTGTGCTGCCAGCCACCAGAGCTTGCAGCAGTAATCCGGCAAAATGTTATGGCTCAGGAAGCGGCAGCCTTGCCGGGAGCGTTGGCCAGCGGAAGCCACACCTGAAATCGTGTTTCACCCGGCTTGGACGTGACCTGAATGTTGCCCCTATGCTTCTTCACGATCCGCTGCACCGTGTCCAGGCCCAGTCCTGTGCCTTGTCCAACCCCTTTGGTGGTGAAAAACGGTTCGAAGATGTGGGGTTTTACTTCCGGGGAAATTCCAGGACCGTTGTCGCCAATCTCCACCACAACGCAGGTGTCGTCGCGCCAGGTTCGCACCCGAAGCTCGCCCTTTCCGCCCATGGCATCGATGGCGTTGTCGATCAGATTGGTCCAGACCTGATTCAGCTCGCTGCCGAATGAATTCACCAGCAGCGGCACCGGCTGATAATCGCGTTGCACCAGCACGCCGCGCTTCAGCTTGTGATGCATGATGGTCAGGGTCGTCTCCAGGCTTTTGACGATATCGACGTTCTGCAACGGCGCCTGATCCATGAAGGTGTACTCCTTGATCGCGCCGACCAGGTCGGAAATGCGGGCCGTGCTGCTCTCGATCTCCTTCAACAGATTGGCAATCTCGACCGAAGCGGAGATCCTCACCAGAGCGGCGCGAGCCGTGTCTGCGTCCAGAGTCTCAAACAGCGTTTCGAGAGCCTCTGCCCTGATGCCTCTTTGCGCCAGCTCGGCCGCCAGTTGCCACAGATCGTTATGTCCGTGACTACGCAATAACGAATCAATCTGTTCCTCCAGATCGCTGATGGCCAGCGCGTTGGGTGGAGGCTCGTCGCTCTGGACGAATGAGGCTTCCAGCTTCTCGATCTCGGCTTTCTGCGCTGCAGTGAGTTCGCGCCGGCCCAGTTCGTGGCTCGCTTCTTTGATCCGCTTCAGCGTATCCCGCAGCTGGCTGGTGGCCCGCCTGGCGGCTGAGGCGGGGTTATTCAGCTCATGGGCAAGCCCTGCGGAGAGCTTCCCCAACGCTGCCAGGCGATCTCGTTGCTGCTCGAAGCGGGTGGCTTCACGAATCCGGTCCGACATCACGCCCACCAGACGCTTCGTCAATTCGGGCATCTTGTGGACGAGATCGGGAAACAGTGCTGCCGGAAATCGCAGGATGCGGCCGTCGGTGACTGCACCGCCGGTGACGGTGAATTGTTTCGCCCGGGAGAAAGGCAAGGCGCCGGTGACATCGCCTGGCTTGCTGGCAATCACGAAGGCTTCGCCGGCCAGTTCACCACGCCACTGGAACTGCCCTTCCAGAATAACGAACATTGCATCCGAAGGATCGCCTTGCCGGGCATAGATGTCGCCCGGCTTAAGCTGCATCTCCCGTGACTTGCCGAGAAACCAGGCGATCTGGTCCTCAGGCAAGTCCGCGAAAATTGGGAAGCGTAACAGCTCCGATCGGTCCGCCATTTACACCTTGCTCAGGTATTGATGAATGAACTGCACCGCCACCGACCCTTCGCCAACTCCCGAGGCAACGCGTTTCACCGAACCGTGACGCACATCGCCCACCGCAAACAGTCCCGGCACATTGGTTTCCAGCAGGAAGGGATCTCTTTCCAGACTCCATCCTTTGGGTCGCTCACCCTCTCGTAACAAATCGGGACCGGTCAGAATAAAACCTCGGTCGTCTCGCGCGACAACATCCGCCAGCCAATCTGTGCGCGGCTGAGCTCCAATGAAAATGAACATTGCGCTGGCCGGTACCCGCTCGAGCCTGTTCGTGTCCGAGCAAAGCACCGAGATTTCTTCCAGGTGCGTGTCCCCATGCACTTCCGAGATGCTGGCATGAGTCCATATCTGGATGTTGGAGGTTTCATGAATCTGGTCAATCAGGTATTGCGACATCGTGCTGGAGAGCGAACTGCCCCGGATCAGGATGACAACCCGATCCGCATACCTGGCGAAGTTCATGGCGGCTTGTCCGGCGGAGTTCGCGCCGCCTACCACATAAACGGTTTCCCCTTTGCAGGACAGGGCTTCGGTCGCTCCGCCGCCATAGTACACACCCGCGCCCTGCAGTCGGTCGATTCCCGGAGCCTCCAGCCGCCGCCACTGCACGCCTGTGGCAATCATCAGCGCGTGACAGGAAATCTCGTTTCCATCCGCCAGCCTGATGATCCGATATGAACCCTCCGTACGAACTCCGACCGCTTCCTGCGGCGAGAGAATTTCCACCCCAAAGCGTCGGGCCTGCACCACCGCGCGGCGGGCCAGGTCTCCACCGCTCAGGCCGGTTGGGAATCCCAGATAGTTCTCGATGCGGGAACTCATGCCCGCCTGTCCCCCGGGCGCCTCCCGCTCGATCATCACCGTGTGCAATCCTTCCGAAGCTCCGTAAACGGCCGCAGCCAGCCCCGCAGGTCCTCCACCGATGATGGCAAGGTCGTAAAAGCTGGTTTCCGCCCGCGTACGCAATCCAACCTTCTGCGCCACCTCCGCCGGCGCGCTCTCCAGCAGTCTCGTTCCGTCGGGGAACAACACCACCGGGAGATTGGCTGCGTCCGGACCCAGAACGTCCAGCAGACGCTTCGTGTCCGGGTCGCTGATCGACAGCTCAACATCGATCCACTGGTACGGCACATGGTTCCGCGCCAGGAAGTCCCGCAGCTCATAGCTACGTCGCGACCAGCGGGTGCCCAGCACACGTATGCCCTGGAACGCCGGGCGAAACGTCGCTCGCCAGTCGTCGAGCAGGTCATCCAACTGCGGATACAGATGCATTGCGGGCGGATCCCATGGCTTGAGGAAAAAATAATGGATAGCGGCCTGGTTGATCGCGCTGATCGCGGCGGTTGTGTCGGCGTAGGCCGTCAGCAGCGCCCGCCTGGCATCAGGAAAGATCCGCATCCCTTGCTGCAGGAACTCGACTCCGCTGATCCGCGGCATGCGCTGATCGGCCAGCAGCAGAGCCACGCTGTCACTACGCGCCTTCAGTTCTTTAAGAAGCTCCAGAGCCTGCTCGGGAGAGTCGCTGCCGATGACACGATAGTCGGCGCCGTATTGCGAGCGAAGATCGCGCTCGATCGCCCGCAGAACATCGGGATCATCGTCCACACTGAGCAGGATTGGTTTCGCCATCTCGGATACAGTCTCGGGCGTGCGGAGATTCGGTCTGCCGGAACAGCCTGTTTAGATACAGAAACCGGTCATTTGGTCGCGCACTTCATCGGGCAAATACCGGGAAAACAGGAGAACTCTCCAGAAGAGATTTCTGAACCGTTCGATGGCGACTCAGGAGAGCTGACCACCGCTTTCGAGTTATTGACCGCTTCGCGTGGCTGACCTACGATGTGCTCGAACGCGAACAGGTATTTCGCATGGCGGTTCCGGGTCTGGGCACAACCGAACGGAACATGTCGGGCCAGATGGTTGGTCACTACCGCATCTCCGAGAAAATCGGGGGCGGCGGCATGGGGGTGGTGTACAAGGCGGAAGATATCCGCCTGCACCGTTTCGTTGCCCTGAAGTTTCTTCCCGAATCGCTGGCGCGCGATGCGCAGGCCCTGGCTCGCTTCCGGCGCGAGGCTGAGTCGGCCTCCGCCCTCAACCATCCCAACATCTGCACCATTCATGACATCGGCGAAGAGAATGGCGAAGTCTTCATCGTCATGGAATTTCTCGAAGGGGTGACGTTGAGGCATCGCATTGCAGGCCAGCCAATCGACATTGAGACCCTGCTGGGGACAGCAATTGAAGTCGCCGATGCCCTCGATGCGGCACACCAGGCGGGGATCATTCACCGCGACATAAAGCCGGCAAACATCTTCATCACCAAAAGTGGCCGGGCGAAGCTGCTGGACTTCGGCCTGGCAAAGAAAAGCCTGGCGGAGCGTGCCCGGCAGGCGCCCGAAGAACCCTCGGCCGCTACACTCACGGAGATCGACGAGCAGTTGACTACGCCCGGTACCGCCATGGGCACCGTGGCCTACATGTCGCCCGAGCAGGCGCTGGGCAAGGAGCTCGATGCCCGCACGGACCTGTTCTCCTTTGGAGCTGTGCTGTACGAGATGGCCACGGGAAAGATTCCGTTTCAGGGCGAAACATCGGCGGCACTCTTCGATGCCATCCTGCATCAGGCGCCGGTCGCTCCGGTACGGCTGAACCCGGAGCTGCCGGGGAAGCTGGAAGACATCATCAACAAATGCCTGGAAAAAGACCGCAAGCTGCGCTACCACAGTGCCTCTGAACTTCGCAGCGACCTGCAACGGCTGAAGCGCGACACCGAAAGCGGCCGCGGATCGGCGGCAACTCCAGCATGGATAACCACAGGACGAAAGACAGTTGCAGTTCACAAGAACAAACTCTGGATGACAGCGATAGCAGCAGTCGTCCTGATGGCATTGCTGTTTTCCGCCCGCTTTGTCTACCGCTCGAGGCATGGGCAACAGGCTGCGCGGCATCCGGCCGAAGTGGCGCTAAAAGGGAGGCGCTCGGTCGCGGTGCTAGGGTTCAAGAACCTGTCGGGGAAGCCTGACACCGCCTGGTTATCGACGGCCTTCTCGGAAATGCTGACGACCGAACTCGCGGCCGGCGGTCAACTACGCACTGTTCCCGGCGAGCAGGTAGCCCGCGCCAGAATCGATCTCTCGCTGCCCGATACGGACAGTCTGGCGCAGGACACGCTGGCCAGGATTTATCAGAACCTGGGCAGCGACCTTGTAGTCCTGGGTTCCTATCTCGACTGGAGCGGACAGGTGCGGCTGGATCTGCGCCTGGAAGATGCGGTCAAGGGCGAGATGATTGCCGCCGTTTCCCAGACCGGCGCCGAGACCCAGCTCCTCGATCTGGTAAACCGTGCAGGAGCGGAGCTGCGTGAAAAATGCGGCGTCAGCCAGGTTACGGCCCAACAGGCAAGCGAAATCAAAGCCCTCACGCCATCGGATCCCAGGGCGGCGCGGCTGTATGCCGAGGGTCTGGCAAAACTCCGGTCCTTCGAAAACATGGCAGCCCGCGACCTGTTGCAGAAGGCCATCGCCGCCGAGCCCAATTTCGCGCTTTCCCACGTTGCCCTGGCGACAGCATGGGACAATCTTGGCTACAACACCCGGGCGCGCGAGGAAGCAAAAAAAGCATGGGAATTCTCCGACAACCTGGGCCGCGACGACCGTCTCTGGGTAGAGGGACGCTACCGGCAGACAGCGCACGAGTGGGCTAAAGCCGCCGAAATTTATGGGCAACTCTTTCGTTCTTACCCCGACAATCTGGATTATGGACTGGAACTCGCCCGCGCCCAGATGAACAGCGGCAGGAGCCGCGACGCCCTGGCCACTATCGATACTCTGCGGAAGCTGCCTTCCCCGATGGGCGACGATCCCAGGATCAGTTTAAGGGAATGCGTAACAGCCTTTTCGCTGGCAGATTTCAGCCGGGCGCAGGCGCTCGCTGCCCAGACCGTGGAGCTGGCGAAGGCGCGAGGAGCAAGGGTCCTGGCGGCTTCCGGTCGCTTGCGCGAGTGCGTCGCGCTCGAGCGGTTGGGCCAGTGGGACAAGGGGATTGCCGCCTGCGGGGAGGCCCAGCGCGGCTACGCGGAGGCAGGCGACCAGAGCGGCGTTGCCGATGCAATCAACGACATGGCGAATCTCCTGTCCGATCAGGGAAACCTGCCCGCGGCGAAAGCGAAGTACGAGGAGGCGCGCGCAATATATGCCAAAGTGGGCGATCTCGACGGCGCGGCCAACGCGGCGGTCAATATTGCGGATATTCAGGGCAATATGGGAGATTCGCGTGCTGCGGTGAAAGTGTTTGATGAGACGGTGGCCATCTACCGCGAGATCGGCGATCTTGGCAATGCCTGCCTTGCCCTGGCCAACGTTTCCTCCGTGCTGGAGTCCCTGGGTGACCTGCATCGCGCCCACACCAGCGGAGAAGAAGGCGCGGCGATGGCGCGCCAAATTGGCGCCAAGGCAACCGAGGCGGCAGCCTTGTCCTTTCTCAGCATCGTCGCCTACGACCGGGGCGACCTGGCAGCGGCCAACCGCTATCTGGACCAGGGTGAGCCGCTCCTGCGCGCGACCGGCGAAAAAATGATGTTGAGCAATACACTGGCCATTCGGGGGTCGCTGTTGCTGGCACAGGACGATATGAACGGCGCACGGGAAAAATACAACCAGGCGCTGAGCATGGCCGGCGAGATCGGCGATAAGCACGATGCCGCTCTCGCTCAGGTGGCACTCGCGATCATCGCGATTGAACAGGGCGATCCCGCCGGCGCGGAAGCGCCCGTCCGGCAAGCCGTGGCGGAGCTGAGCGCCGAGAAGCCGGTGGACGATGAAATCAGGGCCCACACGGTGCTGGCACGCGCTTTGCTGTCGATGGGAAAACCCGCGGATGCGCTGAAAGAAGTTGAGACTGCGAAGCCGCTGGCCGCGCAAACCCAGAATCCTGCTCGCCGCTGGGATACAGCCCTGGTCGAGGCCCGGATGCAATCTGCCGGCGGAAATTCGGCAGGCGCCAGGAAGAGTCTATTAGCCGTGCTGGGCGAAGCCGACAGGACAGGTTTTGTACCCTACGGCTTCGAGGCACGCCTCGCGTTGGGAGAGAACGAAATGCAGTCCGGCAACGCGGCCGAGGGCCGAGCCCGGCTCCAGGCATTAGTAAAAGATGCCAGAGCCAGGGGTTTCCTGTTGATCGGCCGCAAGGCCGCCATCGCGCTTAAGGGCAGCATTCCATCGCAAGCTGCGGCGCACTGAATAAGTATCTCCCGGCAGTGAGCACAGATCGGCTTCTCTCGACCTGACAGTCTCAATACACCCGATTCCAGGTGACTCCCGGGGTGATTTCTTTCGTGGGGTCGAAATTAGGATCGTTGTTCTGGAAATATCTTCCGTCGGAGCTTATGTAGCTATAGCTATATTTATTGCTGAGATCGTATTCCTGTCCGTTTTGCGGATTTATGTAGGCGCGCTGGTCCAGGGCAAAGAGGGTCCAGTCTCTGGCGGATTTGTCCATCGCCGCCTGTTGAGCCCGGCTTTCGGCGATGGATTGGTTCACCGAGGCTGCCCTAGCTTGTTCATTCATCTGCCACGTCTGCGTACGAATGTTTTCGGCGTCCTGCGAAGCCTTCATCATCGTCTGAAAATTCGCGTTTGAGGCCGCAATCATTGCGTCGCTCTGTTGCTTTATGATCTGGGCCATCCGGAAATCCCAGGCCTGGTCGATGCGGTACGATCGGTTAATTGCCAATAGGTGCGGGCGGATCCCATCCAGAGTGCCCCTCGGCGCGCGAAAGATTACCAGCGGATAGGAATTGCAATTGTGATTGATTGAGGGCGGCGCCACATAATTGCCGGGCACCCAGACATCGGCGCAGTGGACCCTTGTGCCAATGGTTTCCTCGACCTCGCGCCCATTGATGGAGTAATGGATGCGCGCCAGCACCCCAGCCAGGGTGTGGTGTGCGGGCCGGGCATTCCGCAGTCCCATCCGCTGGAATTGGCTGGCCTGGGAATAGGCGTCTTCCTGCATCTTCTGCAGCGTAGCCTCCAACCTGGCCTGGTCTTCCGGATACAGAGGGTCAATTCGATCCAGGGTCGCGTTGGGGCGCAGGTTCGGCAGCACGATTCGCTGCAGAAATTCCGCGGGGGTGCTCATGTCAACCGGAGGGCAACCGTTCCGGGCCATGATCTGTGCCAGCGTCCGGCTGGTGGTATCGCGCCAGGCAAGTCCGGGATAAACCTCAATTGCGGTCAATCCGTCTGGGCTTTGGGCACGGGTTTGGGCTTCCGGGCCGGTCCCGTGGCATCCTCGCGAGCGATCGATGGCGCCAGCAAATTTCCAATCCGCGGGAACCTGCAAGGTGGCCGCCCTCATTTGCAGCGCCGGGTCAAAAATCTCGACGGTGCGCGTCATCCCATTTGCAAAAGCGTCAGCGCCTGCATTCTGGCCGGTCGTAAGCGCCTGCAATTTGGCGCGGTATTCGTCTTCGGTCAGCATACCGTTGGCGCGGAGCTCTTTTAGCGACTCGATCTGTTGCTGGAGAGGATCGCCCGATTGCGCCTGCGCGGCAGGCTGTGAGGCAGAAATCGCCCGCACTTTGGCCTGGTACTCCTGTTCGCTGAGCACCCCGTTGTCGCGCAGTTCCTTTAAGGTTGTGAGTTGATCCTCTTGAGCCGGCTCGGCGGAAGCGGACTCTTGCGTACCCGGGCCTCCCGCCCGGTCCTCCGCGTCATCGTTCGCTTTCGCCCCATGTTCGTCTCCGTCGGACGCTTGCCCGCCGGCGGTTGGCGCCGCCCCGGACTCGATCGCTCGTACCTTGGCCTGGTATTCGTCCTCGGTGAGTATGCCGCTGTCGTGCAGCTCCTTAAGAGTTGCCAATTCCTTCTGCTGTTTGGCGCCCGGCCTCTGCTGGTTCCATACCACCGTGACACACGCCAGCAGGACCAGGGCGACGGATGCAACCAGGGCCAACTTGTGCTTCATGATCAAGTCCTTCATTTTTATTCTCCGAGGTTCACGGATCTCTCACGGATGCTGCGCTGCAATTCGCCTCTCGCTTCGGGCGGACGGTGCCAGCGACCGGTCGAACATTCGGGCCTGGAAGTAAAGGGGCAACAGCACGACACCAGAGAAGAAGAGCACAAACCCGCTGATGATGAGCAGGCCCAGCCTCCACGCGGGAACAATCCCGGCAAATGCCAGCAGAAAGAGGATCACCAGGCCGGCAACTTCGGCAAGTCGGCGTATCTTGCGACGATGGGTATCTCCAATCGTGACCGTTGTGCGCAATGCAGCGACCGTGCCTGAACTTATTCGTATTGCAACGATCGAAAATCCCACAACGCCAACCAGGACGGGAAGCATGATGAGGATTACGCCGAGAACCGGGTTACTTTGAGTTCGCCGGAGGATAAGTTCAATCGCACCCGCGACCCCAGCAATCATCAATGCCAACGCAGCCAGGACCTTCACGGTGCCCCGCGTGGAATAGGCTGGACTGCGGCGCCAGGCATGCCAGGCCCAGGCGACGATCAGAATGTATATGGGCATGAGATACATCGCGGCTCACTATTGTCCGAAGGAAATACTCATGAACATCTTCTCGATCGCCTGGTCTTCAGCGCCTATCTGATCGCTGGGAATGGACGCGAAAACAGCTAAGAAATGCCCCGCCGGAGCGGCAAGGCCGGCCAGCCTCAGTGCGACAAGTTTCCCTTTTTCATTACGGCCGCCACAGAAGGCCCAGGCTGCGTTGTGGCCGTTGACCTGGGTGGTCCCGTGATCTCCCATCTTGAAACCCTGATACCTGGCTTGGGATTGGGAAATCAGTTGCTCTACGACGTCTATGGGGTCGTGCGCATCCCCGAAGGGGCCGATCATGACCCAACTCGAGGCGTGCGCGAACTCGACGCCTTCTGCGCCGTTCTCGCCCTGCGGCGTCGCCGACCAGCCTGCCGGAACGTTCACGCTAAAGCGCCCGCCCGGGTCCCGATAGACGCCGGAAGAATCGGCTGGCCCACCGAGTTGCTGCCATCCGCCTGCCGCGCCTTGTGGCGCACCGGCCGGATTTTCAGTCGGACGGCTCTGTGAATCTGCTTGTCCTGGTGCAGCGGAGTAAAGCACCCAATTATTTGGCGTACCGTTCATTGCATCCATTCTGGCCCTGAAATCTCGCTCCGCCGCGGCCCTTTGGGCTTGCTCCTGGCTTGGCTGTGACCCTGAGCTGCCGGTAAGGGCCGCCCTTTTCGTCGCGCATTCTGCTGCGGTCAGGGTGCCGTTGGCGCAGGCCTTCTCCAGTAATCTGAGCTTCTGCGCTGTCTCACTGGCGAAGGCGTCCGGCGGGGAGCCGGCGTCAGAAACGCCCCTGGAACTCAGGCGGAAGCTGGTCTCGACGGCATTCAAAACCGGGAGAACCTGCGCATACTGCGTCGCCGGCGCGGCGCTGTTGAATATGAGGATCTGACCGTTGCTGGTCGCAACCGCGATCTTCAGCGTGGCCAGGCCCTCGGGACGCTCGCAGGAAACGAGGTTAAATACGCCGGTCAATCCGCTCAGCACTGCCGTCCCATGCTTCATCACCTTGGAAGTGCGGCATTGGTCCTTGAGCTGTTGCGTAATGCCGTCGAGGACCTCATCGGGCGGCGGAGTTTGCCCGTTATCGGTATGCTCCACGCCCAGGCTGGCGCTCACCTTGCCGTGGCTGAACATCACCTGGCCGGAATCCACCTGTTCAGCAACGTTCCATCCCGAAGGCAGCTCTGCCGTAAACCGGCCGTTGGAACTACGAAATGCGGTTTGCGCCGAGGCGGATACAACCGCGAGCGCGCCGCCGCCCACTACGGCGATGCACACCACCAGGAACACTGCCAACCTGCTGAGCATGGAAACTCCCCTATCTGTCTGGCGTGTATTTCTCAAATCCTGGAGACCTGCGTCCGCAACGCACACAGGCATTTGCCTGCGACATAATCTCCCCTTCGTTCGCTCATTGGACTTCGAAAACGGAGGTCTCCACCAGCTTCCCGGCGCAGCAATAACAGAAGGGCCCATAGCTAAAGGTCTGAGCCAGGATTTCCATTCGGGTACCTTGGGGTGGCCAACACTATACACCCGAATCACCCCGGCTTCCGAGCTATTTCATCTTTATCATTGCCGGGACAATGAGTGAGGCACCGGGTTCGGCGTTCCAGGAGCACGGGCACCGGGACAAAACACCACATGCGTCGGTTTCGAGGGTTTCGCCGATGGCCGATTGTCGTGAAGTGGAGCACTTACTTCATTGCAGGCGCACCAACTCGCGCCTTATCCTCGAACAATGTCCGTGGAAGTGTCCAGCCAGTGCAACTCACATAACAGGCTGAATATTCCCGATTACGTTTACTATCTCGCTCTTCTGCTGATCATTGTCTTCTTCGCGCTCATCCGCATTCGATTACGCGATATTCCTCTGGAGCGCGACGAAGGGGAATTCGCCTATGGCGGACAGCTTTTGCTGCAGGGAATTCCACCGTATCAGTTTGCCTACACGATGAAGCTGCCGGGTACTGCTGCGATGTACGCAGCCATCATGGCAGCGTTGGGTGAGACACCTGCCGGTATCCACCTCGGATTGACGGTTGTGAATGCCGTCACCGTGTTTCTGCTGTTTCTGCTTGGGAAGCGGCTTTATGGACGGCTAGCCGCAGTGGTTGCGGCGGCAAGCTACGCTCTGCTGTCCACGCAGGTGGAGGGATTCGCCGCGCACGCCACTCACTTTGTCGTTTTATTCGCGCTTGCCGCTACTCTTTCACTGCTGCACGCGTTGGAATCAGATAGTGTCCGGCTCTTCTTTTCCGCAGGTCTGCTGTTCGGACTTGCTTTTCTGATGAAGCAACCGGGGCTTTTCTTTCTGCTCTTCGCGGGCTGCTACACGATCCAGCAGAAATGGAGATTTTCCCGCCAGGGCAAGCGTCTTGCAGAGGAACTGTCAGCGCTTGCTGCGGGAGGGGCGCTTCCCTTTGCCGTGGTCTGCCTGATGCTGTGGAGAAGCGGAGTGTTTGCAGGATTCTGGTTCTGGTTTTTCGACTACGCCAGGCAGTACAGCACGATGGTCACCCCGTCATGGGCCCTTATTGCCTTCGCCAATACTTTTCCCGTGGCACTCAGCTTCCTTGTTGCCGTGGTGTTTATTGGCCTGGTGAGCGCAACTTTTCTCCTGTCCCCACGGGCGCGTATTCATGGATTCCTGGCAGTTTCCTTTCTGGTGTTTTCGGTCCTGGCGGTCCTTCCCGGCTTCTATTTTCGCGCTCACTATTTCATCCTGATGCTACCGGCCGTGTCGCTCATGATAGGAATGGTCGTAAGCTGTGCAACGGAACTGATGCGCCGGAGCTTTCGATCCTTCGCAATGGCCGCCGTGTCTCCCCTCATATTTCTGGGTGCGTGTTTCTCACTTGTTATCCGGCAGAGAGACACCTTTTTCCAGTCCACTCCCATGCAGGTGTGCCGCAGGATCTATGGGTACTCGCCATTTCCGGAAGCCGTGGAGATTGCAAAGTACATCGCAAACCACTCTCCAGAACGATCTACCATCGCGATACTGGGGTCAGAGCCGGAAATCTATTTCTATTCTCATCGTCACTCAGCAACGGGTTATATCTACACCTATCCCCTGCTGGAGCCGCAGAAATACGCGCAAAGGATGCAGCACGAAATGATGCGACAAATCGAAGCGGCACGGCCTGAGTTTGTGATTTATGTCAATGCGCGAGACTCGTGGATCAACATCGCCGGAGTGCACGTTGCCGGCAACATCCTCGACTGGATGGACGCTTATGTTGGCGAATATTACTGGATGGACGGAATTGCGGACATCGGGCAGGTGACGCAATATCGATGGGGCGTGCAGGCGGCAGGCTACACTCCCCGCTCGCCAGATTACATCCTGATATTCAGGAGAAGGTCCCCCTGAGAGTGAAGACGTGACTTACGCGCGCAGGTCTGCGAGCCGGTCGCGGTCCGCTGTTGCCATATATCTGGGGCTGCCGACGCGAAAAAGAGCGACCGCAGGGGAATCGGAGCTGAAGTGATGGGTGCGAAGACGACGGAACGGAAATCTTCGCTTAAGGCGATGCCCTGGATACTGGGTGGCATGGCGGCAGTGTTGTTGTTGTGGGGATTGAGCGACAGATACCTCTGGCAGGACGAAGCGCAGACCGCGGTGCTGGCGGAGCGCATGCTTCACTTCGGACGTCCTCTCGCCTACGACGGGGTCAATCTGATCACCGTGGACCAGTTCGTGATGGAGGACGCGGCTACAATCTCGCAGCGCACGACCGACCCCCAGGCAGCGATTCAGTACTACATCCGCCGCGGTGACTTCAAGCCAGATACCAGTTGGAGATGGCAGCCCTGGGGCCAGTTTATTGTGGATGCCATCAGCCTCAAAGTACTCGGTAAAACCACGCTGGCGGCGAGACTTCCCTTCGCTCTTGCCGGCGTTCTCGCCGTCGTGCTGTTGTATCGGTTCGTGCTGACGCATTTCAGGAGCCCGCTGATGGCGACATTGGCCGCCCTGCTCGTCGTGTTCAATGCATACTGGATCCTGCACTGCCGACAGTGCCGTTATTACTCATTATCAAGCCTATTGCTGCTGGTCACCCTGGCGGCATATGCACGCTGGCAATGGGGTGCGCGGTGGGGCGGCGCCGCATTTGTCATTGCTGCGTGGCTCTGGTTCCAGGTGGATTACGGGACATTCTGGCCGGTCCTGCTGGTGTTGTTTGGGGATGCATTCGTGGCACAGCGCCATGATCTCAGGCGGCCCGCGCTGGTTGCGGCCGTGCTTGCGGTGAGCTTATGCCCTTTTGTCTACTACTTCCAACTATGGCGTCGGGAATCGACGCCGCTGGAAACCTGGGGTCTTCGTTTCAGGGGCAATCTGTTCAATATGAATGAGTACGTTGTGCCTTTGGTGGTCGTGCTTGCAGCCACGGCACTGCTGGTCTGGCGCTGGCGAGTGCTGGCTGCCACGGAACGGAGACTGATCCTCATTGCCTGTGCCGTGATGGTTGCGTTCTCGCTGTGGGTTCCTTCCGTGACGCCGACCTTTTTCCTGCGTTACGTAATCATCATTGCGCCCCTCGGCTGTCTGCTGACCGCATGGGTTCTTGTACGGAGCTGCGGCCCTCACGTATCTCTCGCATGGCTTGGAGCGGCGGTGCTAAGTTTGACTCCGTGGCTGAGCGAGCCATCAGATCTGCTGAATCCTCCACCGCCCTGGCACAGGAGCGCGGCCGTGTTTCGGCCAGAGTTGTTGACGGCGGCAACCGGGGTTTTCAGCCATCGGCCGGATCCCAACCGTATTGTGATTGAGTGGCTAAGGGACCATGCAGCACCGACCGATGAAATCCTGATCAACTATGAGGACGTCCCCCTGATGTTCTACCTGCCTAATCCCATCCGCGGCGGGATGGCGGCTTTCCGGGTGGAAGACGATACCAAAACCCCGCCGGAATTTGTGGTATTGAGGCGGTCAGTCGGAGCCGTGCATTGGCCAGTGTATATCCGCGAGCTGCAACGCTATGAGTGGTCGGTAGAGCCCCAGGTGCAAGCTCCTGACATTCCCTGGGGCAACAATCCCGATCCGTCCGCACAGATGCAGGATGCCGCCAGGGCCCAGTCAATCTTCATCGCAAGGCGCATTCCGCGCGATGCCACTGCCAACCGGAAGTAAAGCCCATGGACCGGCCTGGGCGAGTGCTTACCGGAAACTTCTGCTATCGATCGGGATCGCTCTTGCCGCCGGCGTTCTGTTGTCATCGACACAGGCGCAGACGTTTTCCGTAGTCCACACCTTTACTGGATCGGGGGATGGTCCTGTTGCCCGCCCCATCTTCGAGCACAGCGAAATATGCAAACCCAACAGAGAAAGCAACGCCGAAATCCTCATTGTGGTTCCCCGGTCCATACGTAGTTTGCGCTCCGGGTGCGGAGGAGGCGCTGAAGCAACGGCAGGTTCGGCACCGGCATCAAGCATGACGAATCCATGCCCACCCCGACATTCCTGGATTTGCGAAGCAAGCGAAAGGAGAGCCAATCAATGAAGACGAAAGAAGAGTCGCAGAACGTGGAGTTATCGACGGCCGGCGGCACTGACATCTCGGCGCCGGCGGTGGTGGACCGTGCCACCTTTCAGTGCGAATTGGATGCGCTGCGGGTTCGGGAGAAGGCGCACACGCACGAGGGGGACGCGATTGCGGCAGCCCGCCGGCGGCTCCCCATGGTGAGGTGGACCCCACCACCACGCTGATTGGCCCGCACGGTCCGGTGACGCTTCTCGAGACCTTCGAGGGACGCAGGATGCTGATTGCCTACTACTTCATGCAGCGGCCTTAGCTCTGCTTGCTTGTGATCGTCTCTTGACGATATGTCCGCTTGGCTATCTGCGCTCCACAGCTGTTAATTCGCGGTTCTGGACAGTGCGGTCGCGTATCACACAGCAATACAGCGCAACATGCCAGAATTGCTGTCGCGGAAGATTTCCATAGGCAAGAATGCAGCCGCGGCTTCTGCTACCAGTAATTGATTCTGGTTGTTAGTTTGGTGCCGAGAGGGGGACTCGAACCCCCACAACCCTTTCGGGTCCGCGGATTTTAAGTCCGCTGCGTCTGCCAGTTCCGCCATCCCGGCGTGGAACGG
>Ga0335081_10003881_pt1 | contig 23565 bp, 16 predicted proteins | sample Lox_Sample_35_FD_206713 | JGI IMG/M metagenome (GOLD analysis project Ga0335081, IMG submission 206713) | Soil microbial communities from Loxahatchee National Wildlife Refuge, Florida, United States - Lox_Sample_3.5 | ecosystem: Environmental > Terrestrial > Soil > Wetlands | place: USA...
ATCCTCCATCCCTGGCCCAACCAGCGCTTCGCCGTCACCCACCCGAGGTGGGAGCCGTATGCGGGAAAGCCGCACGTACGGTTCTGTGCGGGGGGCGCGAGGTAACTCGCGTCCCTACCGCGACCCGAGCCGCAGGGCAGCTCGCAGATCGAGCGTTTCACTCCGTATTTGCGGGCGTACGGATTGCCACCGGCGTCGGCCAGAAGTGGATAGAGTGGATTCGGCAGTTGGCAATTCGAACCTTGAAAATTCAACGATTTCAATACCGGTTCATTTCGCACCTGCGCGGGATGACACGGGACGCCCGCCACAGAAAGTCCTGCGCGGCCATTCGACAAATCGAACCTAGAAAACTCAACGAATTCATCGCCGGTTCATTCTTGCGCCACGCGTGCCGTCAGCCCATGTCCATCAAAACGTATGCTCGCCGCGTCCTTCGCCCTGCGACACGCTCAGAAACAGCTCGTCCAGCGGTATCCGCCGCTTGATCAGTCCCTGCTCATGTGAGTACCCGACCAGCGTCTCCAGCGTGTGCCGGTTTCGCTCGGTGAGACCGTATTCCCACGGGTCGGGCCCGAGAATCTCCTGCTGCTCCTCCCAGGCCTCGCGGTACCAGGCGAGCGGCACGATGCGCGGGTTCTCCATGCGCGCCATCGCGACGCGCTTCGCCTCCTCGAAGGCGATGAACATGTTGACCGGCACCCACGGATATTTCTCGACGATCTCTTGGCGGAAGCCGAGCACGTGCATGATCGGGAAGATGCCGGTCTGCTTGAACCACGCGGCCTCGTCGGCCTTGTAGTTGGGAAACAGGCGGCCGACCCGCGGGTCGCGGTCGCGCAGCGGCTCGATCAGATCCGGATGCAGCACCGCGTCGAGCGTGCCCTCGGCCAGCATGTCGACGATCGTCGCGCCCTTCGGCACGCGGGTGATGCGCACGCCCTCGAGCCGCGCCTCGGCGATGTCCTCGTCGAGCTCGGTGTACCAGTCGATCGATTTGAACGGCACGCCGTAGTCGTGCTGCAGGATGCCGCGCAGCCACAGCGCCGCGCTGTTGAGGAAGAATTTCACGCCGACCTTCTTGCCGATCAGGTCGGTCGGCTTCGTAATGCCCTTGGCCGTGTTGATGAACACGAAACCGTGGCGGAAGCGGCGATGCGGAAACACCGGGATGGCGCGGAACGGCAAGCCATTGTCGCGCGCCGCGATGTACGACGAGGACGACACCTCGGCCATGTCGAACTCGCGGTTGCGCAGGAAGCGCCAGTGGCGCGTGGGCGAGTCCATCGCGGTGACGACGCGCAGGTCGATGCCGTCGGGCCGCACCGTGCCCTCCTTGAGCGGGCGCGTGATCTCGTAGTCGCCGCACGCAAGGGTGAGTTCGACGGCCGTGGGCATGGGATCATTCCTGTGAAGGCAAAAAACACTTCGGCCGCAACCTTGCGGGCTGCGGCCGATGCGATCAACACGAGGATGGCGTGCGGGACGCGGGAGGTCAGCCGGCAGCGGCCGACGTGATCCACTGCTCGAGCTTCTGCTTGGGCGCGGCGCCGACCTGGCGCGAGGCGAGCTCGCCGTTCTTGAACAGCATCAGGGTCGGGATCGACATGATGCCGTACTTCTGCGCCGTCTTCGGGCTCTCGTCGACGTTGAGCTTGACGATCTTGACCTTGCCGTTGAGCGAGCCCGCGATCTCCTCCAGCGCCGGCGCGATCATGCGGCAGGGGCCGCACCACTCGGCCCAGAAATCGACCACCACCGGCTCGGTCGCCTTCAGCACCTGGGCTTCGAAATCCGCATCGGAAACTTGGGGAACGCCCATGGACGACCTCGTTCGGTTGGGGGGCGGGCGAATCCGCCCGCGAAGGAAGCGTCAACGTATGGACCACCACTCCGGGCGTCAAGGCGCGCTCACGCGGAGGTGACGCCAGCGAGCGCGCGGTCCAGCGCCTCTGTGGAAAGCTCCATCAGATCAGGCACATCGGTCCAGATCAGGACGGCGCGCACCGGCCGGTCCGGATAGAGCTTGCCCAGCACGGCGCGATAGAGCGCGAGCTGGCGCACGTAGCTTTGCGGCACTTCGGCGAGGCTGCGCGGGGCCGGACGATTGGTCTTGTAGTCGGCGATCAGCACTTCGGCCGGCGTGACGGCGAGGCGGTCGATCTGGCCCGACACGGCGATCGGCGCGCGGCCCGGCCGGGCGAGCCGGCCGACGATCGGCACCTCGGGCCGGCTGCCGGGCGCGAACAGCGCCGCAAAGCGCGGGTCGTCGAGCAGCTGCAGCACGGTCGCCACAAAGGCGTCCTGCTCGGCCGGCGAAAAATCCGCCCCGGCGCGCGCGAGATGCGCCTGCGCCGCGTCAGCGCGCCGGTCGGGCGCGATGTCGGGCAGCGACTGCATCAGCCGATGGATCAGCACGCCGCGCTTAAGCGCGAGCCGGCGCGCCGCAATCCCGCCGGCGGACGGTGCGCGCGCCGGCGGCTCGTCGCTCTCCGAGGGCGTGATGGTCGGCGGCGCGGCGGACCCGGGCGGGGCGTCGCGCCGCAGCCAATCCGGATCGGGCGCGGCCGGCGCGGCGGCGGGGGCGGGCGGAAAGCCGAGGGCGAGCTCGGTATCGGCGACTTTGCGATAGCGCCAGATCTGTGCCTCGCCTTCGCCGACTGATGAAAACCCCTCGCAGCCGGACAGGCCAGCGAAGATCAGGTCGTACCAGCAGCCCTGTGGGCGGCCGCGCTGCCCCTCGCAGCCGGCGACGATCAGCCGGTCGGCGGCGCGCGTCATCGCCACATAGAGCAGCCGGCGATACTCGTTCTCGGCCTCGGTGGTGGCGCGCGTGCGGGCGGCCGCGGTCGGTCCGGCGTCGGTCGCCTTCGGGCCGGCCCAGAGCAGCCGGTCGGGCGTGCCGGGTGCGGCGCGCGCCGCCGGCAGGGCGAGCAGTCTTGGCGGCCGCGGGCCGGCCGGCGGCGAGGTCGTATCGGCGAGGATGACGAGCGGCGCCTCGAGGCCTTTTGCGCCGTGCACCGTCATCACCCGCACCTCGTCGCGGGAAATCTCCATGTCACGCTTGATCTCGGTCTGTGCCGCCCGCAGCCAGGCCAAAAATCCCTGCAGCGACGGCGGCTCGCGCCGCTCGTAGTCGAGCGCGAGCGCCAGGAACTCGTCGAGCGCATCGGTGACCTCGGGCCCGAGCCGGCGCAGGAATCTTCTCCGGCCGCCCTCCGGCCCGAGCAGCCAGGCATAGAATGCGAATGGGGTGGCGCCGCGCGCCGCCGCGCCGCAGCGCGCGAGCAGGTCGGCCGCCGCCGCGAACGCCGCGTCGTCCTTGGCCTTGGCGGCGAGCGCGGCACGCAGCGTGCTCTTGCGGTCGCACGCAATGGCGAAGAGCTGCTCCTCGTCGAGGCCGAACAGCGGGCTCTTGAGCGCGATCGCCAGCGCGAGATCGTCGTGCGGCAGCAGCAGCGCATCGGCGAGCGCCATCATGTCGACCACCGCGACGTGCTCGGTGAGCACCAGCCGGTCGGCGCCCGCGACCGCGATGCCGCGCTCCTTGAGCGCGCGGATGATCGCCTCGAACAGCGGGCCGCGCTGGCGCACCAGCACCAGCACGTCGCCCGCCGTCAGCGGCTTGCGCTCGCGGCCGAGCGGCTCGCCCGCGCGGATGCCGTCGCCGATGGTCGCCGCGATGCGTTGCGCGAGCCGCACCTGCGGGCTCGTCTGCGACACCGCGTCGAACGGCGCATCCCAGCCCTCGATCTCGCGCTTGTCCGCCGGCCGCGTCAGCGGCCAGATCTCGACCAGTCCCGGCGCGGCGTCGGGCAGCCATTCGTGCGGCGCGATGCCGCCCTCGTCCGTGGTGACGCCCGAATAGACCGCGCGGGCGCGAAACACCTCGTTGACGGCGCCGAGCACGTTCGCGCCGGAGCGGAACGAGTGATGGAAGCGCACATAGCGCCAGCCGAGGCCGATGGCGGAAAAATTGCCCTCGAAATGGCGGCGCATCTCGTCGAATTTGCGCGGCACCGCACCCTGGAACGAGAAGATCGACTGCTTCTCGTCGCCGACAGCGAAGATGGTGCGGCACGCCTCGCGCGCGCCGGCGCCGGCCGCGAACTCGGCGACCAGCCGGCTGATGATCGCCCACTGCGGCTCGCTCGTGTCCTGCGCCTCGTCGATCAGTACGTGGTCGATGCCGCGGTCGAGCTTGTAGTGCACCCAGGTCGGGTTGACGTGCTCGAGCAGGCGCAGCGTCTTTGCGATGAGGTCGTCGTAGTCGAGCAGGCCGCGCGCCTCCTTCTCGGCGCGGTAGCGCGCTATCACGGCGTGGCCGATGGCGAGGAGCGCGGCGGTGCGGTCGCGGCAGATCACGGCATTGCGCCGCGCGTGCAGCGCGACGACGCGCTGCTGCTCGAACCCGAGCCGCTCGGCAAGGGCGGGGTGCTGGCGGGCGAGGCCGCGCGTGATGACGTTCTTGCGCGGCTGCCGGTCGCCGGTGAGGAAGACCGCGAGATAGTCCGCGACCCGTGCCGGCCCGCTCGCCGCGAAGGCCGCGCGCAGCTGCGCGGCCTGGTCGCCGTCTGACGTCGTGCCCTCCTCGCACAGCGCCGCGACCGCGAGCCATTCCGACGACGGCAGCAGCGGTCCGTCGACGAGCTCGGCGTCGAGGCGCGCGAGGTCGTCGGCGGGATCGAGGCCGAGCGTGCGCGCGAGCTCGGCGACCGCGCCGTCGACGCCGCCGGAGCCGGCGATCCATCGCGTCACCGCCTCGCGCTTGGCCAAGAGCTCGCGCACCACCTCGCGAAAGGTGACGTCGGCGGCGGACGCGATCGCGGTCGCGAGCGCATTCGCGAGCGAGGTGCCGGGCGCACGGGCGGCGTCGAGCAGCACCGAGAACGTCGCGCGGTCGACCAGCTCGCTCTCGGCCCGCTCGTCGAGCACCGTGAAGCGCGCCGGCACGTTGGCCTCGAAGGGAAACTGGTGCAGCAGGCGGGCGCAGAACGCATGAATGGTCTGCACCTTGAGGCCGCCCGGCGTATCGAGCGCGGAGGCAAAGAGCCGGCGCGCGCGGGCGCGCCGCGCCGGCCCGATCGCGGTCTCGCCGATTGCGCGCATCTCGCGGTCGAGCGCGGCGTCGTCGAGCGCGATCCAGTGGGCGAGCGTATCGAACACTCGCGCCGCCATGTTGGCGGCCGCCGCCTTGGTGAAGGTGATGCAGAGGATCTTCATCGGATCGGTGCCGGCGAGCAGCAGCCGGATCACCCGCTGCGCCAGCACGTGGGTCTTGCCGGCGCCCGCATTGGCGGAGACGAAGGCCGAGATCTGCGGGTCGGACGCCTCGACTTGGCGCCGCCGCACCGGCTCCGGGATCGTGCGGGCGCCGCTCATGGCAGCTCCTCGACCGCATCGCCGGTCGCCGACCACTCCTTGACGCGGGCGAGGTCGTCATAGGCGCCGTAGCGGTTCGTCCACATCGGCAGCACCAGCGAGCGGTACGGGGTCGCTTCGTCCTCGAAGCGCGCCGCAAGCTCGATGAGCCGCGACAGCGCGTGCTCGGCGGCGGCGTCCGGCGAGCGATCCTTGAGCTCGACCGGGGCGAGCTCGCCGGGCGGCTCGCCGCCTTTGAGCTTGACATAGGCGAGCTCGTCGATCGGCACGTGCGGATCGAGCCCGGGAAAGCCGCCGCGGCGGAGGATGGCGGCCTCGAGGGTGAGCTGGGGCGCGACGCCGGCGCGCACCTGGTTCGCGCTCGGCGGATTGCCGGTCTTGAAGTCGAGGATCGCATAGCCACCGCCGCGCCGCCGCTCGATGCGGTCGGCGCGGCCGTAGAGGCGAAAGCTGCGCTCGCCGAGCGGCAGCGAAATCTCCCCGCGCATCTCGACCCGCAGCGCCGCGACGTTGGCGCGGCGCTCGTGCTCCCAGCCGACGAGCCAGCGCGCGATGCGCTCGAAGCGCGGCCACCACAGCGCGCGCGCCTCGGGGAAGTCCTCGAGCGCGCGGAACTCCTCCCGACCGATGCGCAGGAGCGTGGCCTCGGCGTCGGCGGGCAGCCCGTCCGCGAAGGCGAGCGCGAACTGGCCGATCGCGGCGTGGATGGCGCTGCCCCGGTCGGCGGCCGACGGCGCCATGTCGACCGGATCGAGCCGGCTAAGCCGCAAGATGTGCTTGGCGTAGATCGTGTAGGGATCGCGCAGCCAGTGCTCGATCTCGGTGACGGCGAGCGCGGACGGGCGCGCGGTGCGCGGCGGCCGCGGCTCCGGCGCCTTGAGCGGCGGGGCGCGCTCGCAATGGTCGAGCGCGCGCGCGAGCCGCAGATACGCGGCGCCGCGCGCCAGCGCCGCCTGCCAGCGCGCATCGCCGGCGACTGCGGCGAGCCGCTGCAAAAAACGCGATGCGACCGCGGGCGCGCCGCCGACTTTTGCGGCGCGGGCGAGGATCACCTCGGACGCGCCGAGCGCCTGGGCAAAATCGTGGGCCGAGAGGCCGATGCGCCGCTCCGGCAGGTCGAGGCCGAGCTCGTGCCGCATCGGCCGGCTCAGCCATGGATCGGGGCGCATCTCCGGCGGCCAGACGCCTTCGGTGAGACCGCCGAGGACGACGCGATCGACGCTGGTGAGCCGCGCCTCGAGCGGGCCGAAAATGCGCACGCGCGCACCGGTCTCCGGCCGGCGCACCACGCAGTCCGCCATGGCGGCCTGGAAAAGCTCGCCGTACTGATCGGGTGCGATCGGAAAGTCGGCGGCCTCCTCGGTCGCCAGCTCGTCGAAGAATTTTTCCAGCGCGATGCCGCCGGCGTCCGCGAAGGCGGCGCTGGCGCCGGTCTCATCGCGCGAGAGCGACGCGACGAGGTCGCGGTGCGCCGCCGCGAGCGCGGCGAACGCATGGGTCGGCGCCGCCGCGATCCGCTCGAGCGGCCTGAGCGCCTGGGCGAGCCTGCCGACGAGCGCGATTGCGCCATCGACCTCGGGCGCGATCAGGCGGGCGCGCGGCTCGCTCGCGTGGATCTCCGAGCGCTCGCCGGCCTGGAGCTTGGCGAGCTCGGCGCGAAACGTCGCGAGCGCGTGCGCGAGACCGGCGGTGCCGGCGCGCGGGCGCGGCCCGCGCAGGATCGCGCGCTCGAGCGCGTCCGCGGCGGCGATATGGGCGCCGGCCGGCGCGGCGAGGCGAAACAGCGCATGCTTGAGCACGGCGAGCAGCGCGACCGGCGCGACCCCGCCGAGCGCCAGCGCGGCCGCGAGGCGGGCGAAGATGCCGGCACTCGTGTCGGCGAGCGCATCGCCGCCCGAATCGTCGGCCGCGATGTTCCAGCGCCCGAGCGCCGCGAGCACCCGGCGCGCGAGCGCGCGGTCGGGCGTCACCAGCGCGGCAGTCTTGTGCGTGGTCTCGACCGCCTCGCGCAGCGCGACCGCGATCGCGAGCGCCTCCTCCTCCGCGTTGGCGGCCTCGATCACGGCGAGACCTGTGAGCGCACGCATGAGGTCGGGCTCGATCGCGCGCAGGCGGTCCTGCCAGCGGTCGGTCGCGGCGGCCGGACGCAGCGCCTCCGACAGCACGGCCTCGCGGCCGTGCGCGGCGGCGACGCGCAATGGGACGACCTCGGCGCGGCCGATGCCGATGCGGTCGATCAACCCCTGCATGGCGAACTGCGGATGGCCGAAGGCCGGCCATTGCGCATCGACGCTTTTGCCGAGCGCCTCCCACGCATCGTCGTCGAGATGGGTGTCGAGCCCCGGCAGCACCACGGCGCCATGCGGCAGATGCGCGATGGTGGCGATCAGCTTGGCGGTCGCCGGCATCGAGCCGGTCGAGCCCGCCGCGATCACCGGGCCGTCACCTGCCGCCCTGAGCCGCTCGGCTTCCGCGTTGATCAGCCGGTCGCGCCGCGCGGCCGGCTCGATCGCGCGGCGCTCCTCGAGAATCTTTGGCCATTCCTCGCGCGCGATCGTGAGGAACTGCAAGGTGAGCTGCCAATAGCGGTCGACATGGTCTGGCACGAGCCCATCGAGCCGCGCCCAGTCGACCTCGCGGGTCGCGAGGTCGTCCATGAGGCGGGCGAGATCGTCGGCCAGCGCGAGCGCCGCGGCCGGCGTGGCAATGACCAGCGGCTGCTCGCCCGGCGGCGGCGTGAGCCGCTTCGCCCAGGCGAGCACGAGCCGCGCGAGCAGGAGGCGGCGCGGCAGGCCGCCGAGCGCGGACGGGAGCGCGAGCGCCTCGGCGGCGGCCGCGCCGGTCGCGGCCTGCGCGAAGGCGATCTCGTCCTCGTCGATGTCGCCGATCGGCACGATGCGCGGTAGCAGCGCCGCCTCGGTTCCGAGCACGTCGAGAAAGACGTCGCGTGCGAGCCGGCAGGCACGCCGCGTCGGCAGATAGAGCGTCGCGGCGGCGAGTGCGAGCGGATCGGCCGACGGCGCGAAGCCCGGCACCAGGGTGCCGTCGACGAGGGCCGCGACCAGCGTCGGCAGGAACGGCACCGACGCCGGAATCGTGAACACGCGGGGGGAGCGTGGAGAATCTGCCGGCATGCGGCCTTATAGCCGTGCGTTCTAAGGTGAGCAAAGGCACGTTCCTCGGCATCACCGCAATTTGCGGCGTCATCGCCCGCGAAAGTGGGCGATCCAGCACTCCGCAACGCGCGCGGTGTTTACTGGATTGCCCGCTTGCGCGGGCAATGACGGAGGAGAGAGGTGCCTACGCCGCACTCGCCAGGATCGCCTGCTCGGCGGCGGCGACCGCCTCAGGCGTGCCCACATGCATCCATACGCCTTCGAGCCGCAGCCCGTAGAGACGCTCCTGCTCGATCGCGCGGTCGAACAGCGCGGTGAGCGAGAAGGCCCCGCGCGGCGCGCCTTTGAACAGCGCCGGCGAAAGGATCGCGATGCCGGCATAGACGAACGGCACCACCTCGCGCTCGGGACGCCGCTGCAGCTTTCCGTCGGGCGCCATCGTGAAGTCGCCGCGCCCCGCATAGCCGACGCTGGTCGCGGTCGGCGCGAGCAGGAGGAGCGCATCCATCCGGACCGGATCGAACGCTTCGCCCAGCCGCTCGAGATTGGACTTCACGCCGTCGATCCACAACGTATCCGAATTGACGTGGAAGAACGGCGCATCGCCGAGCAGCGGCAGCGCCTTGACGACGCCGCCGCCGGTGCCGAGCGGGCCTTCGCGCTCGTCCGAGATGACGATCCTGGGCGCGCGCCGCGGCTTGAGGTGCCGCTCGATCTGGTCGGCGAAATGATGAACATTGACCACCGCGGTCTCGACCTCGATCGCGGCGAGCCGGTCGAGCACGTGGTTGATCAGGGGCTTGCCGCCGACCGGCACGAGCGGCTTCGGAATCGTATCGGTGAGCGGGCGCATGCGGGTGCCGAGTCCGGCGGCGAGGATCATGGCGCGGCGTGGAACGGGGAAACGCGGTTTCGGCATCGAGATCCCTGATCTTCCTGTTGCGCCCCAACGATCGCGAATCATAGCGCGCCGGATCGACGCGAAAATGACAGAGGCGCGGCGGAAATGACAGGCTCGGCGCGGCCCGCGGAAGCCGAGCCTATTTGCGGGCCCGGCGGCCGCCGCGCCGGCGGACTGCCTTGGCGGGCGCGCGCGCCGCAGGCGGACGGCCGTCCGCCGAGACCTCCTTGAGGAAGCGCACCCCGACCTCGTCGCCGTTGAGCCAGATGCGCTCGCAGCGGCGAAACGCATTGCCGGTCGGCGACAGCACGAGGAGGAACTCCTGCGTGTCGATGGCATTGATCGCGCCGCGGATCCGCAGCTTGGCGCCGGTATCGGAGACGTCGCCGATGTGGCAATCCCGCTGCCAGGTTCCGTCGATCGCCATCACGCGGGCGATGTAGCCGCGGCCGAATTGCACGCGGTCGTAGTTTCGTCGTTCGGTGACCATGCTCGCGAGCCCTGCGAAGCGGACGTCGGGGCCGCAATGCTAGGTGGCAGGTCACAATAAAATATTACCGCGACCGCGCCGGAACCCTCGGGAAGTAACGGTTTGTTTGCTTTTGCCGGGTCCGCGGCGCGCCGCGGTCAATCCGGCCGCGGGACGTTGCTGCGAAACCACGCTTCGAGCGGCGCCAGCGCCGGGTGCACCAGCGCGCGATCCAGATAATTCCACACGCGCGGCAGGTGGCGCAGATATTGCGGCTTGCCGTCGCGGCGATCGAGCCGCGCGAAGATGCCGAGAATCTTCGCGGCGCGTTGCGCCGCGAGCGTCGAATAGATCTGGACGAAGCCCGCGACGTCGAAATCGGGATCGGTGTCGCGCCGCCCGCGCGCGTAGCGCCCGAGCAGCTCGATCTCCATCGCCTCGGGCACGTCGACGCGTGCGTCCTGCAGCAGCGAGGCGACGTCATAGGCGGCAGGTCCCATCAGCGCGTCCTGGAAATCCAGAAGACCGATCCGGGCGATGTCCGCGCGCTGAGGCAGCCACAGAAGATTGGGCGAATGGAAATCGCGCAGCACCCAGGTGGGCAGCTGCGTCGCAATCGGCGCCAGCGCCTCGCGCCACAGGCCGACATACGTATCGCGCGCCGTGCGTGCGAGCGGCGCGTCGCGATGGGGCAGGTACCAGTCGGGAAGCAGCTCCGCCTCGATCAGCATCGCATCGAGGTCGTAGGACGGAATGCGGTGGATCAGCTGCGGCGTGATCGGCAGCATGTCGGGCAGGGTGAGCCGGTGCAGCGCGATCAGCACGTCGACCGCCGCCTGGTAGCGCTCGGCGATCGGCGCCGGCGGATCGCCCTCGACCACGGTCTCCTGCCCGAGGTCCTCGAGGATGAGGAAGCCCTCGGCGAGATCGGTGGCGTAGATCGTCGGCGCCGAGAAACCGCGCTCGCGCAGGCCGTTGGCGAGCGCGACGAACGGCGTCACGTCCTCGGCGAGATGCGCGACTTGGCTGTAGGGCTTGCCGCGCCGTACCGGCGGGCCGTCGGGCCGGCGCGGCGAGTTCATCAGGATCAGCTTGCGGCCGCCGAGCGTGAGCCGCTCGTAGGAGCGCGCCGAAGCGTCGCCGGCGATCCGCTCCCGCGCCGCCTCGCCGTAGCCCGACTCATCGAGAAAAGTGCGCCCCGCCGCGATCCGCTCGGCGCGTGGCGCGAAGGTGCCGTAGCCCGTGATCCGCACGTCGCGATGCTCGAGCCCCTGCTGCGGCGCGAGTGTGAACGTGATGTCGAGGCGATCCGGCGGCAAGAAGGCGGCGGCGCGGTCGGGCCATTCGAGCAGGATCACGGTGCCGGCGGGCAGGTCGTCGAAGCCGAGCTCGGCGAGCTCGCTCGAGCCGGATACGCGATAGAGGTCGGCATGCACGACGGAAAAGCGCGGCAGCTCGTAGGATTGCATCAGCGTGAAGGTCGGGCTCGGCACCTCGATCGTGGGATCGTCGGCGAGGTGGCGGATGAGGGCGCGCGCGAACGTCGTCTTGCCCGCGCCGAGGTCGCCCGACAGCGTGATCAGGTCGCCCGGCTCGAGTGCGACCGCGATGTCGGTCACCAGGCGCCGCATCGCCCGTTCGTTCGGCAGCACCAGGGTATGCGTCGAGCCGCCGGACGTGTTTGGAAGCATGGTCGGTTCGCGTGCCGCCTATTCGGCGGCCGTACGCCGGGCCGCCTGTTCGAGCGGGAACTTACATACCACAGTCGTGCCGCGTCCGACCGCTGAATCGATCGCGACCGATCCGCCGTGCAGCTCGACGAAGGAGCGCACCAGCGAGAGGCCGAGCCCGAGGCCGCGGTGGCGCGAGCCGATCGTGTGGGTCTCGAACAGGTCGAACACCTTGTCCTGCAGCTCGGGCGGGATGCCGGGGCCGCGGTCCGTCACCGCGAACACGATCGCGCCGGCGGAGCGCTCGGCCGAAAGCGTGACGGTCGCGCCGGGCGGCGAGAAGCCGACCGCGTTGGACAGCAGATTGAACAGCACCTGGCGCACGCGGGGCCCGTCGGCGATGAAGCTGCCGATCTCGGCGCCGGCGCGGATGTCGAGCCTGATGTCGTCCTTGGCGAGCCGATCCTTGATCCCCTCGGCGGCGGCCGCCATGGTGCCGCCGATGTCGACCGAGCCGAGGTTGAGCGTCATCGCGCGGGCGTCGATCGTCGCGAGGTCGAGAATGTTGTTGATGAGCGCGAGCAGCGCGTCGGTCGAGCTGGTGATGTGGCCGAGATATTCGCGCTGGCGCTCGTTGAGCGCACCGATCCCGGGCTCGCTCAGCAGCCCCGCGAAGCCGATGATGTTGGTCAACGGCGAGCGCAGCTCGTAGGACACATGGCGAATGAACTTGATCTTCATCTCGTCCGCCGCGACCAGGGCCTCGTTGCGCTCGCGCAGCGCGCGCTCGACGTAGACCGAGTCGGTGACGTCCTGGAACGCGATCAGCGTGCCGCCGTCCGGCAGCGGCACGGTGCCGCAATCCGCGACGGCGCCGTTGTCGAGCTCGATGCGCAGCGCGACGGGGTCGCGCCGGTCGAGCGCGGTGACGGCGGTGCGCAGCCGCTGCCAGGTCGCATCGTCGCCGTGCAGGGACCGGCAAAGCCCGATCACCGTCTCGATATGGGGATGCTCGAGCAGCTCGAGCGGATCGACCCGCCACATCCGGGTGAAGGCGGGATTGAACAGGCGGATGCGGCCGTCGCTGCCGAACACCGCCAGCGCCTCGGAGAGATTGTCGAGCGTCTCGCCCTGGACGTGGATCAGCGAGTCGAACCGGCGCTCGAGGTCGAGCCGCTCGGTCACGTCGTTGAACAGATAGGTGAGGCCGCCTTCCGGGTGCGGAATCGCGACGACCCGCAGCGTGCGGCCGTCCGGCAGGTGCCAGTCCTGCGTCTGCGGCTCGCGCGCCTGATAGGCCGCATGCAGCTCCGCCTTCCATTTGCGGAAGTCGCGCTGGTCGGGCAGCTTGCGGTCGTTGCGCAGGCGGTCGAGAACTTCCGAGTCGGTCGGATGCTGGTCGAGAAAGGCCGCGTCGAGCCCCCATAGTGCCGCATAGGCGGCGTTGTGGACGGCGAGCCTGCGGTCGATGCCGAAGGTGGCGACGCCGGCCGCAAGCTGGTCGAGCGTGAGACGGTGCGCGTCGGCCATGCGGGCAAGCTCGCGGTGCAGCGTCTCGACGTCGGTGGCATCGATGCCGATGCCGACGCGCCCGCCCGGGGTCGGCACTTCGAGCACGTCGAGGCTGCGGCGCGCGCCGGCGACGACCGCGGGCAGGCGCATCGCCGCGTTGCCGCCGGCCGCGGCGGTGCGCTCGAGCTCGGCGCGCGCGGCGCGGTCGAGCAGCTCCAGCCCTTGCGCGAGCGCGGCCGCGCCGTCCGCCGCCTCGACGGCGCGCGCATAGGCGGCATTGACGAAGACGAGCCGGCCGCTCGCGTCGCGCAGCCACACCGCGGCCGGCAGCGCGTCGATGAGCGCGCGCAGCGCCTCCGTTTGCGCCGTGAGCGCGTCGTGGGCCACCTGCACCTCGGTCAGCCGGCGCTCGACCGGGCTCATGTCGCGCAACTTCATCACGGCGCGGCCCGCGATGGCGCGGCCCTCGGCCTCGATCTGCCGGCCCGCGAGCGTGGTGAGCGATTGGCTGAAGGCGACGCCGCGCGTGCGCAGGCCCTGCACCGCCTGCACCATGGCGTGCGCATCGTCGACGCGCAGCCAGGCGCCGAACGCCAGCACCGTGTCGCGCCGCGCGCTCGCCGTGATGCCCATGGTGTCGCCGATGATGTCCGGTTCCTCGCTGCCCGCCGCCCAGGACACCAGCACCTGCGGCTCGGCCCACAGCAATCCGGCGAGGCGGTCGACCTCGGATCGCAGGGTCGCGATCTGCTCGCGCGCGGCGATCTCGCTCTCCGCGGCGCGCGCGCGGGTGCGCACCAGCAGGATCGCGGTCAGCACGGCGAAGACCACGACGCCGAGGATCAGCGCCAGCGCCGCGACCTCGTGCTGCTCGAGCCGTCCGAACGCGGCGACATAGTCGGCGACGAGCGGCCAGGTGGCGGCCGTCGCGGCCGTGGGCGACATGAAGAGCGCGCCGGCAGCGGCCGGGATGCGAAGTCGGTGATCGTGTCGCAATCGAGCTATGAGGCCCCCGCCCGTCGCCCCGCTCAGCTCCGGCATTCCGCCTGCCCCTGCTTGGCCTCGGCGGCGGCAGGCCGCCGCGAGACCCAAGTCCCGAATCCGCAGCGCTCGCCGGTCGAAGCCGGGACCGAGCAGCGTTGCAGTGCCGACTCAAATTGAAAGCGACGCCCGTGGGCCACCGTTCCCACGCAACCGCCGAACCCGCGAATCGCCTTAATCTACTCTCCCGAGGACTCCGCCAAAAGAGTCCAGACCGTGAACGGTGGTGGGCTAGTATCGACCGCGCCGCCACATGCGTTAAACTCCACAGGAAATCGCAACCGCTCGCGGCAGAGAGGCTCGCCATGCGTCCGCAGGCTCTGGGTTATGTCGGCATTCGCGCCAAGAACACCGAGGACTGGGCCGGCTACGGGCGAAATCTGCTCGGGCTGCAGCTCGTCGATCAGGGCCGCGCGAGCCTCGCGTTTCGCATGGACGATCGCAAGCAGCGCATCATGATCGACGCCGACGGCGGCGAAGGCATCGCGTTCTTCGGCTGGGAGGTCGCCGATGCGGCGGCGCTCGACGCCTTCGCGGGCCGTCTCGAGGCGAGCGGCATCAAGTTCGCGCGCGGCTCGCGCGCGCTCGCCGACGAGCGGCGCGTCGCCGATCTCATCGTGCTCAACGATCCGGTCGGCCACCGGCTCGAGATCTTCCACGGCGCCGAGGTCACGCGCGAGCCGTTCCGGCCCGGCCGCAATATTTCCGGGTTCCGCACCGGACCGCTCGGCCTCGGCCACGTGGTGCTGCAGGTCGAGCGCTTGGAGGACGCGATGGCGTTCTATCGCGACGTGCTCGGCTTCCGGGTGAGCGACTATTTCCTGCGGCCCTATCCGGTCTATTTCTTCCACGTCAATCCGCGCCACCACAGCCTTGCCTTCGCGGCGACCGGCAAGAATGCGGTGCATCACATGATGCTCGAGCTCTACAGCCTCGATGACGTCGGCCAGGGCTACGATCTCGCCAATGCGGAGGAGGGCCGGCTCGCGGTCTCGCTCGGCCGGCACTGCGGCGACTGGGTCACGTCGTTCTACACCTGGACGCCGTCCGCCTTCATGGTCGAGTACGGCTGGGGCGCGCGCGACATCGACGTCGACAACTGGCAGCCGAGCGAGCGCAAGGAGGGGCCGAGCCTGTGGGGCCACGAGCGGGCCTGGATGGCGCCGGAGCAGCGCCGCGAGGCGCGGGAGATGCGGATCGCCAACGCGCAGGCGGGCCTGCGCCGTCCCGTGCAGGTGCTCGAGGGCAATTTCGACGTGATGACCGGCGTCTGTCCCTGGTTCGACAGCGTGAAGGGGCGCCAGAAGCGCGCGTAAGGCGCCGGCGGGGGGATGATGAGACTGCGCATCATGCTCGCAATGCTCGGCGCATTGGCGCTTACGCTTCTCGCACGGACGAACGCCAGTGCGGCCGATTATCCCGAGCGGCTGATCAAGCTCGTGGTCGGCTATCCGCCGGGCGGCCCGATCGACACGACGGCGCGTGTCCTCGCGCCGCCGCTTGCTGCCATCCTCAAGCAGACCGTGATCGTCGAGAACCGCCCGGGCGCGACCGGCGCGCTCGCCGCCAAGGCGCTCGCCGCGACCGAGCCCGACGGCTACACGATCATGCTCGGCAATGCGAGCTCGCTCGTCGTGATGCAGGCGGTCGCGCGGTATCGCGACTACGATTCGACCAAGAGCTTCGCGGCGGTCGCCAAGCTCACCGAGGGCTACGAGGTGCTGGTGGTCGCGCCGGACGGCCCGAACAGCGTGCAAGCGCTCATCGCGCAGGCGCGCGCCAATCCGGGCAAGCTCAACTACGGCTCGGTCGGTTACGGCAATCTCACCCATCTGGCGGGCGAGCTGTTGAAGCTGAGAACCGGTATCGACATCGTCCACATTCCCTACAAGGGCGCGGCCGAGGCGCAGACCGCCTTGCTCGGCGGCCAGGTGCAGATGATGTTCGGCGAGGTCGCCGGGCTCCTGCCGCTGGTTCGCGCCGGCAAGCTGCGCGCGCTCGGCGTCGCGAGCGAGACGCGCAACGCGCTCGCGCCCGAGCTGCCGACGCTGATCGAGGGCGGGCTGCCGGATTTCGTCGCGCTCACCTTCACCGGCATCGTGGTGCCCGCCGGCACCCCGCCCGCGATCGTCGGCAAGCTCAACGGCGCGATCAACCAGGTGCTGGCGGAGCCGCAGGTGCGCGCCGCGCTCGAGCGGCTGGGCGCCGAGGTGCGCCCCGATTCGCCGACCGAGTTCGCCGCCTTCCTGGCCAAGGAAAAGAACAAATGGGACGAGGTCGTCCGCCAATCCGGCGTGAAGATGGAGTGAGGCGCGACTCTCGACCTCGGCCCGCGAGGGTCGTCACGATCCTGTCGCGCGCCGCCTTGCAGCGGGCCGCACCATGTCCTCGACGGTGATGCGCGCGAGCGCGTCGGCCAGCGCCTTCTCGGCGTGGACCACGGTCGGCAGCACGATGTCGGCGAGCAGCGGGGAGGTCGATTGCGGCGTCGGGTCGGTGTCCTCGGCGAGCTCCGTGGCGCGCAGGATCTGCGCGGCCGTGATGTCGCGCGGCTCGCCTGCGAGCTCATAGCCGCCGCCGGGTCCGCGAATGCCTTTGAGGATGCCTTCCCGCACCAGCGCCTGCAGCACCGGCTCGAGATGGCGCGGCGGCAAGCCGTGCCGCGTGGCGAGCGCCTTGGCGGAGACAGGATGGTCTCCATCGTTCAGCGCGATGTCCACCACGGCAGCGATTGCGAGGATGCCCTTGCGCGGCAAGATTGGCATTCCGGCGGCCTTGCAACTTAAATCAATCGTTCCCCACCAATGGTAATATCGTACACGCCGCGCGCGTGTCCAGGGTTACTTATTACCGGTAATGTTACGGCTACCGCCGGCGCCCCCGGTCGAGCCAAAACCCCCGTCGCCACGTGCGGTTAGGTCGAGCGTGCGGACCTCGACCCAATGCGCGCGCAAGACGGGCGCGATGATCAATTGGGCGATCCGCGTACCGCGTACGACCGCAAACGATTCGCTGCCCAGGTTGGCGAGGATGACCTGCACCTCGCCGCGGTAGTCGGCATCGATCGTGCCGGGGCTGTTGAGCACCGTGACGCCGTGGCGCGCCGCGAGGCCGGAGCGCGGCCGCACCTGCGCTTCCAGGCCGGGCGGCAGTGCGAGCGCGATGCCGGTCGGGATCAGCGCGCGCGCGAGCGGGGCGAGCACGACCGGCGCGTCGGCCGGCACCGCGGCGAGGAGATCGAGGCCTGCGGCCTGCGTGCTCTGATAGGCGGGCAGCGCGAGGTCGGCGCCGTGCGGCAGACGCAGGATCTGCACGTCGATTTCGGCCGCGCTCATCGTGCGTCCTTGCGGATCGGCAGGGCGAGTGCGGCGGCAATGCGCGCGATCAGCATCTGCGCGACCTCGTCCTTGCTCTGCGTCGGCCAATCCTCGACGCGGTCGGCGGTGACGAGATGGACGCGATTGAGGTCGCCGCCCATCACGCCGGATTCCGGGGAGACGTCGTTCGCCAGGATCCAGTCGCAGCCTTTGCGCTTGAGCTTCGCCTTGGCGTGCTCGACCACGCGCTCGGTCTCGGCCGCAAAGCCGATGACGAGGGACGGGCGCGTGTCTTTCAAATGGGCGATCGTCGACAGAATGTCGGGATTTTCGGTGAGCGCCAGCCGAAACCCTTCCTTGGGCGTGTCGCCGGCCTCCTTCTTGAGCTTCTGTCCGCTCGTCTGCGCGGCCCGCCAGTCGGCGACAGCGGCCGCGAAGATGGCGATGTCGGCGGGCAGCGCCGCCTCGACGGCGGCAAGCATGTCGCGCGCGCTCTCCACGTGCGTGACCGTGACACCGGGCGGATCGGGCACGGTGACGGGTCCCGACACCAGCGTCACGACGGCGCCGGCGTCCGCGGCGGCGCGCGCGATCGCATGGCCCTGCTTGCCGGAGGAGCGGTTGGCGATATAGCGCACCGGATCGATCGGCTCATGCGTCGGGCCGGAGGTGATCAGCACGCGTTTGCCGGCGAGCGCGCTGGCGGCGGGCGCGAGCAGCGCCTCGACGGCGGCGGCGATCTCCATGGGCTCGGCCATCCGCCCCGTGCCGGCCTCGCCGCGCTCCGCCATCTCGCCCGCATTCGGCCCGACGGTGCGCACGCCGTCCTGCAGCAGCTGCGCGAGATTGCGCCGCGTCGCCTTGTGGCGCCACATCTGCGGATTCATCGCCGGCGCGAGCAGCACCGGCTTGTCGGTCGCGAGCAGCACCGCGGTCGCAAGATCGTCGGCGTGACCGCCGGCCATCTTGGCCATGAGATCGGCGGTCGCAGGGGCAACGATGACGAGATCGCAGTCCCGGGCGAGCCGAATGTGCCCGACGTCGAGCTCGCTGCGCGGATCGAACAGGTCGGTGAAGGCGTGCTCGCCCGCGAGCGCCCCGGCGGCGAGCGGCGTGACGAACTCCTGCGCCGCCGCAGTCAGGATGCAGCGCACCGCGCAGCGCCGCTCGCGCAGGCGCCGGATCAGATCGAGCGATTTGTAGGCCGCGATGCCGCCACCGATGATCAGGACGACACGGCGCGTCTCCGTTGGCGCCACCGCCGGCCGGGCTGGCTGCGGCGTCGCCGCCGGGTTCGGCGGCTCGATCAGGTCGAGGGCCTCGAGGCCGGTCGCCTCGGCGGCCTGCCGCAGGATGACGCGCACCTCGTCTTCCATCGAACGGCGATTGCGCGCGGCGCGCAGGCGCAACAGCGTCTTCAGCTTCTCGTCGAGCTGGCGGACCGTGAGACTGGCCATGGCGGGATCATAGCCGATGATTGCAATGCAATCAATGCAATCATGAGCTAGAGCGCCTGCCAGAGCAGGGCTGCCAGCAGCGCGGCGATCACCCAGAGCGCCGCCGCGGTCCACCGGTTGCGGCGCGCCTCGGCGAGGCCGATCGCCGCTACGGTCTCGGGTGCGAGCACGATGCCGTCCCGGGTGGCGGCGTCGAGCTGATCGGCAATGCGCGCCGCGCGGCCGAGCAGGGCCGGCATCTGGCCGAGGAAGCGGCCGACCTCGCCGGCGCCTTGGGCGGCGTCCTCGATGCGGCCGACCGGCCCGAGATGGCGCTCCATCCATTCGCGCACCACCGGCTCGGCGGCGGTCCAGATGTCGAGCTTGGGATCGAGCGAGCGGCCCACGCCTTCGACCACCACCATGGTCTTCTGCAGCAGCAGGAGCTCCGGCCGGGTGCGCATGTCGAACAGGCCGGTCACCTCGAACAGCAGCATCAGCAGCTTGGCCATCGAGATGTCCTCGGCCGAGCGGTTGTGGATCGGCTCGCCGATCGCACGGATCGCCTGGGCGAAGCTCTCGACCGAATGGTGCGGCGGGACGTAGCCGGCCTCGAAATGGATCTCGGCGGTGCGCCGATAGTCGCGCGTGATGAAGCCGTGCAGGATCTCGGCGAGGAAGCGGCGCTCCTTGCCGCCGAGGCGGCCCATGATGCCGAAGTCGACCGCAACCAGCTTGGCGTCCGCATCGACGAACAGGTTGCCCGGATGCATGTCGGCGTGGAAGAAGCCGTCGCGCATGGCATGGCGCAGGAACGTCTGGACCACGGCGCGTCCGAGCCTGGGCAGGTCGAAGCCTTTTGCGGCGAGCGCCGCCTGATCGTTGAGCGGCGTGCCGTCGATCCATTCGAGCGTGAGCACGTCGCGCGCGGTCAGGTCCCAGTCGACCGCGGGGACGCGGAAATCCGGATCGTCCTTGGTGTTCTCCGCCATCTCCGAGAGCGCCGCCGCTTCGAGCCGCAGGTCCATCTCGATCGTCACGGTGCGCGCCAGCGTCTGCACCACCTCGACCAGGCGCAGGCGGCGCGCGTCGGCCGACCACTCCTCGAGCGTGCGGGCGACCGCGAAGAAGGCCGCAAGGTCGGCCTTGAGGCGCTGCTCGACGCCGGGCCGCAGCACCTTGACGGCGACGACGCGGCCGTTGGCGAGCTCGGCGCGGTGCACCTGCGCAATCGAGGCGGCGGCAACCGGCGGACCGAACACCGGGAAGATGTCCCGGAGCCTGCGTCCGAGCGCCGCCGCGACCGCGGCTTCGGCCTGCGCCTGCGGGAACGGCGGCATGCGATCCTGCAGGCTCTCGAGGTCGCGCGCGAGCGCAACGCCGACCACGTCGGGCCGGGTGGCGAGGAACTGGCCGAGCTTCACATAGGTCGGCCCGAGCGCGGTCAGCGCCGCCGACAGGCGGTTCGCGGTGTCGTGGCTCGACGGCCGCTCGATCAGCCGCGCGCCGCGCAGCGCGAGACGTGCGGGCAGGGGCAGCGGCGTCGGATCGACCAGGCCGAGCACGCCCTCGCGGGCAAACACGATGCCGACGCGGCTGAGCCGCGCGAGGTGGACGAGCGCGGCGATCACAAACGCCAGCCCGAATGCATGGCGACGATGCCGCCGGTGAGCGGCTGCGCGCTCGCGCGGCGAAAGCCTGCCGCCGCGATCATCTGCGCAAAGGCGGCCGGCTTGGGAAAGCGGCGGATCGACTCGACCAGATAGCGGTAGGCCTCGGCGTCGCCCGCGACCGAGCGCCCGAGCGCCGGGATTACGTTGAAGGAGTAGAGATCGTAGAGCGCGTCGAGGCCCGGCACGTCGACCGTCGAGAATTCGAGGCAGAGGAAGCGGCCGCCGGTCTTGAGCACGCGGAAGGCCTCGGCGAGCGCCGCCTCGATGCGCGGCACGTTGCGGATGCCGAACGCGATCGTATAGGCGTCGAAGCTCTTGTCGGGAAACGGCAGCGCCTCGGCGTTGCCTTCGACGAAGGCGACCGCGGCATCGAGCCCACGCTCGGCCGCGCGCTCGCGCCCGACCGTGAGCATGTCGGGATTGATGTCGCACACCGTGACCTGCGTGCCGGCGCCGCCCGCCTCGACCACACGGAAGGCGACGTCGCCGGTGCCGCCCGCGACGTCGATCAGGTGGAACGGCCGCTCGCCTTGGGGCGGGTTGATCGCGGTGACGAGCGCGTCCTTCCAGGCGCGGTGCAGGCCGCCCGACATCAGGTCGTTCATCAGGTCGTAGCGGCGCGCGACCGAGCGAAAGATGTCGTCGACCATGCCCTGCTTGGCGTCGAGGTCGACGGTCTTGTAGCCGAAATGGGTGTCGCGGCCGGAGTCGGTCATGGAATGTCCTTGTCGCCGCGACCATAGCGCGCGGGGCGCCGCGGCGCTACAAACCCTCTCGCGCGAGAAATGGTTAACCTCAATGCCCGAATTGCCCGAAGTCGAAACCGTGCGCCGCGGCCTGCAGCCCGCGATGGAGGGCGCGCGGTTCGTCCGGGTCGAGGCGCGCCGGCCCGACCTGCGCCGGCCGTTGCCGAAGGATTTCGTCAAGCGTCTCGAAGGCGAGACCGTCACCGGGCTGGGGCGGCGGGCAAAATATCTGCTCGCGGATCTCTCCTCGGGCGAGGTGCTGATGATGCATCTCGGCATGTCGGGCTCGTTCCGGGTCGCCAAGGAGCACGGCGAGGAAACGCCCGGCGAATTCCACCATCCGCGCTCGGACGACCGCGCGCACGACCACGTCGTGTTTCACATGTCGTCGGGCGCGCGCATCGCCTTCAACGATCCGCGCCGGTTCGGGCTGATGCTGCTGATACCGCGCGCGGAGCTTGCCGATCATCCGCTGATGCGCGAGGTCGGGCCCGAGCCGCTCGGCAACGAATTCGGCGCGAGCCTGCTCGCAGCCGCCTGCCGCGGTAAGAAGACGAGCCTCAAGGCGGCGCTGTTGGACCAGAAGGTGGTGGCCGGGCTCGGCAACATCTATGTGTGCGAGGCGCTGCATCGCGCGCGCCTGTCGCCGAAGCGCATGGCCTCGACGATCGCGACCCGGGCGGGCGAGCCGAACGCGCTGACCGAGCGCCTGGCCGACGCCATCAAGGCCGTGCTGGCCGATGCCATCAAGGCCGGCGGCTCGTCGCTGCGCGATCATCGGCAGACGGATGGCGAGCTCGGCTATTTCCAGCATCACTTCCGCGTCTACGACCGCGCGGGCCAGCCGTGCGTAACGCCGGGATGCAAGGGCACCGTCAAGCGCATCGTGCAGGGCGGGCGATCGACCTTCTTCTGTCCGGTGTGCCAGAAGTGACGGTTCGCGCGACCGTCATCCGGTCCGGGGTCGGCCTCGCGGCCCTGGTCGCGGCCGCGTTCCTGTCGTCCGAGCGCGCCCTCGCGGACGGCGTGCTGGCGATCGGCGTCACATCGCCGATCGTGCAAGGCGGGGTCACTTACGGCTATGTGCGCAACTTCTCGCCGCCTGCATCCGCGCAGGCCGCGGCGCTCGACACGTGCCGCCGATTGGCGAACGTGCCGCAGGCCGCCGAAAACTGCCGGGTCGTCGGCCTGTTCACCGACCAGTGTTTCGCGATCGCGTTTGCTCCCGAGGCCGCCGTGGGCCTTGCCTGGGCGATCGACGCGGATCGACAGGAGGCCGAACGCGAGGCCATGGAGGATTGCGCGCGATCGGCGGGCGACCATCGCGATCGGTGCCGGATCGTGCAGTCGCGCTGCGACGGCAGCACCTTCGCGGCCCGCTGCGGGGGCCATAATGGCGCCTCCCCCGATCAACGCGTCGCGAGCTGCACGGCGCTGATCCAATCGGGCGACGAGAGCGCGAGCGATCTCGTCGGAGACTACGTCAATCGCGGCAATGCCCACGCCGACCGACACGAGCTCGACGCGGCAATCGCCGACTACAGCGCGGTGATCGATCGCGTTCCGACCAACGCAGTCGCCTATTACGACCGCGGCGACGCCTTCCGGATGAAGCGGGACTACGACAAGGCGATTGCCGACTACGACCGGGCAATCGCCCTCAATCCGAAATACGAAGATGCGTTCGTCAATCGCGGCGCCGCCTACGCGGGCAAGGGCGACCTCGATCGCGCGATCTCGGACTACACCGTCGCGCTCTATCTCGATGGGGCCGACGCGGCGGCCTATCGCAATCGCGGCGATGCCTATGTCGATCAGGGCGAGACGCGCCTCGCGATGGAGGATTACGACGAGGCGATCCGCCGCGCGCCCGGCGACGAGAGCGCCTACCGCAGCCGCGGGGCCCTGCACTTCTATCTCGGCGATTTCGTTGCCGCCGCGGACGATCTCGGGCGCGTCGCGCAATCGGAGCCGGATGACCCCTATGCGATGCTGTGGACCTATCTGGCGGCCGCGCGCGGGGACGCCGAAAGGGCCGAGCGAAGGCTTGCGCAGGCCGCGACGCAGGCTCGCCTCGGCTGGCCGCGTCCGGTGCTCGACTTGTTTCTCGGTGGGCGTACCGTCGTGGCGACGCTGGCGGCGGCGGACGACGCGCCGCAGCGCTGCGAAGCCGAGTTCTATGTCGGCGAATGGCAGCTGCTGCGCGGTGACCGCACCGCCGCCGCCGACGCATTGAGAGCAGCGGTGGATGCGTGTCCAAAAAGTTTCGTCGAGTCCAAAGGGGCGCAAGCCGAGCTCAAGC
>Ga0335081_10003882_pt1 | contig 23564 bp, 22 predicted proteins | sample Lox_Sample_35_FD_206713 | JGI IMG/M metagenome (GOLD analysis project Ga0335081, IMG submission 206713) | Soil microbial communities from Loxahatchee National Wildlife Refuge, Florida, United States - Lox_Sample_3.5 | ecosystem: Environmental > Terrestrial > Soil > Wetlands | place: USA...
CATACTGACGCAAGCTGTTCTCTCCCGACCATAGCGGCAGCATGGCTCCGATCGCGGCGCCGGTGAGCAACCCGCCGACATGCGCCGCGTTATCAACTCGTGCCGCGGCTGCTCCGATCACCAGGTTATAAACCAGGAACATTCCCAGGCTACTGGCGTTCCTCCGCAGGAGTTCCTTTGGCAGTCCCACATGCTTAAGCTTTAGAGCCACGAACAAACCGCCGGCCACCCCGAAAATCGCTCCGGAAGCGCCAATGCCGACCACCAGCGGGTGCCACCCCAGGCTGGCCACCGAAGCTCCCAGCCCGCTTAGAAGATAGAGGGCAACCATCGGCCAGGTTCCGAACACCTTTTCCGTTACTTTGCCCAGTCCCCAGAGGGCCCACATATTGAATGCGAGGTGAAGAATGCCCGCGTGAAGGAAGGTCGAGGTCAGCAGGCGCCACCATTGATCATCGAACGTCGCCGGCCCGAAGTCGCCGCCCCACTTGATCAATTGTTCAACCGAGGGTTCCAGCGGCGACACTCCGCGCAGCACCATCAGCACGAATACCAGCACGTTGATGGCGACGATTATTGTAGTGGCGTCGAACTGGCGCGCCGGCGCCTCAATGACAGGAAGAGTAGCGTCGGTGGCGCCCGGGTTGCTCTCAACGACTCCACTCCGGCACTCCTCGCAGGTGTCGTAGGTACGGCCGAATATTGGCGGATTGAACTGCCTGCCGCAGTTGGCGCAGGTAGCCACGTTGAATCCGGGCGAGGTCATGCACGGAAACTATGTGGAGTCGCCGCGTATGTCAATGAGTATCGGCGTGCGCGCAGGCGCGGCCAAGAACAGCAGCCACGGGTGCGACGCCGGGCCTGAATCCGTGGCTGTTTGTTTTTCAATCCTGCGCGGACGGTGCATCCATCTGCTTGTCCATCTGTTGCTGCCAATGCTTCATCTCGCGATCGAGCTCTTCCAGCGCCTTGTCAATGGAGCGCCGGATTTCATCGGCGTTTACATCCACAACCTTGCGGCCTTCTTCCCAAGCCATGATGTGAGCGTGCTCCCACTCGGGGCGCAGCTCCGCGAGCTCGGCGCGTAACTGGTCCAGGTCAAGGTCGAGATCCAGGTCCAGCACCGCGGATGGCGCGCGCAGGGCAGAGTGATTGCGACTGGTCTCCGGCAGGCTGATGGTGAGGTTCTGTTCGCGGCGGTCGCGGACAATGCCAACCGTCAGCTTGCTGGAACGGTTCCCGCGAATGACCGAGCGCCAGTCTCCGCGGTCGGCGACCTTCTGATTGTTCACGCGCACGATCACGTCGCCCGCCTTGAAGCCCGCGGCCTTGCCCGGACTGCCGTCTTCCACCGACTTCACCAATATGCCTTCGCCGTTCTTGACGCCGAAGTATTCGCCGAGCTGCGGCGTCAGGTTGTCCACGACGAGGCCATAACTGGGAAGGGTGCGGATGTTGAGATCAATTGCCGGAATGGGCGGGATGGGCGGAACCGGAGGCACGGGAGGGACGGGCGGCATTTCGTGCCAGTCATGCTTCGTGGCGAAATACTCCTTCTTGTCGACGAGAGTCACGGAGACGTTCATGGTCTGGCCGTCGCGGCTTATCAGCAACTGCACGGCGCGTCCGGGAGGGGTTTCGTGAATCAGGCGTCGCAGCTCCTCGGTTCCCTGAATTTTGGTTCCGTTGAACTCTAGGATCACGTCGTGCTCCTTCAGGCCCGCCTGGCCGGCAGGCGCGTCGTGATCCACCATGGTGATCTCGGCGCCGCGCTCTTCTTTGAGCTTCAGGGCCGCCACGCGCTCGCGGGTGACTTCCTGGATGTCGATCCCTATGTAGGAACCGTAGACTTCTCCGTATCCCGGGGAAGGCGAAGCCAGCGGCACAACGATAGAGGTATGCTCTGCCAGAAGCGGCACGGCCAGCAGCAGCATTAAAGCAACTGTTAAGCAAGATTTCAGCATAGGACACCTTGTGATCCACGATGCAGGAGGCAGGGCAGGAAAGGCACGCGCCTTTTTCGCCTGTTCCTGCTCGCTGCCCTGATGCTTACTTTTTTCCGCGCCGCAATTCCACATTCCCGGCGCTGGTACGAATCTTCAGCACAGGTCCGCCGCCATTGATGGCGCCCTGGCCATAGATTTCGCGCGGGCCCCATTCGCCGCCCTCGGGGGAGATCTTTACCTCGGCGAAATCTGAGATCATGTGATGCCCCATGGCAGCGTCGATGGTGGCGCGTACGGTGACGGGCAGGTCCGCGGGCAAGTATACGATTACGTCGCCTACGCTGGTCTCAAGGGACGATTCGCTGAAGCTGCCCTTGCCGGCGGTGAACTCAGCATAGATAGGTCCGGCCGCTGTCTTGGCGGTTACGCCGTGGGCGAGCCCGGTAAGGCGGATGCCGCCTCCAGAAGTGGTGGCGCGCACCACGCCCTTGGCCGAGGCCACGCGGATGCTGCCGCCTGAGGTCTCGAGCACCGCGCCGCCGCCGACATCCCCGATATCGACGCTGCCTCCGGCAGTGGCGGCCCGCAACTCTCCGTCACACTTCTTGACCTGAATGCTGCCGCCGGCGGTGGCGAGGTAAACGCTCTGCGTCGCAGAGCCCAACTCAATGCCTCCGCCTGCCGTCTCAGCCCGGACCCTCCCCCCGGCCGAGCGAATGGTGATGCCGCCACCGGCGGTCTCCAGCTTCAAGTCGCCGGCGACGTTGCCAACGTCGATGCCACCCCCTGAAGTCTGGGCCCTGACGCTGCCGCCGATATCATTGATACGGATGCTGCCGCCGGCGGTCTCCGCCTCCACTCGCCCGGCGATATTGGCCACGTCTACGCTGCCGCCGTGGGTATCAATCCGGGCAAAAGCGAGATCGCGCGGAACATTAACCGTAATGTCGACGGAAAGCCGCTCCGAGCCCGAGCACTCGCCCTCCAGCAACGCGAAATCGCCTTTCTGAGAGCCGCGCACCGAGAACAGTTCAAACTGGCGGCGGGCATAGCTCTCTGAACCCGAGTTGAGACGCTTGCGCACCGTGTAGGTAATACCCTGTGGAGAGCCGCCGTGTACTGTGACCGCACCGAATTCAGTGCCCACTTTAAGGTTGTGCAGAGAAGGAAGCGAACCGCTGATGACCTCGACCCAACCGTTGCCCGAGCGCATGACATGGGAGTCCTGCGCCCAGAGCGGCGCTGCCCAGGCGGCCAATGCCAGCAGCACCGCGAGTTGATGATGACGTTTCAATTCCGTAATTCCCTTTCTTTAGTCAATCTCCGGCAAGGTGTTGAGCACACGCTGCGACTCCGAGCGGATGTACTTGCTCTTGTCCCGCGACAACTGCTGCAGCGCCTGCCGTACCGCCGCATCGGCCTTAATCGGCTTCAGGAGCACGATGGCCTCGGAGCGTACGCCGGGATTGGCGTCATTCAAAAGCGCGTCCAGCACCGCGTTGCGCACGGAGGTGTCGTTTTGAACATAGGGCCCGAGGCCGTCGAGAGCCTTCAGGCGCACGCCGGGATTGGCGTCGTAACGCAGGGCGAAGATCAGCGCATCGCGCACCTGTCGGTCCTCGGGGTTCCGCGCCAGCAGGTCGACCGAGTCCATGCGGACGCCGGCATTGTAGTTGGTGCGCGCTGCGAACAACAGAAGCTGCTGCACCCGCGGATCTTCAATGGTGCCCTCGTACTTCTCCGGCTGGACCGTGTCGTACTGAATTTCAACTTTCTTGGACGTGGGGTCGGGAATGATGGACTTGATGCCGGCGATGGAAGCTTGGTGGATGGGTGAAAGAGTGGCCGGACCTTGCACGTCCGGGATCTTGTTTGCCAGCTTGTAGCTGGCCGCCACGCCGCCGGCGAAGCCGATCATCAGCAGCACGGCAGCCAGCGCGGGCGCGAAGCGGACCTGGTGCAGCCATCCGGCCAAGTCAGGCACCCAGCGCCAGTGCGTCGCCGGCTCAGCCGATTCCAGGGCCTCGGAAAGCCGCATTCGCGAAGCCGCCAGCAGATTAGGCGTGGGATCGGCGGCCGGCCGCACTTCGGTCACCAGCCCGCGAAACTCGCGCGATGTCTTCAGCTCTGCCGCGCATCCGGCGCAGCGCTCAGCATGCTGCTCCAATTCGTGCCGGGCATCATCCGGCAACTCGTCATAGATATAAAACGTGATGTTTTGCTTTACCCAATCACAGTTCATAAACCACCACTTTCGTTAGCAACCAGGGGGCAGGAGGCAGGAAAAACTTTAAACTCGCCCTAGTATTCTTATGCCCTGACTTCTTCCTGCTTCCTGCATCCTCACCTCATGTCCGCCAGCGATCCGCGCAACTTCTGCGTGGCGCGAAAAAGCGTGTTCTTGGCGGTTTCTTCCGTTGTATGCAGCACCTCGCCGATGGTGCGCAGTTTCAGCCCGTGGTAGTGCTTGAGTTCGAACACCATGCGCTCCCGCGGGGTCAGCCGCTCGATGGCCCGCCCGATGCGCTTGCCGAGTTCGCGCCGCATCAGGTCGCGTTCCGGATTAGCGCCGGGACGCGCGTCGGCTGTCTGGTCGAGCAGGTCGTACTCGTTGCCCTCGGAGTCGGTGGCCACCGGCGCGTCTTCCTTGCGTACCGTCCGCTTGCGCAGATGATCCAGGCACAGGTTGGTGACGATGCGGTAGATCCACGTATAGAACGAACACTCGAAACGGAAACTGCCGACGTTGCGATACGCCTTGAGGAACGCTTCCTGGTAGATATCCTGCGCGTCCTGCTCGGAGCCGGTAAGGTGGAGCGCCAGGCGCAGCACCGCGCGGTCGTACTGCCGCACCAGTTCCTCGAAGGCAACACGGTTTCCGCGCTGCGCCTCGCGGATCAGGGTAGCGTCGTCTACGCGGCTCAGAGGTTGGCTGACCATGTCTTCCCGGCGAGTGGTTGGCATCCTGCGCCCGTTCTCGCTAACCGCGAAGAAGCTACCCCAATTTGCGGTCAGGGGCTGGGGGGCTCCCGATGCAGAACCGGCCGGCATATTTCTCTCCTGAACCTTGTGTCGAACGTGCCCCGCTCACGCCCGGACTAACTATCCCGCTTGCATGATGTTGGACGGCCCAGGGAGGCTTCCGTGAGCAAGATTATAAGGGGAAAAGGTAAGAAAATCGCGCTCCGGTGGGGGCGGGGAACGGCCGGCTTTACCGCTCCATGGTCTCGTTTACTTCCATGCGTCCGTTGGACTCGACACTGATCGTCTTGTGTACCGTGCGGTAGCCGGTCAGACTCAGCGTGACTTCATAGGTGCCGGGACCGAGAAAGAATTCTGCCGGTGAAGTGCGGTCCATCATGCGGGAATTGAACATGATCTGTGCGCCCTTGGGGAAGGTGTGCACGGTGACGCGGGCGGTGTTCTCCTGACCGCCGCGGCCGATCAGCTTCTTGAACTTGCCTACCTGCTTGATGTCGTCGGCGTTGCCCAGTTGCTTGAGCGTGGGCTGAAACTGGAAGGTCTCACCCGGGTTCAGCGCCATGCTGGCGGAAGCGTCCATGTATCCAGCCTTGCGCACCGCCAGCGAATGGTTGCCCTGCCCGACGATCAGCCTGGCGGGGGTGGTTTTGCCAGTGTCACGACCATCAATGATGATGGAAGCTCCCGGAGGGTCGCTGGCAATCGACGCCACGGCCGCCAACTGGTTCAAGCTTACGGCAACTGCGGCCCGGGCGCCGGAGTAAACCATCACGCCGCGGGACTCGACCGCGTATCCCGCCTTGGAAAGTACTACGTTGTGCTGACCGGGATTGAGGCTGGCCAGCGAAAGCGGGGTGAGCCCGGCTACCCTGCCATCCACCTGCACCTGCGCGCCCGACGGAACGGAGTTGACTACCAGCTCTCCATATACCGGCGCGGCCGGGGCGGCGTTAACTTTCTTATGGTGTGCCTTAGTGGGCTTAGATGGCGGCGCCATCTCGATGATCGTGGGTTGGGGCCCTGGCTCGGGCGCAGGCGGCGGCGTGGCCGTGAAGTTGTCCGGCGAGGTCGTGCTGACGAGCGGAGCCATCGCGGCCGCCTCGGCTTCCGCGTGCAGGCGACGGGCCCGCATCGAGTCTCCGACCATGAAAACCACCATCGTCACCAGCGCGGCCCCGATCACCCCGACCAGAATCTTGATTTGCTTTGGCGTCAGCGACACCGGAGCACTCGCCGCCGGCGCCACGCGGACGGGTGCGGTGGGCGCCACCGCGGCCGGCGCTTCGCTCTGGGCGCCTGGAGCCGCCGCGGGCGCTAAAGCGCTCTTCGCCCAGGATGGCGTGGCGGACGCAGGAACGTTGTAACCGAGCAGCTCAGTGCGCGGCGGACTTGGCGGAGCGAAAGCTGGGGGTGCCGGAGACGAGCTCACGGCCGGGCCCATGACATCGTTGTCGAGATAAGAGGTAATAACCGGCCCTGCCTCCACGCGCGGGGGCACATAATTTGTCGGGGTCGCATAAGCCGGCGGAGGTGGCGCTGGAGGCGGCGGGGACGGCGGGGCCACATTGACTTGCTGAACCGTGATCTGCGGGGGAGCCGCCTGCGGGACGTTGATCTGGGGCACTCCCGGCGCGGAGGCGCGGCTGGAAGAGCTTACTTCCACTTCCAGTTCGGTCACGAGATCTCCGGCATGCTGAAAGCGGTATTCCGGATTCTTGGCCAGCGCCTTCATCACCACGCGGCTGATTCCGATGGGCAGGCGGGGGTTCAGGTCCTGGGGCGCCAGGGGCATGACCTCGAGAATCTCCCGTTGCACGCCTTCCCCTGTGCCGTCACCAAAGGCCTTCCGGCCGGTGATCATTTCGTAGAGGATCGCTCCCCAGTTGAAGACATTCGTGCGCGCATCAGGCGTGCGTCCCTGGATCTGCTCGGGCGCGAAGTAGCGCAGTTCATCGCCGCTCCTGCCTTCGAGCGGACCCGGATCGGCAGCAAAATCCAGTATCTTTACCGTGCCGTCCCATTCGGTGAGAATCCCCGCCGGAGTCAATCGTCGATGGAAAATTGATTTGGAATGGGCGTGGTCAAGCCCGCGGCAAACCTGGCGGGAGATATCGAGCAATTCGCTGGAGGAGAATCCTTGTTGAGTCGCCAGGGCGGCGTCCAGCGGAACACCTTCCACGAACTCCATCACTACGTACGCCAGGCCCTGTTCCTCGGCGCCGGCGTAGATGCTGACGATGTTAGGGCTGTCGAGCACGCTTGCCGCCTTGGCATGCAGCAGGTACTCACGGGAACGATCGGTGGCCTGAGGCGTGTCGGCGCGCAGCACGCGCAACGCCACCGTGCGCTTCTTTTTCGGGTCGTAAGCCTTGTAGACCGTTCCCAGGTCTGATTTGCCGATTTCGCGAACAATTTCGAAGCGGCCGATAACGGGTGTCATAGCAGATTCAGTCCTGGCGCATACACCTTCAGCGGCGACAGGTTACCGGTAACAATAGCCCACATGCCCTGGAACCTGTGAGGTTACGGAAGGGCAAAAAGCACGAAGCACTCTAGGGTTCCTGCCTTTGAATTCAGGCAGATGAGACCGCGAAACCTCGTAACGCTTCTAGGCAACTCCTCCTCGCAAACGCTCCCGCAACATCGCAACCGCGACGTCGAAACGTTCGGCAAGCCATTGCTCCAGCCTGAGCCTTTCGGCAGCGGAGATGTACTCGAACTTCACCCCGGCGTCGCCCTTCGCATTTACCCAGACGACGATTCCGTTGGCGTGAACCAGGTTTCCGCTTCCTGGCGACACAAAACTCAGATCCAGCTCATCCCCTGCGCCCAGGCGCGCGCTCGCCTTGCACGCCCAGGTATTCAATTTCAAGCCCGCGCCCTCAGCGCCCAGGTTGACCAGGAGAGCCCCCAGCAGAGGTGTGCTTCGTGTGTGCAGGTTGGTGGCGATGCGGACAGGCTCCCGGTGCTGTTTCCGGCGTTTGACGATGACCGCGGAATGAGCCGCCTGCAGACAGCGCGCAATCTGCGCCACTGATGGCGGCTTGTGGACCAGGTACTGCACTCCTGCGCTGAATGCCTGGCGCAAATCCAGCAGATCGCTGGCGATCCCGATGAGCAAAGAATCCTTATTCATTTTGGAGTGGCGCAGAGTCTCCAGAAATTCGCCGAGATTCATGATTTCCCGCCAGTCGACCACAACCGTATCGATGTGCTTCAGTTCCACAGCGTGCAAAGCGGCTGCATAGTCGGAACATCGTTCGCTCCGCACGCCGAGCCGGGCGAAGACGCGCTCCATGGTTCCCAGAAAGTGGGTGTCGTCGCAGAGAATCAGCGCATTGATGTCGAAGGTTAGATAGGCATTAGTAGCGTTCAATGGTGTTCCTTTCCGGATTCTCGCGAATGCCCTTCAAACTATTGAAAACAGCGCGTGCCTCGGAACGTTTGTTCGAGTGCCAAATGCGCACTCGGCGGCTCAAGCGAGTGAGCAAGTCTGCAACCATCGCGCCTTAGAGAAGACGCCCGCAGCTGTGGGAAAACTCTTCTACGCAGAGGCGAGACTGATTTCGAGAAAGATGTTCTTGCGGCTCCAGAGCCAGGGGAAGCGCATGAGGAAGTACTTCCGCGCCAGCGCCTGCCGCGCGGCAGTTTCCTCCGCAGATGGAACAACGCGCGCCTGGCCTTCGATCCAGTCGCCCGTGACTCTGCCGCGCACGCTGCAGGCTGCCACGCGGATGGCGGGATTGTTGCCGATGCGCTTGAACTTGCCTGAATCGCTGCGGGTCATGACGTAGAGCCTGCCGCCTTGGATGGCAAACCAAACGGGAGTGAGTACCTCCTGGCCATTGCGCCGGTAGGTGGCCAGGCTAATGTACTTCTCATCCCGCAATTTCGCGCTCGGCGAGGGAGCATGCATGGCGGTTTATTCCTGCGCGCGAACCATCTTCGCACGGTGGCGCGTTCCACATTGCACCAACTTCTGGCAAAGACAGAGGTTCGAAAAATGTGGATACTGTAGAGATGCTCATCCAGGAGGAAGCGATGGCAGAGACTACATTTGCCCAGACGATACGCGCGGGCGAGAAGTTTGCCGAGTCAATGTGTGACGTCGAGAATGCGAAGGCGGCAATTTCCGCGGCGGTGGACGAAAGCCGGGAAGCCGCACGCCGCGCCGTCAACCGCGGCCGCCGCGCCGCTGATCACCTCGAGGAAAGCGCTGTACGCGGTATCCGCCGCTACCCTCGCGCGACCGTGCTGACCACCTTTGGCGTGGCGCTTGGAGCCGGATTGCTTCTGGGTTTGCTAGTAGGCCGTTCGCGCCGGTAGCGCGGAGGAAAGCGTTTATCTCCAGACAGGTTCTGTGGCCCGGGCGGGCGGCGGAGTGTCGGCCTGGTCTCCCGCCTGCGGGCAAATCTGTGTTGCCGCCTCCTGTCGCCGACTGTATGATCTTGGGCCGCGCGATTCCCAGGATTCAAAATCTTATGATTAAGGAGTGCGCCTATGGACTCATACCGCAGAAGTTTCCTGAAAGGCGTAGGTACGATCGGCGCTGCAGCCGCTATAGGTGGACTCAGTAGCGTGAACGCAGAAACCAAACCGGCAGGCCCGCAGAAGAAAGGCATGGCAAAGGGTCTTACGCTGCTGACCCTGCGCCACAACGGCGAATACCGCCTCGGCGTGAAGACCGAGAAAGGGATTCTCGACGTGAAGCAGGCCGCGGAGACGCTTCACCTGGGCGCTCCACACACCATGGACGACCTGCTTCAGAATGAAGATGGTCCCGCCCTGAACGCGCTGGTGGACGCGGCCATGAAGTCCGCCGCCGTGCAGAAGGGCCTGTTGAAGGAAGGTACGATTACCTACGGGCCGCTGGTCACGCGCCCGGAGAAGATCGTGTGCGTGGGCTTGAACTACCGCAAGCACGCGGCGGAGATCAATTTGCCTGTCCCCAAGCAGCCGGTGCTGTTCAACAAATACAACAATGCCTTGCTGCATCACACCGGCACCATCAAGCTGCCGGCGGTGGCCAAGAAGTTCGATTATGAGATTGAACTGGTCATCGTGATGGGCAAGGAAGCGCGCGATGTCAGCGAGAAGGACGCGCTTTCCTATGTCGCCGGGTACGCCACCGGAAACGATTTCAGCGCCCGCGACCTGCAGATTGAAGCTGGCGGGCAGTGGATGGTGGGCAAGACTTCGGACGGCTTTGCCCCCCTGGGTCCTTATTTCATCACCGCCGAGCAGGTGAATCCCGACAATCTGAACCTGGAATGCCGGGTCAACGGCGAGACCCGACAGTCCTCGAACACCAACGATCTGGTCTTCAACTGCAGCCAGATCATCAGCTACACCTCAGCCCGCATTTCCCTCCGGCCAGGAGACATCATCTACACCGGTACGCCGGGAGGAGTGATCTTCAACGGAGCCGTCAACGGGGTCGCCACGCGCAAGGAGAAGTGGGACTGGCTGAAGGCCGGCGACAAGATCGCCTGCAGCATCGAAAAGCTGGGAGAGCTGAAGTTCGACCTGGCATAGCTTCAAATAATATGGTGGAGCAGTGAACCCTGCTCCACCGCAAGCCTTCCTGCCGGCTACTTGACCTTAGTGGCCTTGCCTTCCATCACATTGGTCCATTCGCCGCCATCTGTCGATGTGTCGTAGCTGTAGGTATAGGACGTCGAGGAGACTTCCTTAAGAATGAAGCGTCCCTTGACCTTCTTGCCACCCATCTCCTGTTCCGGAGAGACCCAAGTCCAGGTGTTACCGGAGATGGACCCTTTCGACGTGTCATGCTCTCCCATGTTGTCAAACCCGTCGTAGGTGTAGGTTTTTTCCTTGGCGTCATAGCCCATGATAGCGATTTCTTTCATCGCGCCCATCGGGCTCGTTCCCTCCGAATGCAGTACCAGAAAGAAATCTCCGAGCATGGAGTTGTGGTCCGTGCCGGTGAATTTTCCGCCGGGGCCCCAGGGGCTGGCTTTCATAGTTCCTTCGTTCTTCCACTCGCCCACGAAGTAGTGGAACCGCTGGTGCTCGGGGCCCGGTTTGGGCATGGGCGGCGCCTGCGCCACTAGCAGCCCGCCGAGAAGGGTGCACACTACTGCTGCAACCACGGCTATTCTCTTCATCATTCTGCCTCCCTTTTGAAAAGCGGCAGCAGGATAGCAGAATCGGATGAGGTCGTCGTGAGCGGGCGCATCAGTAGGCCCAATACGGGCCCGAACCTGCGGGAGTGCTGCGCCCCTCAATAGCGGTGAAAACGTTGCGGCCGAAGAAGAATGGTAATCCCCAGTCGAAGCACGGCGCCGTCACCGTCGGAGTCACAAAGCAGCTAGGATTGTTTCCCGTAAGATCGTTAAACGCCGTGTTGTTCCCGAAAAACAACTGGTTGACGTTTGCGGCCTTGAAGGCGACCGCCTCGCTAGTTCCGGTGGCCCCTTGGGTGGTGGTCGCAAAATTGGTGGTGCTGGCGGGGCAGTAGAAGCCGGTGAGTTGTCCGCCGCAATCCGGCATTCCGGTAAGCGCGGTGGTCAGGAAGAAGATGCCATTCGAACCGGTGTCGAGAAAGCTTCCGGGATACGATTGCCCGTTGTACACCGTCGTGAAGTCCCCAAATTGATCCATCTCGAAGATGGTGGCGCTGCCCAGCGCGTTGTTGGATTGCGTGCCGATCCCAAAAACCATGGTGCCGGCCGCCGTAGACTGTCCCAGGTCGGAAGCAATCGCCGGCAACTGGATGAGCACGCCATTATTATCGCTGGCGAACGAAGCCACCGGATTGGATACCTGTTGCGCGAGAGAAGCCGTCGCTCCGGCACAAGTGGTCGGCGTGGGGCACGAATAGTAGAAGCCGGGAGCGGTGCTCGAGACGCACGCAGCGCCGCAGTCCTGGATAAACGATCCGATGCCCAGCAACCCATTCGCGCCCAGGGTCTGCAGCGTGTCCGCGGCGCCACCGGGAGAGCTGTTCTGGCAGGCGGCGGGAATGTCCGGGAAGCCCGCGTTCGTGCCTGCGTCTCCAATAACCTGGACCGGGATATTGCTGGCTGCCTCGCCGGCCATTTTCACGTCAGCCATCATGACGGGTCCGAAGGTGAAAAAGCTTACGAACTGGGCGCATTCCACCAGCGTGCCTTCCTGACTCAGGGGCAGGGTGAGCGCCGATTTGAGAATTCTGAGCCCATAAGAGCCGGTGTCGACGTCAATGTGGTCGATGGTCTGGCAGTTGTTCGTTCCCGGCACGCAAAGCGTAACGCTCGCGTAGGCAACATCCGCAGAGATAAACCCGGTCCCGGGCGGCCCGGCATCGACCGACAAGGCAACCGCATTCTGTGCGTTGCCGCCACCTCCGCCCCCTCCGGTGTCGCTACTGCTGCTGACGCCGCCACAACCAACTACGACCATCGAACCTGCGAGTAAAGTCAACGCCACAACCCGGGAGAAGCTCGCTCTCATATCGTTTCCTTGGCTAGCGAATGGCCTCGGCCTGGACACCCGACGGCAGCTGTTGAGGAAGGTAGGCGCGGCCCGCAAGCGCGCGCATGTGTCCGCCCATTTCGAAAACCAGCCCCGGCTCGTTGATAACCACCGGCCCGCGCTTCACGCCGCGATTTTCCAGAGCTTTCTGCACTTCATCGAAGCGGTCACCCAGCAGTTGCTTTAGGTCCGGTTTGGATGGACCCTGCCAGGTAACTCCGAACACAGTGCCGGAGGGCGAGACATATTCCCGGATCACCTGTCCGCCGGGGGTCTGTAGCTCATGGACGGCATGAGTAGCAGTGCGAGTTGTGCGCAGCGACGCTCCCATCCGGGCCTTGTCCTGCTGGACCGAACTTTCCTGCGCGCCCAGCGAGCCCCACGCGAGACTCCGAATAACGAGGACGATGAGAATGATTAATGAGGGTAGCTTCAGACAAGGACCGGCTTGCTTAGGGACCATGAACTTCGTCTCCGGCAGCGAAATCGTCGGCACAATCCTGTGCCGCAGTGGGAAGCGCGCGTTTTGCGTGAGATGCGAATGCGGCTTTGCGCGTTGCTCACCGGCGGCGGATCAGAAGCGTTTTTCCAATATCAGGCGGAGGCAGACAGGGCCTTCCAGGCATCGTAACCGCCGGTAACGTTGATTACCTGAGTGAAGCCGGCGCGGCGCAGCCAGCTGCAGGCGATCGCGCTGCGGTAGCCGCTCTTGCAGTGCACGGCCACGCGCGCGTCCTTAGGGAGGTCGGGCAAACGCTTGGGAAACTCATCGAGTGGGTGCCAGAGCGCGCTCTCCAGATGTCCGGCCTGCCATTCGCCGGCGCGGCGCACGTCAAGCACCACCAGCGCGGGATCATCCAGTTCAGATCGCAGTGACTGCACGTCCATCTGCGGCAGCGATTCCAGCTCGAGTCCGGCTTCCATCCAACCGACGACGCCGTGCGCGAGATATCCCGCAACCGAGTCGATGCCGACGCGTGCCAGCCGCATGCGCGACTCCTCGACCTTCTCGTCGGATTCGGTGATCAATATGAGCGGCGTGGAAGTGCCGAACAGCGCCCCTCCCCAGGAGGCAAACTGCCCGCCCAGGCTGATGTTGATGGAGCCGGGCACGTGTCCGGCGGCGAACTGTTCGGGAGAGCGCGTATCGAGCAGGGTCTCTCTGCGGCCACGGAGATCGCTCGCGGAAATGGCCGGCAGGGGCGCGAGATGATCCAGCCCCTCTGCGCCCCCACGGTTGATCTCAACGTCGGCGAAGAAGTAGTCCGGACGCTGCGGCAGTTCGGCGGTCAGCTGCGCGACGAACTGGTCGCGGCCGGGAATCTGCAGCGCGTAGTTGGTGAGCCGCTCGGTGCCGATGGTGGAGAACAGATCGGCGCGCATGTTCTTGCCGCACAGCGAGCCGGCGCCGTGCGCGGGATAGATCAGCGTTTCATCCGGGAGCGACAGCAATTTCTGATGCAAGCTGTCGTAGAGGCATGCGGCAAGTTCCTGCGGGGTGCGGTCGGGCGCGAGGTCAGGCCGGCCGACGTCGCCCACAAACAGGGTGTCGCCGGTGAAGACCGCCCAGGGCTGGGGCGAGCGCGCCGTGTCGGTGGCCACCAGGCAGATGCTCTCCACCGTGTGGCCGGGCGTTTCCAGCGCGCGCAAGCGGCAATCGCCGAAATGCAGCTCGAATCCATCTTGGAGCGGAACGTGCGGGAAGCGAGCGCCGGCCGCGGCGCCGATATAGACCCGCGCCCCGGTGCGCTCGGCAAGCTCGCGGTGCCCGGAGACAAAATCGGCGTGCAGATGGGTTTCCAGGATGTGCGCGATCTTGAGGCCGTGATCGGCGGCAGCCTTGAGGTAGATGTCCACGTCGCGCCGCGGATCAATGACCGCGGCTTCGCCTCCGGAACCCAGCATGTACGATGCGTGCGCCAGACAGCCGAGGTAGAACTGTTCGAAGTACACCAGCACCTCCCAAGCTGGAGGACGGCAAGCGTTAAGAGATTAGCACGGCGACCTTACTCACTATGCGCCCGCGGTGGGAAGAAAGATAGAGACAGTCGTCCCGCGCTGACCATGGCGGGAGCTGGTGCGGACGCGAATTCGGCCGCTGTGGCGGAGCACGATTTCGCGCGTAAGCCACAAGCCCAGGCCGGTTCCGGCATCACGCTTGGTGGTAAAGAAGGGTTCGAAGATCCGCTTGCGATGTTGCGGGTCGATGCCCAGGCCGCTATCGGCAATCGTGACGCTGACGCCGGGTATGCCGGAGCGCCACTCGCGGCCACGGCTTACGCGCAGCACCAGGTCGCCGCCATCGGGCACGGCATCGATGGCATTGGCCACCAGATTGGAGAAAGCCTGGCGCAGCTCGCCGGGACGGGCGGAAATAGGACCGTTGAACCGTACCTGCTTCATCAGCCGGATGTTCTTGGCATTGATCTTTGATTGGTAAAGCGTGAGGGCATCGTCCAGGATGGCGGCGATGCTGGTGGTGGTGCGCTCGGTGGCGCCACGAAAGAATCCCAGCGTCTGGCGGGTAATGCTGGCGACGCGGCCCAGTTGGTCTTCGGCGAGCAGCAGCAGTTCGCACAGCGCCGGCGTAGCCTCGGCATGAGTGCGCGCGAGGAAGAGGGTGTTGGTAACCGCTTCGAGCGGGTTATTGATCTCGTGCGCGATGGTTGCCGCCAGCCGCCCTGCCGCCGCCAGTTTTTCGGCCCGCACCATGGCTTCTTGAGCGTGCTTGGCCTCGGTGATGTCAATCACCGTTCCCAGCATCGCCTCCGCCTGGCCACGCTCGGCAGGCAACAACGTAACGTTTTCCAGGATGATCACCGCCGTGCCATCCTTCTTACGCAAGGTGAGCTCTAAATTGCGCACCGAACCGTGTGCGCGCAGTTTCTCCACATAGCGCTGGCGGTCGGCGGGATCGAAATAGTAGTCGGCGCCGGGGCGGCGCACGATTTCTGCCGGCGAGTCATAGCCGAAGATGCGCGCGAACGACATGTTGCATTCCAGCATCTCTCCATCGAGGTTGGAGCAGAAGACGCCCGCCAGGTTCTGGTCAAACAGCATCCGCCAGAGTTCACCCGTCTCCCGCAGCCAGAGGTAGGTGCGCGCCGCGGGAGCAGTGGCCGCGGCTGCGCCGAGTGAGCTGGTTGGGGTGGGATCCATCATGGGCGGCGATTCGGAATGAGTTCGATTATAGTCCAACCCCGCCGGGCGTCACTCGCTCCCGGCTTCGTGGTGATGCGGCCGCGGCGCAAGCTCCTCGGCAGTCACGTAATGCGGTTCGATGTCCACCGGAATATCGGAGAGCTTGTCCAGCACGCGGCGCATCTCGGAACGGATCACGCCCATGCCGTCGAGCAGGCGCTTCGCTCCTGCGTAATCGCCGGTGGCTTCGAGCGTAAGCAGGTCGTGATCGAGGTCGCGCACCGCCTGCTTCATCTTTCCGAAGTCGATGGCGAAGCTGCCATCGGGCCGGGCTGAAACCGCACCCTTATCCAGCAGATAGTTGATCTGCACGGCCTGCCCGCGGGCGTGAGCGTCCGCAGCGCCGAAGCGCAGGCTGCGGAAGGCAGAAGCGACGTAGGTGGTGTAAAGGTTCTTCTCCGTGAGTGCGGCCAGGGGCTGCCCCGGGCGCGCTTGCCCCTGGTCGATCAGAAACTGCAGAGCGAACAGACCGGTCACGTCCGCCTTGGCTTCCTCGATCGGTCCATAAAGCTCCTTCAGTTCCAAACGCGGCGTGGAAGCGCGCTTGCGCGTCGTGCCCGCGATCTGGTGTGGTCCGAGCCCGTGCATCAACTCGTGCGCGACGATGTGAGTGAAGAACGCCTGGAAGTTCACGTCGGCCTGCGAGGCCTCCGGCAAGACACGCCGCGAGATCGGAACCAGCACGCTGTTGAACTTGGCCTCCTGAACATTCTTCAGCATCACCCGTTTGCTGCCTCTCTGGTTCACCACGACTTCGTCGTTGGGAAGGTTGTAGGCGGCGGTCTGCACGGCGCGCTCGCCGGCAGCCGACACTACGTTCACCACCCGCAGCGGCGACTGGCTGCCCAGCTTGGGATTGCGGAACTTTTTGTCCTCGGGAAGATTGTTCTCGATCTCCTGCAGGTGACTGCTGAAGAACGCGAGCCTTGCGCTCTCGGCGTCATCGCGCAGGTTGATATACGCTTCGAACGAGGCCTTGTAGCCAAACAGCTCGTCCTGATAAGTCTCGTATGGCCCAATCGTGATGTCGAGCGGAGCATCAAGGTCCATCCAATCGCCGTCACTGGCGCGGTATTCGTTACTGAGGAACGCCTCAGCGCGCGAGTTCAGGAACTTCTTCAGGCTGCCGTTGGTGGTCAGGGCAGCGGCTTCGCGCAGCAGGGCGGCGGCACGAGTCAGGTCCTGGCGGTACTCCACGCTATAAGGAAAGAACACCAGCTTGCGGTCGGCCTTCTGCCGCCGGATCACCGTGAAATAACTCTTGGCCTGCTCCTGCTCGCTCTCGTTGAGGGTTTTGAGCCAGGTGTCAAACTCCTGCTTGCTCATGTCTTCCGGATAGAAGTTCGCGCCCAGAAGCTTGCGCGCCGGCACGCTGGGCAGAAAGGCCTTCTCGCCGTCCAGGGCCGACCAGGGTGACTGGTTGATGCGGAAATAGTGGCGGCGCGCCTGGCCGAGCGGGGTGTGGTCGTCGCGCAGTTTTACGCGCAGGGCGTCATTACCGCTCCACATCTGGTCGAGGAAGATCTCGCGAAGCACGCGGCCGGCTTCGATCAGCCTCACCAGGGCCTTCTGATCCCCGGGGGAGAGCGAAGCGGTATCAACGCGCAACTCGGTCGGCGCAAACCGGGCCGTCATTTTCTCCAGCCCAGCAAGATCGGGAAGCTGCGTCTGGTGAGTAGCGGCAGGTTGTCTGTGTGGAGCGGGCACCACCGGCTTCTGCTGGCCGTGCACGCAAGTAGCGAGACACAGCGCGGTGAGGCAAAGGAATCGTTTCATAGGTCTCCCCAGTTCCGGAGCCTCGGATTCTTCCGGAAAGCCGATCATGATAGCAGCATGGGTTGCTCCGGGTGGGTTTAGTCGTCCGCGGCTCGCAGGGCCGAACGCTCGCGATCAGCCAGCGGCGCGGATGGCCACAGAACCGGTCGACGGTCTGCAGGCGCTGGAGCGGCGTCGGCTATCTTCAGCTCCGTCTTCTGAATCATCTGCGACCATAGCGAATCCGGATCTGCGTTGAAGACGGTTCCGGCATCCGGCTGAAAAATGAACCAGGCGCCCAGCTCGACTTCCTTCTGGAGTTGTTCCTTGCTCCATCCCGCATAGCCCAGATAAACATGGAAAACGGCGGGGTCGGGTTTTGCAGACACGGTCTGTTCAAAGAGGAGCTTTGTAGAGATCAGATAAACCTTGCCAAAAACGGCTTCAGCGCCCTCAACCTTGGCGGGCGATTGGAGCAGCGCGAAGACCGCCCCGGTTTCGACAGGCCCTCCAAGATACACAGGATCGGAGCGGTCTTTCGCCGCCTTCGGTTGCTCCAGGATACTTGAAAGCGGCACATGACTGCGGCGGTTGAGAATCAGTCCAACCACCCCGCCCGCTTCGTAGCGAACCAGCAGGACGACAGTTTCAATGAAATTCGGATCCCCGAGCTTCCGGCTCGCCACCAGCAATTTTCCGGGGCCCAAATCTTCAACTCTCCGCGATTGGACCGGAAGAAGAGTGGCCGGCGCGATTGCACTCGCTGCGCGCGCTGTGTCCAGATGCGAAGCCCGGGGCGCCGTCCCAAAGATCAGCGGGGCAAGGGCGACGGCGGAAAGGAGCCAAACACCAGGCTTACCGGCTCTGGGACGGGCAGCGGTTCTTACCGTATTTCCCACGTTCCCCCCGGTTGGCGCCGGTCGCTTGGGCTCAGACCAGAACTGATGGTGGCCTTTGCAGCAGATTGAGAGTGTACATCGATCCGGCGGGTGCGGGCGCATTTCGCCATGACGCAGGTTCAGCGTGGGGCGCTGAAGTGTTCCCATCCGCGTTCCGGCAGGGCCTTCCTCTGTCCGTGGCTGTCAACCAGCCAGAGGCCCCGGCCGCGGATAATCTCTCCGACCCGCGTGACTCGAACGCCGGCAATCCTGGCGGGAACGGAGTCTGATCGCGGCGCTGTGAACAGCAATTCGTAATCCTCGCCGCCGTGCAGGGCGTAATGCAGGCTGCTGGTGGGCAACCCGCTGGGGCGCGGGATGGCAGCTTCAAAGACCAAGGCGCCTGTGCCGCTCTCCTCGCAGATGTGCCCCAGGTCGGTCGAGAGGCCGTCGCTGACGTCGATGGCGGCGGTGGCCACGCCATGATCGCGAATCCACCGGCCGACTGCGAGCCGTGGCTGAGGATAAAAGTGGGGGTCGCGGGAGGCATAGCGTGGCTGCGCCCTTGGCCCGAGCGCCGCCAGCCCTCCTCGGCGCAGGCGTTGCAGAGTCCATGCCGACCGTCCCAGTTCGCCGGTTACATAAATGGAATCGCCGGGATGCGCGCCTGACCGCAACAGCGCTTTGCCGGCCGGTACTTGCCCCAGCACCACGATATCCGCCAGTACTCCGGCTGGCGACTCGGCCGTATCGCCGCCGGCAAGCGGTACGTCGTTTTCCCGACCAAGCCTAATCACACCTTTTACAAATCCATCTACCCAGGCTTGGGAGAGGTTGGTAGGAAGCGCCAACGACAAAAAGGCGGCTATCGGCTTGCCGCCCATGGCGGCAATGTCGCTTAACCCGCGGGCAAGGCAGCGATGCCCGACGGAAGCGGCCGGGTGCCACTCGCGGCGGAAATGCACCCCTTCCAGGCTGAAGTCGGTGGTTACCAGGATCTCAAACCCGGGCGGTGAAGCCAGCACGGCCGCATCGTCCCCAATCCCGGCCCGCAACTTTCCCCGGCTGCCGACGGATTTCGCTTGGCGCCGAATTCGGCGGATCAATATTCTTTCACTTTGGGGCACGGTATTCACCGTACTGCCTCAGGCTAGGTTACGTCATCTGTTAATTGCGCCCAGAGCGGGCGCTGGTTACCCCGGGAGCGGCAGCTTCCCCGGAAGTCCTATAACTATGTAGTACATGGATTTACCATTGGTCTTAACCCTTTCAGCATGTACATTGTTGTTGACTGGAGCGGCTGGGCTCGGTAAGCTTCCCTCCGTCGTCGGTCCTGCGGTTTGGACGGACAAAAGGTTCTGGTCGCTGAAAAGGTAACTTTAGTTAGTCCCCAAACGGATCGAGAGATTACTTTTGCGCAAACGCTACTACGTCTTGCTTGTCGCCCGTGATGGCGAAGGCCAACTCCGAAAGATCCCTATTCCCCTGCATTACATATACGTGTTCCTGGCAGGGGCCCTGATCGGAATGTTTACCATCACCGGCATGGCGGGCTCCTATACCCGCATGTTGATGAAGGTGGCGACCTTCAATCAGTTACGTACAGAAAAAGAGGCCCTCAAGACGCGCTACTCCAAGCTGGAACAAGTGGCCCAGGAAAAAGAGATCCAGGTTGCCTCGCTCGGATCGCTGGCGGGTGAGGTTTCAACACTTTACGGTTTGAAAACCAATCGTATTCTGAAGTCCGACTCTCCCGACCTCAGCGCCGACCAGTTTTCGTCGTCCCTCGACCAGCTTTACGCGCTGAGAAGCTCTGCATTGAGCGGCGCCGCCACTGTGGGTATTGAACTTAGCGGCGGGAAGCCGGTAACCACCGCAGACTGGTTGCGGATGGCAGCGGCTCCCACGATGTGGCCGGTTGAGGGACCGGTGACGGGCTCGTTCGGCGAACGCATCGACCCGTTCAACGGTGAGGGTGCGTTTCATACTGGTGTCGATATTTCTACGAATTACGGGCAACCGGTGATTGCACCGGCTGATGGAGTGGTAGTTTTTGCGGCCGAGGCTGGCGGGTACGGACAACTGCTGGTTCTTGAACATGGACATGGTCTCAGCACGCGGTATGGACACCTGGCAGGCTTCGCAGCCGTGTTGGGACAGAGCGTGCGCCGCGGGGACGTGATTGGCTACGTGGGGAGGAGCGGTCGCGCCACCGGTCCGCACCTTCACTACGAAGTCCGCATCCAGGACGTGCCGGTAAACCCGCACAAGTATTTGCGTATCAGTGCGGCCCAAAACTTCGGGCTGGGGGCGGGTCAATAACCACATTGCGAGTGAGGATGGCCAAGGGCGACCGAATGGGTCGCCCTTAATTTATTGCGGCTTTCCTTTTTCTTTCTGCGAGGGCGGCGGCGGGGTCTGCTCAAGGGGCGGGTTGGGTGGAGGCGTGAGCGCTTTGCGGATGAATCCCTGAGGCAGCGTTGCTGTGAGGGCAACGCGGGTGCCGTGCTCCTCTACCTTCAGGCTGTTGAAGAATGCCTTCACGTCGGCATCGGTCCCGCCCTGTGTGGTCGAGGATTCCACGCCCTTCAGCAGCACCAGAAACGTATTGGCGGTTTCCTGAAGTTGCCGGGCATCAGTTTCGCTTTGCGTCAGGGCTTCGACCCGTAAATGCAAGGCGCCGCGATAGGAGGCGGAAGCCACGATGGTCGAGCCCGCCAGCGCCGGAACCGGAATATCAAGCCCCGGCAGCGCCAGAACCGGGGCGCGGGCTCCCTGGGCGGGTATGCGGGTGAGCGCCCATGCCACGGTAGCAAGCGGAACGTGATGGAAGTCCGCACCTACCAGCGAGGGCGCCGAAGCCGGCCAGGCCGCAGCGCGATACTTATCAATCATCTGGTGAATGGCCGCGACGTCCGGCAGATTGGAAACCGCCACGATGTCCAACCCAAGGATGGCAACCCGTACGGTCCGTCCCTCGTGCGGTATGACGTAGATCACAACATCGCGATATCGCTCGCTGCCGCTGGAAAGCTTGCGCAGGTAGGCGTCTGCGCGGCGGGCATCGAACTTGCCGACAAAGACTTCTGAATAGCGTGCCGCATCGGAAAGGTTTTGTCCGCCGGCGATCCCGCCGCCTGCAGGTACGTGCATCGCGAACGCGGCCTGGTCAAGATCGCGCTCAAACTGAAAACCCGTTTCTTTGACGAATTGTTCGTAGTCGGGATCGTAAGAAATCGGCGGAAGTTCGCCGAAGACGTGGGCCAGCCGCATTAGCCGCAGATTTATGAAGAGTACGGCGTCGGATTCCGGCAACAGCCGCGCCGCTTCCGGGGCGCTGCGGCTGCGCAAGTACACGACTGCGGCGACAGCAGCCGCAACCAGCACGACCGCCAGCGCGATCCAGAGCTTACGTCGGCGCATGGCGGATGCTGGCGCACGTAGCCGGAGTTTTCTGGGCGCGCGGTAGGCGGCCTTCCGCCTGGCTTAGAATGGGAAACTGGTGACGAGGAATCACGGAGGCGAAATCATAGCATCCCCGCCGCCGGAAGATGGGCTTGTTGTTAACGCCGGGGTTACACTCGAGCTCTGCCCTTGCACGTAAGATGCCGTTGTGTTAACTTCATTGATTGTCCCGGCGTTCGGGCGGTAATTTGCTGGCGTAGCTCAGTTGGTAGAGCATCTGATTTGTAATCAGAGGGTCAGGGGTTCGAATCCCTTCGCCAGCTCCATGGGAAAACGGGTTGTCTGGGCGCATGGTCGCGTCCTGCAATCATTAGCCACAGCAGTAGAGAACAACTCATCAAGAGGAACACACACTCCACCTAGTGATTCCGGAAGATGCTGGCGTTTGTGTGCTGGTGCGCGCAAGAAAAGTGTGCGCGTGAAAACTGGCTGATTTCTCTTGCTGGATTCATCCGCAAGGCACGCTCTTCAGTGAGTTTGCTTCGGTGTGCCTGCGGCGCGGCTTGCGGGCGGACATGATGGACAGGTGGCCGAGTGGTTAATGGCAGCAGACTGTAAATCTGCCGCTCCTTGCGAGCTACGGAGGTTCGAATCCTCCCCTGTCCACCAGGATTGATGATGTCGATGTCGAAGAGGTTGCTGGCTGCGCTAGCGATGTACGCGGGAATCGCCGTGCTGGCGTGGTTCACGCTCGATGCCAGTGTTTCGATTGGTGATCGCGCGGTGCCGCTGCGGGCCATCACGCTATTGCTGTTGGGGCTCTTCACGGTGCGCACGCTGCTCCACGCACAGCGGGAACGGATTGAGCAGGAACGCGATCGCGAGTCGATGTAGCCGTATTGGTTGGGATTTCGAGCCGATGTAGCTCAGTTGGTAGAGCACTCCCGCGGTAAGTTGAGGCGTTTAGCGGGCGTGAGCGGAGCGGGAGCCCGCTGCCGAAATCCCGAGCGTAGCGAGGGAGCTTGAGTTTGGTATCACGAGCCGATGTAGCTCAGTTGGTAGAGCAATCCCGCGGTAAGTTGAGGCGTTTAGCGGGCGTGAGCGGAGCGGGAGCTCGCTGCCGAAATCCCGAGCGTAGCGAGGGAGCTTGAGTTTGGTATCACGAGCCGATGTAGCTCAGTTGGTAGAGCACTCCCTTGGTAAGGGAGAGGTCACCAGTTCAATCCTGGTCATCGGCTCCAGAGATAGAAACGCCACGGATTTTCACGGATCGGCACCGATCAACGATGGTGTTATCCGTGAGTATCCGTGCAAATCCGTGGCTGAGCAGGTTGGGCGGGAGTAACTCAGTGGTAGAGTCACAGCCTTCCAAGCTGTTGGTCGCGGGTTCGATTCCCGTCTCCCGCTCCAGGTTTGAAGAGCACGATGCCGACATTTGAGCAAGCCACGATCCCGATCGATAACCAGGAGCTCTTCGAGCTGCTGAAGGGCGTCTACGAGAACCTGTTCACCTCAGAGGTCGAGACGTTCCTGAAAGCGGTAAAGAAAAAGGGATTGCTGATCCGGCATTACGAAGCGGTGATCGAGAGCGGCGCCATGGAGAAGGCCAGCGGCACGCTGAAGAAGGCGGGCATGACGGCGCGCCAGTTGTTTGAAGCGTTGCCCATGTCCGACCGGGCGCAGGTACGCGAGTTCTACCTGGTCCGCCTGGAGCAGGTAGAGGAAGCCACGCGGCGCAAGTTCTACCAGGTTTATCGGCTGAATTGATAGCGCTTGATTTGAAAGAGGCAGGCACGTATGGCCAAAGAAAAATTTGATCGCACCAAGCCGCACGTGAACGTGGGGACGATCGGGCACATCGATCACGGCAAGACCACCCTCACCGCGGCCATCACCAAGGTCCTGGGGAAGAACAACCCCA
>Ga0335081_10003883_pt1 | contig 23556 bp, 27 predicted proteins | sample Lox_Sample_35_FD_206713 | JGI IMG/M metagenome (GOLD analysis project Ga0335081, IMG submission 206713) | Soil microbial communities from Loxahatchee National Wildlife Refuge, Florida, United States - Lox_Sample_3.5 | ecosystem: Environmental > Terrestrial > Soil > Wetlands | place: USA...
GTTCAGGTCGCGCATCAGCTCGACGAAGATCGCCTTCTTGGAATCGAAGTAGAGGTAGAACGTGCCGGTCGCAACACCGGCCGCTTCTGCAACCTTGACGATCGACGCGTCGGGAAAGCCGAGCTCACCGAAGACCGCCTCGGCGGCATCGAGCAAGCGCCGACGAGTGTCGAGCCCTCGTTTGGAGAGCGGGCGTCCATCGACGTTGGTCACGACATCTGTCATAGCCGCACCGGCACGTTCAACGCGGCTTTCTGGATCTTGCCCATCGAGTTACGCGGAAGTTCATCGACGAAGGCGAACGTCTTCGGCACCTTGAATCGCGCCAGGTGAGCGACGCAATGCTCCCGCAACGCCTCCTCGGAGACCGGCGACTCGACCACGACGAAGGCGACGCACACCTCGCCCCACTTCACGTCGGCTACACCGATCACCGCCGCGTCCACCACCGCCGGATGCTCGTGCAGCACGGCCTCGATCTCGGCCGGATAGATGTTTTCACCGCCCGACACGACCATATCCTTGAGCCGGCCCCGGATCCGATAGTTGCCCTCATCGTCACGGTCGGCAATGTCGCCGGTCAACAGCCAGCCGTCGCGGAAGGCCTTCGCCGTCGCCTCCGGGTTGCGCCAGTAACCCTGAAAGACATTTGGCCCCTGGACGAGCAGTTCGCCTTCTGCCGAGAGGTCGCAGGAGACGTAGGGATAGGGCTGACCTGCGTAACCCGCCTTACGCCGCGCGTCCTCGGGCGGCAGGCAGAGCACGTTGGGCGCAGCCTCGGTCAGCCCATAGCCCTGAACGATGTTGACGCCGCGTTCAGCCCACGTGTCGAGCAGTGGCACCGGCATGGGCGCGCCACCGACCACCACGAGCCTGAGCGAACTGAGATCTGTCGTGACAAAGCCGGGCTCTTGCGACATGAAGAGGTAATGCGCCGGCACGCCCATGAACGAGGTAATCCGCTTGCGCTCGATCAACTCCAGCGCACGTGCCGGATCGAAGCTGCGCTCCAGGACGATCTTCGCGCCTTTCCACCAGGCGAGCGTCGACTGCACGTTCCACCCGCCGCAATGGAACTGCGGTAGCACCTGCAGGACAACGTCCTCCGGCCTGATCCCAGTCGCGAGGTCGAACGACAGGTTCGTCCAGAAGCAGTTTGCATGTGTGAGCAGAGCACCCTTGGGCTTGCCGGTCGTGCCGGAGGTGTAGATCAGCAAGAGCGGATCTTCGTCCGAAGCGCAAGGACCCGGTTTACTCCGGGAACGCTGCTCCAGCGTCCGCCTCGGCGTCACCGAAGCGAGCTCGAGTGCGGCTTCTCCGAGTTCGCGGTGCTCGTCTTCAATCAGGAAGGACGCCGGCTCGGCGTCGTCGAGCTGGAAGGCCACCTCGGCCGGGGCCAGCCGCCACGAAATCGGATGCAGAATCGCGCCCGCCTTGGCGCAGGCGAACAGCAGCGCAACGTGCTCGCCGGAGTTTCCCGTGAGCGTCGAAACACGGTCGCCGTGAGAGAGGCCGCGCGCGAGCTCGTCGGAGCGTGCGTCGAGCTCGGCGTAGGTCCACGTCCGGCCGTGTTCGTCGATCGCGATCCGTGCCGGTGTGATCCGGGCGCGGTCGCGGATGATCTTGTCGATGGTGTGGTCGTTCATTCGAGGAACTCGTTGATGATCCTGACGGACTCGTTCGGCTGCTCCCAGAAGAACAGGTGTCCCGAGCCCTCGAACAGTTCGACGCGCGCACCTGAGATCCGTGCGCTGAGCAGCTCTGCATTGCGGTAGTCGACGACGTTGTCGGCGGTGCCGCTCAGGATCAGCGTTTCGGCGGTGATCTCACCGTTGACACCCTCGAAACCCATGCCGGCGGCCGCCTGGGCCTGCCAGCCGGCCTGGTCAGGCGGATTCGCGACTCTCCGCGCGAAGAGCTCATCCACGAGCTCGGCCGGAGGATTTGTGCCGAGCGCGTTCTCGATGAATCGCCGGAGGGCCACCTCGGGAGGAAGCGTTTGCGCCTCGGCGAACAGCCGTAAAGTCCTTTCGGGCATCGGCACTGCGTTCGGGCCGCCGGGCGTCGTGCAGCAGAGAATGAGCTTGTCAACCCGGTCCGGCGCGGCGGCCGCGAGCTCCTGCGCGATCATGCCGCCGAGGCTTGCGCCGAGCACGTGCGCCTCGTTGATGCCTGCCTCGTCGAGAACCTGTAACGCATCGCCGGCCATCTGCGCAGCCGTGTACGGACCTTCCGGCTTGTCCGAGTCGCCGATGCCCCGGTTGTCGAAGTACACGACGCGGTGCTGCGCAGCGAGGCCCGGAACGATCGGCTCCCAAGCCCAACGGCCGTAGCCGAGCCCTTGGATCAGAAGCAGCGGCGAACCGTCCCCCCTCGCTTCCCACTTGATGTTCATGCGGTCTCCTCTCGAGTTGCGGGCCGGCGCAAGATCCGGTCCAACCGAAGGCCGACTTGTCCAATGCGCGTCAGACCGCCGGGGACGAAGAACACGACGAGGATGAACAGGACCCCGAGGATGAAGAGCGGCTGCTGAAGAGGCGTTCGGAGGATCGACGGTAGCTGGGAGACAGCATGCGACGACGAGAGGTCGCTGAGCCGCTGGTTGGCGTACGTATAGAGGATGCCTCCGATCATCGCGCCCCAGCGCGAACCGGTCCCGCCGATCACCACCATCAGAAGCAGCGTGAGCGTGAAGCTCGCCGTCGTCACCTCGGTGCTCGCGCCTCCGACGAGCAGCAAGTAGACGACCCCTCCGGCGGTGGCGAGCAACGATGCCAACACGAAGGACATCAGCTTGTACGAGTACGGCTTCAGTCCGAGCACCTGCACGCGCAGCTCGTTTTCGCGGATCGCCTGCCAGACGTGTCCTGGGGACGAATTGATGGCAAAACGCACGATCGCGAACACCGCGGCCGCGTAGGCAAGTGCGATCCAGTAGAGGTGTTTGGTGTTGAGGATGCCGACCGTCCATGCGGGAAGCTTGTGGTAGTCGACGCCGAATCCCTCTTCACCGCCGGTCCAGCCATACGGATCTTTGAGCGCCAGGATCGAGCCCGCTTGCGCAAAGGCGAGGGTCACCATCGCGAAGGCGATGCCGCTGACCCGCAGTGAGACGGCACCGAGAACGACGGCGAGCAGGAATCCGACCAGAGCCGTGAAGAGAACCGACTGCCAGAAGCTCCAATGCCAGCTGGTCATCGCAATCGCCGCGACGTACACGCCCACGGCGAAGTACAGGGCGTGCCCGAACGACAGGAGGCCGGTGAACCCGAACAACAGGTCGTAGCTCAGCGCCAACCCGCCGAAGAGGAGGCACAGGGCCAACAGCTCGAGCGTGCCTGGGGTGTTCAGGCTCTCCTGAAAGAGGTACGGGATATCGATCGTCAGCTTCGGCAAGAAAGCGAGCGCAACGACGATCGCGGCTGGAACGGCGAACCGTTTCACGCGAAGCTCCGGGAAAGACCGGAGGGCCGAGCGATCAGCACGATCCCGAGCAGCAAGACGACGCTCAGGTCGCCGAGCCCCGATGATGCGTAGTAGTTCGCGTACTGCTGGACGAGCCCGACGATCACCGCCGCCCACGCGGTTCCGCGAATCGAGCCGAGACCGCCTATCACCACCACGATGAAGGCGAAGATCACGAGTGACGTTCCCTGCTGCGGATCGACCGTCGTCGAGTAGAGCGTGTAAAGAACTGCGGCGATACCCGCGGCAAGACCACCGATCGCGAACACGAGCGTGAACGACCTGCGCACGTCGATCCCGAGCGCGGTCACCATCGACCGGTTCTCGACCCCCGCGCGGACGATGAGCCCATAGCGGGTCCGCCGCAGGAACGCCTCCAACGCGAAAAGGACGACCGCGGCCGTACCGATCTCCAGCCAGCGGTCGTTCGGGATGTGCGCGCCGAAGATCGTCGTCGTGTCGCCCACCCACGCAGGCGCAGCTACGACCCGAGCATCGCTTCCCCAGATCGCCGTCACGAGCGCAGTGACGGCTAGGGCGACACCAACCGTGACGAGCACCTGCTCGATGTGGCGGCCGTAGAGCGGCCGGATCAGGACGAGCTCGACGAGTGCTGCGAAGACGGTGCCGACGATCAGTCCGACGAGCGCAGCAATCAGGAATCGTGGCAACACCGGAACGCCGCCGAGCTTCGACTCCGTGAACCACAGCGTGTACCCGGTGACCGTGATGAACACGCCGTGAGCGAAGTTCAGCACGCCCATCAATCCGTAGATCAGCGATAGCCCAGAGGCGATCAGGAAGTACATCGCTCCGAGGCCGAGGCCGGTGATCGTCAGCAACAGAAAGGTGCTCATCGGCGTGAGTTCGACCGAGTCGGGTAGGTAGCCCAGCCCTCAAGACTGATGGCCTGGTCGTGGAACGTCATCCGACACCGAGCATGCGGTGGACCATCGGCTTGTTCTCCAACAGCTCCTTGGCCGGACCGGCGTGAACAACGCGTCCTGTGTCGAGGACGACGGCGTCGTGCGCGACGCGCTGCACGAGCCCAAGGTTCTGTTCCACGAGCAAGACCGTCGTCAATTCCGATACGCGCTCGAGGGCCACCGCGACCTCGGTGACGAGCAGAGGAGAGAGCCCTTTCGTCGGCTCGTCGACGAGCAGCACACGGTTATCGTTCAGGAGCGCTCGCCCGATCGCGAGCATCTGTTGCTGGCCTCCCGAGAGCGTGCCCGCAGCCTGTTTGCCGCGGTCGCGCAACTCGGGAAAGAGGTCGTAGACGAGGTCGTACCGAGTCTCAGCGCCCCGCTCGGCAAGCCGCAGATTCTCGTCGACCGTCAATGCCGCGAAGACGTCGCGATCCTCTGGCACGTAGCCGACGCCAAGGCGGACGATCTTGTGCGTCGGTACCTGCCTGATGTCGGTACCGCCGAACTCGATCGTGCCCCGACGATCGACGAGCCCCATCAAAGCCCGCAGCGTGGTCGTCTTGCCGACGCCATTGCGGCCGAGGATGGCGGTTACTCCGCCCTCCCTGACATCGAACGTGATCCCTTGCAGCACGTGTGACTCGCCGAGGTAGACATGGAGGTCGTGCACGGACAGCAGCGCCATCAGAGGTCTTCTCCCAGGTACGCCTGCCGCACCCTCGCGTCGCGCATGATCGCGTCGGGCGTGTCGACGGCAAGCAGGCGTCCATGGTGCATGACCGCGATGCGTTGCGCGAGGCCGGTGACCACCTCCATGTGATGCTCGACCATTAGCACCGTCTTCCCCTCGTCGGCGTGCACGGAGCGGATCAGCTCGACGAGCTCGGGAACATCCTCCATCGAGACACCCGCCATCGGCTCATCGAGGAGCAGCACGCGCGGACGGCCGGCAAGCAGCATCGCGAGCTCGAGCTTCCGCTTGTCCCCGTGCGAAAGCAGTCCGGCAGGCCACCCATCGCGTCCGGCCAGGCCGACACGACCGATTGCCCAGCCCGCCCGATTGACGGCTTCGTGGACCGCATTTGCCCGCCGCCAGATCCGCATCGTCCCGCCCATCGCCGCGTCGGCGGAGAGGCGGACGTTCTCGTGCACCGACAGCAGCGGAAAGACGTTCGAAACCTGGAACGTCCTGCCCAGACCGGCCCGGGCACGGCGAAACGGCGGCAGATCGGTCACATCGACACCGTCGAGCTCGACGCGGCCGCTCGTCGGCCGCCGCAATCCGGACACGAGGTTGAAAAGCGTCGTCTTGCCGGCCCCGTTCGGGCCGATCAGGGCGAGCAGTTCACCCTCGCGGACCTCGAGCCCGACACCGGCGACGATCGTCGCGCCGCCGATGTCGAGTCCGAGGTCCCGTGTTGCGAGGATTGGAGGTGCGCTCACGCGCCGACTGGTGCTGTCGCCCCTCAGCCCTTCATCGGGACGAGAGGAGGCGCCGTGTCGTACGGGCTCGCGGTGCCGAGCACGTTTGCGACAAGGTGGCCGTTCTTCATAACCAGCGCGACGCGGAACATCGGCTGCAACATCGCATGATCCTGCGGCCTGATTGCCTGCCAGCCCTTGGGTGCCAGAAACTTCCAGCCCTCGAGAGCGCTGATCATCTTGTCGACGTTGTAGTCACCCTTCTGCAAGGCGTGCACAAGCATCTGCGCCTCGACGAACCCGTCCGGCGTGAAGAGGTCGGGCACCTGGCCCCGCTTGCGCATCTGGGTCACGAGCCAGTCGTTCACCTTGTTCTTCGGAGCGGTGTAGACGTAATGCGACAGGAAGTGGATCTTGGTTGCCTCGCTGCCGAATGCGGCCCACGTCGCCCGCTCGGCAAGGCCGGTGATGACCTGCGTGCCGTTGAAGACCCCCTGCTGGTCGAGCGTCTTGAACATCGCCGCGCCGGTCGTTCCGGCCCACGCAACGAAGATCAGATCGGCATTCGCGTTTTTCGCCTGCTGCGCGAACGGTGTGAAGTCGGTGGCGGTCAGCGGTACCGAGATCTCGGAGACATTGTCACCGGTGAAGAACGCCTTCACGGCGGCGTAGTTGCCGTGACCGAAGACGCTGTCCTGATCGAATACGACCACCTTCTTGCCAGTCGTCTTGCCGAGGAACGACTTCGCGTCCAGCACGTCCTGGATCGTCTGCCGCCCGGCACGGAACGTGTACTTGTTGATGCCCGTGATCGCGTCGGCGGCAGCGGGTCCGGAAATATAGAGCGCCTGGTTTTGTTCGGCGAGCGGAGCGAGTTGCACCGCAACGCCCGAGGACCCGGTGCCCATCAGGATCTTGACGCCCTCCCCGAGCAGTGCCTTGGCCTCGGTGACGCCGGTGGCGGCGACACCCTGGTCGTCCTGATACGTGATGTTGAGGGTCTTGCCGTTCACCTTGCCGGTTCCCTTGGTCGCATACTGGAGCCCGTACTTGAAGCCCTCGAGCTCTTCGGCGCCGTAAGCCCCGAGGATGCCGGTCCGCGGGTAGATGAACCCGATGTTGTAGGAAGAAGCCGACGCGTGGCGCGAACGCGCGGCGACCGTGGCCGTCCCGGCGAGCAGCGTGAACAGCGCAGCCCCGAGCATGACCTTCGTGAAGCGATGGCGCATGAACGCATCCTCCTAGTGTGATGTGCCCGAACCTGAGACCTGATTCAGGTGTGAGTTATGGCCCTTCGATTGAGACGTGTCAAGGCACCGAAAAGTTGAGTCGGATCGACGGCCGTGCGTTCAGGCCGCCGACGACCCGACGGACGGCCATGGATCCCTGGGGCTACCGGCCGTCCAACTCGAATGCGGTCGGTCGAAGACCGCATAGACACCGCCGGAAATCGCCTTTCGGGCTGGTTCCAGCTGGATGACTTCCTCGGCGGTGTAGACGCCATTCTTCGAGGTCCCTCGACCGCGACGGCGCGGCGATCCCCTGCCCGTCGACCGCCGTGAGGGCGATCGACGTCGCGATGCATGCACGAGAGTCTCCGAAGAGGAACGGCACGGCGGGACAACCGAGCCGACGAGCGTCGCGGCCGCCATAACGACGGCGTTTCGCAGATTGCGCGCTCCATCCGAAAGGTACTGTCCGGCACCCCCGACGGTCGCGGCGACCGCGATACCGATGGCTGCGGCAACGATCTTTCGGCTCGGTCGCATGCGTCGCGAGCAGGCCCGCCACAACCCCCAGCGTGGAGGTCATCCCGTCGAACGATCCAAAGATGGCCTCTTTCTCGTTGCCGGCCGCGTGCCCCGTCTCGCCGGCCTTGCCCGCTGCGGGCGCCGGGTTGGGTGAGTGGGTCACATCGGCTACGGCCATCGCTCCTCGGGCCCGGCTCTGGGTTGACGTCACCGGTCAAGGACATCACCATGGGCGCGGGTGACCGTACGATGCGCTGGACGCTTCTAGCCGCGCCAGATCCGGAGGTCGTTCCGGTCGGTCGACGCTCGGCGGATCGAACACCGCGCCCTTCGGAGCGTCGACGACCGTGAATGAGGCGAGGGGGAGCGTCGCAGGAAACGGCAGCATCGGTGACGCTGAAATGCCGAGATCATGAGCCGCTCCATGCAGCAGTCGCGTCACAGCTGGCAACCGGCGGAGCCGCCGCAACGGGCGGTGTTGTTTGTCAACCCCGTGTCTGGTGGCGGCAAGGCTGCACGCACTGCGATTGCCGACCGGGCCCGTGAGCGAGGGGTCGAGGCGATCGTCCTCACTCCCGATCGGAGCCTGGCGACGCTCGTTCGGGAGGCCGTTGAGCGCGGTGCCGATGCGCTTGGCGTCGCGGGCGGCGACGGGTCGCTGGCGGTCGTCGCCGAGGTTGCGCAGGCTCACGGCCTTCCTTTCGTCTGCGTTCCCACGGGCACGCGCAACCACTTCGCGCGCGATGTCGGGGTCGACCTGCACGACCCCGTCGCCGCGCTCGATGCGTTCACCCACGGCGTCGAGCGTCGGATCGACCTGGCGGAGGTGAACGGCCGTGTCTTCCTGAACAACGTGTCGCTCGGGATCTACGGCGACGCAGTCCGGCAACGGGGCTATCGCGACGCAAAGCTGCGAACGCTCCTGGAGACGACGGCGGAGGTGCTCGGCCCGGGCGCGCCCGCGCCCGAGCTCCAGCTCGTCGACGACCTGGGTCGCGAGCACCGTCATCCCGCTGTCGTACTCGTCTCAAACAACCCCTACGTATCGGATCGTCCGCTGGTGCCCGGCACCCGCCCCGCGCTCGACAGCGGCCAGCTCGGGATCATCGTGCTCGAGCCACTGCGTACACCGCCCGACCCGCCACCACGAGCGTGGAGCGCACGCGCCATCCGGGTGAATGCGCCGGCACCGGTGCACGCCGGGATCGACGGAGAGGCCGTCGACCTGGTGCCCCCACTCGAGTTCGTGACCAGACCGAGCGCCCTGCGCGTCAGGATCTCGCCGCGCCACCCGGAGACTTCGCCTGGCAGCGTTTAGCTGCGTATCGCACGCCGGCTACGCGTCAAACGGAACGGCCTCGAAGGCGTAGTGGCCGCTCCTGATCTCGAAGCGGACGAGGTACCGATTGCCGTCGTCGCTCTCGACGTGGAGCAGCATCCCGCCCACGTCATAGTGATCCACAGCGATGAGCCTTACGTCCCCACCCTCGGGGACATCGAACGTCACCCCACCGTCTTCGGTAAGCGACTGCTTGAAGCGCTCCGTCGCGATCCCTGCGATCTCGTCCGCGATTTGCTCGATCAGTCTCTGCTCGAACTCGTGCAGCTCCATCCGTGTCTCCTTCCTGTTCTGCCCCACACCCGCACAGATGGCGGAGGCCTCGAGTCCGCGCCGCAAGGAGGGGACCGTTCTCAGACCGACGTCAGGTTTGCTGCTTCCTGGCGAGCTCGTCCGCCTCCATCTCCGCCGAGATCGCGTAGAGCACCGCGGACTCCGCCTCTTCGAACGCCCCGTACGCATAGTCCATCGCGGCCATCGCATCGCCCTCGGCGTCCGCAGCGCGGTCCGCTGCCTGCGCCGCGTCGAGCGCCTCCTTGGTGGAGCGGAGATTCTCGCGCATCTTCGCGAGGTGCTCGCTCCACGACTTCTGCAGGTCGCTCCAGGAATCGGAGACGTGGGCCTGGCCTGCGCTTGCAGTTTCGCGAAGCTTCTCGGCGTGCGCCTGGGCGGCCGCCCTCACCTCGCTCGCAGAACGCTCGACCTCCGCCTGCGCCTGGTTCTGAGCGGCTGAAACCCGCCTCTCGGCTTCCTGGACACGCTTCGAGAGCTTGGCGAACTTCTCCGACGCATGCGTCTTACTTGAAGCACTCATAACGCCTCCTCCATGGTTGTCGATGATCTCTCCACTGCCGACTCGCGCGGCGCGGACGCCTTTGCGCCCGCGCCGCGACTGAAGGGCCTTGCTAGTAAGCGACGAGAATCTCGTCGTTGACGTCGGTGACGCCCGGAGCGGACCAGGCCGCGTCCACGGCCTCGTCGTGCTCGGCCCACGAGCTCACAACGCCCTCGATCGTCACCGTCCCGTTCGAGGTCCTGACGGACAGGTCGTCCGCGTCAATCCTCGCGTTGCGCTTGAACGCGTCCTTGATGGAGTCCTTGACGTCGCCGGCGTTCGGCCGAGGGTTCTTCAGCTCGATCTTGTCGTCGACCTCGAAGATGCCGACGACGTTTCCGGCGATGTACTCGGCCTCGTCACGCTGGTACTGCCACTCGGCTGAACCAGTGAGTGTCACGAAGCCATCCTGGACCTTGGCGTCGACCGTCGAGGGGACGAGGCTGTCCAGCATCAGCGCCTGGAGGACGTCGCCGCGGATGTCGGCGTCGTCCCTCTTCGCCTCGCTCATCAGCCGTACCTGAAGATTGTTCTTGACCGACTTGACGCCGAAGACACGCTCGGCGGCCTTCTTCGCCTCCCGCTTCTCCCGGAAGCTTCCCACCGTTCCACGCAGCGTGACGGTGCCTTCGTCGGCGGAGACGGCGATCGCCTCGTTGTCGACCTTGGGATCCCAGAAGAGCTCGTCGCTGACGTGACTCACCAGCTTGTCGTCCGACATTTCCTGCTCCTTTCACACAGAGGTATTGGATCTCCACCAATGGTCGTGCCCTTCGCCGCCGCCGACGTCGGAGGAACGCACTACTCGTTTCGGAAAAGGCGTATCGCGCGCCACCGCCGGCGGCGTAACACGAACGGCCGGCGCTACCTGCCGAGTAGGGCGGCGACGGTGTTGACGACGATCGCGAGGATGACTGCGCCGAAGAGATACGAGAGCAATGCGTGATGGATTGCGGCTCGTCTGATCTGCTTCTTCGCGATGTCGGTGTCGGACACCTGGAAGGTCATGCCGATCGTGAGCGCGACGTACGCGAGATCGAGATAGCTCGGCGCGTCGTCTTCGTGGAAGACGATTCCACCGACCGGCGGTGCGTAGTACAGCCTCGCGTAGCGCAAGGTGTAGACGGTGTGGACGGCCGCCCACGAGAGCAGAACGCTCACTACGACGAGGGCGGTCAGCAGGCCCCGACGCGGTTCGGTGGCCTGTCCGGCCTCGGCAAGCGTGAATGCGACCGCGACGAGGCTTGCGACCCCGGCACCGAGCAGCGTCGCCTCGGCCACCGCGTGGGAGTCGTCCTCGTCGTTGGCCATCGAAGCAGTCTCGGCCGCGGGCATGCGCGCGATCGTGAGCCAGACCCAGACGAGGAAGACGGTGGACGCCGCGTCCCAGGCGAAGAGAAGCGTCGTCGACCACGAGGCGCCGGCGACCAGTGCCGACGCCAGACCCGCGATCCCGGCTGCTGCGCCGACGGCGGCGCGGCGAGCTGCGTATCCCGCGCGCGTGGCCCCGCTCACCCTTCGTCGTGTGGAGGTGGCACGATCAGTACCGGGCGGCCTGCGTGCCGGGCGACATCGTGCGAGACACTGCCCTCGACGAGCTCGCGGCCACCCGTCAAGCCGCGTGAGCCGATCACGATCACAGGGACGTCGAGTTCGTCGGCGACGTCGACGATCCCCTCCCAGATCGGGGCGCTGATCCCGCTACGTGGGACCGCCTCGAAACCCGCGCGCCGAGCCCACTCGACACCGTCCTTTGCACGCGTGAGCGCGTCGGCACTGTTCAGATCCTCGAAGGCCGTCCCGGGAACGACGGAGGCGACGGACGCGACGCTCTCGGCCGGAGTCAGCAGCGGGCCGATGTCGAGTACGACCGCCCGGCGACTGCCCAGCAACGCCGCAGCGGCAGCGATGGCGCGACGAGCACCCTCGGAGCCGTCGTAGCAGATCAGGATCGGCGCATTGTCCATTGTCTCCTCCTCGTAATCGCTGTCGTTCATCGTCGCCATGAACGAGAGCGATGACATCGGCCGAACCGCCGAGCCGTTGCGCGGATTCCGCAGACGATCGCGCTGTCCGCGGATGCCGCGAAGGACCTCGTAAGCGATCGTTCGAGCATGCCGACCGAGGCGCCCCGAGCGCTTGTCCGCGTGAGCGGCCGATGACGTCGCACGCGTTGCACCTCACCTCGCGCCGCATTAAGCGGCACGCGCTCGAGCACCGCCGTCGGCGCCGGCCCGGGGTCGGAGACGAGCTGCTCTCGGTCGCGGGGGTCGTGGGCTCGCCGGTCTACGACACCACCGGCACCCGCATCGGCTCGCTCGACGACCTGGTCGTCCGCTGGGACCCCGGTGAGCCCCATCCACCCCTCTCGGGCGCACTGATCCGCGTGCGGCGGAGGCGTAGCTTTGTGCCCCTCTCGGCGATCGAGGCGCTCATGCCGGACTGCGTCCGCCTCGCCGAGCATGTCGACTCCCGCCCGGTCGAGCGTCAGCCGTCGCTCATCGCGCTGGCGCACGATGTGCTCGACAGACAGATCGTCGATGTCGGGGGCGTCAATATCGACCGCGTCTCCGATCTCGTCCTGGGTCGCACTCTGGACGGGATCCGGCTGGTCGGCGCCGACGTCAGCGCGAGGACGCTGATCCGACGACTCGGCCCTGCTCCGCTGAGGCGGAGAGTCGCCCCGAATCGCGTCTATGACTGGGCGTCCGTGGCCGCATTCTCCATCCGGGGTCCCGGCGAGGCAGGCTCCGTGCTCCGGCTGGCGAGCGCCTCCGCCGAACTGGCCGTCCTTCGTCCCGAGGAGCTCGAGCGGCTACTGAGCGATCTCCCCGCCGGCGAGCGCAAGCAGCTCGCCGCTCACGTGGCCGGGAGATCGGGCTGATGAGCGACGTCGCCGCGCCCACCGCACGTCCGCGCCGGCGCCGGCGCCTGCTCGCCTTCCTCGCCATCGCCGGCCCGGGATTGATCGCGGCCAACGCCGGGAACGACGCGGGCGGCGTGCTCACCTACGCCAGCGCGGGTGCGCAATTCGCATACCGGACGCTCTTCGTGATGGTGCTCGTCACCGTCGCCCTCGTCGTCGTCCAGGAGATGTGCGCGCGACTCGGCGCCTACACCGGGGAGGGCCTCGGTGCACTCATCCGTGAACAGTTCTCGGTCCGCGCGTCGGCAGTCGCCCTGGGACTTCTCTTCGTCGCCAACGCCGGACTGACGGTGAGTGAGTTCGCCGGAATCGGAGCTGCGATGGAGCTCCTCGGCGTCTCACGCTACGTCGCGGTCCCGATCGCGCTCGTCGTGCTCTGGTCGCTGACCGTGTTCGGGAACTACTCAAAAGGGGAGAGAATCGCGCTGGTGCTCTCCCTGGCGTTTCTCGCCTACCCGGCGGCTGCGATTCTCGCGCACCCGAACACGCACCTGATCGCCCGTGACCTGCTGACGCCGCAGTTTGTCCACTCGACTGCGTTTCTCGTTCTGGTCGTCGCGCTGATCGGAACCACGATCACGCCGTACATGCAGTTCTACGTCGCTTCAGCGGTCGTGGACAAGAAGATCGGGCCGGAGCAATACCCGGCCGAGCGCGTCGACACCGTCAACGGGGCGATTCTCTCCGATGTCGTCAGCATGTTCATCATCATCGCGACCGCGGCCGCGATCGGCGGCACCGGCCCGCTGCTCTCGGCCCGCGAGGCCGCGCTGGCCCTCGTGCCCGCAGTCGGCTCGTTCGCACCAACCCTCTTCGGGATCGGGCTGCTCGGGGCGTCGCTGCTGGCTGCCGTGGTCGTGCCGCTCTCGAGCTCGTACGCGATCGCAGAGGGAGTCGGCGCCGAGCGCTCCGTCTCGAACAGCTTCCGCCAGGCGCCTCTCTTCTTCGGCCTATACACCGTGCAGCTCGTCGTCGGGGCAACGGTTGCCCTTGCCCCGGGCAACCTGATCTCGCTGGTCGTGAACATGCAGCTGCTGAACGGCCTGATCACACCCGTCCTCCTCACGTTCGTGCTGATCCTCGCCAACCGGCGAAGCGTTCTCGGCGAAGCGGCGAACGGGCCTGTGTTCCGGGTCGTCGCCACGATCTGCGTCGCGACGGTCGGTTTCCTGGCCTTTGCGGTGCTCGTGCTGAACGTACTCGGCAAGGCCTGACAGCGGACCCACTCAGGCAGGGCGAGCCCTCAGTGGAGGTTCGTCGCGAGCCAGACGGCCCCGAAAATGAAGGCGAAACCGGCCACCGTCAACGCGACGCGCAGCTTCGAAGGGTGCTCGCGGTGCGCCTCGGGAAGCAGGTCGGTTGCGCTGAGAAAGAGGTCGCGAGTGAGAGATGAAGGGCGAGCCCGATCCCCAGCCCGTCGAGCACCGAGTGGAACGGCAGCGCGGCCGCACCGAGAGTGCCTACGCTGGTGCGGCTTCGCCTGGTTCCGGTCATCGCGGTGCTGGAGCACCACGAACCGGTTAGCGAGGAACACGCCCGGGAGACCCACTCCGATCAGCCAGCTCGCGTGGGTCACGTTCCCGAGGTTGCGCGCCGCCTCGGGCAGCACGTCGAAGAGCGCGACGGCGACCACCACGCCACCAGAGAACGCGATCACCGTGCCGAGCTGCCGGCGGAGGCGCACAGCGACGAGGCCCCCCGACCGCCGTCGACACAGCCGTGCAGCAGGCCAGCGGAACGGCGAGCCATGGGGTCGCGATTGCGGCATCACGGATGGACAGTCCCAGCGGGAAGTAGGGGGTCACGCTCTTTCCCCTGCTGACAATGTCGCCGAGAAGCCGGCTGATCCCGAGGCGCGAGAGCACGAGCGCGACGTCACCTACGACGGCGAGAACGACCGCGAACCCGAGGAGTGTCTTGCCGAGGGCCTCCACATCACGGACCGTCCGCAGGTCGACGGTCAGTTCTGCCTGTTGAACAGGGAGAGGAAGAACTGGAAGACGTTGAGGATGTCGAGGAAGATCGAGGCGGCCATCAGCGGTGCGCTCGTCTCGTCCTTCGCAAGCCGCAGCCGTTGGAAGTCCGACATCGTGAGGCCGGCGAAGATCACGAGCCCAAGGAGTGCGTAGATGAGCGACCCGTGCGGGATCTGCACGAAGATTTCGACGATCCCGTACACGATGAGGCCGATCAGCGCCCAGAAGAACACGCGCGCGAGCGCCGAGATGTCTCGCCTGGTCGCATAGCCTGCGGCACCGAAGGCGGCGACGAAGAGGGCCGTCGCGCCCCCGGCCCGCCAGATAGTCGCCGGGTTCGTGTCCGCGTAGTAGGCGATCGTCGGGGCCGTCGCCAGCCCCACCACCAAACCGAAGGTGAACAGGAGGCCGACTGCGAGCTGCTCGGATTGTTTGACAGCGAAGCTCATCGCGATCAGACACACGAAGGCGACGACGAAGAACGCCAGGCCCCACCCGCCGGACACGTTTCGGCCCAGATAGGCGCCGAGCGCGAAGAGGCCGGTCGTGACTGCGACCAGTCCCATCGTCTGCGCGAACAGGGTGCGGGTGTCATCGCCACCTGACGCCCGCTGGAGTGCGGTGTCACCGGAGATCATCGGCTCGAATCTTCCGCGCACTCGGCCCCCACGTAATCGGTGATGCGACCGAGTCCGTGCGGAAAGGCCGCGGGGCGTTACGCGGTCCAGGGCGCGACGAGCCGTGGATCGTCGAACTCCGTGGCCATCCTCGAGTACCACTCGGCGACGACCACCCTGATCCTTTCCTGGTCGGCCTGCGGAATCGTCGTGCCGCCGCGAGCACCGTCGAGGATCCCGGCAACGGAGAAGATCGCACGGGGAACAGCCACGATCTCGCCACCGATCACGTCGCAGTAGAGCAGCCTGTAGGAGCCGTACAGTTCGGGCGCAGCAGTGTCGTGCCAGAAGAAGCACGAGCTGTAGACCGCATTCGGAGCAACCTCGGCGTCGGTCTCGACGCGGATGGCGGCCTCGGCTCGGTCGGAGTCCCAGGCGGTGTCCCGCGGAGCAAGCGGGAGATCACGAATGCGCGTGACTGCGCTCATCTCATCCGGATGTCGCGGGAGCGAATCCCGCATTGGACAACATCCGCCGTAGGTCGACCAACATCTGCTCGTCGATATCCTTGCCCGACGGCGGCTGAAAGACCTCCGTCTCTGCGCCGAGCGTGACCTTGAGCTTGCCGTTGTGCGACCAATTGGTGGAGCCGAGCGTGTCTAGCAGAGACACGACCTCGCGCCACTCGATGTTGCCACTCGAGGAGTGGCTGAAGATCTTCTCGAGCGTATCGCGATGACGATGTCCAATCTTTGCGGCCACTGTTCTGCTCCTCGCGTCGAAGTGCCTGGCCACTCTTCCGGCTCGTGACGCCGGCTCGAATCGGCGACTACACCGAATGGGTGCGCTGACTCCGCAGACAGACGGAGTTGCACGCTTTCCGCACCGAATCCGAAGTGGCGCTGATCCGCTGGGCCGAGCGTACAACGATCATCTCCGTTGAAGATGAAGCATACGATCGAGAATCGGCCTGACGTGACGCGCGAGCTCGAGGGCCGGGAGGCGCCCATGGTGATCAGTCCGCGGGCGCTGTGGCGCTTGATCGAGGGAATCGTCGCGAGACTACGACGACGATCCGAGCCTGGGCCTGTTTGATCGGCAAGCGTCGACGCCACGGAGTCCGAGCAGCGGTGAGCCCGAGCGACCCGGCGACACCGGCGGCAACCCACGGGTCTCCGGACGGGCGGTGAGCCGACAGCCAACGCTCGTAGCTGGCACGAGCGAGTTTCCGAACCGGGTCCTGGCCAGCGGGCCGCGCGCAGCTTCGGTGCGAGCGCCCACACCGTGACGACGAGCAGCCCGATCAGTGCGATGTCGCCGAGGGCGTGGCCAGCGTTGTCGCGTACGGGTCGGGCGGCGAGTTCACGAGTGTCAGGTGCGGCACGAGCAGCAGGCGGCGGCGGCTGACGCGCCGGTGCCAGATCGCAACGCGATCAAGACCGGACCGGAGAAGACGCGCTCGATCGGCGACAGCAAGGCGGTGAGGACGAGTGAGCACGAAGGAAGCAGCACAGCTTCCGCGCCGCGCAGATCTCCCCGATGTAGCGGCCGGTCGGCTCGTGCGGGGGGACGAGCAACCAGCCACAAGGCCACGTACCCGCACTGCCACGGCAACGAGAGTCGCCGCTCCGGCGTTCGGCGCGGCGCAGGCGGAGGTCTTTCGTGTGAATCCTCCGCCTGCCCCGCGGGTGACTAGGACGAGGAAGGCTGCGGCTTCGGGCCACCGAAGGCGCGGCTCAAGTCGTGCTCGACGATCCGCTTGCCGCCGATCGCGACAGCAAGCTCGCTGACACCGATCACGAGCGCGAACGCGGCGATCAGGGCGAGGAGCACGAGGGCGCCGGTTCCGGGCATCGCGAAGATGACGATCCCGAACATGATCCCGACGAGGCCGGTGACGATCATCAGGACCGTGTCACCGCCGTCGATCGGGAGCCAGAAGGCGCCGCCGATCGCGATGATCCCGAGTGCGATCGCGTAGGCACCGATCACGTACAGCAGCGCCAGCGCGGAAATGTTCGGCCAGACGAACACCATCACGCCGACCGCGATGCCGAGCAGACCCGAGACCACGAGCCAACCGCGCTCGCCTGCGCCCCCGCCGCTGATCGCGGATCCGATGTGGATGAGCCCGTTCGCGAGCGCGAATGCCCCGAACAGAATCGTGAGTGCGTACAGACTGATTCCGGGCCAGGCGAGGATCACGACGCCGAACACAATCCACAGGGCACCGTTCAGCCCGAGCGCCCACCGCATCTTCGTCAGTTGTGTCTTCGTCATCTCTGCCGCCCGGTCGAAAGTGGACTCCATCGAGAGACCTCCTGGTGTTTGCGTTGACGACCTCGACTTTCGCTGCCGCGAAGATCGGGGGAATCGGCGAGCGTGCTGAGCGCGTGCGGAAACTCTGCAGTGCTCACCCGTACCGGCGACGGAAGAGGAGGTAGGCGATACCGCCGGCGGGGAGCGGCAGCCAGTAGGCGATGAGCCTGTACAGAAGCGTCGCCGTGAGGGCATCGGAGCCGGGCACACCGGCCAGCGTGAGCATGCCGACAAGTCCCGCCTCGACGAAGCCGAGGCCGCCGGGTGTAAATGGAACGAGGGCGAGCAGCTCCCCGGCCGTATAAGCCAACAGGACGAGCGACGGTCGCGGATCGGCGCCGACCGCGCGCAGCGCTGCGAGCAACGCGAGGTAGTCGAAGCCGGTGTTCCCGGCGGCCGCCAGGACAGCCGCTCTCCACCGCTCGCCTAACGCGGTGCGGATGAAGTCCCGATCGGAGAGAAGCTCCTGGGGAAGCCTGCTGACGGGATTGCGCCTCCGCACAGTCGCGTTGAGCAGCCACTGGACGAAGCGGCCCGCCAGCTCCACCGGCTTGTCGGTCGCGAAGGTCACCCCTCCCGCCGCGATCAGCACCACGAGCACGACGACTCCGAGATAGGCCGCCGTCAGAAGGCTATGACTGATGGGTGCGCCCGCGAGGATCGCCGGCAGCGCGATCAGCGGCAACGCGAGGGTCGTCGCCAGCTGAAGTCCGGTCGATGCTGCGAAAGCGGCCGCCGCCTCTCCCGTGTCGACACCGGCCCCGCGCAACATCGACACGGTGAACGCGGTCGCGGTGGCGCCCCCTCCCGGCACGATCCGTCCGACGGCGTTGCCACTCAACTGGGCTGACGCGATCGGGAACCAGGCCTTCGTGCGCAGCGCAATTCGGTCCAGCTCCCAGAGACAGAGGAAGCTCGCGATCTCGCATACGAGGACGAGCGGCACGAAAGGCCAATCGAGGTGAGACAGCGACCGCCACGATCCGAAGACCGAGAGCAGGCTCGGCAGGAAGACGTAGAGCGACACTGCCGCAAGCAGAAGCAGCGCAACGGGCCGGGCGTAGCGCCTCCACGGAGAGATCTGTGCGGCATGCTCGGACACACCCCGAGTCTCGCGGGCAGAGGCCGACCGCGCATCGGCCGATCTCCCCACACGCTGCCGCATGTGCGCAGCTAGTAGGTGATCTCGCCGATGCCGCTGCCGCGGCCCTGTCGCGACACTGACCAGCATGTTCCCGCTCTCCGACGGAGTGCACGCCCGCCGCTTCCCGTTCGTGAACGTGGCGTTGATCGTCGCGAACTTCGCGGTCTGGATCCTCTACGAGCTACCGCACCTCAACTCCTCCATCCACCACGCATCGTTCTATCCCTGCACCGTCGACAACGCCTGCCACGGCCCTGAGCCCTGGGGCATCAGCTGGATCACCGCGATGTTCATGCACGGCAGCTGGGACCACATCCTCGGCAACATGCTTTTCCTCGCCGTCTTCGGCAAGAACGTCGAGGACGCATTCGGCCACCTCAGATATCTCGCGTTCTATTTCGTGGGCGGCTTCGTCGCGATGATGACCCAAACGGCGATGACGTTGCTGTTCGGCACCGCGCTCGACGGCCGGATCCCGAACCTGGGCGCGAGCGGTGCCATCGCGGCGGTGCTCGGCGCCTACTTCGTGCTCTACCCGACCTCGAAGGTATTCGGGCTGCTCGTCATCTTCCCGGTACGGATCTCGGCCTGGTTCTTCCTCGGCTTCTGGTTCCTCTACCAGCTCTTCGAGGCGAACTTCGGGCTGTTCGGAGCAAGCGCCAACGGCGGCGGCGTCGCCTTCTTCGCGCACGTCGGCGGGTTCATCTTCGGTGTCGCCGTCGCGATGATCCTGGTCAACGCCGGGCGGGCCGTCCCGCAGGGGGACGACGGCGCCCTAGGTGCGACCGCCTGAGCGTTTAGCTTTGTGACTGTCCACGCGCAGGCCGACCCACCCGGTAGCACTTCGCCGCAACCACCTCCGACGTCGGATCGTGATGTCGTCCGCATGACCGTCAAGGCTGCGGCGGCCGCACTTGCGGTCGGAGCAGTCGCGTTCGGCATCTGGCAGGTGCGGACCATGGTCATCCTGCTCCTGCTCGCACTCACGTTCGCCGCGGCGATCAGACCGGGCGTCGAATGGCTCCACCGCCGCCATGTCCCGCAGGCCGCCGCGATCGGATTCTTCTTCGTAATGGTGATCGGAGCAATCTTCTTGTTCTTCTGGCTCGCGGTCCCGCCGGCGCTGCACCAGATCGGCCACGCTCTGAACCAGAGCGACGTCACCGGCGGACCCACCGGCCGCTCGACCGGGGTTCGCGAGCGCGTGCTCACTTGGCTGGAACAGCACCTTCACCAACTGCCGACCGGCACCGAGCTCCTTCACCCCGTCGCCACCTACGGCCACAAGGCGACGAACGTGGTGGTCGCCGTCTTCTTCACACTTGCCGCCACGTGGTACTGGGTGTCCGAGCGGGACCCGATGATCGAACTGCTGACGAGGCTGGCGCCCGAGTCGAAACGCGAGAAGGCCCGGGCGACGTATCTGGCGATCGACCACCGGCTCGGCACCTACACACGCCTGCGCTTCGCAATGGTCATCGCCGTCGGAGCAGTACTTGCCGCGGGCTTCTACCTGGTCGGGCTCAACTACTGGCTGCTGGTCGGCGCCTTCGTCGGTCTCGTCGAAATCGTGCCGGTGATCGGACCGCTCTTCGGGGCGATCCTCGTACTCGCCGTCGGACTCCCACAGTCGATCCATACAGCCCTGCTCGCACTCCTCGTTCTCATCGGCGTCCGGGAGTTTCAGAGCTACGTCGTCAACCCGCACATCATGGGGCACTCGGTCGGGCTTTCCCCGCTCGTAACGCTCGTGTCGGTCGGAGTAGTCGGGATCCTCTTCGGCGGCTTCGCCGTGATCCTCGCCGTCCCGTTCACATCGGCCGTCGCAACGGTGATCGACGTGCTCGTCCTCGGTCACGATCCGCCCGCCGCGCCGGCACGACGGCGACGCCGCGTGCTGCCGAGCGGCGGTCCCTGAGCGTTCGGATCAAGCCGACTGCGTACTTCGCGCACGCAGTCCGGACAAGCGCCGATGGCGGGCAACTGCCGCGCGGCGATCGTATGGGGGACAACCAGGACAGGAGGCCCGATGCGCCCAAGAACACCCATCCCGGCTGTTGCGGAGCAACAGTCGTCGGCGGCGGGATAGCGCATGCTGGATGACCTCGAGCCGGTACGGGACAAGGCCGTCGTCGCAGCGATCGACTTCCACCGAACGTCGATTTACCCGACCGATGCGTCGCCCGGCGAACGGCCGGAGCACATCGTGGCCCCGGATCCGCTCGGCCACTTCCACAAGGTCCATCATCGAGCCGGTAACCCGAAGGGCACCTACGAGGCGGACAGCGCGGCGTACTGGCGCGAGATCACCGAAGTCTTGTCCCCCGCCAGCGCGATTCTTCTCCTGGGTCACGGCAAGGGCAAGGCAAACGCATCTCACCACTGGGTGGCCTACGTCGAGCAGCACCGAAGGGACGTCGCCGCAAAGGTAATTGCCGACGTGCGAGTCGACATCGATCACTTGGATGACGAGCAGGTGCTACGGCTTGCCCAGCACTATTTCGACGGTCCGCCGATGCGGGACTTCGCCGACGGCCGTTGGGGAGAGTCGGGGTCTCGTTGAGACGAGGGCTCAGCCGGGACCGATCAGACCGTTTGCAAGGGCAAAAAGGACCAGTTCGGCGCGACTCTCGAGGCGCAGCTTGCGCATGATGTGGGCGCGATGCGTGTCCACCGTTCGCACGGAGATGAACAACCTCCGGCCGATCTCCTGGTTCGTATATCCGAGCGCTAAGAGGTGCAGCACGTCGCGCTCCCGCTCCGACAGAGGCTCGAGCCCGGGCTTTCCCTCCTCGACGACGAGCTCCGCGCCGAGCTCCGGCGCCACGTACCGCTCGCCCGCAGCAACCCGGCGGATCGCTGTCACGAGCTCATCGTCCGAAGCCCGCTTCGGCACGTACCCGCTCGCCCCGGCCGAGACAGCCTGACGCACCGAGCTCGCAGATGCCTGGGAGCTGACCATCAGCACCCTCGACCCGGGTGACACGTGGAGGATCTCCGGAATCGCCTCGACGCCGCTCTTCCGCGGCAGCAGCATGTCAAGCAACACCAGGTCGGGCTGCAACGCCCGCGCCTTCACGACCCCCTGCTCCGCCGAGCCGGCCTCCCCCACCGCCGTGATGTCCCGCTCGCACTCGAGCCGCTGCCTCAAGCCGGCGCGGAACAATCCATGATCGTCCACCAACAGCACGTTGATCATCGTTCCCCCTCGAACGCCAGTGTTGCTCGTGTTCCGCACGGCACGCGCGGCGCGAGCTCGAGCGTCGCACCGAGTCGTGCGACGAAGCGCCGAGTCAGGCCCAGTCCGAGCCCGCTGCCGCTCGCGTAGCCGTCGGAGTCGAGCCCGACGCCGTCGTCATCGACGGTGAGAGTCCACGCCCGGCCGGACGTGGTCGCGCGTATCTCGATCTCGCGAGCGCCGGCGGCGACGGCATTCGCGAGCAGATTTCGCAGGACGAGCCGCAAGGCGGTACCTGAGAGCGGGACGCTATCCGGCAGGTCGGAGTTGACGTGCGCCGGGATCGGGCCGAGCTGGCTCAGCGCCTCGTGGAGACATGCTGCCGCGGAAGCCGTCGCATCGCAATCGTCGGCGCGGGCCGCCTCGAGCAGGGTGTCGACGAGCTCGAGCGCCGCCACAAGCCCCTGCTCGACATCGTTCGTCAGTAGCCCTGCGAGCAGCGGTCTCTTCACCTCGTGCGCGACGAGCGCCGCGAAGTCTTGGAGTGCCTCGTTGCGGCGCGCGAGCGACGAGGTCAGCTCGATCAGCTGCTCGCCCTCGAAACGGCGCCGAAGAAGCGGCACGAGGCGGGCGACGCCGGGCATGAGAAGCGTCGCGCTTGCCTCTCCGGCGACGAGCACGCCGAGAGGCCCGAGCGGCACGGAGACGCGCCGGCCCGTAGAGCGTCGCCCTGCAGCATGACGAATGCTCATGGCGTTTCCGTCGTCGTCCGGCCGCCACCACTCGACCCGATCGTGATCACACCCACGGCTCAGCAGGTCGACCACCCGGGCGAGGCCGGAGGACACGTCGGCGGCGGTCTCGACGATGACGACGAGCTGCCGCAGCACCCACACCGGCGCCCTCTCGGAGGTTCGTACGTCCACAAGAGAACCATGACCTTTGGAGAGGCATGCGTCGTCGGGGCCAGCCTCAAACGGCTCTGCCTGCTAGCCCCACTGTTCCGGGTCCGCACACAGGGAGCTCCGCGGCCCGGGCGCCGATTACGAGCGACAGGAACAGCGTCCGCGGTCACGCAGGCGCCCGCAGGAGGCGCAGCGCTCGACCGGCTTGACGCTCAGCATCTTCTTTCCCCTGGCCGCGCCGACCATGAGCCAAGCCGCGAGCCCGCTCGAGGCGAGAGCGACCGCCTCGGAGACGGTGAAGGGCGTCACTCTGCACCCGCATACGCGAGGTCGCTCGAGTGACGCGCCGCGAGATCGACGTTGCATGCCTCGGCACCCATGGGTGGATCGTCACACCACGTTCGACGACGGGCATCAGTGGTGACGACGATCCGCTGCGTGATTCCGCGCCTCATGCCGCGAGGCCCGGTGACACCACGGCTTCCGGGCAGCGCGCGGCGACGAGCAGCGAGTCGACGAGATCGAGTGCGGTCGTGACCGCCTGGGGGTCGGGACACTGAAGCGCCGCCGAGAGCGGCCCTTTCAGCTTGAGGGCGACGAGGTTTGCGTAGTCCTCCAGGGCATTGTTCGCACGGGCGAGACGCGTCGCTTGCTCGGCGAGCCGCTCGTCGGCCCAGCGCCGGCGCACGAGCGGCGCCAGACGTGCGATCGCGAGGGCGAGCGTGGACGACCAGCCGTTTCCGACGACCA
>Ga0335081_10003884_pt1 | contig 23552 bp, 21 predicted proteins | sample Lox_Sample_35_FD_206713 | JGI IMG/M metagenome (GOLD analysis project Ga0335081, IMG submission 206713) | Soil microbial communities from Loxahatchee National Wildlife Refuge, Florida, United States - Lox_Sample_3.5 | ecosystem: Environmental > Terrestrial > Soil > Wetlands | place: USA...
CTTTTTTATACTTCACATCTTGGACTGGAAGTGGGTTATGAAGAAATATCCAAAGATTTTCAAAATCCGTCAGAAGATTGGAGCGCCTTGTTATTATCGGCTGCGAAAGATCGCCTGAAAATATTCTCCGCTATCACGCAGGGGAAAAACGTGATTTAACGGCAGGGGTAGCCAAAGCGGTTGAAGCCGTAATTTAACTCCTCGATGATGTCCAAATTCCTTATCATTTGAAAGGTGACGGTATTCCCAAGGAGGCGATCCCAAAGCTCGTTGAAGGAGGAATAAGGCAAGCCCGCCTGTTCGTGCCCAACCCGAGAGACCTCAGGAAGAAAGATGTCGAAGCGATCTATACAAAAGCTTGGTAAATTGAAAAAGTTTCACTCTTAAACGACAGGAGAATCGTATGAAAGCGGCGGTGTACGAGAAGTTCTGTGGTCCAATAGCCATAAAAGAGGTCCCTGACCCGAAACCTAGCGATGACGGCATCGTGCTCCGAGTTAAAGCCACTGGCATCTGCCTGAGCGATTGGCACGGGTGGAGGGGAAACGACCCGGATATCAGGCTGCCGCATGTTCCGGGACACGAAATGGCAGGGGTCATCGAAGAGACCGGCTGCAATGTAAATCGCTGGGAACGCGGAGACCGCGTGACGTTGCCCTTCGTCAATGGCTGCGGCGCATGCCCCGAGTGCCTGAGCGGGAATCAGCAAGTCTGTGATTTTCAATTTCAGCCGGGATTCAATCACTGGGGGTCATTCGCTCCCTTTGTCGCAATCGACTATGCCGATATCAACCTCGTCCGTTTGCCTGAAACCATCGATTTCGTCTCAGCGGCGAGCCTGGGGTGTAGCTTTGCGACGTCATTCAGAGCCGTTATCGCTCAGGGACGAACTGCGCCCGGTGAGTGGATTGCCATCCACGGTTGTGGCGGAGTCGGCCTGTCGGCGATCATGATTGCGCAGGCCCTGGGTGCACAAGTCATCGCCGTTGATATCAATGATGACGCACTGAAACTCGCTCGATCAATCGGTGCATCGGTGACGATTAATGCAGAAGAGGTTTCAAACGTCACTCAAGCAATCAAGGATGCTTCGGGCGGCGGGGCACACGTCTCTATTGACGCTCTCGGCAGCACGGCGACATGCCTAAACTCGATCGGCTGCCTGCGCAAACGTGGAAGGCATGTACAGGTTGGCCTCATGGTCGACGAACACCAGGCGCCGCCTATTCCTATGGGTCAAGTGATCGCCAAAGAACTAGAAATCCTTGGAAGTCACGGTATGCAGGCACACAAATATGAGGATATGTTAAGCATGATTATCTCGGGTAAATTAAACCCGAAACTATTGATCGGCAGAACCATTTCACTGAAAGATTCTTTGCAAGTTTTGGTAACAATGGGAGATTTCAGCAATAGCGGCGTTACGGTGATCGACAGCTTTGACGTTGTGTAAAATGGAAAGTATCGAGAATTGTTTTGGCCCCAAAATAACTAAGTTGGGCGCGGGAATGAGAACCCAGAGCTAATCGGGAGTTGGAGCATGTTCAATTTACCCCACTTGTCTGTCTTTCTGCTGGCAGCCTTGATCCTCCTCCTCACGCCCGGCCCAGCCGTGCTGTACATTGTCGCTCGGAGTCTTGACCAGGGTCGGTTGGCTGGATTGGTGTCTATGCTCAGCATTGAGGTCGGCAACTTCGTGCCCGTCTTGGCCGCTACCTTGGGTTTGTCGGCCATTCTCGTGTCATCCGCCTTGGCTTTTTCCATCGTCAAATACCTGGGAGCCGCCTATCTCATTTACCTCGGCGTGCGCCGACTGTTTACGCGTGAGGCGGCCCATCAGCCCCTGACTATCCAGCGTCAGAGCCTCGGTCGCATCTTTCGCCAAGGCGTGCTGGTGGCGATCCTCAATCCGAAGACGGCCCTGTTCTTTTTCGCTTTCTTGCCCCAATTTCTCGACGCGTCCAAAGGATCAGTCACGCCTCAATTTTTGACGCTCGGCTGTCTGTTTGTGTCGATGGCGATCGTCACGGATGGGCTGTATGCGTTGTTGGCGGGCACAGCTGGCCAATGGCTAAAAGGCACACGCTCGTTTCTGCGAGTTGAACGGTATGTAGTTGGGAGTCTCTATATTGCGCTTGGGGTAGCGGCCGCGCTTGCAGACGCCAACCATCAGTGACGAGCAACAGAACCGCGCCCGACCAGCGGTTTCAGGGATTTCGCGGGAGGATAAGACCATGACTTTTAAAGTAGTTCATGCTTTTGCCCTGGAAGGAGTAGATCTGGGGGAGAAATTACTGGCATCTCTCGATGTCTCTTTCATCAAAGGGATGTGGAGGACAGAAGATGAGATAATTAAGAATGCCAAGGACGCAGATGCGGTGATCGGTGCCGTATCCATTCATCCTTTCAGTCGACGCGTCCTCGGAGCTCTTTCCAAGTGCCGCATCATCGGTGGTATCGCTGTAGGTTACAATACGACGGATGTAGAAGCGGCCACCGAGTACGGAATCGTCGTAACCAATGTCCCTGATTACTGTATGGACGAGGTTTCGGGCCTCGCAATAGGGTTGATGCTCTCTCTGGGCCATAAAATCCCGCAGATCGACAGGGCAGTAAGGGAAAGAAACATCAGTTTGACTATGGATAGAAATGCCTTAGTAGAGGTTGCCTATCCCATGTTCCGCATGCGTGACCAGACGTTAGGTATTATCGGTTTTGGCAAGATTGGCACAGCTACGGCCCTGAAGGCCAAGGGGTTAGGGATGCAGGTGATCGCCTATGATCCCTATGTTTTAGATGCTATCATGGAAACTCATGGGGTTAAGCCGGTGGACCTCGAGACGCTTCTTAAAGAGTCGGACTTCATTAGCCTTCACACGCCCCTGAATCAGGAAACTCTCAACCTCATCGGACACGAAGAATTCAAGAAGATGAAGCCTGCCTCTTATTTTATCAATACCGCACGAGGGGGATGTGTCGATCAGAAAAGCCTTATCCGGGCCTTGCGAGAGGGTCTCATCGCAGGGGCCGGGATCGATGTCACTATCGATGAGCCAATCGCTGCAACCAACCCTTTAATAAGGATGGCGAATGTCATTCTCACGGGGCACAGCGCCTATTACTCTGTCACTTCAGAGTCTGAGCTCTACGTTAAACCGATGACACAGGTGGTCATGGCATTAAAGGGTGAATGGCCTACCTATGCCGTTAACTCTGAAGTGAAGAACAAGTGGATGGAAAAATGGGGCAAGAAGGATTAATGCTGGGAGAAAAAATTAAGATAGCCGGAAGGAGGACCTTCTATAAAGCTTTATAGCTGCTATGAACCTTCAGTTTTTCAACCACCAAAAATGTTTGGATTTGATTTTCATATATTCATCTGGCATGATGATTTCATCGGAAATCTTCGACTTATGAACCGTGGCTCTGTTGAAGGTAGGTGAAAATTGCAAGAAGGGTTATCTTGAGACAGTCCGTCAACTCAAATACTGTCAGGGCAATTTAACTCATGGGGGTAAGAACAAACGGTTGGCCGGTCTCATTTTTCGATGATCCCTCTTTTCCGAAGAAGGTCGCGGGGGCTTACGATCATTCCGTCCAGCCCCAGATTGGCATAACCAAGCCCCTGGGCGAGCCCGATTAACTGCGTGATGTAGAAAATGGGCATTTTGTTCCTGTAGACAACGCCCTGTCGAGCATCTAAGTTGGATTGACAAAGGGGACAAACGACGGCAATACATTCCGCCCCTTTCTCCTCAGCGGCTTCTAAAATGGAACGGACCAACCTGAGGGCAATCTCTGTCTGCGTCAACGAGAGACTGGCCCCGCAACATTCGGTCTTATGAGACCAGTCGAAAGGTTTCCCCCCAAGGACTTCCACGATTTCGTCCAAGATCACCGGATTCTCGACATCGTCCAGGCTGACTCCGGGCAGTCGTGTCAGACACCCATAATAACTGGCTACTCTCAATCCTTTGAGAGAACGCTTTAGACTGGACTTCAATTGTTCCAGCCCGATATCCTCTTTGATGAAATCCAAGAGATGCTTCGATTCCGAACTGCCCCGATATTCTTTTCCCACGATCTTCTGAAGGCGATCTGCAAGAAGGCGGTCCGACGCCACTTTTTCGTGCGTGTGTCTCATATGGCTATAGCAGGCAGGACAGGGGCTAACGATCCTTCTTAAGCCCGCTTCTTCCGCCTTCACCAAGTTCCTATAAGGCAAGGCCATTCCAAGCTCTTCATTGAGGGAGTGAGCCGGGCTCGCTCCACAACAGTTCCAGTCGGGGATCTCCTGCAGCGATACCTCCATCTCTTCGAAGACCGCCCGAAGGGAGAGATCGAACTCTTTGGCGCTGCTCTCCAGGGAACAGCCAGGATAATATCCTACGCGCATGGCGTTACTCCTCAATGAATCGCTTACTATTCTTAAAGATCTCTTTAATCAGGCCCACTTCTTTGATCTTACGGTTTGAAAAACTCAACTTCCTTTTGGCCACCATCACCAGTCCCAAATGAGAATCCTTGAAAGGCTGATGGGCTGCCAAATTATAACGCAATAATATCTCCATTTCGTTGACACGTCCCCTCTTCCGGATCGAATCGAGAAAGAATTCGTTAAATCGCATTCCATTTCCCTCTCGGACGGAGGCCTTTTCTTCCAAAGCGATCTTTCTCAGCGAATCCATGATGTGTGCGACATCGATGCCATCCGGGCACCGAACAGAGCAGGTCCGACAAGAAGCGCAGAGCCATATCGTATGCGATTGAAGCACCGTGCCCGGATCGTTGGTCTGGATCAGACGAATCACCTGATTCGGCTGGAGGTCCATCTCTGGAGAGATGGGACATCCCGCAGTGCATTTTCCGCACTGGATGCACCGGGAGACATCCTCACCGCTCAGCTTCAATATCCGATCCCTAAAGCCATGGATCCCATTTTCATTCAGACAGCTCAGGGAGATGCTCCTTTCTTAAACCCTCGAAGACCGAAACCACTTGGGCGTTGATCTGTTCGTCGGTAAACCCCCGCACACTGGCAGCCCCTGTCCGGCAGGTGGCCGCACAATTTCCGCAGCCATGACAGAGTGTGGGAAGGACGCGCGCGACGGTCTTCCCATCCATCTCGTGGGGCTGGATGGCTTTGAAGGGACAGACTTCAGCGCAGTTGAGACAGCCACTGCAGACCACTTCATCCACAAAAGCAATCCTCGGGTCGAGAACCAGTTCGTCTTTGGAGAGAATCTCACAGGTCCTGACCGAGGCGGCACCTGTTGTGGCAATGGAATCAGGAATATCTTTTGGAAACTGACAGGAACCGGTCAGGAAAATCCCTTTGGTCACCACCTCAACAGGCTGAAGCTTTGGATGGCACTCTGTGTAAAAACCGTATCGATCGGCCGGGATATTTAAGAGCCTGGCCAACTCTAAGGCACTCGCCTGGGGAACAACGGCGGTTGCCAATACGACGAGGTCGGCCTCCACCTCCACCTGTTTTCCGACTAAGGTGTCTACCCCTCGGACGATGAGCTTGCCGCCCTTTTCATAGATTTTTGAAACCCTTCCCCGGATATAGATCGTTCCGTACTCCCGTTGGGCCCGCTTGACAAACTCTTCATAATGCTTCCCGCTTGCCCGTATGTCAATGTAGAAGACATACGACTGGCTGTCCGGAATATGGTCTTTGAGAAGGATAGCTTGTTTCGCTGTGTACATGCAGCAGACCCTGGAACAGTAGGGAACACCCTTCGATTCGTCCCTGGATCCGACGCACTGGATGAAGACGATTTGCTTTGCTTCCTGGCCATTCGAAAGCCGAATCACATGGCCTTCGGTCGGCCCCTTCGTATCGAGCATTCTTTCCAGATGAAGACCTGTGATCACGTCCTTGAAGCGGCCTCCACCATATTCGCCGTATGTCCGAAGGTCGAACTGGGTAAAGCCGGTCGCCACAATAATGGCTCCGACTTTGCGTTCAACCCATTCCTCCTTCATATCATAATCAACGGCCTTGGGCTGACAAGCCTTTGAACATTCTCCGCAGACGGAGCATCCCCCGCAGTTGAGGCAGCGTTCTGCCTCCCGGATCACGTCCTCTTCTCGAAGGCCCCTGTTCACCTCGTCAAAGGTTCTTCTCCTCCTTTCGGGCGGGAGAGTCTCCACAGAGGCTCTCTCTCGGTACTCGATTCCGTCGACATCGATTTGAATATAATCTTTCTGAGCTCCTTCTTTTTCTCGGCCCTCCCTCAGATCCTCACCTCTGAGGTAGCGGTCAATAGAGATCGCTGCCTTCCGACCTGCAGCCATAGCGTCGATATAGGTCTGCGGACCGGTGACCAGATCACCCCCTGCAAAGATTCCTTCCGCACCCGTTTTAAGGGTGAGCGGATCGGCTTCAACGGTTCCCGCCGGAGTAATCCTGAAACCGCCCGGTTCGGAAAAGAAAGACAGATCCGGCGATTGGCTGATGGCCGGAATGACCGTATCCGCTTCGATTCTAAACTCAGAGCCAGGAATGGGGACGGGTCTTGGCCTGCCGGATTCATCCGGTTCTTTCAATTCCATCCGGCAGCACTCCATTCCTCGAACCGCTCCGTCTTCGACGAATAGGCCCGTTGGAGCGGTGAGAAACTCCATCTTAATCCCTTCTTTTTCGGCTTCTTCAATCTCCTCTATCTGAGCGGGCATCTCGTTGCGGGTCCGACGATAGACGATGATCACTTCCCGTGAACCGAGGCGTAAGGTCGTCCTGGCTGCATCAATGGCTGCATTGCCTCCTCCCACTACAATCACCTTTTCTCCCGCTTTGACCGGTTGACCGAGAGCCACCCTTTTTAGAAAATCGACGGCATGGATGACACCTTGGGCAGTCTCTCCCTCGATACCAAGCTTTCTGCTGCGATGGGCGCCTGTCGCGACAAAGACGGCTCGAAACCCCTGAGCCTTGAGGTCTTCAAAGGAGAGTTTCAGACCAATCGGGGTGTTAAGCTTCAACTGAACGCCCATTCGAAGAAGAGACTCAATCTCTTTATTTAAAGTAGTGCGAGGCAGCCGGTATTCAGGGATTCCAACGGCAAGCATCCCTCCGGCGACAGGAAGAGCTTCAAAGATGGTGACACCATAGCCTTTCCTTCTCAGGTTATGGGCTGCGAGCAGACCGGCAGGCCCTGATCCGACAATCGCTACCTTCTTCCCGTTTTCTTCAGGTAGAGGAGTATCGATCTTTCCATTTCCGTCGCGGTCTGAAAGGTAACGCTTCAGGCCGTCGATCGCCACCGATTCATCCACTTCGTTTCTCCGGCAAGCTCCCTCGCAAGGACGGGTGCAGATCCGGCCCGTAATGCCAGGGAATGGATTCTTCTCCTTAATGAGGGCTAGAGCTTCATCGAACTTTCCTGCGGAAATGAGAGCGATGTATCCTTGCGCATTGACATGGATCGGGCAGGAAGCTTCGCAGGGAGGCGTGCCGCGCCGGCCGATCGTATATTTGAGAGGGACTGCTTGAGGAAAAGGAAGATAGATTGCCTTTCTCTTTCCGAGACCCAGATCGAACTCGCTGGGGAGGGAAACCGGACACTGGCCGACACAATCCCCACAGGCTGTGCACTTGGACGTATCGACATAGCGGGGTTTCTTCCGGATGGTCACATCGAAGTTGCCTACATAGCCCTTCACATCGACCACTTCAGAGTAGGTGAGGATCTCAATATTCTCATCGTTGGATGACTCCGTCATCCGTGGGGCAAGTATTCAGGCGGAGCAGTCGAGGGTCGGAAAGGTTTTCTCCAGCTGGGCCATTCGGCCGCCAAGGGTTGGAAGCCTTTCCACGAGAGTGACTTTGTATCCTGCCAGGCTCACATCCAGGGCAGCCTGAATGCCGGAGATGCCTCCTCCGATCACCAGCGCTCTTTTCTCCACAGGCGATTTCAATGGGGTGAGCGACTGGAGTTGCCTCGCCTTTGAAATGGCCATCTCCGTCAACCGGATCGCCTTTTGGGTCGCCTCTTCATGGTCCACCGTGACCCAGGAAACCTGTTCACGTATATTCGCCATTTCGAACAGATAACGGTTCAACCCTGCCGCTTCGATACACCGCTGAAAGGTGATCTCATGCATTCTCGGGCTGCACGAGGAAACCACCACACGGTTAAGATGGTGCTCTTGGATGGCGTCCTTGATGACTCCCTGACCCTGGCTGGAACAGGTATACTGGAGACTCGTCGCATAAGCCACTTGCGGAAGTTTTCTGACGGATTCTACGACTGCTTTCACGTCGACCACGGACGCGATATTCGTCCCTCAGTGGCAGACAAAGACACCGATTCTTGCCATCAGGTTCTTATCCTTTCTCCGATCTTCTCCACGTTGACGGCGCACACCTTGTACTCGGGAATCTTTGCCACAGGGTCGAAGGCCCTGTTCGTCAAAACATTGGCCGCGGCCTCGGCAAAATGAAAGGGGATGAACACGACACTTCGGCCAACGCCGGAGGTTAACCTCACCTTCGTCTCGATCTGTCCCCTTCGAGAAATGATTCTGACCCGTTCCCCATCCTCGATTCCAAGGTGCTTCGCGTCGAGAGGGTCCATTTCCATAACACCTTCCGCTGACTCCTTCTGCAAAGAGGGTGAGACGCCGGTCATCGTCCTTGTATGATAATGGAACCCCGTTCTTCCTGTAGTGAGCCAGAAAGGAAACGCTTCATCAATGAGTTCTGCGGGTTCCCGGTACGGAATCGGGAAGAAAGAGCCTTTTCCTTTTGTGAATTGATCCTTATGAAGGAATGGAGTTCCTTTATCCTCCGGCGTTTTGCAGGGCCATTGGACTCCGTCTTTGTCTATTTTCTCGTATGAGATCCCTTGATAACTTGGGGTCAACTTGGCCATCTCATCAAAGATTGCTTCCGGCGATGAGCATTCAAAACCTCGCCCTCCCATTCTTTTGGCAAGCGCCACAATGATCTCCCAGTCCTGTTTTGCCTCTCCCAGCGGTTCCATCGCCTTTCTCACTCTTTGAACCCTGCGGTCCGTTGAAGTGAAAGTCCCGTTTTTTTCCGCAAAGCTGACTCCCGGCAGAACAACGCGGGCAAACCTGGCTGTTTCCGTGAGGAAGATATCTTGGACAACCAGCAGTTCCAATTTCTTCAAGACCTTCTCTACATGATGAAGATCCGGGTCACTCACCAGTGGATTCTCACCCATAATGTAGAGGGCCTTTACCTTTCCCTCATCGATCGCCTGAAACATTTCCGTCATCGTAAGGCCGGGCTTCTTTGAAAGAGATGCATTCCAGGCCTGTTCAAACTTTTTTGCTACTCCTTCGCCCGCCACGCTCTGATATCCTGGATACACGTTGGGAAGCCCTCCCATATCGCAGGCGCCCTGGACGTTGTTCTGGCCCCGAAGGGGATTGACGCCTGTACTCAGCCTTCCGACATTCCCGGTGAGCATTGCCAGATTGGCCAGCGAGAGGACATTCTCCGTTCCTGTCGTATGCTGCGTAATTCCCATGGCATAAACGATGGAACCCTTTTCAGCCTTCGCAAAGGTCTCCGCAATCCGCTTCAAATCCGCCCTTGAGATACCCGTGATCTCTTCGACCTTTTCCGGGGGATACTTCTCCAACTCTTTTTTCAGTTCATCGAATCCCTCAGTACGGGCTTCGATGAATGCTTTATTCTCCAAGCCCTCCTTAAGAAGGATGTGCATGATCCCGTTGATCCATGCGACATCGGTGCCCAACCGCTGCCGAACAAAGATATCTGCGTAACGCGCCACCTGTGTCCTTCTTGGATCGACGACGATCAACTTCGCTCCCTTCTCTTTTGCTTTCATGATCCGGTTTGCCACAAGAGGATGAGCCTCTGTCGTGTTAGATCCTGTGATCAGGATACAGTCTGAATCTTCCAACTCCGGAATTGCATTGGTCATGGCCCCGCTTCCAAATGATCTGGCTAGACCAGCCACGGTAGAAGAGTGTCAGAGACGGGCGCAGTGGTCCACATTATTTGTCCCGACCAAAGCCCTCATCCACTTCTGAAAGAGATAGTTTTCTTCATTCGTGCACTTGGCTGAGGTCAGACCCGCAATACTGTCGGGTCCGCTCCCGTCCTTAATCTTTAGAAGATGAGAAGCGACGCGATCGAAGGCCTCCTCCCAGGAGGCCTCCTCGAGCGAACCGTCTCTTCTGACGAGAGGTTTTCTTAATCTTCCCCGATCCTGGATGAATTCATGGACATTCCATCCCTTAATGCAGAGCTTCCCCTGACTGATGGGATGATCCTTTTGTGGGAGAGTTCCCACCACCTCTCCGTCGAGGACTTCAAGGAGAAGGCCGCAACCACAACCGCAATACGTACAGGTCGTTAGAACCGTTTCATAATTGACCATATTCCACCCAAGACGGCTAAGAATATCTCAACTTCACCCTCAGGCTACCTTCCGGTTCCGGGCAGCTCATACCTGCCATCACCCAAAAACTCCAAAGGACCTTTTTCGCGCTCCTTTTCACCCGGAATGTATCCGAACAAGTCCTTCACTGATTTGCGAACTCTCCGATAGAGTTTTCTCACGGGAATACCCATCGGGCACGCTTCCTCACAGAGGCCGCAATCGATACAACGGTCAGCCATGTGAAAAGCCTTGTGGAGATGAAAGAGAGGGATTTCAGGAGGCATTCCACCCGGTTTGATCAGAGAAGAATCTTCTAATGTACAGACAGGACAGAAGCAAGCCGGGCAGACGTTGCGACATCCATAACATTTGATACATTTCCCGAACTGCTTCATCCAATACTGAAAGCGTTCTTCCTCTGGCAGGTTCTCGACCTCCGCGAGATCGGAAAAATCTACTGCTGGTCTGGCCGGCTCGCCCTCCTCTGAAACAAACGGCTGATCGCAGCGACATCGTTTTGCCAATTCCTGACTGCAAACGATCCCGATCGCCCTTATCTTCACGGCCTGAAGTTGATGGTTTTTAAAAAGCTCAATCAGGGATCGGCCTTCGCATCCTCGGGCCACAACTCCAAAGGTTTCGTCAGGATGTTTTTTCGAGATCCGAATGAGAATTTTAGTGATGGGGTACCGGTTGGTCTCATCGACAACCCAATCCTTCAGAGAGGCCGAGTCCGTGAAGAGATAAGGGACAGGATGGCCATGTCTCAACGCCAGGCCCAATATTCCGGAGACCACTCCCTCATCCAACATTCTTGCCATTGTCTCTCCGGCCTTTTCCATCGATTTCCTTATGATTGCAATGCGAGCGGTTCCATCCCTCGCTCCGGTTTCTTATTTGAGGACAACTTTCTCAGAGGAGAAGGCCCAAGTTCACTGATCTCCCGAGTAAATTCCGTAACGACACTGGCAAACTTATTGCTCTCGGAAGTTGCAACCCATTCGAGCCTCAATCGTTTCGGAGAGAGGCCAACAAACCCAAGGAGGTCTTTCATCACGGCGACCCTCTTGGCAGTGATATAGTTGCCTTTTCCATAATGGCAGCTCCCGATATGGCAGCCCGCAATCAAGACACCGTCCGCCCCTTCCTGGAAAGCCTTGAGAATAAAATGAGGAGATATTCTTCCGCTGCACATAACACGTATGGGTAGAACATTGGCGGCGTACTTTAGCCTCGCCGAACCGGCGAGGTCAGCACCTGCGTAGCTTCACCAATGGCAACAAAAGGCAATGATAATGGGATTAAACGGGTTGGTCATGTGTGATTGATTGAGAATTTATTAAACAATATCAAAACATTACAATTCCATACAATATATATAGAATTTATATGGTATATTTTAACCTGCAATTGTCTCTAATTCAAGGGACAACAATCAAGATTCGATCGTTGACCAAGGGGGAAAATGTAGTTATCATGGAAGCGAAAAATTTTCGCGAAGAGATAGAGAAGATTTATGGAAGATAAGGAGGCGCAGATGGATCCTAAAAATGTTAAGCAGGTCGCTGTGATCGGAGCCGGAGTGATGGGCCATTCCATCGCCCAGGTTTTCGCTCAGGCCGGCATTTTGGTACATTTGGTTGATTTGAGGAATGACCTCCTGGCTCATGCGCTGAAGTTGGTGAAGTCGAACCTCCGGACCCTGGCTGATTGCGGACGAGTGAGTTCTCAGGCGATCCCGGCCATTCTGGACCGCATCCGTCCCATGACAGACCTGGCAGTCGCGGTCAAAGAGGTTGACTTCGCTCTGGAAGCAGTGGCCGAAATCCCTGAGGTCAAGAAAAAAGTTTTTGCCCAGTTGGAAGGCGCATGTCCTGAAAACGCGGTCCTGGCCAGTAACACCTCTGGTCTGGAGATCTTCAAAATCATAGACGTCAAAGACCCTTCCCGTGTGGTGGTCACCCACTGGTTTGCTCCTCCCCATATCATTCCTCTCGTGGAAGTGGTTCCTGGGCCGTCGACGGCCCCCTGTGTTCTTCAATTTGCCGCAGAATTGACAGAGAGAATCGGGAAAAAACCCCTGGTGATGAAACAATTCGTTCGGAGCTTCATTGTCAACCGGATTCAGAATGCTATTGTCCGTGCCGCCCTCGAGATGGTCACGAACGGCTGGGCAACTCCTCAGGAGATCGATTTAGCTGTGAAGACGAGTCTCGGGATACGCCTGCCCATCGTGGGCGTCGTCCAGAGCCTGGATTTTACAGGACTCAATTTGATCCACGATATGACGAAGGGCACAGCCGGGGAAAACCCCATGATCGTAGAGAGGGTGAGACAGGGACATCTGGGTGTCAGTACCTCCAAAGGAATTTATGATTATGGCGGAAGAAGTGAAGAAGAGGTTCTTAGAAAAAGGGATCTTCTTTACCTCAAGATGCTCGATTTTCTCGAAGGCCTCGAAGCATTCAAGCCGATTTGATACTTCGCCAGCGCCAAACCCCATAGCGCTACAGCCATAGGCTCTTAATAATAACTGATCATAAGGTTAGAAGGTGTCAACGTTGTCAAATGGGGAAGTCCGTCGTTGCCCAATGGCTTTCTTAGATCTAAATGGTTATTCGGTCTTGTGGCTTTGTTTTCTAAAGAGACAGGAGGACATGGAAGATGGCGTCTAAGTTCATCAATGAGCGGAATTTGAAGTTTTTGCTTCATGAAGTTTTTGATGTAGCGTCGTTGACCCAATACGATTACTACAAAGAATACGATGGCAAAATGCTCGACATGGTCTTAAAGGCAGCTATGGAACTGGCCACGGGACTTCTTTGGCCGATCTGTCAGGAAATGGACCAGAATCCCCCGGAACTGGTTGGGCATCAGATTAAAGTGCATCCCTCGGTGAGAAAGCTTTTGAAGGAATGCGGCACAGGGGGTTGGCTTGGTGACGATATTGCTTTTGAGTGGGGAGGGCAGCCGCTTCCTCAAATGATCGGTATGGGGACCAGGTTCATTTTTTGCGCGGCGAATTATTCCGCTGCGGCCTACACCGGGTTGACGACAGGAGCCACCCGCCTCATTCTGAACTTCGGAACAGAGAACCAAAAGAAGACATATCTTCCCAACATGCTTTCAGGAAAGTGGCAGGGGACCATGGCCTTAACCGAACCGGAAGCAGGAAGTTCGCTCGCCGACATTACAACGACCGCCGAACCCACGGATCACGGCTATCATAAAATTAAGGGGCAAAAGATATTTATATCGGCTGGGGACCACGACGGAGTGGATAATGTGATTCATCTTATGCTGGCAAAGATCAAAGGGGCCCATGCCGACGTAAAAGGCATTTCGCTTTTCGTCGTACCCAAAAAGCGGATCGACGAGAAAGGTCAATTGGTGTCCAACGACGTGGTCACCTCCGGAGTTTTTCACAAGCTCGGTTATCAAGGATATCCCATTGCCCAACTGAGTATGGGGGACAACGACAGCTGCCGCGGCTACTTGGTGGGGGAACCGCATCAAGGGCTCCTTCTCATCTTTCAAATGATGAACGAGGCACGTATCGGAGTCGGAACAGGGGCTGCGGCCATTGCCTCCGTCGCCTATTATGCGGCCTTGGAATATACCAAAACGCGACTTCAGGGCAGAAAATTGTCGAGCAAGGACCCCACGCTGCCTCAAATTCCTCTCATCGAGCACCCCGATGTGAGCGCATGCTGCTTTTTGAACGCTCTGTCATAGAAGGTGCTCTCTCTTTGCTGATGCAGATCGCGAAATATGCCGATCTTGCCATCGTTCTCACCGGAGAAGAAAAGGAAAAGAACGAACTTCTGTTAGACCTCATGACGCCGGTGGCCAAAAGCTATCCTTCGGAAATGGGGATCCTGTCGATCAGCCAGGGGGTACAATGCCTGGGCAGGCCGGGCTACTGCGACGCCTATCCTCTAGAACAATATTATCGAGACGCGCGGATTCATCCGATCCATGAGGGCACCACGGGAATCCACGGATTAACCCTTCTGGGTCGAAATGTCATGATGAAGGGCGGGAAAGCTTACAAGCTCTATCTGGAAGAAGTGCAAAGAACAATCCGCGATGCGGAAAAATTTGCGGAACTCGAACCCTATGCGGAGAAGCTCAGACAGTCGCTTGAATTGCCTCAATAGGTGACCGCCTATCTGATGGATGTCCAAAAAAAGAAAACCCCTGAAGTCTTCTTGGCGGATGCGACACTCTACCTCGAACTCTTCGGAATCATCTCTGTTGCCCGGCAATGGCTTCTTCAGGCTGCGGCGGTGGTGAAAGCCTTGAGGAATAGCCCGGCCGGGCCGGAGGTAAATTTTTATAACGGTAAGTTTTTTGCCTTCCGTTTTTTCTTTGAGTACGAACTTCCGAAGATTCAAGGTCTCGCGTCCCGACTGATGCATAACGATGGATTGACCGTTGAAATGACGGCCGATCTGTTTTCCGACTGAAAGTACGTGGACTCGCCACCTAAAGGTTGCGGCTACAGGTTTTTGGTTGAAGAAGATTCATCCTTCAGTTTAAGCTTTCGGCCGAATCCTTCCCGGTCTGCTGACTTCGCCGCTCCGATCATCCTCATCCCTCCGTTGGCATGACAAAAATTGCAAGAAAAGCGACAAAATTGCAATTGAAGTTGTTCACTCAATTCGGCAACTGTTAGATAACTCTGTAATTACAGGGCATTATACAAAAAATGACAGGGGAAAGAGTGGCATAGAAAATGCAGCCTTTTTACCCCCGTTGAATCCTTTAGACATCATATTTATGGAACCTACCTGTATTTCACCGCAACCAATCTCATACTCAAGGAGGACAGGTACATGAACATCGCAAAGGCCATTCTGTTTGCTCTTATCATGCTTGCCGTGGGGGCTTGCTCGCCTAAGATCTACGGTAAGGTCCAGTTGGTAGATGCAAATCTGCAGCCCATTCTGCCTTCCAAAGAAGGTCCGCAGGGGACCGTGGTGAACATGATCAATACTACCACAACCCTGGAAAAAGCGTCTGGGGCCGTTACCACAGATTCCGAGGGTAAGTTCCAATCTGCTAAAGACTACATCATCCCTGGGCTGTACAAGGTTGAGGCGAGCAGGATCGGCTACATGACGGATACTCAGGCGGTCAAGGTTACCAAATTCGGCGGAAAGAAAGTAGAGTTTAAGCTCAAGAAAATTCCCGAGGGTACGCGTAGAACCATTGAAGGGTCTAAGTCGGACGAGGACAAGATCGTTAACCCGGGCGAGGTCAACATCCAGCCGCCCACGATGTGACGGGGGCGTAAGATCTGAACCCACGAGAGAGTCGCAGATATGGACGCAGCGACCTTCTCGAACACACTCTTTGTTTTTTCAACAAGTAGCTCTTTCAGGAGGTCTCATATGACGAAGCGTGCTATAAAGACCGTTTTCATAATGTTTGCAGCGTCTCTGCTCTTTGCCTGTTCGGGGGAGAAGCTAGAACTCAAAGTGAAAGCCCGCATGGACGGCCATCCGGCCGCACAGGCGAAGGTGACCGTGGATAACGAGGTGCAAGGTTTTACCGATGCGGATGGGTTCTTTTCAAAGGTCCTGAAAAGGAAACCAGGGGTCGATGTAGAGATTATCGTTTCCAAAGAGCTGCCCGGGTACCGGATCAAACCGTGGAGGGGCACCTTCGTCATGAAGCTGTCCAAGTCCGGCACGACGGATACGTATGCATTCGATGCCGAACTTGCAGCTACGAAGTACATCACGATCGCGGCTACCGAAAAGGGTGTGCCGGTCGCAGACGCTCTTGTGAAGGCCGCGGGAAAAGAAATGGGTAAGACTGATCGACAGGGAGTGTTTGTCTACGATTTTAAGGAATTGCCCAAGTCCGGCGTGGATCTGACCGTGACTAAGCCTGGCTATGCGACGTGGCACAAGACCGGCCGGGTGGAGCCCGGCCAGAGGCTTGAAGTCACACTCTCAAGGCGTGTGATGGTCACAATCAGCACACTGATGGAAGAGTACGGCCAGTCGAGCGGCATCGCCGGCATCGCGGTCAGCATCAATAATAAGGAGGTGGGCAAAACTGATGCCAAGGGTGTCCTCGTCTACGCTTATGACGGTGAGCCTGGCAAGAAGGTACCGGTCACGCTCTCGGCTGCCGGCTACATCCCCGAGATATGGAAGGCCTCGATCATCCTGGAAGGAGAGGTCCATCTCCAGCGCTATTTCTACCCCACCACCCCCAAGCCGATTCGCACAGGGATCTACCGGTTCGTGAGCAATACACCGAACGCGGACCTGAAAGAGGTGCTGAGTCAGACCGAGGCATCGGTGGCGGCACAGCTGTTTAAATACAGCTGTTTTCGTGAGGTGCCGCCTGAGACGCTCCGCGCAGAGATAAAGGCGGCGAAATTGAGCATTGAAAAGATCACCGCAAACGGGTGGCGCGAGACGCCTCTCAAGAAGAGTGTCGACATGATCATCCTTGGCAGCGTTGTCAAAGACGAGAAGGGGCTTTTGGTCGAGACAAAGTTCTACACCTCAGGCGGGAAACTCATCCTGAGCCAGATCACGCGGGCCAAGGGCCCTGGCGACATCACCGGTGCCGCAAAGGAGATCGCGACTGCCGTGCTCGAGCATTTCCCTTTCGAGGGCACAGTGGTCTCCTCCGACGGGGAACGATACCGGATCAATCTCGGCAAATCGGGATATCGCATCGCTAAGGGGACGGATTTCGTGCTTATGGCCCCCCGTCTTGGTGAGGCAGGCAAGGTGTCGGGTTATCGCGAGACGGGCAGGCTCAGGGTCAAGAAGGCTGAAGAGAACGGTTCCTGGACCGAGGTTGAAGAGCTGAAGAAAAACGAAAAGGTCACGGTGGGTGATCGGGTCGTTCGCCGCACCTACCGCGAAGGCGAAGAGGAGGCCAGCCGCAACTATCTTATCATCTCCGCAAAAGGAGGCTTGGCTCCTGATGTATCGCCACTTGGGGCGGTCAACATCTACATGAACGATGAGTGGCTTGGATCCACCGGACCCGATGGCAAGGCCGAAGTTCCTGTGCGCATCAACAGGAGCTTTACTCTCATGCTCTACCGTCACGGCTACCAGCAGGTGACGGAGAAGGTCAAGGTTGAAAAGAACAGAGAAACGAGGGAGTTTGTGCTTGCCGTGAACAACGCGATCTTTAAGGTCGAATCCGAACCCTCCTCGGCCGAAGTGGTCTTGGATGGCGACAAGATTGGACGGACGCCCATCCTGGACGGAAAGCCGGTGCCCCTTGGGTTCCATACGGTGAAGGTTTCCGTCGGTGGCGATTTCCGCGACTGGGAAGAGGTGGTGGAATTCTCCAAGAAAGAAGAAAACCGCACCGGCGACCGAAAAATCTCCCTGGCCAAGGACTTCCTCAAGATCGGCCAGCGGGCCGAGCAGAAGGGCGACATCGATGGCGCGATCCAGGCATACAAGAGCGCCGAGAAGGGACACCCGGACTATTCCGACGTCCATCACCGCCTGGGCCGGATCTACCTCGACGAGAAGGGCGATTACGACAGTGCCATTAAAGAATTCGAGAATGTCCTCTCGCTGCCCGAGAACCAGCAGCTCGTGTACAAGCAGTTTTCGGTGGCCTTTATGAACCTGGGGCACGCTTATTATGAGAAAGGCAATGCTCTCGTGGCCAAAGATAAGGATGCGGCCGCACAGAATTTTGCGAAGGCGGTCCAAAATCTGCAGATCGCGAAGCAGAACACGCGCTTCTTCCCGAACGTGCACTATGACGAGGCGGTTCATGACACCTACTTCTATACGGCGCTCTCATACCACAAGCTCTATCTGATCACACGGAAGAACAACCTTCTGAACAGCGCCAACCTCGCATGGCGCGAGTACTTCGATTTCTTCCCCAAGAAGTTTGAGGGAAACAAAACCTTTGAGCAGAACAGGGAATCGGCGCAGAAATACTGGGATCAGATCAAGAACCTCTAAGGCGATGAGGAGGAGGGCTGGGTGAAGGTTGGCAAGGGTTGTGTGGTTCTGGGTTGGGCTGTCCTGTTTCTGTCGTTTGTGGTGGGGACAGGGATGGCCGATGAGCCAATGGAAGACGTAACGGATACGGAGAAGAAGCCCGAACTTGTCGAGCCTCTTTTCGTTAGGCCCCTGGTCAAGGTCGAGTCAGGCCGGAATGACTCGAACCCCGTCTGGTCTCCGCGCGGCACGTTCATCGCGTTCGAGCGGAGCGTCGGGGATAAGAAGGAGATTTACATTACGCTTCGTGACGGGACGCTGATCCAGACCGTTTATTTCATGCTTTCCGAGAACGGGAAAGAGATGAATTTCTTCTTTCCCGGCGTGTCCGAAGAGACAAGCTACAACGCAGGGATCACGTGGTCGCCCGACGAATACCGGTTCGTCTACATGAGTAATGGCGGAGAAGGCAATTATGATATCTACCTGCAAGACCTCGTCGGAGGCACCTCTCTCCGACTGACGGACCATAAGGAAAAGGACGGACAGGCCCACTGGTCTCCGGTTAGTGACTGCCTCGTCTTCGTATCCGGTCGCACTGGCAGCGGCGACATCTACCTCCTGGACCTTAGGACCCGCGCGCTGAAGCGGCTGACGCAGGGAGGCAAATCTTATCTCTTTCCCCAGTGGTCTCCCGACGGTAAACAGCTCGTGATGATGCACGGCAGCAATGAGAACCATCGCATCGTCTTGATCACCGATGTGACCAAGCCTGTCGAGTCGCTCAAAGTGCTCACGAGGTGGTCCTACGACGACCTGCGGCCTATCTGGTCGCCGGACGGGAAGAAAATCGCTTTTTACTCCAACTACAACGAGGCCGGTGATCCCGAGAGATGGTCGATCGTTGTGATCGCGGCAGACGGCTCAGACCCCGCCGACGAAGAGGGACTCGCTCGGAAGATTGTGGCTGCGGACGTCATTCCGGACGTCGAGGTCGGCCCGGCATGGATGCCGGACAGCAGACGGATCGTCTTTGTGAAAAACGACCGACAGGAATACAACCCGATCTATCTGGCAGATCTCAGAGAGAAGACAGTCATGCCCTTGAAAACAGACACCAAAATGAACCATGATGTGACGTGCTCGGCAGACGGGATGATCGCGTTCCGGGCCCAGGTCGACCAGTGGGACCAGGTCTACCTGATGAGATTGAAGGATTAAATTTGTTCGAGAGGAATCTCTTGGAAATGAAACGTGTCGGGTTGTTCCTCTCATCGATCATTCTGATCACTGCGGCCCAGGCTTCTGCCGCTGACGACGTGGTGACGCGTGCGATGAAATTGTATGAGAAGCGGCATTACGTTGAGGCGGCAAGCGTGCTCCGTGAGGAGACTGGTTCCGTCGAGCAAGGCAAAAAGGGGGCCGCAAATCTTGCCCTCGGCATGATCTATCTTAAAAACGCCACGCTCCATCGTGAGCTTTATCAAGCTGCGCTCGGGGCATCGCAGGACTACCTGAAGAAGCTCTCCGCAGCCCAGGGTAGGGAACGGAGCCGTTTCGCGGACCTCTACTTCGGTCAAGCGCTGGCCGAGGCCGGCAAATCCCACGAGGCAGCGTTCTATCTGAAAAGATTTTCACAGGGGAATGGGGTTGACCCGAGGTACCGAGCGATCTCCAAGGTTAACCTTGGGCTCGGGTACTACCAGAACAACGAATCGAAGAAGGCGATCGAACTCTGGCGAGGGATCGATATCTCAGATCCAGAGGTAAAGGCCGAAATCGCTGCTGCGTTCAGCAAGGCTGGACTCGTGGAGAAGAACCCATTTCTGATCGCAGAAGGAATTCTCAGAGACACGAAGAGGTCCGGCAAGCCGCTCTCGCTGCGGATGGTGAAAAACCTTGTTGCCGTCTATGCCCGAGGGCCGGGGCTGACCGAGAAGGGCCTGGATCTGCTCAGGCGTACGGATCTGAAGGCGTTCTCTTATCGGGAGACGCTCGGGAAGTCCAAAGTCATTCATTTCTACGACCTTTCGTTCCTCAACGACATGGCGACCCTATACGGTCAGGCGAGCTTGGCCTGTCTGGAAAAGGCCATAGCCGACCCGAAGGTGAAGGACGCAGCAGCGTTCTATCTCGGTCAGGCTTGCGCGCTCTTCGGATCGATCGATCAGTCTTCAAAGATCATTGCATCCTTCGTGGCCATGTCGGGGATGCCGAGCTCTCACAAAGACCGCATGAAGGTATGGCAGGGCGCCAACCTGTACGTGAAGAATCGGCCGATCGATGCGGCGGCCGTTTGGGATGAGCTCATGCAAAAAAAACCCGAGGACCCCGACCTCATCGCGGAGATCCTCTTCGCATGTAACAGGATAAGAATGGAGTATCCAAAGGCACTCCACAAAGCCGCTGCCATGGTCGAGGCCGGTGAGGGCAAAAGGTTTTCCATGCTGAACACCGCCATCGGCAAGTACTATCTCGGCAGATCCGACCATGCAAAAGCCATCTCGTACCTGGAGACCGGACGCGACAAGAGCAATAAGAACAAGATCGAATCGAATGACCCTGTCCTGCTCGTCAGTCTTGCGGCGGCTTACTATCGAACCAAGAAATTTTCCGAGGCTCTTGAGATTTATTTTGAGATGAGCAAGCAGTTCCCCGAGGTACGCCAAATCCAGGAGGCTTGGTGCAATCGTGGGCCGGGTACTTATAGTACTACTAAAAGAACCACGACTCCCCCCTCCTTCATCCTCCCCCCTGGAGGAAAAGGGAGGGGAGGGCGGATGAGGAGGTCCTTATGAAACGGATAGTGGTGGTTCTACTTCTTATCGTTGCCGTAGGCATGGCTTCGCCACCTGCATCCGGGGCAGGCGGAAAGACGGACGGGAAGCCGAACGGGGGCAGCCTGAGCTACGGTGAATATGGCAGGCCTGCGACCCTCGACCCCATCACAAGCAATGAAATGATCTCGCTTCGACTCACGGAGCTTATCTTCAACGGCCTCGTCGGGATCAACGAGAAGCAGGAGATCGTCCCCGAGCTCGCAGAACGATGGGACTGCTCCGCCGACGGTCGCACCTATACCTTCTTCCTCCGGAAAGGCGTGATGTGGCATCCGAAAGAAGGAGAGGAGCCTAAGCCCTTCACGGCCGAGGACGTGGTCTTCACCTACAAGATCATGATGCATCCGAAAACCATTACCCCGCTCAAGGTGCGTTACGAGTTCATCTTCACAGTTGAAAAGCTCGACGATTACACGGTCAAGTTCACGCTGAAGCGGCCGATCCTGAACGCTCTGGCCAAGTTCAGCTTCAAGGTGATACCAAAACACGGACCGAGTAATCCGTTCTACCTCACCCGGAGCGATCATTTTGTTCAAAGCCCCATCGGCACCGGCCCCTATCTGTTGAAGAACATTACTGCCGACCGCGAGATCATTCTCACCGCGAACGACAACTATTTCAAGGGCAGGCCGCACATCGACAAGCTCATCGCCAAGCCCTTTGCGGACCAGAACATCATGACGCAGGCGCTGATGTTCAACGCGGTCGATATGATCGTGCTCGTGAATCCGCGGGACCTCCCCGAGATCCAGGGCGACAAGCGCTTCATCCTCCAGCCGTACAACGCGCTTTCGTACTCATTCTTTGGCTACAATATGCGGAACCCGCTCCTCGCCGACAAGCGCGTCCGCAAAGCTTTTACCCACGCCGTCAACCGGCAGGAGATGCTCGACTCGTTCTTCAACGGCCAGGGCACGATCATTTCCGGCCCCTTTGCGCCCGGAAGCTGGGCCTATAACCTCGACGTGCAGCCCCTCCCGTTCGATCCTGAAAAGGCAAGGGCCCTTCTGCAGGAAGCAGGTTTCAGCCGTGGCGCGGATGGCTTCATGCAGAAGGACGGGAAGCGACTCGCCCTTTCCCTCAAGGTCCCGATCGAGAAGGAGAGCGAGGCTGTGAAGCGCGTGGTGCTTGCGTTCAAGAATTACCTCAAGAATATCGGTGCGGATATCAAGGTCGAGTTCAAAGAGTGGCAGTCCTGGAAGGAAGACGTTTTTCTCGAGCATGACTTCGACATCATCTTCGCGAGCTGGGTTTTTGACGATTCTGCGGATATCTCGTCTCTGTTCCACTCGGGTGAAATCGGTTCGTGGAAGAACAATTTCGGCGGATACTCCAACCCGGAAGTAGACGGCCTGATCAACGAGAGCAAACTCACGCTCGACCACGAGAAACGTCGGACGATCAACCGGAAGCTTCACGCAATCCTCGCGGAAGAGAACCCCTACACTTTTCTCTGGACGCTCACCAACTATGTGGCATACCACAAGAAGGTGAGGCGCGTGGCCATCCATCCCTACAAGTTCTTTTCGTACGCGGATGATTGGTTCATGGAGGAGATGGACCAAAAATAACTTCAAAGTGATTGTTTGTCAATGAAGCTTTCAGCGATTCGGCCTATCGCCCTGGTGCTGTCCAGGGAGCTGATGATCACAGTGCTCCTGCTCCTGGGCGTAAGCTTCGTGGTTTTCATCATCCTCTTTGCGTCACCCGGAGACCCTTTCAGTGTGCTCCTTGAGGGACAGCTCTCCTCTGCGGAGGCTAACGCAGGCGTGCGCGAGGCCATGGGCGTGCCCAGATCATGGTATAACCAGTACCTGGCGTGGCTGGCAGGCATGGTATCCGGTCATTTCGGCACCTCGATCCGGATGGGTCTACCGGTCCTCCCCGAAGTGCTGCGCGTTGGGATCAACACTCTCATCCTGACCGTCGGGTCGCTCTTGATTACCCTTCTCATTGCAGTACCGATTGCACTCTATTCCGCCGTACGCGGAACAAACAAGATATCGTGGCCCCTGACCATGTCTTCCTATGTTATCTCTGCCCTGCCGGTCTTCTGGCTTGGGTACATCGTCATCTATTTTTTCACGCACAAACTTGGCCTTTTTCCTATTGCCTTCGGGTTTTCGAGTGCAGGGCAAAAGTATCGCTGGCTCTATCAGCTCCTGCCGATCTTTGTACTGGGTGTAGGGAACGGAACGATTAGCGAGATCATCCGCTATCTTCGCCAGGAGATAGCCAGGGTGATGGCTGAGGACTACATCCGCACCGCCCGGGCTAAAGGGGCTTCCGTCTGGAAACATGCGTTCAAGGAAGGGCTGCTCATACCCGTGACCGAGATCATCGCTTCCAAGATACCGTTCATCCTCGGTGGC
>Ga0335081_10003886_pt1 | contig 23550 bp, 22 predicted proteins | sample Lox_Sample_35_FD_206713 | JGI IMG/M metagenome (GOLD analysis project Ga0335081, IMG submission 206713) | Soil microbial communities from Loxahatchee National Wildlife Refuge, Florida, United States - Lox_Sample_3.5 | ecosystem: Environmental > Terrestrial > Soil > Wetlands | place: USA...
TTGCGTGCCGATGTTGCGGCACGAGATGAAAGCGACTGCAGAAAGGGAAAGAAGATACAAATACGTTTTCATTGTTCAATTCCTCAGACATTCTTGATGATGACAACAGCTGCGCCAAACCAGAGGACACGTCATTGATATCGCGCGCGATTCTTGGATATCCCTTGAATGGAACCATCCGGGCAATCGAACTGCGCGCGTCAACTTCTGTTGAGTATATCGCATACACTATAAGAACGATTATTCGACTGATTCCACCTATGTCGAAAATCAACAAACACCTCAATTCTCAGAAACAATAATCCTCTCTTGTCAAGCCTGTTCTGTTGCAACTCTTGCACGCGCAAGCTATCTTGCATTCTGCAATCCTCCAGTCGGACTTTCTCTTCCGGACCATGGAAAACACCGTCACAGACTCCGAGTTGCTGGAACGGGTTCGAGAATCCGACGTGGAAGCCTTTCGTTTTTTGTTCGATCGATACCAGCCGATCGTATTTCGTTACACGTTGTTCCGCACCGGCCAAATTGACTTCTCCCACGACATTGTTCAGGAAACCTTCACTCGCATTTGGGAACGGCGCGCGTCGCTGAAACCGCGCCTAAGCTTCCTGGCGTACGTGTTGCGCATTAGCGGAAACCTCATCCGCGACAGTGCGAAACACAGAAAGGTCCGGGAAAGGCTTCAAACGTTTGTCCCCCCTCCTGCTCTCTCGGAAGGGGACGATCCGGCTCAGGCTCTCGAAATGATTGCACTGCAGGACAGAATAAGCTCAGTCATAAACCACGAGCTTACTGACAGATGCCGCGAGATATTTCTTTTGAACAGGTTTGAAGGGAAGTCGTACCGGGAGATTGCAGACATGCTTCATCTCAGCGTAAGGACTGTGGAACATCAGATCAGTCACGCATTGAAGGTTCTTCGGGAAGGCTTGGGCCGTTATTTGAAATGAGCAAGAATGGGTCCGGCAGATGGGACTCCGGGCAACTGGTGTCAATCCAGCGGTGAGAAGGAGATGAACAATCAGGGGTTATGCTTGCGTCCGATGCTCAAGTTCCTGCGCTACCTCTGTTGTATCGATGTCTTTGGCCTCGAGCAGGACAAGCAGGTGATAAAGCAGATCGGCCGATTCTTCAATGCAACGTTGCTTGTTATTGTATTGTGCAGCGATGGAAAGCTCGACCGCTTCCTCTCCGACCTTCTGACCAATACGTGCTACACCATCGTTGAGAAGCTTCACTGTGTAGGAGTCCGAAGGCTTCTTCTCTTTCCGATCACGTATGATCCGTTGCAGCCTTTCAAGAATCGACGAAAGTCCCCGAGGACGGCCATTGCCAAAACAAGTTTCCTGACCCGTGTGACACACCGGCCCGCGGGGATGGGCTTGTATCAACAAAGCATCGTTGTCGCAATCCGGCTGTATCGAGGCAACATCCAGGAAGTTGCCCGAGGTTTCGCCTTTCTTCCATAATCGCCCTTTGGTCCTGCTCCAGAACACGACTTGCTTTTCCTTGACCGTTTGATTGACTGCATCCTCATTCATGAAGCCAACCATCAGCACAGTTCCCGCGTCAACATCCTGGACTATGGCAGGGATAAGGCCATTCATTTTCTGAAAGTTTAGTTTCTCTATCATATGCGCACCGGTATTCCTTCTTTCCGCAGGCGACTCTTCAACTCGTTGATGGAAATTTCATTGAAGTGAAAAATACTTGCCGCCAGCACGGCATCCGCATTTCCGGCTTTCAGGGCTTGAACGACTTGATCGATATTGCCGGCTCCTCCGGATGCAACTACCGGGACGTGCACTGCTGCGGCGATCTTTGCGAGTAACTCGATGTCATACCCGGACTTTGTGCCATCCCTGTCAATGGAGGTCACCAGGATTTCCCCCGCACCTTGTCGTTCCACGTTTGCTACCCAATCAAGTGCGTCGAGCGCAGCATCGTGTGTCCCGCTCCGTGTGCGGACATTCCACGAACCATTTGATCGTTGACAATCGACGGCGGCGACGAGCGCTTGAGACCCGACCCGGTCTGTTGCCTTTCCAAGCAGGGAAGGATCCTGCGTCAGGACCGTGTTGAGTGTCACTTTGTCGGCTCCACGTCGCAACAATTCGAGGATATCTTCGAGCTTTTTCACGCCGCCTCCGATGGTTAGGGGAATTGCGACCTTCTCTGCGATACGACCCACGAGGTCAAAAAAAGGTTTTCGTCCTTCCAGCGTCGCCGAAATGTCCAACAGAACAAGTTCATCGGCCCCCTCGTCGGAATACCGGGCTGCAAGCTCCAGTGGGTTTCCTACATCAATGAGGTTCTGGAATTGCTTTCCCTTGACCACCCGACCGTCCAGGATGTCCAGGCACGGAATAATTCGACGGGTCAACATACGTTTGTCACGCACTCCTCATAGGTCAACGTGCCTTCGTAAAACGCCTTTCCAATGATTGCACCTTCAACACCGGTTTGTTTGAGCAATCGAAGACTCTCAACCGTGTCGACGCCTCCCGATGCAATCCATCGACAGCTTGGAAAGTTTCGGACGAGCTCGGCATACAGCTCCACGTTTGGTCCTTTCATCATTCCATCGCGTCGAACGTCCGTTGACAAGTATGTGGTGAAACCACGGCTGGCCATGCCGGGAATAAATGTTTCGAGACGAATCGGCGCTGTCCGCTTCCATCCCCCGTATGCAATCTCCCCGTTTTTCAAATCGATGGCGATGCAGAAGTTTTCCGGTCCGAGTTTTTCCGCCCATTGTCCTACTTTATCTGGGGATCGCACGGCCAGACTGCCTACCACAACGCGATAGACTCCCATTGCCAGTAGTCGCTGCACATCGCTCGCCGATCGGACTCCGCCGCCGACCTGAATGTGGAGCCGCTCGATCGCGCACATTTCTTCAATTGCCGACCAGTTCATCAGCCGCCCCGCTTCAGCACCTTCCAAGTCGACAACGTGAAGCAATTCAGCGCCTGATTCGGCGAAACGCCTCGCCTGTTCCGCCGCATCGATTCCATACTCCTTCCTCGTATTGAACTTCCCTTCAGATAAGCGGACGCATTTGCCCTGGAAAATATCAATCGATGGAATTATTTGCATAGCGACTCGAAGTTACGGAGAATTGTCAGGCCTGCTTTACCCGATTTCTCCGGGTGAAACTGGGTGCCGTAGTAGTTCCCTTTTGCTATGACGGACGCAAACGCTTGTGCCTGCACCGTCGTTGCAATCGCCGCCTCGCCGGTATCGACGTAATAAGAATGAGCAAAATAGAAATACTCGCGTTCCTGAATTCCGTGGAGGAGGTGATTGTCTTTTGTCCGCCGAACTTCATTCCAACCCATGTGCGGCACCTTTTGTCTCCGTTCATCAAATTTCCTTACCTCGCCCGGAAAAACTCCGATGCAATCTATCGGTCCCTCTTCCGATTCGCGAAACAATAATTGCATACCGAGACAAATTCCAAGCACTGGAAGGTCGCAACGAAACAAGAAATCATCCAGTCCTTTACGCTTCAGTGCCGCCATCGCCCCCGGAGCTGCTCCGACACCCGGTAAAATGATTCCGTTGCAACGTTGGAGCACGGTTGCATCATCGGTTACGACGAACCGGGCACCAATCGTGTTAAGCGCATTGGAAACCGATGCGATATTGCCGGCTTCATAATTGATGATACCAATCATAATATTCCTTTTGTCGACGGAACTTGCCCGGCAAGCCGAGCGTCCACGCGCACAGCAGTCTTGAGTGCTCGTCCCACCGACTTGAAGATCGCCTCAATCTTGTGGTGATCGTTTCTCCCGTGGCATTCAATGTGAATGGTCGCCTTAAGACCATCCGCAAAACCCCGAAAGAAATCCTCGACAAGTTCAGTGGGCAGCTCGCCTACAAACTCACGTCGAAATTCACATCGGAAGGAAAGGAAGCTGCGGCCGCTCAGGTCAAGAACAGCCCGCGCCAGCGCTTCGTCAAGTGGCGCTGCAAAGCGCTCAATGCCACGTTTGTCCCCGATCGCGCTTCGGATTGCCGTTCCCAGCGCGATCCCCGCATCCTCGACCGTGTGATGTTCGTCGACCTCGAGATCACCGCGCGCCTTCATCGTGATATCCATTCCCGAGTGTTTCGCCAGTTGAGAGAGCACGTGGTCAAAGAAGCCAATTCCCGTTGCAATACGATGCATTCCAGAACCGTCGATGGAAACATCAACGACGATCGCAGTTTCGTTCGTTTCTCGCTCGATGTGCGCGGCGCGAACCGACCTCGCAATAAACCGGCATGCCTCGAGGGCGGAAGCAGATGTGAACGCCGCCGCTCCGGATTTTTTTTTCGACAAGAGAACCGATTGGACGCCAAGGTTTTTGGCAAACTGAAGGTCCGTCAGCCGGTCACCCAACACAAAAGAATGGAGACGGTCGAACGCGTTCGAAGCGACACCGTCCTTCACCAAGCCGATTCGAGGTTTTCTGCAGTTGCAGTTATCTTTCGGGGTATGCGGACATATGAGGATGTGTTCAAATTCTATTCCCTCCCCTTTCAGCAGACCGACAATTTTCTGTTGAACCTTGTTGAAATCTTTTCTGGGATACCGTTTGCTGCCAAGACCGTCCTGATTCGAAACCATGACGAGACTGAACCCGGAGTCGACGAGAAGTTTTAAACCGGAGATTATTCCGGGGACGAATTCGAGCTTTTCAAGAGAATCGATCTGCTCGTCCGGTGGTTCCCTTACGATCGTTCCGTCACGGTCTATGAACACAGTCTTCTTCATCCCAGCTTCCTGATATTCGAAAGCACGAGGTCGTTTTCTTCGCTTGTCCCAACCGTGAGCCTGAGGCAATTGCGGAGACGCGGCTCCGATCTTCGCCTGACGATAATCCCGGCACCACGCAGAGATTCGTAAACGCGCACAGCATCGTTGAATTCTACAAGCAAAAAGTTCGCTTCGCTCGGATACACGTGCACGACGACCGCAAGCGACTGCAGGCTTTCCGCCAGTCTGGCACGCTCAGCAACAATCGTCGAAATGGAATTCCGGAGAAAGACGCGATTCTTGAGTGCGTTCGTTGCAAGCCGGGAAGTGATTGCGCTGACATTATAAGGAGACTTTATTCGCAACAAATACGAGACGGTCCGTTCGTTGGCAACGCAGTATCCCAGCCGGATCCCTGCCAATCCCCACGCCTTGGAAAACGTCCGGAGAACAACGAGATTCTCGTGCTCCAGGGCGCTGCCCGCAAGGTCATCCGATGGACGAGCGAATTCCACGTACGCCTGATCCGCGACGATAATCGCGTTGGTTGCGGAACAAAGAGCAGTGATGTCCTCCCCCTTCAACACATTGCCTGTCGGATTGTTGGGTGAACAGAGAAAGACCAGCTTGGTGTTCGGCTCGATGGTGGTCTTGATCCCGGTGACGTCCAGCTGGAACTGTTGATTCAACTGAAGAGAAATGGTCCTGATGGCGTTCAGATCGGCAGCCACTTTGTAGACCCCGTACGTCGGATCAATGATAGCGACAGAATCCCGGCCAGGTTCGCAAAAGAGTCGTATGAGAAGGTCGATGATTTCGTCCGATCCCACCCCCGTGAAGATCATTTCCGGCGTCACGGAGAGCATCGTTGCAAGCGTCTTTCGCAAATCGATCTGGAACGGATCAGGATAGCGATTCAGATTCATCTCTGCGGGGCTCACGGGATTTTTCACTGGAAGCTCGTTTGCATCCAGGAAGATTTGAGCATCGAGCACTTCACTCCGGGCGGAAACGTAGGGTTTGAATTCCTTCAAATGTGGGCGAATCAGTGCATCAATCACGTGCTTTCTCCCTCACGCGTGCCGCTCTCGCGTGTCCTTCAAGTCCTTCTGCTTCCGCAAGAATTGCCGTTGTTCGCACCAAGGACTGCAAACCGTCCTTGGTGACATTTTGAAAGAAAATGGGTTTCATAAAACTGCCGACCGTGAGACCTCCAACCGCGGAAGCGGTCCGCGCGGTGGGCAGCGTATGATTCGTCCCGGAAGCGTAATCGCCAAAGACAACAGAGGTCAGCTGACCAAGAAACACCGAACCTGCGTTGGTTATCTTTGAAGCGATATCGGGCGCTGAGTCCGTGGCAATAATGAGATGCTCAGGAGCATACGAGTTTGAGAAGCCGACGGCCTCTTCGATGTTATCGACAATGATTACTAGACTGGATTCGAGGGCACGCTGCGCAATTGCCGATCGTGGCAACGAAATCAGTTGTTCCGACAACCGTAGCTGCACTTTTTTTGCCAAAGATTCTGACGGAGTGACAAGGACAACCTGAGAATCGGCTCCGTGCTCTGCCTGCGATATAAGATCGGACGCAACAAAGACCGGATCGGACGAATCATCTGCTATGACAAGAAGCTCCGTCGGCCCGGCGATCATGTCAATCGCAACATTGTATGGCGGCTGAGCGATCAGTGCCTTTGCAGCCGTGACGTAGCGATTGCCCGGCCCGAAGATCTTGTCCACTTTCGGCACTGATGTTGTCCCAGTGGCCATTGCGGCGATTGCCTGCGAGCCTCCTATCTTGAAAACCGTGCGAACACCGAGCAACTCTGCCGCAAAGAGAATCTCGTCGGAAATCGTCCCATCCTTTCGGGGAGGGGTCACTACCACAATTTCACGACAGCCGGCGATTTGTGCAGGAATTGCTAGCATCAGAAGCGTGGAAACCAGCGGTGCCGAGCCGCCCGGCACGTAGAGGCCGACTCGACGAATCGAGCGCCATTCGAGACGACATCGGACACCCCGTCTTGTTTCAACTTCATACGGTTTTGGAACCTGCGGTGCATGGTATGCCTTGATTGACGCTGCGGCGTCCCGAATTGCCTGTTGCCTTTCTTTGCTGACTGTTGAGGTTGCACTTCGGAATTCGTCTTCGGTCACTGGCAAAGACGACATTTCAACGCCGTCAAACTTGCGCGCATAATACACGAGAGCATCATCGCCACGCTTGGCGACGGTCTGGAGCACTTCCCGCACAGTCGGCAGCACCTCGGCAAAGTCGCCTCCCCTACGCCTGACGAGCGATGCGCGTTCATTCTGATTCAATGTCTGATAGTCGTACTGTTTCATGGACTCAGGTTATGATCTTTACGATGGGCACCACGATGATATCGGACGCGCCTGCCGCTTTCAGGTTCTCCATGACTTCCCAGATAACGCTTTCTGAAACCACTGAATGGACCGCAACCATATCGGGGTTGGCGAGCGGCACAACCGTCGGACTTTTCATTCCAGGCACCAGCGACTTGATCTTCTCCACCGCGCCGACCGGTGCATTCATCATCACATACATCTTGTCCCGCGCCTGAAGAACGCTGCGCAGTCTCAAGACAAACTGACTGATGTCGCGCTTCTTTGCCGCTGAAAGCAGCGCCGACGGATTGGCAATGAGGATTGCCTCGGAAGTCATAACCGTGTGAATCACTTCCAGACCGTTAACGCGCGCCGTGCTTCCTGTCGAAATAATATCGCACGTGGCATCGCTCACATCGAGGGCGGGCGTAATTTCCACCGAACCACTTATTTCTACCACCGATGCCTCGATGCCGTTTGCCTTAAGGAATCGATTCACTGTGCGCGGATAGGACGTGGCAATTCTCGCGCCCTGTAACGAAGGGAGATCTTTAATCGGTCCCGACTTCGGGGCGCAGAGAGCGAGTTGGCATTTGCCGAAGCCCAGTTGATCCACAACGTCAACCCTCGAACCCCGCTCAGCCTTGATATTCTCGCCCACAATGCCGAAGTCTGAGACGCCGTCTTGAACGTATTCCGGTATGTCATCGTCACGAACCGAGAGGATATCGAGGGGGAAATTCCGGCACGGTGAGAAAAGTGACCGGGACCGGATTTCAAAGTCGAGTCCCATCGCTTTCAGGAGGGCAAAGGAATCATCCGAGATGCGTCCGTCTTTCTGGACGGCAATTTTCAATCTTCCGTTGGTTGCAAGCATACTTTAGTACATTAAAGTGTTCAACAAAAAAAATTATTGGGACATCATACCCTTACGCTGTAGAACAAGCCGATAGCCCCCCATGCCCTTTTTTACCCAGCGCGCAACACGTGCAACCGTTGTTGAGCTCAAGCCCGTTGCCTCAATGATTTTCGTGTACGGCACTCCACTGGCCAGCATGCGGGCAACCTTCCACCGCTCCGCAAATTCATCGATCTCCACCTTTGTCAGCAGGTCGCGGAAGAAAGGCTTGGCTTCCCTCAGGTCTTTGAGGGAGAGGATTGCCCGATACAGTTCTTCGATATCTTTGTCGGTTACTTTTCGCATGGGGCTTTAGTTAACTAAAGTATAAGGATTTCCTACGAGATTGTCAAGCTTCAGATGATCGTTGCCTCCGGGGGGAATGCCTCCAGCCATTTCAGCCGCCAGACCAACGGAAGGATTGAAACTGTTCTCGCGTCCTGCCGTTGCGCACGACGCTCATTCGGTATCTTTGGATTGCCTTCCCAATTTCGGGCTGTAGAGCACGTCCGCCTTCTCTGCGGATGTGACAATCCCTTTGATCAATGCCGAACTGAACCCATTATGCTCCATCTGATTGAGTCCGGAAATTGTACATCCCTGGGGAGTGGTCACTTTGTCAACCTCCCGCTCCGGATGGCTTCCCGGCTGCACGAGGAGCGAAGCCGCGCCGAGAGCGGTTTGTGCCGCCATCAACAGTGCCTCTTCCGCGTGGAACCCGATTTCAATTCCTCCCTGCGAAGCGGCCCTGATGGCGCGAAGGAAAAATGCAATCCCGCAAGCACAAAGCGCGGTTGCTGGGACCATGAGCTCTTCGTCAATGACGAGCGTTCGGCCGAGTGAATCAAAGATCTTTTTGACGAGCGCAAGTGCCGCGTCAGAGCCTGATCCCGATGAAAGACACGTCATGGATTGGCGGATGGCGATGGCCGTATTCGGCATCGCACGGATAATGGGAACCCCGGAATCCAGATGCTTGCGCAATTCCGCAATCGTGACACCCGAAACGAGCGACACGACGGTGTGGCGACGTTCATCCACCAAGCCCTTGATCTCGCCGAGCAAAGGATTGAGTTGTTGCGGCGTGACCGCGATGAAGAGCACGTCCGACTTGTTCATGGCGTCTTCATTCCGGGACGTCGTTGAGAAACCGAGACGACGGAATTCAGCCAGAGCCTCGGGCTTCCTGCGTGTCATGGTCACACACTCCGCGGGTACAAGATGGGATTCTACCAAGCCTTTGCCAATTGCACTTCCGATATTCCCCGCCCCGAGGATTGCTATTTTCACTTGATCCAAATTCATCACCATTCACCTCAAATCGTCATTTGTCCAGAAGATAGGTTTTAAAGTCTTCGAATCTCGAAGAGAGCGGCACAGCTCTTTTTGTCCCTTCCATATTTTTGCGCAAACGCTCCGGCATTTCGATCTTTGCCTTTATTCGCTCGTCATACACATCGAGGAATTTCGCTGGATGGGCCGTCTCCAGGACAATCCCGTCGACTTTGCTCTTCTCCTTTTGCCGAAACGACTGCAGTGCCAACATCGCGACTGCACCGTGCGGGTCAAGGATGTAGTGATTCTGATCGTATGTTTCCACGATGCATAATCTTGTTTCGTCGTCAGTGAAAGAACGCGAATACAGCACCTCGCGAAGGGACTCGATGCTGTTGTTGAACATATATGTCATCCGCGCGAGATTGCTCGGGTTTCCAACATCCATTGCATTTGAGAGTGTGGCGACAGACTTCGCCGCTTTGAATTCTCCGGTTTCCAGAAACCGCGGAAGAACCTTGTTTGCGTTCGTCGCAGCGACAAATTTGTTTACCGGCAACCCCATTTTCCACGCAAGAAGCCCGGCCGTCAAATTGCCGAGATTTCCGCTCGGAACCGAGAAAACGACAGGAAGAGAGGTTTCCTGTCTCCGCGCGTAGGCGTTGAAGTAGTAAAACGATTGTGGTAGCCACCTCGCAACGTTGATCGAGTTTGCAGAGGTCAGTGCCTTCTGCTTCTTTAACGCTCTGTCCGCAAACGCCTGTTTGACAAGCCTCTGGCAATCGTCAAACGATCCCCCGATTTCCAATGCAGTGACATTCCCCGTCAACGTCGTCAATTGTTTTTCCTGGATCGCACTGACTCTTCCGGATGGAAAAAGCAGGCAAACATTCATCCCTTCCACATTGTGAAATGCGTGGGCTACTGCACTCCCGGTATCACCCGATGTGGCCACTAAAACAGTGAGGTGCTGGGAGTGGTTTCTGTGGAGATACTCCAACGTCCGCGCCATGAAACGCGCGCCGAAATCTTTGAATGCGAGCGTTGGACCGTGGAATAATTCGAGGACGGACGTCTGCTCATCCAGACGATGGAGGGGGACAGGAAAGTCCAAGGACTTTTCAACGATCGTCCGCAAGTCTGCATCCGGTATTTCGTGTTCCAGGAGACACATAGCGACGGCATATGCTATTTCCTGAAATGTCAGAGAACCCAAAGATTTCAGAAACTGATCCGATAACCGAGGAATCGTGGCAGGGACAAAAAGACCTCCGTCCTCGGCGATGCCGAGATTCACCGCCTCCACAAAGGAAACGATCTTGCCCGGATTCGTTATGCTATGGAGTTTCATCGCAAGCTCATGAAATTACTCTGGCACCTGTCCGACAAATGACAGAAACAAACATAGTGTGCGCACACCCCAAGGCATCCAACACTTTGCCCATGGCAATCCCAACATCTCTTGCCGTTCCTTCCGACTTCGAAAGTGCGAACAGGGAAGGACCGGACCCTGAAATGCTGCATCCCAGCGCTCCTGAAGACAGAGCAGCATCCTTCATTGCGTCGAAACCAGGAATGGTGTGCTTTCTCGCCGGTTCAGCAATGACGTCATGGAGTGACCTGCCGATCAATGTGTAGTCTTCCTGGAGAAGACCGGCTACAAGTCCCGCAGCATTTCCGGTCTGAGTAATGACATCGGACAATGAAACACTCTTTGGCAAAAGTTTTCTCGACTCCTTGGTCCTGATTTCGATATCGGGATGGACGATTGTGCACCAAAGATCACGGGGCACTGGGAGTTGCACGACGTCGATGGGATGGTACCCGCGTACGAGGACAAATCCGCCCCAAAGAGATGGGGAAAGATTATCCACGTGAATAGCGCTGCTCGCGATCTTCTCTCCTTCAACAGCATAGAGAAGGAGTTGTTCTTTTGTCAGGCCCATCCCTAACAATTCATTGCACGCCACGGCAGCGGCAACAGCGCTGGCTGCGCTTGAGCCAATTCCTCCTCCCACCGGAATCCCTTTTTGAATTTCGATTTCCGCTCCCATCGACGTCCCAGCGTTCTTGAGGAGCGCCGCAACCGGTGCTGCGGCGGTGTTCTGAGCGGGATCCGTTGAGATCGCGGTTGAAGCACCACAAATACTCTTGACGCGAACCCCCGGCGACTTGCTCAACCGCACGGAGACAATGTCGCCGGGCTGGTCGAGTGCGAACCCCATGATGTCGAACCCGCTTGCAACGTTCGAGACCGATGCGGGGGCAAATGCTTTGATTTCTCGTTCCATATCAACCAAGGTGATGTGAAATTCTGATAATGTCTGCAAACACCCCCGTCGCTGTGTTGTCTGCTCCGGCACCGGGTCCTTTGATGACGACCGGGTGATCGCGACAATTGACAGTCGTGAGGGCAATGACGATGTCGCTTCCGGACAGACTGTAACACGGATGATCCGGCCCAATCGGTTGAAGCGACACCTGGGCTTTCCCTTCGGCAAACGTAGCTACGTAGCGAAGCACCTTTCCTTCACGCGCTGCGGAAAGTCTCTGGTGTTCATAGTGCGCATCGATGGTGCGTAGTTTCTGAAGGAATTCCTCGACGGAGTGAGCCCTGAGGAGACTTCGCGGGATCAGCGACTTTACACGAATGTCTTTGAACTGCAACGGATATCCGGCCTCCCGTGCAAGGATCAGGAGCTTCCTACCGACATCGAGGCCGTTGAGATCATCGCGTGGATCGGGTTCGGTATAGCCTTGTGTCTTCGCCTCACGGACAATCTCGCTGAACAGGCGCCCCTCGGCAAACGAATTGAACACATAACTGAGCGTGCCGGAAAGCACACCCTCAATACGGAGGATGCGGTCTCCTCCTGCAACAAGGTCGTTCATCGTGTTGATGATAGGAAGGCCAGCACCAACGTTCGTCTCGTAGAGGAAGCGCACGTTATGTTTCAATGCCGTTTCGTGAAGCTGCTCATACCGCGTCCAATCTCCTGCATTGGCCTTCTTGTTCGGCGTTACAATCGAAATGCTGGACTGCAGAATCCCGTGATACTGCTTTACCAGTTCCTGGCTTGCAGTGCAATCGACAAAGACGCTGTGCGGAAGGTTCATATTCTTCATGCGCCGAACAAACTCAAGAAGATTCATTGGTGCGCCTTCCGTCCTTAATCGCTCGCGCCAGTGTTGTCCGAACGATCCGATACCGTCAAAGAGCATTTTTCGCGAATTCGCAATAGCCTGCACTTTCACATCGACGTACTGGGTCCGGAGAAGGAACTGTCGGTGCTGCGCAATCTGCTTCAGCAACGTGCCGCCGATGAGTCCCGTTCCTACGATGAACACGTGGAGCGATTTCGTTCCAGAGAGGAAAAAGGCATCGTGCAGAGCGTTGAGCGCTTTGGCTTCGTCTGTCTTCGCTACTACGGTGGAAATGTTTAGCTCCGACGACCCCTGGGCGATTGCCACGACGTTGATACCGTTTTTGCCGAGGGCCTGGAAGAGCTTGCCCGAGATTCCTGTCGTCTTCCGCATGTTCTCGCCGACGATCGCTACAACTGACAGGCGATCTTCAATGAGCACACCTTCAATCTGGTGGTCTTTGATTTCATAGCGCAACTCATCTTCAATCAGAATCTTCGCAGCTGCAGCGTCCTTTGGCAGGACTGCAAGACAAAGCGAATATTCGGATGATGCCTGCGTGAGCATCAAGACATTGATGTCCTTTTTGGCAAGTGCGCTGAAAATACGGCGGCCAATGCCAGCAGGTCCAACCATGCCACTACCTTGTATTCTCAACAGGGCAATCTCATCAATCGAGGAGATGCCCTTGATCGGAAATCTTCCCGAAGGATCACGCTTACCGACCAATGTCCCCGAGAATCCCGGGTTGAATGTGTTCTTAATGCGGATCGGGATATTTCGGTCCAACGCCGGTTGCATCGTCGGTGGATGAATCACTTTCGCGCCGAAATGCGACATCTCCATCGCTTCCTCGAACGTCATTCGAAGGATCGAAAAGGCTTTCTCGACCTTGCGGGGGTCGGCTGTCATGACGCCATCGACATCGGTCCAGATTTCGATTTCCTTCGCCCCAAGTGCAGCGCCAAAAAGCGATGCAGTGAAATCGGAGCCGCCCCTCCCAAGGGTCACCGTATCGTTGTCGGTAGTCGATGCGATGAATCCGCACGCGATCTGAAGTCCGCGATGTCTGCGAAAGTGTGATTGAATGTTGTGAAACGTCAAATCGTACTTCACCTTCCCCGCACCGAACGTGTCATCTGCCTTGATCAGAAGTCGACTGTCGACGAACTCACACCGAAGGGATCCACCTTTCAGCGCTTCCGCGATCGTGTAGGTGGAAAGGATTTCTCCAAAGCTCATCACATAATCCAAGGTTCTGTTGGTCAACTCTTTGGTGAAATAGACGCCGTGGAGAACCTCCGAAAGGTCGGCAAGACGGTCACGAATGAACGACTCCGCCGCGCCGCGGCGGCGTGATGAGACAAGCTCCGCAAGTGTCTCCAGGTGACGTTTCTTGATGCTGCGAAGATTGTTCAAGTACTGCTTGTCCGACCGTGCGGCAAGTCGGCTGGTCTCGATCAGTTGATCTGTCACACCTTGATACGCTGAGAGGACGACCACGAGGTTCCGGTCGCGCGCAGCGGATTCCTTCACGATATCCAGAACGTGCCTGATCCGGCCGGCATTGCCCACCGAAGATCCTCCAAACTTCATGACTCGCATATGAACCACCTCCATAAATGAAAAAAACCGGCTTCGAAGTGCTGAAGTCGGTTTTCCGTGTTCCAAGTCGGGGATGAGCCAACGTCAGCCGTGCGCGGGAATAGGCGTACCTCCGGTCGTCGGCGTTGTTGAACAGCAGGAAACATCGTGCCTCGTGCTCATCACACATTCAACATATTCAATTCGCTGTTCTTTGTCAAGTGGCTTCGATTCGCATCATGCGTAAGCATGGGTGTGAACGTTTTTCACCGCTCTCCCCGAAGGATCATTCGCGTTCTGAAATGATGAATCCCACGCCAGCGCCTCGGGCGTGCTGCACGCCACCGACGGGACAGAAGGGACGCAACTCGCCGCAGAATCTGAAGGAAAGTGGTCGTGGAAGATAGACCGATAGTAATACTCCTCCTTGGACAACGGCGGATTGATGGGAAAACGGTACCGCGCGTTGGCCAGTTGATCGTCGGAAACGCTTTGCGAAGTCACTGCTTTCAGTGTGTCAATCCAGCTGTACCCCACACCATCGGAGAACTGTTCTTTCTGTCTCCACGTCACACTCTCCGGCAGGTAGTCCTCAAAGGCTTTCCGCAACACCCATTTCTCCATCCGACCTTTCCCGGGCATTTTGTCCGCGGGGTTCAACTGCATCGCAATATCCAGGAATTCCTTGTCGAGGAACGGCACGCGCCCCTCCACACCCCAGGCGGCGAGTGACTTGTTTGCTCTAAGACAGTCATAGAGATGAAGCTTGCCCAGTTTGCGAACGGTTTCTTCGTGGAATGCACGAGCGTTGGGAGCTTTGTGAAAATAGAGGTATCCACCGAACACTTCGTCAGCACCTTCTCCCGAGAGGACCATTTTTACTCCCATCGATTTGATGACTCTTGCCATCAGGTACATCGGTGTGGAGGCACGCACTGTCGTGACATCGTACGTTTCCAGATGATAGATTACGTCCCGGAGGGCATCCAAGCCTTCCTGGATCGTGAAATGAACTTCGTGGTGAATTGTTCCAATATGCTCCGCAACTTTCTTGGCGGCCACAAGATCTGGCGAACCGGTCAGTCCGACGGCAAATGAGTGAAGCTGTGGCCACCACGCTTCCTGCGTATCGTGCGACTCGATGCGACGGCGGGCAAATTTCTTGGCGACTGCCGAGATGATCGACGAATCAAGCCCTCCGGAGAGCAGGACACCATACGGAACGTCGGACATCAATTGCCGGTGCACGGAAGCTTCGAGCGCTTCTCTCAATAGCTTCACATCCGTCACATTGTTTTCGACCGCCGCATACTCCATCCAACCGCGATGGTACCAACTCTTGATCTCTCCTTCTTTGCTATACAAATAGTGCCCGGGAGGGAATTCCTTTATTTGCCGGCAAATTCCTTCGAGAGCTTTGAGCTCGGAGGCGACATAGAAGTTGCCGGATTCATCCCATCCCATATACAGAGGAACGATCCCGATGTGATCCCTTGAAACCAGATACGCATTCTTCTCCCGGTCGTACAATGCAAAGGCAAAAATACCGTTCAAGTCTTCAAGAAAGCCGACGCCTTTCTTGCGATACAAAGCGAGAATGACTTCGCAGTCGGAGTGCGTCTGGAATTCATACGAGTGATTGATACGGTCGCGTATTTCCTCGTGATTGTAGATTTCACCGTTCACGGCCAGAACGAGATTGCCATCTTTGCTGTACAAAGGCTGACGACCCGACTGTGGGTCCACAATCGCGAGACGTTCGTGGGCAAGGATTGCCTTATCAGACAGAAAAATGCCGGACCAATCCGGTCCCCGGTGACGGACTTTTTTCGACATCGCCAGAACCTGCGACCGCATCGAATCGCCGTCTTTTTTGAGATCAAATACTCCTACGAAGCCGCACATGCTTTTCCCGAAGCCGGTCTTTTGTCAAAACACTGACGGTGCACGTTGATGAGCGAGAGAATGATTTATCGGAACATGTCATTGATTTGTTCCGTGATGGCATTCCGCGACTGGAGCTCGTCGTGGAGCGACCTGAGCTCCGCATAAATACCGGAATGGATGTCCGCGAGTCGTGCAAACAGTTTCCGCAACTTCGGTTCTGTCGCCGCAGACGCATTGCTCCTGTGTTGTTCAAGATCTTGTCGCTCGCGTGCCATCAGGGACTCTATGACTGCGACAGGGTTCTCGTTTGTGCTGGTGGATCGATCACTCATAGTAGATTCCTGCTTCACGTTGCCGGTGAATGTTTCTTGCCGTTGTTTTCGGGTCGAAGAGCGCGGACAGCGGCTCCCGCCTTCCACATCTCGGAATTCTTCCATTGATCCAGCTCGCCGGTCAGCTTGCTGCGATAGTCTGCCGCTCCGCACATCTCGAGAACCCGTTTTGTTTCAATGCCCGCCTGGACATCGCGGTACAGCAACTCGAACAGCGGCTTCGTCGCCGCTTCGAATCTCTTTGACCAATCGAGCGCGCCCCGTTGTGCTGTTGTGCTGCAGGCTGCAAACATCCAATCCATACCGTTGTTTCCAACAAGTGGATAGAGACTCTGAGTCGCTTCTTCGACGGTTTCGTTGAATGCCTCGCTCGGCGAATGGCCCATCGCTCGCAGGGTGTCATACTGCGCCTTCATCAGTCCGGCAATTGCGCCCATTAACACTCCCCGTTCCCCCGTGAGGTCGCTGTAGACCTCCTTTTCAAATGTCGTCGGGAAGAGGTACCCGGAGCCGATGGCAATCCCGAGCGCGAGCACACGCTCCCGGGCGTGCCCGGTCGCATCCTGGAACACTGCAAAGCTCGAGTTGATCCCGCTCCCGGCAAGATAATTTGTTCTCAAGCTTCGTCCGGAACCCTTCGGGGCTACGAGAATCACGTCCACATCCGCAGGGGGGACAACACCGGTTTGCTCTTTGAACACGACGGAAAATCCGTGAGAAAAGTAGAGCGCCTTTCCTTTCTTCAGACGCTTTTTGATCGCCGGCCACATTTCTTTCTGACCGGCATCAGAGAGCAGGTATTGGATGACTGTCGCCCGCTCAACCACTTCTTCGACGTTGCTGAACAAGTTTTTTCCTTCTACCCATCCATCACCGATTGCATCATCCCACCCTTTCCCTCCCTTTCGTTGTCCAACAACGACATTGACGCCATTGTCCCGAAGGTTGAGGGATTGGCCGTGCCCTTGGGGACCGTAGCCCACGATTGCCACTAGTTCGTTCTTGAGTTTTTCGAGGGCCAGAGAAAGCGGAAACTCGTCGCGTGTGACGACTTCCTCCATCACTCCACCAAAATCAATTTTTGCCATGAGTACAAATCCTCCTGAGATTCATGAATGCTTGAACACGTACTTGAAGAACATTGCCTATCCGGACGAGACTCTCCGATACGTTCGTTCTGATGCTGCTGGCATCACATAATCGAGCCATTCTGCAGAACGACGATGCTGTCCGTGCAAGGCTGAGTGAAATTCCTTCTGGAGGGCCCGCGTGACCGGTCCTGTCGATCCGTTGCCAATCACACGAAAATCAATTTCGCGCAATGCGATGCATTCCGCCGCAGTTCCACAGACGAAGACTTCATCGGCCGTATACAGCTGGTCGCGGGAGATCGGAGTTTCGCGAACTTCAAAGCCGAGATCCCGGGCCAAGGTGATGATCGAGTCACGCGTAACGCCTTCGAGAACCGGGGCAAGGTCCGGCGTGAACAGGATGTTTCTTCGCACCACAAAAATGTTTTCTCCAGTGCACTCGGCGACATACCCTTGCGGCTCGAGGAGAATCGCCTCGTCAAATCCGAGACGCACCGATTCCGTCTTGGCAAGAAAACTATTGGCATAGTTCCCGGTGATCTTCGCCTTCGTCATCATGACATTGGGGTGGTGTCGACTAAATGAAGCGATGTTGGCACGGATGCCCCGTTCGAGGGCATCTTTGCCGAGGTAGTTCGTCCATTCCCAGGCAGCGATCCCGATGCCCGGCTTGCCGCCGTCGATATTGAGATTCCATCCTCCTTCGGTCAGGTAAATCACCGGTCGGATATAGCATTCGTCAAAACCGTTGACAGAAACCGTCAGCTTGATGGCCTCGAAGATTTCCTCCGACGTATAGGGAAGAGAACGAAAACCCAGCACCTGAGACGAATCAATGAGCCTCTCGACGTGGTCCTTCAGGCGGAACACCGCGGGACCGTCCGGCGTGGAATAACTGCGAATTCCTTCAAACACTCCCACTCCATAATGAAGCGCGGGTGTGAGGAAATGGATGTTGGCTTTATCGTAATCCACCAACGAACCATTCATCCAAATGTATTTTGATTGCATCCCCATGGTTCAGTCCTTCTGCTCTGAAACAAATCGGTCAATAATAACTTTCGTCATCTCTCCGGTCGAGCAAGCACCGTTGAGATCACGAGTCTTGTACCCTTCGGCCAATACCTGGTCTACTGCAGCTTCGATTGCCCGGGCCTCCGACTCGAGATTGAGACTGTAGCGCAACAAGAGCGCCGCACTTAGAATTGAGCCAATGGGGTTTGCAATACCCTTTCCGGCGATATCCGGCGCCGAACCATGAATGGGCTCAAACAGGCCTTGTCGTCCATCCCCCAGCGAGGCAGAAGGTAGCATTCCCATGGAGCCGGCAAGGACCGATGCTTCGTCGGTGAGGATATCGCCGAATGTGTTTTCTGTGACCAGGACATCAAAACTTGCCGGCGATGTTATCAGGCGCATTGACGCGGTGTCCACAAGCATATGGTCGATCGTAACGTCGGGATAATTCTGGGAAAGCTTGACGGCAACCTGTCTCCACAGTCTCGATGTTTCCAGGACGTTTGCCTTGTCGACGGAGGTAAGTTTCTTTTTCCGCTTCTGCGCAAGACGAAATCCAAGTTCCAAAATCCTAACAATTTCGTGCTCGTGGTACTCCATGGTATCCACAGCGCGAACCATTCCGTTGTCGCCGAAACGCCCTTTTGGTTGGCCAAAATACAATCCCCCGGTCAACTCACGTACGACAACCAGATCCACCCCCTTGAGTTTCTCCGGCCGGACGGGAGATGCATCAAAAAGAGCGGGAATCGATCGTACGGGGCGGAGATTACCATAGAGTGCAAGTCCTTTCCGGAGTGCGAGAAGCCCCTGCTCAGGACGGACCGGAGCATTCGGATTGTCCCACTTCGGTCCTCCAACCGCGCCGAGCAACACGGCATCGCACTCCCTGCAGGCAGCCAGTGTTTCGTCGGTCAATGCAACGCCGTATCGTTCTATGGAACATCCTCCGATGAGATGTTCGTGGAATTCAAACGCGTGGCCAAACAATTCTGCCACTGTTCTCAGAACCTTCACGGAAGCTTCTGTGACTTCTGGACCAATACCGTCGCCGGGCAACGTGACAATGCGTGCTTTCAACGTGTGATCTCTTTTTCTGTTGACTGTGAATATGTGAAAGCAAGACCGTACTCAAAGCTGTCGAAGAGCGCTCTCCAGCTTGCTTCAATGATATTTGCGCTCGCACCGACGGTACTCCACCGGTGTGTGCCGTTCTGGGTATCGATCAAGACACGCGTCACCGCTGCCGTGCCGTGTTCCCCGTCCAGAATGCGCACTTTGTAATCAGCAAGATGAAAATTCTGGATAGAAGGATACACAGGCGTCAATGCCTTGCGCATTGCCGCATCCAGTGCATTCACCGGTCCGTTTCCTTCCGCGACTGTGTGAATGATCTCATCACACACCTTCACCTTGACCGACGCTTCCGCAATCAACCCCCGGCCCATCCGATGTTCAACACTGACTGCGAAATCAATCAATTCGAACGGGGATTTGTAGCCGGGTTGTTCCCTTCTCAGCATCATGGCCACCGATGCCTCTGCCGCTTCGAAAGAGAACCCTTTCGCCTCCAGGGACTTGATGTTCTTGAGCACTTCTCCAACTCCATTGTCCCTTGACAAGTCGAGTCCCAGTTCCTCCGCCTTGCTCAGGAGGTTGCCGCGTCCTGAAAGTTCCGAGACGACAACACGAGCTTCGTTGCCGACAAGCGATGGGTCGATATGTTGATAGGACTTGGCATTCCGACGCATTGCTGCGACGTGGATGCCACCTTTGTGGGCAAAGGCCGATTTCCCAACATAGGCAAGATGCTCGTCCGGCGAGAGGTTGGCAAGTTCCGCAACAAAGTGCGAAAGCTCTGTGAGCTTGGAAAGATTTCCATCCGGCAAACTGTGCATGCCCATTTTGAGCTCGAGATCGGCGATGATGGACACCAGGTTGGCGTTGCCGCATCGTTCCCCGTACCCGTTGATCGTCCCCTGGACGTGAACACAGCCTTCGCTGATCGCCGCGAGGGAATTTGCCACAGCGCATTCCGAATCATTGTGCGTGTGAATTCCAAGACAGTCGGGGAACTGCAATTTCACCGATCGGACGATAAAAGCGACTTCCCACGGCATCGTCCCTCCGTTCGTGTCGCAAAGGACAAGCATGCTGGCGCCACCACGCTTTGCCGCTTCCAGTGTCTGAACCGCATAGCTTTTGTTGAGCTTATATCCGTCAAAGAAATGTTCTGCATCGTAGATGACGGACTTTCCCTCCGAGATTAGGTGGGCAACGCTGTGTTCGATGATGCGGAGGTTTTCCTCGGGTGTCGTCTGAAGTACTTCGGTGACGTGCAGCAATGAGGTCTTCCCGACGATTGTGCATACCTCCGTCTTCGCGTCGAGGAGAGCCCGGATATTGAGGTCTTCCGAAGGCTTGCTGCCAGCCCGACACGTCGAGCCAAACGCTGCGATCGCGGCGTGACGAAGTGGAATATCTCGCACACGATCGAAGAATTCGGCATCCTTGGGATTCGAACCCGGCCAGCCACCTTCGATAAAGTCCACTCCAAACTCATCCAGCTTCTGAGCTATCTTGAGTTTATCCTCGCACGACAGGGATATGCCTTCCCGTTGTGTCCCATCACGCAGTGTTGTGTCGTAGATTTGAATTTTCACAAGTTTAGTCTATTAATCCCAGATGTGTTCTCTCGTATTCGGCAATCCGTTTCTCGTGGCCCAGCAGATAGCCGAGTTCATCCGTGCCATTCAGCAGGCAGGATTTTGCGAAGCCGTCGATTGGGAATTGAACCTCATTGCCGTCCGGCATGCGGACTGTTTGTGATTCCAGATCCACGCCGATTTCCGCGGACGGTTGATGAAGCACGAACTCGATGAGGCGTTTGTGGGCCTGCCCGTCTATAGCAATGGGAAGGAGTGCATTTTTGAGTGCATTGTTTCGGAAAATATCAGCGAACGATGTGCTGATCACGGCACGGAACCCGAAGCCGAGAAGTGCCCACGGCGCGTGTTCCCTCGAAGAGCCACATCCGAAATTGTTCCCTGCGAGCAAAATGGCGGCACCCCGGTGGTCCGATTGATTCAACACAAATTCCGGTTTGGGGCTGCCATCCGGATCAAAGCGCCAGTCTGCAAACAGGTTCGCGCCCAGTCCTACCTTGTCGGTCACTTTGAGAAACCTCGCCGGAATGATCTGATCCGTGTCGATGTCATTGATCAGGAGCGGGGCAACCCGCGAAGCAAATGGTGGAAAGTGATTCATAGCTCTCTACGTTCCTTTAGTTGGTGAGCAAAGTGCGCACATCCGCGATGGTCCCGGTGACGGCCGCTGCCGCCGCGGTGAGAGGCGATGCAAGAAATGTTCGCCCCCCCTTTCCCTGCCTGCCTTCGAAGTTTCTGTTGCTAGTTGATACCGCATACTGTCCCGGTTCCAGTTGGTCGCCATTCATCGCAATGCACATCGAGCAGCCAGACTCTCGCCATTCTGCGCCAGCCTGCTTGAAAATCTTATCAAGACCTTCCGCCTCTGCCTGCCTCTTCACGGCTTGCGACCCGGGCACGACAAGAGCTCGGACGTGCGGTGCCACTTTTCTTCCGTTGATGACCGACGCCGCCTGCCGCAAGTCAGAGATCCGGGAGTTCGTACAGCTTCCGATGAACACGACATCGACGCGTCGGCCGGTCAGCTTTTCACCGGGCTTAAGGTCCATATACCGAAGGGCTTTCTCCAATGCCGTTCGCTTTGAAGCATCGGCAACGTTGCTTGGATCGGGCACAGGTTCCGTGATTGGGACACCCATCCCGGGATTCGTGCCGTACGTAATCATCGGCGTGAGCGCATTCGCATCAATCGTGACGCTCTCGTCGTACTTGGCGTCAGGATCCGTCGGGAGCGATTGCCACCGCTTGAGATGAATCAGCCATGCAGCTCCCTTCGGCGCAAACTCCTTGCCGGCAAGGTATTGGAAGGTGGCATCATCCGGCGCGATCAATCCTGCCCGTGCTCCCCCTTCGATGGACATGTTGCAGATTGTCATCCGTTCCTCCATCGAAAGGGCACGGATCGCACTTCCCGTGTATTCAAACACATGGCCCGTTCCTCCTCCGATCCCAATTTTCGCAAGGAGGGCGAGAATAATATCTTTCGCCGTGACGCCGGGTTTGAGCGTCCCTTCCACCCGTACTTCAAACGTCTTTGGCTTGCGCTGGAGAAGACACTGCGTCGCAAGCACGTGCTCGACCTCGCTCGTTCCGATTCCGAATGCAAGCGCCCCAAAGGCGCCGTGCGTCGATGTATGGCTGTCACCGCACACAATCGTCATTCCCGGCTGTGTGAGGCCAAGCTCGGGTCCGATGACGTGGACGATTCCGCGTTGCGCACTATTCACCCCGTAAAGCTTGATGCCAAATTCTTCACAATTGTTCTCCAGTTGTTCAATCTGCCGGGCAGCCAGCTGGTCGCCAAACGACACTGCCGGCCTGGTGGTCGGGATGCTGTGGTCCACTGTCGCGAATGAATTTTCACGCCGGCGGACTTTCAGGTTGCGCGCGCGAAGTCCTGCAAATGCCTGAGGTGAAGTCACTTCGTGGACCAGGTGGAGGTTGATGTACAGGACGGCCGGCATTCCAGGTTCTTCTGTAACAACGTGTGAATTCCAGACCTTTTCAAACAGTGTCAACGGTTTTCTCATGTTGGTATCCATGGGTATTGCCTATTCCTCTTTTCCTTGATCAAACGGCCACCGATTGTTCGCGCACGGCAGTTTGTTGGTCAGCGCGCCTGTTCTTTGCCCGGATGGCCCGGTTCAGAGCTTCGAGATACGCTCTGGCACTTCCCGTAATGACATCCGTGCTCACGGCGCGACCGTTGAAGTGAATGCCGTCGAAGTCAACGCGTACGAAAACCTCGCCAATGGCGTCGTGCCCCGACGTAACAGATTTGATCGTGTATTCGGTCAGCTTTCCTGAAACGCCGGTAATCCGTTCGATCGCCTTGTACGCCGCATCGACGGGACCATCGCCTGTCGCGGAATCCACATATCGTTTCTCCCGAAAGCGGAGCTCGACGGTTGCCGTCGGAAGAAGATTCGTGCCGCTGAATGCCTGTATGTTTTCGAGTTGATATGAATCCTCCGCCGAGCTCTCCCGGTCCTCCAAGATTGCAACCAGATCGTCGTCCAGAATGTCCTTTTTTTGGTCCGCCACCGAGCAGAACGTT
>Ga0335081_10003887_pt1 | contig 23549 bp, 18 predicted proteins | sample Lox_Sample_35_FD_206713 | JGI IMG/M metagenome (GOLD analysis project Ga0335081, IMG submission 206713) | Soil microbial communities from Loxahatchee National Wildlife Refuge, Florida, United States - Lox_Sample_3.5 | ecosystem: Environmental > Terrestrial > Soil > Wetlands | place: USA...
GAAGAACTTACGGCCTCACCCACTAAGGCCCGGCCCCGCCCGAAATCCGCATTCCGGGCATTTCCCACCGCGGCGGCCCCCCGGCGTAATCGCAGCGATGGAAAGCGCTGCCGGCCGGACGGCACTTGCCTCCCGGCCGCCCCGTCCACCTCATCCGCCCCGTCACCCCCATCTAACGGGCCCAGATCCGGGCTCGCGCCCGCCCGCAAACAGCATCGATGTCCCATCGATGTCGCCCCGGCAGCATCGATCTCCCATCGTTGTCGTTTCGGCTCGGGCCTCGGCGGTGGCGCGGCCGCGGGCGGCGGGCCACGATGATGGGTGTTGCGACAGTAGTGGCGCGTGGTGCACGCATCCGCCCCGGGAGCCTGGGGGTTGGCTTCCGGCGCGTCCCGGGGCGACGGCGGAAGGTCGCTGTCCCTCCCGTGCGCACTAAACTCGCGCGGGTGAGTCTGTCTATTGGCATTGTCGGCCTGCCTAATGTCGGCAAGTCCACCTTGTTTAACGCGCTGACCCGAGCCGGGGCCCTCGCGTCAAGCTACGCGTTCGCCACCATCGAGCCGAACGTCGGCGTGGTCGGCGTCCCCGACCCGCGCCTGGCCGAGCTGGCTAAGCTGTACGACTCGGCCAGGATCGTGCCGGCCAGCGTGCGGTTCACCGACATCGCCGGCCTGGTCCGCGGCGCTTCGCAGGGGCAGGGCCTGGGTAACCAGTTCCTGGCCCACATCCGCGAGACCGACGCGATCTGCCAGGTGGTACGGGTGTTCGCCGACCCCGACGTCCCTCATGTGGACAGTGACGTCTCGCCCGGGCGCGACATAGAGACGGTGGTCACCGAGCTGATCCTGGCCGACCTGCAGACACTTGAGAAGGCCTTGCCTCGGCTGGCCAAGGAGAGCAAGTTCGCCAAGGACGCTGACCGAGCGCGGGTGGCCCAGACCGCGGAGGCTGCCGAGAAGCTCCTGTACACCGGGGTCACCCTGTGGGCCGGCGCTTCCGCCGCGGGCATCGATCTGGCCGCGCTGCGCGAGTTGCAGCTGCTGACGGCCAAGCCGTTCCTCTACGTGTTCAACTGCGACATAGGCGAACTCGGCGACACCGACCTGCGCAACCGCCTGTCCGCGCTGGTTAGCCCCGCCGAGGCAGTCTTCCTCGACGCCAAGACCGAAGCCGACCTGACCGAACTGCCCGAGGACGTGGCCGCCGAACTGCTCGCCGAGGCCGGCCTCGGCGAGCCCGGGCTGACCCAGCTGGCCCAGGCCGGGTTCCGCGCCCTCGGCCTGCAGACCTTCCTCACCGCCGGTCCGAAGGAGTCCCGGGCCTGGACGATCAAGGTCGGCGCGACGGCGCCGCAGGCGGCTGGCGTGATCCACAGCGACTTCCAGCGCGGCTTCATCAAGGCCGAAGTGGTCTCCTACGACGACCTGATGGCGGCCGGGTCGGTGCCCGCGGCCCGCGCCGCCGGCAAGGCCCGCATCGAAGGCAAGGACTACGTCATGCGCGACGGCGACGTGGTGGAGTTCCGTCACGGCGCAACATCACGTCCAGCTAGACCTCAGGCGTAGTGCCTCATTAGTCCGCGGGTTGACCCTCCACCCTGGCTGGGCGGCGCGCGCGGACACGCATGTGCCGGCGCGGGTCGGCGATGGTGAATATCGACACGGCCAGGTAGAAGATCACGGCGGTCAGCGGCAGGAAGTGTACCGGGCGCATGTGGTCAGGGCAGGGTCAGCACGAAGGGCTGGGCGGGGACGTCGGCCAGGCAGCTGGTCTCCAGGTGGGCCACGTTGGCCTGCTCGATGAACGTCTGGGTCAGCGGGTCGGCGCAGGTCGCCCAGCTGAAGGAGTTGACGTCGTGCCCCTGGCCGGGCAGCGTGATGTCGCGGCTGTCGGGGAAGAATGCCTGCGCCCCGTCCCAGTTCCGCGGCTGGTCGTTCGGGTCGGCGGCGCCGTTGAACGCCAGCACCGGTACCGTCGATACCGACAGCTGCTGCTGGCCCACCGCGGCGGCGGACTTGGGCATCAGCGGGCAGATGAACTGCATGAACTGGGCCGACTCCAGGTCCGTCTGGTAGGCGAAGCTGGCCCGCTGATCCGACAGCGCCGCGGGCTGGAAGAGGGACCAGGGCTCGGCGCATTCGATCTCGTAGAGCATCATCTGGTTGACCCCGCTGCTCGTGCCCGGCGAGAGCTGGCCCGACGCCTGGGAGGCTCTGATCAGCGCAGCCAGGGCGGCGGCCTTGTTCGTGGCCGTGGCCAGGGTGTGCACCGCGATCGGGATCAGGCCCTGATCGTAGCCGTACAGCGCCTGGTAGATCGCGTTGGCGAGCGCGTCCTGGTCGAAGCGCTGGGTGGTCCTGGTGGGCGATTGCGCGGCCGGGATCACCCAGGGCGCCTTGCCGACCGAAGCCCACAGGGCGGCCCAGTCGGCGGCCAGGTGCGGGAAGGCCTGGTGGCAGCCCGGGTCGGCTTGGCAGCGGGCGAACACGTAGTCCAGGGCAAGCTGCGAGTTTCCGGGCTCCCTTTCCCACAGCGGGATGTTGAGCGGGGTTCCGCTTTGCATCGTCATCGTCCGCACCCGCTCCGGGTGGCGCAGCAGGAATACCTGCTCGACGGCGGTCCCGTAGGAGATGCCCATCAGGTTGACCTTGGCGTAGTGCAGATCTCCCAGGAGCTGGTTCACGTCATCGACGTACATCGCGGTGGTGTAGAACCGCAGGTCGCCATGCAGATGAGCCAGGCAGGACTGGATGCTGGCCCGCATCGCGGGCTGGTCGGCCAGGCTGCCGGCGAAGACCGGGCAGTTCAGCGGGTTCGACTGGCCGGTGCCGCGCTGCTCGATGAACACCACGTCGCGGTGAACGTTCAGGCTCTGCAGGACCGTGAGCTCGCTGGGGATGTCGTTCACGGCCGAGTCGCCGGGGCCGCCGGCGAAGTAGACCACCGGGTCCGGTGCCTTGTCCGGACCGGTGGCCGGGATGACCACGAACCGGACCGGGATCGTGCGGCCCGTACCGGTCAGCCGGTCCTCCGGCACGATCAGCGTCCCGCACCGGGCTGGCAGTCCGTCGACCGTGCACGCCTTGACGGTCAGCGAACTGGCCGGCGGCGCGCTGGCGGCCGGGGCCGGCTTCCCGCCGCACGACACCGTCACCAGGCACAGCGAGGCGGCGATCACCACGAGCCGCGCCACGTAGCGGACTCGCCCGCTGCGGCTCCTTCTGGCACGCAGAACAACGCTGTTCATGTCGCGCTCATCTCGGCCGGGATTCCGCTCAGAATCACGGCTGGCACCTGGGCAACCTAGGGCCGAAGGTCACCGGCCTGAGAGGCCACGGTCCTCACCTGCGGATTAGCGGTTCACGGCACCGAGCCAGCACGTGCGCGCGGACTGCCGCGTCATGCACCCGAGTGGGGTTCCGGCCGGGTTAATGTCAGGCAGGCGAGCACCACGTAAGGCGCGGCGGCGACGTCGTGGAGTTCCGCTTTCAAACAACATCAGGCGGCAAGGCTGCACACTGAGCCACGTCTGCGGTGCAGGCGCAATGAGCGGTCCGCGCCGGACGAGGAGGCAAGGTGGCGCATAAGGGGGCCTTCGAAGTTAGCCCGGATCGTGTTTTCTTCCGGTTACGGTATGTGTACGTTCTTGGATCACGGTGCGTGACTGGCGGCGGTAGCCGCGGGTGCAGGCGATGCGGACCGGGCGGCGCTGGTTCAGCTGGTTGCGGAATTCGTAGGCCTAGCGGGCTTCGAGCTTGGCGGCCGGTTCAGGCTCTCGGCGGTGGCGTTGGTGGTCCCGGTGATCACCGCGGCGGTGAACGCCTTGTGCGCCGTCGGCCAGGAGATCCCGGCGTGCCGTGCCGCCTCCGCCGGGGTGATCCCGCGCCTGGTGACCTCACTGGCGGCCTGCTCGCGCAGCCGGGCCGTGATTCAGCGGCCTGCTGATCTGGAGATCTGATGGCGGTGCTCCGTAAGCACCGCTCGGCGAGGCTTGGTGAGCACGGCGGTTAGTTGGCCGCCGTGTCCGTGGCGGGCGCGGTCTCGCGGTGATCGTCGGCTTGGCGGGCGGGGCCCGGCGTCAGCACGGCCCGGCTGAGCATGTCGAGCAGCAGCGTCCCGGCGTCGTCCCAGGACAGCCGGCAGGCGTCGCGGAGCTCGCGCCAGGCCTCGTGGGTGGTGGCGATGGCGATCAGCGCGGCGGCGCGCTCGGGGGCGAGGTTCTCGCGGAGCCCGCCGAGTTCGGCGATGCGGGCCACAGCGAGCCGGGCCCCGTCGCGGTGGCGGCGCTGGCCTTCGGCGACGGCCGCGGCCAGGTCCGGCTCGACCGCCGCGGCCGCGAACAGGGCGCCGATGGTGTCCCCGCAGCGCTCCTGGAAGACGCGGGTCAAGCGCACCTCCGCGGCAAGCGCGTCCCCGGGGGTGCTGGCGGCGCGGATGCCGGCGGTCAGGGCGCCGACGTCGGCCTCCTGGTCGATCAGGTCGATCAGCGCCATCAGCATGCCGCGCTTGGAGCCGAGCCGGGCGTAGATGGTCTGCACCGCCACGCCGGCCTCGCGGGCGATGTCGGTCACCGAGGTGGCCGCGTACCCCTGCCGGGCGAACAGGTCGCGGGCGGTCTGCAGGATGTCCCGGCGGGTCTGGTCGGCCATGGCCTGGCGGCGGTCCCGGTGCGTTCGCGTCATCTTGACAGACTAGCATTCCATCAACTAGAACTAGCTTCTATCAATCTGAATTAGATTCCAGCGAGAGGGGATCACATGACTACCGCGATGACGGGCAACGTCGACATCGCCGTGCGGACGCAGGTCGACTACTACGGCGCGGGCCGCTACGACCTAGCCGGGCAGATGGTCACTGAGGACTATGTCGACCACGAGGCGCCCCCCGGCACCCCGCCCGGGCGGAGGGGGCCAACGCGGTCCTGCGCTGGCTGCGCGGCGCGTTCGCCGACCTGTCCTACGAGGTCTGCGACGCCTTGGGTGACGGGGACCGCGTCGCGGTCCGCCTGATCACCCGGGGCACGCACACCGGGGAGTTCCTGGGCGCGCCGCCGACGGCACCGGGGCTCGCCCGGGCACGGCCGCCCTGCCTGCTGGCGGGGGTCCTCTGGATAACACCCGGCTCGGTAGTACTCGGTGATCCGCAAGGGCTGCGCCCTGCCTTCACCGGTCTTGCCTGTCTTTCCCCCCGGCGTCTACAGAGCCGGATGGCAGGTGCTGCACCGGTACGGACCCAGCCCCGAGCCGCCGCGTCGATCGCGAGCCGCCGCCTCCGGCCTGGCAGCCTGGGACCAAGGACCGTCCACCTGACCGTGCCGCTGGGGCCTGCACACGATCACGCGCCGGACCGTCCGGAGATCACACTCAGTAACAAGACCACCACCCGACCCCGGTTTAAAATCGAAGAGCCGCATAGGGCCCCGGAAGCTTGTCCGCATTGGCCGAGTGCACAATGGGCGAGACGGGCCGCAGCACAGGCAAGCGCGGCGCCGCATGGCGTGGCCTGCAAGACCGCGACTTGCGACCCGGCCAGTAGTGAGGCAGAACAGGTCCGGGCTTAGCAGCGAGGTACACCGTGCTGTGACCGTGCTATACCGTGGCCGTGCTTTACTTGAGTCAGGTGGTTGACCTGTGTCAATCTCCATGTCATGACCAGGAGAAAGTAGCGATGAGCGTCCGGGCTAGGACCGTGCACGTACCGTACACCATCGAACAGGATGAGGACGGTGTTTGGTGTGCAGCTGCCCAGCTCAGGCCGGGTGTCGGGGCCGTCGGCGACGGTGAGACACGCGAAGCAGCGCTCGATGATCTGCGCGATGCGCTCCAAGCGCTGATTGCTGAGGTCGGCATCCCAGACGAGCTGACGCTCACGCTTAACGTTGCCTGATGCCCGCGGCGATCCCTGCCGTCCGTGGGGCACAAGTAGTCAGAGCACCTGAACGAGCCGGATTCGAGGTCGCGAGGATCAGTGGCAGCCATCACGTGATGAAACACCCTGATGGCCGGACAGTATCGGTGCCAGTTCACAACCGGGATATAGCCAGGGGTACGCTGAGGAACATTCTCGCAATTATCGGCATGACGGCTGATGAACTGCGCGACCTTCTGTGACCAGTGGCATCATCGGTGGCGCGACGGCGACGTCGTGGAGTTCCGCTTCAACGTGTAGGCCGGCGCGGCCGGACATCACCGCTGCTGCTTACGCATCCGTACGCCGGCACACTAGCTCGCCACGAAGCTCAGGTCCGTACGGCGACCGTGGCGACTACGAAGCGGTGATCGCTGCCGATCCCCGGCTTGGCCGCGATCCCCGTGACGGCCAGGCGCGCTCCTGTCAGTACGTGGTCGATGCGCGCGAAGGGTGGCGCGATGGCGCCGTTCGGCCACGTCATGTCGATCGCCTTCCCCCGCGCCGCGGCCCCGTCAGTCAGCCCGTCGTCTAGTAGCGAAACGAACCCCTTGTTGCCCCACGTGGCGTTGAAGTCTCCGACCATCAGCATGTTACTGGCGCCGTCCGCACGTACGGACTTGCCGACATTGGCCAATTCCGCCGACCACTCTCGCCAGGACGCGGGAAGCGGCGCCAGGGTATGCACGACGCGCAGGGCTACCGGCCCACCTGACGACCACAAGGTGGCCTCGACCATGTACTGCGTCCAGATGTCGTCGCCCCAGATATCGTGGCTTACCCGGCAGCCGGTCAGGCGCAGCCTGGAGGCGATCAGGAAGCCGTCCGCGCCGTAGGCCGGCGCCGCGCAGCGGTACGGAAAGCTCTTCAGCAGGCCCGAGGCGGCCATGCTCCACAGCGCCGGTGGCGTGAACTCTTCGAGGGTCACGACGTCGGGGCGGTCCTGCTCGATGGCTCGCACGTATCCAGCCTGGAATCGAAGGCTTTTGTCGATGTTCGCGTCAAACACCCGCACTACCGGGGCGTGCCGAGCCCATCTGGGTACGGGCGCCGCAGCGGATAGCTCCGGCACGACGAATGCCACTTGGGCAGCGACGATGACGGTAGCGGCCGCGGCCAGCCACCAGCGCCGCGTGACGAGCGCCGCCGCGACGACACCCCAGGCCGGCACGTAGACGATCGGAGTAAGAGCGTTGAGCACGATCAGCGGCTCGATCGAGTCCCAGGCCACGAGTCGCAGGAGGGCGACGAGCCCGAGTACCCCGACGATCAGCCAGCCGGCCGCAAGAAGGCCGACCCCCACGACAGGCGGTCCGTGGTGGCGGCGCCGCGGCGTCTGGGTCTCTCCCGCCTCGATGGCGCTCGATGCGTCCGGCATGGTTGTGAACGTATCGCACCGGGTCGAGTGCCGCTTCGACGTGTGGACCGGCGGAAAGCCCGACCCCGGTCCACCTCCGTCCGTGGTTCGTCCTTTAGCCTGTCCATGCGGCGGCTGGCCTGGTGCCGCCTGATCCGCAGCGCAGCGCCCGCGCCGCCGCGACGAACGCTGGGTAGGTCGATCCCGGGTCGTCTGCCCTCGGTTGGGCGCATCGCGAGAGGCTGACATATGACCACGGCCAGGGAAACCCCGCCCGCGCGGCGGGCTGCGGCCATCGGCCGCTGGCTTACCGGGGGCAGGTCCGGCGGAAGCCGCCATCGCGATGTCCAGGGCGGGACGACTCGCGCGGCCGTGCTCGGCGCCGGCGACGGGCTGCTGACCAACCTGTCGCTGACCCTCGGCGTGGCCGGGGCATCGGCCAACGCGTCGGCGGTCCGCCTGGCCGGGGTAGCGGGCCTGCTGGCGGGGGCGTTTTCGATGGCGGCCGGCGAGCTGGTGTCGGTCCGGGCGCAGCAGGAGATGGTCGAGCGGGAGGTGCAGGTCGAGCGCCAGGAGCTCGCCGATGATCCCGAAGGGGAGAGGAGGGAGCTGGCCGGCATGTACCGGGCGCAGGGCCTGCCGGCTGAAGACGCCGATACCGTGGCGCGCATCCTGTCGGCCAATCCCGACATCGCCCTGGACACCCATGCCCGCCTGGAACTGGGTGTCGACCCCGAGGCGCCGGGCTCGGCCTGGCGGGCAGCCGTCACGTCGTTCCTGGCATTCTCGGTCGGTGCCATCCTGCCCCTGTTTCCCTGGTTTTTCACCACGGGCTCGGGTGCGGTGATCGCCTCGGTGATCATCGGCGCGATCGCGGCGCTGGCGCTCGGGGCGACGATCGGCTTCATGTCCGGACGCAGCGTCCTGGGGACCGCGCTGCGCCAGCTGGCGGTGGCGGCGGTGGCCGCCGCGGTCACCTACGGGGTCGGGTCCCTGCTCGGGGTGTCGGCAACCTGACGATGAGGCGGTACTCCGGGTGAACACGCGGGACCCAGGGTCCGAAGGGTCTGCCGCTGCCTGTTGACAACAATCGCATAAGTGTTCGATAATTGTCTACTGATCGCTCCGGCTAGCGAGCAGATGCGCGAAGAGGGTGGCTCGCCTCTCGGCCCGTCGGCCGTAAGCGGCCGGTAAGGTTTCGACGATGATCAACGGCAACCGATGCTAAGTCTATGCAGGTCAAGTGCCGAAGAATGCATCTTGGCCGGGCTGTTGCCTGGCCCGGCCAGCGCCATCTGCCTCCCCTTTCGCCGCAGCGTCGATCGGGGTGCCCGCGGTGGGCCAAAAGCCGCCGGAAACGCGATGAGCTGGGGTGATGTCGATGCCTGGTCCCAGTTTCCGGCCCGCTCCGGTCGCACGGGCGGGAGGGCGTCCGACCTTGACCCGCTTGAACACAGTCCGAATTCGCATGAACCCTCTGTGTGTCCGGCACGTATCAGGGTTGGCTGGTCGTTTTGTCCGTGCGGAGGTTGCCGTGATCCGGTTCATCCGTTTTCCTGCGCGGCAAGGCTTCGTATCGCAGAATGGACCGCGAGGCCAGCACGAGAGTCGGCCGCGTCAGGATCGGCCGACGTGGAAGCGTGCGGAGGTGTGATGGTTCGCGGGCCAAAGTCCGGTAACGGAGCGTGGTCGCCTGTGCACTATCTCGACTCGGCGGGGCTGGCCCCGCCCCGGGCGCTGTACAGCGAGATGGATCCGCTGGGCGCGGGCATGCTGGCCGACGGTTCGGTGGCAGCCGGGCGGGGGATCGGCGACGGGTCAGGCGCCGGCGGCCGGTGGCTGCTGTGGCCGCTGCGCCTGGTGCTGTGGGCCGCCCTGCTGGTGGTGGCCTTCCGCGGCATCACGGCGATCGTGTTCAACCAGGGTCCGGTCCCGGCGGGCGGCGGGACGAGGACGGCAGGCACGGCCGGCGCTTCGTTTCCGGTGGCCATGACCGAGGCTTTCGCGGCGGAGTTCGGCCGGGTGTACCTGAGCGTCAGCCCGCAGGATCAGGGCCTGCGGGAACAGGCGCTCGCGGCCTTCGTGCCGGCCAGTGTCCTGGCGGCTGATCCGGACCTGGGCTGGAACGGCGCCGGTCAGCTCGACCTGCAGCTGGAGCAGGTCGCGGGCATCAAGGTGACCGATCCGCGGCATGCGGTGGTGACGCTGCTGGCCATGGTTAACGGGCAGCTGATGGAACTGGGCGTGCCGGTGGCCGTCTCGGGCGGCCTCGTCGTGGTCTCCGGCGCGCCGGCCTGGCTGTCGGCGCCGCCGCAGGCGGCGCTCCCCGCACCCGCCGCGGGGAGTACTGACCAGGTGGCCCGGGGGCAGCTGATGAATGAGCTGCCAGCGTTTTTCCAGGCTTACGCCGGCAGCGATACCGCAGCGCTTGACAAGTTTCTCGCCCCTGGCGTATCGCTGACCGGGCTTGGCGGGGCGGTGATATTTGACTCGATCAGCGCGCTGCGCGTGCCGCTAGGCGGGGCGAACAGGCAGATAACGGTGACCGTGATATGGCAGTTGCCCGGGCAGACGGGGGCGGCCGCCGGAAATCCAGCTCCAGGGGTTACATCAGAACTAAAAATGTCGTACGGTATGTCGGTCGTTGGTCTGCACACCGGCAAATGGTATGTAAAGGAGATTGGAGCGTCGACCGAGGCGGTGGGAGCCCGATGACCAGCACAGGGCCGACTGGCGTCGGCATGCCCGCTTACGGTCGCGCTGCGGGTCGCGCTGCGGACGGCCGGGCTCGCTCCCGGGCTCTGTTGCCTGTCCGGCGTTCCTCCCTTGAGCCGACTTATGCCCGGACCTCGTTCCCAGGAGTGTCGTCCTTCAAACCTGCTTCTGGCCGGCTAGCCGGCCAGACTAGCCGGCTTCGGTCGGCCTGCCCGCCGTGGCGTCAGCGTGTCGGCGCGCGGCACCTCCCGCACCCGGCGTGTTCGGGGCCTCCCGTGCTCGCGTCTCCGCTTTACATGCATTTCCTTAAGCGGCCTGCCGCGGCACTTTGTGGATGTTCATTTGATCCCGGAAGGGACATGTTATGTATACTCCTCTTACCGTCGCCATGGCTCCAGTGGCCTTGAGTACGCAGAACCTGGTTACCTACCTTCAAGGTCTGTTCGGGCCATTGTTCCTCGGCATAGTCGGAATCGTAGCGATCTTCTTCCTGTTCACCCGCGAGATCACCCGGTTCGTGCAGTTCATGGTGCTTGCCGTGGCCATTGCGGTCGTTTTCTACACGCCAAGCATCGTACAGACGCTAGCCACCGGCATAGCGAACGCGCTCGGAGTCCACTGATCCCGAATCAGGAAGAAGGAGCTCGCCACTAGTGGATCTCCCCACTTATACGAATATATGGCGGATCGAAAAGCGTCTGTACAAGCTGTACGATTTTCGGCTGCCAGCGCCTTTGCCGATCACCTGGATCGGAGTTTTCGTCGGGATCACTGTTCCGTATGTAGTTTTTCTTATTGCTGTCGGGTTGCCGTTCAATCACACGTTGGTATGGCTTTATGTACTTCCTCCTGGGGTGCTCACCTGGCTGACGACCAGGCCGGTCATTGAAAGCAAGCGATTGCCCGAGCTGGTGACTTCCCAGGTCAGGTACCTCGCCGAACCGCGGACCTGGTGCCGGATGGCACCGTTTGCGGAGAAGGACGACATCATGGTGTCCGCCCGGGTGTGGCACCGGTATCCGCCGAAGGCCCGGCCCAAGAAGGCGACGAGGTCACCGGTCAAGGCCCGGCCGAGCGCGCCTGCGCTGCGGCTGGCCGGCAAATCGTCCCAGGTCGCAGTGTGTTCGGTGCAGGCCGGGCGGTCCGCCGTAAAGGCGCTCACCCCGACGCGGCGGATCGCTTCACCGGCCGCCGCTACGCCACCGGCCGCCGCTGCGTCAGCGGTCGCGCCGCCGGCGGTCGCGCCGCCGGCCGCCGAGCCCGCCTTGCCACCCTTGCCGCCGCAGGCACCCGTGCCCGAAAGGGCCCCGGTCCGCCGGGCGCCGAAGCGGGCCACGGCGCCATCACGAGCCACGGCGCCGTCAGAGGCCCAGCCGGCCTGGGCCCCCTGGCCCCAGGCAGCTGGGCCGGATGCCACCGCGTCGGGTTTCGGTGCCGGGCAGGCGGCCGAACCTGGTCAGCGCCCGGCGTGGATCTCGCCACCTCCGGCAGAAGCGCGGGATGCCAGGGCGCTCGAGGTGGCCCACGATTCCGATCCCGGCATCCGCGCCCTGGACGAGCCGCACGGGCCGTTCGCCCCGGCTGCCTGGCCTCCACCCGAGGCCAACCTGCTCCCGCTGATCCGTCCTGTCCCCGAGCCGAGCCCGTTCCCCGAGGCCGGGGCGTTCCCTGAGGTCGGCCCGTTCCCCGAGGCCGGGGCGTTCCCCGAGGCCGGGGCGTTCCCCGAGGCCGGGGCGTTCCCTGAAGCCGGTCCTTCGCCCGAGCCGTACGCCGGTCACGAACCGGATCCATGGGCCAGCGCGGATTCGGTGGGCAGCCCGGATCCGGAGGCCAGCACCGATTCCGGGCCCAGCGCCGAGCGTGAAGCCCCGCATCGCTTCGGGCCCGTGGCCGGCGCCGCGCGCTGGGCCCGCTCGGGGCTGCGGCCCAGCCTGGGGCGCAGGGCCGATCGCGGCCCGGCCGTACTGGCCCCGCCCGCCGAGGAGGCATCGTCGGCGACGAAGGCTGCCCCGCGGGCCACGCCCGCCTGGCCTCAGGCGCCCGCGATGTCGTTCCAGCCCCAGCCCCGGGCCCGCTGGATGCTTCGCGTGCAGCTCCGTCCGGGCGCCGCTCCGCCGCCGGGAGCCCTGGACCGGCCCGAACCATCCGTGGCGGCCACCGCTGAACTCGCCGCGCCCGACGCGCCCGCATTCCAGGACCCCTCGCCCGAGCCCGATTTGCCGGCCATTCCGGGGGTTATCACACCGCACAGCGCAGCCGAACCAGCCGAACCAGCCGAACCAGCGCCAGCCGAGCCGGAGTCGGCGGCATCGGTGCCGGAGGCCGCCGCGGAAGCTCCCGCGGTGCCTGACGCCCCCGCGGTGCCTGACGCCCCCGCGGCGCCTGACACTCCCGCGGTGCCTGACACTCCCGCGGTGCTTGAGGCCCCCGCGCCTGCGCCCGAGCCGCCCGAGCCGCCCGAGCCGGCCTCCGAGGCGGCTGTGCGTGCCGTCGCGACGCCGGCGGAGACCGAGCCAGCGCCGCCGGCCGCGCCCGCACCGATGGCGGCCAGGCTCGTCAGCGTGGAGCGAGAACGGCCGCTGCCGTCGATCGAGCGGGCGCTCAGCGGCCCTGGCAGCCGCGCCGACGCGAGCTGGCGGCGTCAGGTGCGGGTCGTCGCCGGCGGCCAGGGGCCGGGCAAGCGCGATCGGGAGACGCTGGATCGCGAGCGCGCCAGGCTGCCGCTGACCGGCCCGCGGCGGCTGGCCGTACTCGGCTGCACCAGGGGCGCGGGCCAGACCGTGACCACGCTGATGACCAGCCACATCCTGGCCGCGGTGCGCGAAATCGCGGTCGCGGTGCTCGACATGAATCCCGGCGCCACCTCGCTGGCCGCGCGGCGCGCGCCCGCCTCCTCGGCGCGGGCGCTGCTGGCTGGCCAGGAGCCGGACCCGCAAGCCGGCCAGCTGGCCGGGTCCGGCTTGGGAGGCAGGCTCGACGTGATCGCCGACCCGGCGGAAAGCGGCCCGGCGCCCGCCCTCGACGCGGCCGGATACCAGCGGCTGGCCGCCCTGCTGGCCGAACGGTACGAGCTGACCCTGGTCGACCCGGCGCCGTCGGGCCTGACCCGGGAGCTCGGCCGCGCGGACCAGCTGGTCCTGGTCGCCCCGGCCAGCCCGGACGCGGCGACCTCGCTCGCCAACACCCAGCAGTGGCTCGGCGCGCACGGCTACGGCGAGCTCGCCGCCCGGGCCGTCACGGTCGTCAACGGGGTGAGCAGGCGGACGATGCCGGACGTGCTCCGGGCCGAATCCGTAGCCAGGGGGCGCTGCCGGGCCATCGTCCGGGTGCCCTGGGATGATCTTCTGTCCCCGCGTCCGGGCTCCTCCTCGACCCTGCAGCCGCAGACCAGGCTGGCCTACACCGCGCTGGCCGGCGTGCTCGTCGCGGGCCTGTCCGCGGCCCCGCCGAGCCCCGTGGCAGGAAGGAATCCCGGTGAGTACTCGGACTAGGGGGCCGAAGGGTTCCCGCGGCCGCAGCCGGCTGGCCATCCGCTACCTCGACGACCGGATCCTGCTCACCGACACCCACGCGTGGGCGTACTACCGGCTCCCCTCGGTCTCCTACGAGTTCACCACCCCGGAGGAGCGGGAGGCGCTGGCGACCAACATCACCGTCGCGCTGGCCGCGATCAGGATGGCCGACGCCGAGGTCCACCTGCGCATCGCGCACCGGTCCTACCCGGCCCACACCTGGGCGACCGGGCTCGACGCAACCTCGGACGGCGGCCCGGGCTGGCGGGAGTACCTCGAGCAGACCTACCAGCACGTCTGGGCCAAGGACTTCTGGAGCAAGGAAATCTACCTCGGGGTCAGGCTCGGCCAGCGCGGGGTGCGGGCGCAGCTGTCCGGAGGGGTGATCTCCCAGTTTCGCGGGGTGTACAACCGGGGCGAGAGCGCGCTCGGACTTGAGGATGAGTCGGTTGGCTCGCCGGAGATTGCCAAGTGGACCGACAACGCCGAGCGGCTCGGCCGGGCGCTGACCGCCAGTGCCCTGGCGGCCAGGCACGCGACCTCCGGTGAGATCGCCTGGCTGATCCAGCACACGCTCATGCAGACGGCGGGGGAGCCGCTGCCGTCGGCCACCAGGCGCAGGCGCTGGGGGCCGGGCGAGATCGACACCCTCTTCGAGGGGCAGATCCACAACGGACGGACCATGCTGTGCCTGGAGCATATGTCCGAGGAGTCGTATACCGCCTTCGTGTCATTCGCCCGGTTTCCCGATATCATGTCCTTCCCCGACGGCGAGCCCTGGCTGCATTTCGCCGATTCGCTGCCGTTCCCGGTCGAGATCAGCTCCCGGATGAAGCTCATTGCGCCGGCCAAGGCGAGCAAGGACGTAAGCCGCCGGCTCGCGCACGCGCGCGACATGGACACCCATATCAGGGAGGCGGGCGCGGAGGCGCCCATTGCCCTGGCCGAGCAGATCGCCGCGGCCAGAATGCTCGAGCACGGCATTACCAAGGAGCGGCTGCCGTTTGTCTACGGCTGGCATCGGCTGATCGTCGCGGCGCCGACCAAGGATCTGTGCGTCCGCCGGGTGGAGGCGGTCGTCGAGCATTACCGCGATATCGGAATCGACGTGGTCAACTCGACCGGCGACCAGTTCTCGCTGCTGTGCGAGGCGCTGCCCGGCGAGCGGATCCGGCTGAATTCTTATGTGCAGCGGCAGCCGCTCTACACGATCGCCGGCGGAATGCCGACCGCGACGGTGGAACTCGGCGACCGGGTGGACATAAGCCACGGCGGCTGGGTCGGGCCGTATATCGGCGAGACCCTGGGCCGGGCCCGGTCGATCGTGCATTTCGACCCGCTGCTGGCGGCGGCGCGTAACCGGCCGACCGCGGTGGCCATCACCGGCGAGCCGGGCGCGGGCAAGACGACGCTGGCCATGCTGCTGATCTACCAGCTGGCGCTGCGCGGCGCGACGGTGGCGGTGATCGATCCCAAGGGCGACGCGGAATCTCTGGTGGAGTACCTGAGGCGGCAGGGCCGCAAGGCCCGCGTGCTGCCGCTCGGCTCGGCGGCGCCGGGGCTGCTTGACCCGTTCTCGTTCGGTGTGGACCTGTCGGAGAAGCGGACGATGGCGACCGAGACGCTGCGGCTGCTCCTGCCGCGGATGAGCGAGGAGCGGGAATCGGCGATGATCCAGGCGGTCGGCGCGGTGGCCGGGACCGAGCGGCCCAGCCTGGGCCAGGTCATCAGGCACCTGGAGCAGGCCGATGACCCGGCGTGGAAGAACACCGGCGCGGTGATGCGGTCGATCTCCGAGATGCGGCTGGCCCGGCTGTGCTTCGCCCCGTCGGCGGGGCAGCAGATCGACGCGGAGGGCTGGACCACCGTATTCACGCTGGCCGGGCTCACGCTGCCGGATACCAACACCAAGCGGGACGACTACTCCTACGAGCAGCGGCTTTCTGTGGCGCTGCTCTACCTGGTGTCCCAGTTCGCCCGCAAGCTGCTCAACGGCATGGACCGGACCGCGCCCAAGGCGATCTTCCTGGACGAGGCGTGGGCGATCACGTCCACGCCGGAGGGCGCCAAGCTGGTTCCCGAGGTGTCACGGATGGGGCGGTCGAGGAACACCGCGCTGGTCCTGGTCTCGCAGAACGCCGGGGACCTGCTGAACGAGCAGGTCACCAACTGCCTGTCCGGGGTGTTCGCGTTCCGCTCGACCGAACGCGGCGAGGTGGCCGATGTCATGTCGCTGCTTGGGGTCGCACCGTCGGACGAGCACAAGGCGGTGCTTCGCTCGCTCGGCAACGGCGAGTGCATTTTCCGGGATCTGGACGACCGGGCCGGGCGAATCGGGATCGACCTGATCTCCGAGGAGCTGAGGGACTGGATCGACACCAATCCCACCCGGGCCAGGCGAAGCCAGCCTGACCACGGTACGCGCAGGGAATCCAGCGCGGACGGGCCCCCGCCGGGCGACGGCACGGCGGATGCGTCTGCGGCCAGCACGCGAGCGGCGGAAGCGTCCTCGTAAACGCAGAACCAGGAGCTCCCTAACGATGGCTATCTCGGGAACCGCCAGGCGGGACCGTGCTGACTCCCTGTCACCCCGTCGCCGCGTCTCGCGCTGGGTTATCCGGGTGCTGGCGCTCACGGTGGCCATGCTCGCGATCGCCACCCCCGCGTTCGCCGCCACCGGGGCAACACAGGCCGCCCGTGCCGTCGCCTCCCCGGCCACGCTCACCGCCAGCCTCACCCCGGCGGCACCCCGGCAACCCGGCGGGGTCTGCCAGGTGCCGGGCATCGGGGACATCGGCGGCCTGGTCGGGCTGTGCAACCAGGGCTCGAGCGGGATCGTGGGCGACCTGAACAACATCTGCGAGCCGTCGCTGCCGCAGCCCGAGCCGGCCACCGGCGGCATCGACGCGATGATCGAACCGCCCGCCGCCGCGGCCGGCGGCAAGACGCTGTACGACAACTACGGGATGGCTGGCCAGTTCTGGGCCGCGCACGGCCTGCAGTGCTCGGACATGACGTCGCTGATCGGCAACAACGTGGCCGGGATGATCTTCGACGCGGCCAAGTCGGTGGACCGGGTGACGATCACCGTCTACGAGTCGGCGGCCGGGAACAACATCTTGACCTGGCTGCAGAACGCGGTGGACGGGCTGATCAGCGCGCTGGGCAAGGCGATCTACTTCCCCTACCTGTCGGTGGTGGTCATCCTCGGCGCGATCTGGCTGGCCTGGCAGGGGCTGATCCGCAAGCGGGCCACCCGGACCATCGAGGGCACGCTGTGGATGGTGGTGGCCTGCGTGGCCGCCATCGCGCTGATCGGTAAGCCGGCCGCCTTCACCGGGGTGGGGACCGCGGTGTCCAACGGCACCACCGAGGTGCTCAACACCGCGTTCTCCAAGCTGCCGGCCCCGACGAACAGCAACTGCCTGCCGGTGCAGGCCGGCGACCCGCAGAGCGTGGCCGGTGACTTCGCCTACACCTCGGGCAACTCCCTGGTGGACGAGAACGCCAACGAGCTGTGGTCGGTGCTGGTGTGCAAGCCGTGGCTGTGGGGCGAACTGGGCACCACCAGCTACAACCCGGCCGGGCAGCCGCCGACGGTGGTGAACACCTACGGCCGGCAGCTGCTGTGGGCGCAGGCGATCGCGGCCAACGAGACGCCCAGCGCCGCGCTGATCCAGGCCAAGCAGGCGACCTACACCGGCATCGCGACCTCCATGCAGCAGAACGACCCGGCCGTCTATCCCCTGTTCCAGGGCAACCAGTGGACCACCCGGCTGGAGATCGCGTTCGCCGCGATGTTCGCCGCGCTGGTGGCCGGGCTGCTCATCTTGCTGATCGCGCTGACCCTGATCGTGCTCAAGCTCGGCTTCCTGCTGCTGCTGGTGGCCGGGCCGTTCTTCCTGATCATCGGGACCCATCCCGGCTTCGGCCGGGTCATCGCGATCCGCTGGTTCGAGATGCTCGTCGGCGTGCTGATGAAACAGGCGGCGATTGCGATCGTGCTGAGCGTGCTGCTGTACTGTTACTCGCTGATCATGGGCCAGGCGGACACGGTGCTGCCCTGGGCGCTGAAGATCCTGATGATCGCGCTGGTCACGGTGGCGGTGTTCATCTACCGCAAGCCCTTCGCGCACCTGTTCTCCGCCGTCGGCTACGGCACGATCGGCTCGACCGAGCGGGCCGAGTACAGCCTGCGCGAGGCGGGCGCCACCTTCCGCCGCTCCACCCTCGACGTGGCGACCGCCGCCGTCCCCGGGATGGCGGGCTACCGCGCCGCCCGGTGGGCGCGCCGGAACCCGGGCCAGGCGGCCGCGGTGGCGGCGGGCGCGGCGGCCGGCGTGGCCGTGGGCAACGCGGCGGCGGCCGACGCCGCGGCGGGCACCGCGGCAGGCGCGACCCAAGCCGGGAGCGGGGACGGCTACGCGTCGCGGCTCCGGCCAGACGCGCCGCCCCCGGCCGACGACGACGGCGAGGTGAGCGCGGGCTCCCGCCGGGTTGCCAGCGGGGTCAGCGGCGCCGGCTCGGCGCGGGCCAGGAACGCGGCCGAGGCCGACAGCGGCGGCGGGCGGGTCGCTCCGCCGCTCGACCTTCCCCCCCGGGCGGGCCGGGCGCCGGGCACCGCGAGCACCGCGGGAACGCCGAGCGCGCCGGTCAGGCCGAACGGGTCCGCGGGGAGCGCGGGGAGCGCGGCAGCCGCCGCGAGCTCCGGCGCGGCTACCGGCTGGTCTCGCGGCGCCGGCCACTCGGGCGGCACCGGCGTGCGGGCCCGGGCCACGGCGGGCTCGGGGGGCGGGTCCGCTCCGCCGGTCCGGGGATCGGCGCGCTCCGGCAACGGGAGATCCGCGCCGCCCATCAACGGCCCCGGCAACGGCCCCGGCAACGGCCCCATTAACGGCGGGGCCAGCGGGCCGGGCCCGGCCTGGCCGTCCAGCGGATGGCCGGCCGCCGGCGCCAGGCAGCGGCCGGGCGGCAGGCCACGGCCGACGCCGAGTACCCCGCCGCCCGCGGAACCCGCCGGCCGGGGCGGCCAGCCGTCCGGCGGCGGCACGGACGAGCCGCGAGCCATGCCGTTCTGGCTGCGCCCGATACGGCGGGACAAGTAGCCGGCGGCGCGGGAGTGGATCTGTCCCCCGGCCAGCAGAAGGCCGTGTTCGTCCTGGTCGTCGTGGTGCTCGCCGCGCTCGGCTACTGGCTCATCCTGCCCAAGGTGACCCACTCGGGCGGGTCCGCTCACGCGGCGACCTCGCCCACGCCGTCGGCGGCCGGGTCCGCCCCGCCCCAGCAGGCGCCGTCGGCCGCGACGGCTTCACCCGCCGCGACCGGGAGCGTCAACATCTACTCCTGGCTGCCGTTCACCGAGCAGGACCTGGCCGCCGCCGCGGCGGTGACGGTGAAGTTCGGCTCGGCCTACAACACCTACTCCTACACCGAGAGCGCGGCCGATTACGTCGGCACGATGAACGGGCTGATCACCCCGCAGCTGGCCGCCACCCTCAAGGGCGTCTACGCCACCCCGGGAGTGGCTCAGGTCAGGACCAGCCAGAAACAGGTGGCCACCGGGACCGCGGTGATCGATTCGCTGCGGGCCTTCGGCCCGTCCAGCATCACGTTCGTCGTCACCGGGACCCAGCACCTGGTCACCGCCGAGGGCACCACCAACGGCAGCTCGCAGTACGCGATCACGGTCACCGGCTCCGGCACCAGCTGGCTGGTGAACGACATCCAGCTGGCTGCGGTGGGCCAGTCATGACGAACAGGCTCCTGACCCGGACAGAAACCACGGTCAGCACCCGCGAACAGCGGGCCCCGCGGATCCTCGTGTTCGGCATCATCGGACTGGTCGGCGTGCTGGGCCTCGGCCTGCTGGCCGTGCCCATCCTGATCGGCACGAACGCGTTCTTCGCCGCGAGCGCGGGCTGCTCGGGCCAGCAGACCGGCACCGTGGGCCAGCCGACGGGCAGCGCCAAGGCCACCAAGGGGATCCCGGCCAACTACCTGTACTGGTACAAGCGGGTCGGAAGTCAGTACGGCGTGCCGTGGACGATCCTGGCCGGCATCGGCACGGTGGAGAGCGACAACGGCCAGACCACCCTGCCCGGCGTGCACAGCGGGCAGAACGGCTTCGGCGCGGCCGGGCCGATGCAGATCGGCATCGGCGGCGCGGCCACCGACGTCTGGGGCGGCGCGCCGATCCACCCGGCCAGCGAGGTGGTCGCCGGCGTGGCCACCGACGAGGACGGCGACGGGATCGCGAACGTGTACGATCCCGCCGACGCGATCGCGGGCGCGGCCAGGTACCTGCTGGCGGCCGGCGTGCAGGCCAACCCCTCGGCGGCCGTCTTCGCCTACAACCACCTGCAGTCCTACGTGCAGAGCGTGCTGATGTACGCGGGCCAGTACGCCGGCGGCAACTACTCCGTGGTCTCCGCGCAGCTGCCGCAGACCAGCACCGCGGCGGGCTGCGCCCAGACGACCGGGGGCATTCCCGCCGTCCAGGCGCCGACCCAGGCCGTGGCCACCGCCATCTCCTTCGCCGAGCAGCAACTCGGCAAGCCGTACCTGTGGGGCGGCACCGGGCCGGACGCCTTCGACTGCTCCGGCCTGGTGATGATGGCCTACCGGGCGGCCGGGATCAGCATCGCGCGGACCTCGCAGATGCAGTGGGCGACCGAGCAGCGGGTGCCGGCCTCCCAGGTGCAGCCGGGGGACCTGGTGTTCTTCGCCGGCTCTGACGGCACCGTCACCTCTCCGGGGCACGTCGCCCTGGTGATCGGCGGCGGCAAGATGATCGAGGCGTACGCGACCGGCTTCCCGATCCGCGTCGCCACCTACACCGACCGGGATCCGGTCGGCTTCACCCAGCCCTGGGCCAACGCCAACGGCTCAGCCAACTCAGGGGCCAACTCAGGGGCCAACCCCGTGGCCACCACGGTGCCCCCGGTGGGCGGCGTGCCCACCCCCGGCGTCACGGCATCCCCGCCAGCCTCGCATTGACCGTTTTGGTGCGTTCTCGACCCGGATGAGCCATTCCTGATGTACCGTACGCAAGGAATAACTTACCCGGGGTAGCCCCCGGTAGGGGAGGGAGTCCTCGGATGCGGCTGGGCTTCGGGCGGCTGGGCTTCGGGCGGCTGGGCCTAGCGGGCGCCGGCGCTTTGACCGTCGCGGCATCGCTGGCGGTGGCCATCCCGGCCACGGCCCTGGGCGGCGCGCAGCGAACGGCCGGACCATCAAGCGGACCGTTCGTGGCGCTCGGCGACTCCTTCGCCGCCGGAAACCTGATTCCGGCGAGTCCGTCCGGCACCCCGGCCGGGTGCCTGCGTTCCAGTCACGACTACGGCGCCGACGCCGCTGCCGCGCTCGGCGTCAGGTACGTCGATGCCACCTGCACCAGCGCCACCACCAGCAGCATGACCCAGCCGGAACCCGTGCCGTTCGGTGGCGTCAACCCGCCGCAGTTCAGCGCGCTGGCACCGAACGACTCGGTGGTCACGCTGACCATCGGCGGCGCCGACGTGGGGTACACCGGCATCCTCGAGACCTGCGCCGCGCTGAGCCTGACCGACCTGTTCGGCGACCCGTGCCGGCGGCACTATACGGCGGGCGGCACCGACCGCCTCGTCGCCTCGATCGACGCGACAGCGCCGAAGGTGGCCACGGTGCTGCGAGGTATCCACGCCCGGGCGCCGCTCGCCCGGGTGCTGCTCGTCGGCTATCCGGACATCCTGCCCAACGCGGGCGACGGCTGCTGGCCGGAGGTGCCCTTTGCCTTCGGCGACGTGCCGTACCTGCGCGGCATCGAGATCGGGCTCAATCAGATGCTGGCGCGCACGGCGGCCGCGAACGGCGCCACGTTCGTCGACACCTACACGCCGACCGTCGGCCACGACGCGTGCCAGAACCCGGCGGTCAAGGACGTCGAGGGGCTGATCCCGGCCTCGCTCGCCTACCCGTTCCACCCGAACCGCCGCGGCGAACTGGTCATGGCCGGACAGGTCCTAGCCGCGCTCCGGTCCTGATCCGAGGCTCGTCCCAGCAGTCACGCAGGCTCCGTGATTCCCGTCTACCGCAGTTATCGCGGAGGATCCGGCCTACGCGGAGACCTTGGTGCCCCAGGGGGTCCTGATCCTCCGCATAAGCCGCATCCTCCGCGTTATTCGGTGCCCCGGACGAAATGTCGGCGGTGCCCCGTACCTGTGGGCGGCGGTGCTTCGGGCGGGGCCGGGCGCGGCCCTCAGTCACGAGACGGCAGCGGAACTTCATGACTCATCGATGAGCGAGCCGAACTGATCCACCTCACAGTTCCGGTCGCGCGACGCGTCATGGCGATCGACGGCGTCTGCCTGCACCGGTCGGGGCGGGCCGTGCAGGTGGTGCTGGGCGGCTCCCGGCCGCCGCGGACCAAGGTCGAAGAGACCGTGCTCGATCTCGCGCAGACCGCGCGGAGCTTCGATGACGTGTGCGGTTGGGTGACCCGCGCGATCGCGCGGGAACTGACCGGCGAGAGAACGCTGCACGCGGCCATGACCGCGCGCCCGCGGCTGCGCTGGCGCGCGGACCTGAGCGAGCTCATCGCAGCCGCCGTCACCGGCGATCATTCGGTGCTGGAGTTCCGCTACCACCGGGACGTGGAGCGGGCGCACAGCCTGCCCGAGCCGGCTCGGCAGGTGCCGTTCGAGGCGCCGAACGGGCGGCGCGGACGCCGGGACCGCCTCTACCGGCCTTACCCGGTGGTGGTGGAACTTGACGGGCGTGTGGCGCACCCCGGCGAGCAGCAGTGGCGGGACAAGAGCAGGGATAACGCCGCGGCCGCTGACGGCATCCAGTCGCTGCGGTACGGGTGGGCGCAGGTCACCCAGCAGCCCTGCGCTACCGCCGCGGAGGTGGCCCGGGTCCTGCGCCGGCACGGCTGGACCGGCCGGCCCCGGCCGTGCTCACCCGGCTGCCCCGTCAACCAGGGGGACGCCGGGTTAACGGAAGAGCGGCAGCCAATCCTTAGAATCCCGCGGATCCGTACCGGAACGACAGGTAGATGGCGCAGACCAGCCCCGCGACCAGGCAGTAGATCGCGAACGGCGTCAGGGTGCGCTTGGGGTCGCTGAAGTAACGGACCAGGAACCGCAGCGAGAGGAAGGCGGCGACGAAGGACAGCAGGCTGCCGAACAGGATCGGGCCGCGGATCCCGGCACCCAGCGGCCCGGTCAGGTCGGGGATCTTCAGCACCCCGGCGGCCAGGATGACGGGCGCCGACAGCAGGAACGAGAACCGCGCCGCGTCCTGCCGGGACAGCCCGCGGAACATGCCGCCCACCATCACGACGCCGTCCCGGCTGATGCCCGGCAGCAGGGCCAGGATCTGCACCACGCCGAGACCGAACGCGCCCAGCCAGCCGGTCCGGCGGACGATGCGCTTGTCGGACTCCACCGCCAGGCTCGCGTGCTGCTGCTTCAGCGCCCGCTGCCCGGACGAGTGCCGGCCGCCGCCGGCGCCGCCGCCCGCCGCCACCGCGGCCTTCTGCCGCTCGCTGACCGCCCGCAGGTCCGCGGCGATCTCCTGGGCCTCCATCTCCGCGCCGCGCCGCCGCGCCCGCTCCCCGGCCAGCAGGATCAGCCCGTTCACGAACAGGAAGCACGAGGCCAGGACCGGCTTGGCGAACGTGGTGCGGAACGTGTGCTCGAGCTTCAGCCCCGCGAGCCCGACCGGGATCGTGGCCAGGATGATCATCCAGGCGAGCATCTGGTCGGTGTCCTGCGGCAGGAACCGGCTGGTGCCCGGCGCGGGTGCGATGACGTGCCGGAGGGAGGCGAAGAAGGCCTTGATGATCCGCAGCCAGTCCCGCCAGAAGTAGATGATCATGGCGGTGGCCGTGGCCACGTGCAGCCCGACGATGAACGCCAGGTACGGCGACTCGGCCTTGCCCACGTTCAGGTCCTGCGCCCAGGAGCCCCCGACCACCGCCGGGAGGATCACCGCGTGCCCCAGGCTGGAGATCGGGAAAAGTTCGGTGATGCCCTGCAGAAGCCCGATCACCCCGGCCTCTGCGTACGTCAGATGCG
>Ga0335081_10003888_pt1 | contig 23547 bp, 18 predicted proteins | sample Lox_Sample_35_FD_206713 | JGI IMG/M metagenome (GOLD analysis project Ga0335081, IMG submission 206713) | Soil microbial communities from Loxahatchee National Wildlife Refuge, Florida, United States - Lox_Sample_3.5 | ecosystem: Environmental > Terrestrial > Soil > Wetlands | place: USA...
TTCGCCGCGGCCGGGATCATCGGCAAACAGCTGCCGTAGACGGACGTCCTTGATTTTCTCGTAGTGTGCTCCCAGCGCATGCCAGGAGGGTGTTTCGCTTAGTCGCTGCGTCATTCCTGCGCTCCTAGAACTTGGGTCCGGACAACTCCTCAGAATCGATCAGTCGATTCTATGGGATTTGGACGGTGGAAGGAGGGTGCGGAAAAAATCGACATCAACATTTTTCCGCCTGTGGGGCAAAATGTCGGTAGTTGGGACTTGAGGTTGGTTGCCGGGGTTGGTTACGGGTGGCGGTGAACTCCTTCACCGTGGTTAACAGTTCAAGCACAGCAAAAGTACCTGCCGAAGTCAACGCCATTACGTCGCCGGTTCGATGTTCACCCGTGTGAAGACGGAAACTGACCCAGTTCCCTCGGTTCGGTGACAAGCAAAGCACTTGACAAAAGGTGGGCCGTGCAACTATAAGCGCTTGGCAGTGGCTAAGCGGTTAGATTTATGTTCGCATTTGCCAGGGCCGGGGACGGTTCGGGCCCAGCTCTGTCTAAATGAGAGACCCGTTCTTGCCGTTTAGGCAAGAGCAGACGAAAGTCGATTCTTCACTTGGGAGGAACTATGCGGGACATGACCTGTGGCCGATTTCAGACTGTTTTGTTATTCACTGTAGTTCTCCTGTTGTGCGGCCAGCTCCTGGCTGGTACCACCGCCAGCATTTCTGGTACCGTCAAGGATTCCTCGGGCGCCGCCATTGTGGGCGCAACGGTCACCGCGACCAACGTCGACACAGCCATCAAAACCACCCAATCGACCAACGGGCAGGGCTACTACTCCTTTCAGTCCCTTCCCTATGGAAAATACACGATTGACGTCGTCCAGTCGGGATTCAAGTCCTACGCTGAGACCGGCCTCGTTCTGGACGTGAACTCAGCCCTAGTAGTTGACGTCAAGCTGCAAGTGGGCCAAGTCAACGAAAAGGTCGAGGTCATGAGCGAGGCTCTCCACGTGGAGACCGCCACTTCCCAGATGGGCGAAGTCATCGAGAACAAAGAGATGGTTGGTGTCCCGCTGGTGACCCGCAGCTACACTGATCTGCTGGCGCTGCAGCCCGGCGTCGTATCGCAGGCCTCGGGTTTAACGGGCGCCTACTCGGGCGCTTTCGTTTCTGCAGGCTTCGCCGTGCCTTTGGTTTCCGGCGACTTGAACTCGGGTGCGTTGTCGGTCAACGGCCAGCGGGAATCGGCGAACGGCTTCATTCTCAACGGAATGAGTGTGCAGGAGATGGGCTACTCCGGAGCTGGGGCCATCCCCAATCTCGATTCCATCGAGGAATTCCGCATCCTGACCAACAACTTTGACGCTGAATATGGGAACTACAGCGGCGGTCAGATCAACGTGATCACCAAGTCGGGCACCAACCATTGGCACGGCAGCGTGTTTGAATTCCTGCGCAACACCGACTTCGATGCCGCCTACTACTTCGACCACGGCAAGCGCGGCGATTATCACCAGAACCAATTCGGCGGGACCATCGGTGGCCCCGTTTCAAAAGACAAGATCTTTGTATTCGGCGATTATCAGGGAAACCGGGTCATTCAGTCGGTGCCGCAGGTCATCAATGGCGCCCCAACCGCCCAGACCGAGTCGGGAGATTTCTCGGGGATCACGTCGACCATACTCTTCGATCCTACAAATCCCACCGCGCGTGTTGTCACAGGTGCCGCCTGGGCACAGACCCTGAGCAGGGAGTCCGGCCAGACGATCACAGTTGGTGAACCTTACTACACAGCGGGTTGCACCAGCTATGCCGTGTGCGTGTTTCCCAATGCTCGAATCGCACTTGGCCTGATCAATCCGATTTCGGCCAACCTAATGAAATACGTCCTGCCGGCGAATGGAGCCATCAACGCGGCTACGGGATCCGGTACCTTTACCACCAATGCGGGCAAGATCAACCTGACGGATAACAAGTTTAGCGGACGGCTGGATGCGAACACCGGGTGGGGACTGGCAAGCCTGTACTACTATTTTGACCGCTTCAACCGCATTGACCCCTACTGGCTGGGTAACGCGCCGGTTTACCCGGGCTTTGAAATCGACGGCTTCGGTCAGAGCCACAACATCAATATCGGCCTGACCAAGACCTTAAGTTCCGCCGCGGTCAATGAATTCCGCGTGGGCTTTTTCCGCCTGGATACCAAGCTGAACCGGCCACAGGGTGGGACTGGCCAGAGCCTCACCAGCCTGGGTTTCGCTTCGGGAGCCAATGGAGCTCCTGGAATTTTTGTGGGGACGCCGAATGTGGAAGGCGTACCGGAAATCGACTTCAACAACTTCATTATCGGTGTGCCCAGCCGCCCCAACCATCTGCTCGACAACCTTTACCAGGTCATCGACAACTTCAGCAAAGTGATCGGGACTCACACCCTTAAGATCGGTGGCACCTACCACTACAACCAACTGGAAGAAAATCTCTCCAACGTCGCCAACGGCAACTTTTTCTTCGGCACCAACTTCAGCGGCGGCGGATCGAGCGAAACCGGAAATGATTTCGTCGACTTTCTGCTCGGTGCGCCTACCTCGTATGTCCAGGGTGAGTCCTTTCCTTCTTATGGCCGCAACTTCTACTTCGGCCTCTACGGACAGGACAGCTGGCGCGTAAAACCAAACCTCACCCTGAACTACGGGCTGCGCTACGACGTCAGCGCTCCCTGGCACGAAAAATACAACGAAATCCAGACCATCATCCCCGGTGAACAATCGGTCGTCTTTCCAGGCTCGCCAAAGGGTTGGCTGTTCCCCGGTGATCCGAATGTCCCCACTTCGCTGGCGCCGACGCGGTGGAACAACTTTGCTCCCCGCGTTGGATTGGCTTACTCACCCAGCGCCGACAGCGGCTTCCTGCACGCGCTGCTGGGCGGTCCGGGTGCGTCGAGTTTTCGTCTCGGATATGGCCTCTTCTATACGGCTTTTGAGGGAGCCACAGACTTCAACGAAATCGGCGACGCGCCCTTCGGCGACTACACGGGCCAATTCGGTTCTACCTTCGCCGCGCCCTTCACCAACCGAGCCTCCGGAACCACGATTAAGAACTTCTTCCCGGTTGCTCTGCCCCCCCACAACTTCTCACAGAATCACCCTGCCAGTGGACCTCCGTACGATACTCTGGCCGACTTCTTCAACGCGTTTGGCACCATCGGCAGTTCTCCGGCGTTCAACAACCACAACCGTCTGCCTTATTCAGAGAACTACGAACTTTCCTATCAACGCCAGCTGAGTCCCGCCGATATGGTGACCTTGAGCTACGTCGGCACCCAAGGACATCGGTTGCTGTCCGCCATCTCGGCGAATCCAGGCGTTCCCGCTCTCTGTCTTGCCACGCCGACATGCGCCCCGGGTGGAGAGAATAGCGTTTACATCAACGGAAATACGTTCCAGATCGGAACGCGCGCGCCCCTCAGTGGGCTGGAGCTTACTCCGGCACAAGCCACGACTAGTACCGGTTCGACCGTGGGAACGCTGCTTCCCAACGGCAATTATGGGATCGTCCCCTTCGGCAACGATTCGTACTTCTCGAGCATCGGCGTCTCTTCCTACAATTCGGCGCAGATCAACTACCGGCACACCAGTGGCCGTTCGCAGATATTGTTGGGCTACACGTACAGCAAGGCGATGGATGATGCTTCTGGTTACGGCGAGCAGGTTAATCCGTACAACCCCAAGCTCAGCCGCGGTCTATCGGCATACGACAGCACCCACAATTTCGTGGTCAGCTACAACTATGTGCTGCCCATCGACAAGCTGGGTGGTCCGAAACGCTTGACCAATGGATGGGCGGTCAGCGGTATCACCCGCTTCGCCACCGGCCTTCCGGTAACCATCGTCGAAACCGACGACCAGTCCCTGGAAGGCACCGGCTTCGGCGGACCGATTATTCTCCCGGCGGACACTCCCAATCTGATCGGGCCGATAGGCATCACCGATCCACGCAAAACAGGAGGACAGTACTTCAGTCCTGCGGCCTTCGGACCCTCGGCCCTCGGCAAGGAGGGCGATGCGAGACGCCGGTTCTTCCATGGACCGGGCGTCAACAACTGGGACTTCGCGGTGTTGAAAGACACAGCGATCACGGAAAGCGTCAATCTGCAATTCCGGGCTGAACTCTTTAACATCTTCAACCACGCTCAGTTCCTGAATCCGGGTGGCATCACCGGTTTCGATATCGGGACGGGAGCGGCGACCACTGCGTCGTTTGGTCAAGTCTCGCAAACTGCGCCGCCGCGCATCGGTCAGTTCGCGTTAAAGCTGAGCTTCTAAAGAACGCGGACCTAGACGAAACCGGATCCCGGAGAACGCAGGGTTCTCCGGGATTCTTGCTCAAAACAGCCCCGGCTGCCCCGACGGAGCGAAGGAACTCGGCCACTGCATACGGTTTATGCCTGCCCCAAGCGTACTCGCCGCGACCCTGGTCGAACCCGGACTGTACAAGCTGCAGGAGTATCCGCTGCCGGAGGCCGATCCGGGATGCTTGCTGGTGAAGATGGAAGTCTCCGGCATCTGCGGGACGGATAAGCACACCTACCAGGGATTCACCGGGCAGTACGGCGGCACAGGCACAGCCAGGCCAGTGCCGTTTCCCATCATTCAGGGCCATGAGAATGTCGGGACGGTCGCTGTCATCGGCGGCAATCGCGAATATACGGATTTCGAGGGCCTTACGCTGAAGGTCGGCGACCGTGTGATTGTCGGTCCCAATGTCAGCTGCGGAAACTGCTATTACTGCCGCCACGGCTTTCCTTATTACTGCTGTGAAAACACCGTCGATTACGGAAACAACATCAGCTCCAGGAATCCGCCGCATCTGTTTGGGGGCTGGTCGCAGTACCTTTATGTGATCCCCGGCAGCTTTGTCGTGAAAGTGCCGGACGATCTGCCTTCTGAAATCGCAGTGCTCACCGAAATCATGGCGGTGACGGTTGGCCTCGACCGTGCCAAGCAGATCTCCGCTTTTCCCAACGAGTCGTTCCGCTTCGATGACACGGTGGTTGTACTGGGCACAGGACCGCTGGGAATGTGTTTTGTAATGAAGGCAAGGATGCTCGGCGCGGGAACGATCATTGCCATCGACCTCTCTGACTACCGTTTGCAATTTGCGGCCAAACTTGGTGCCGACGAGGTGATCAACGCGGGAAGGACGTCCGAAGTGGATCGCCTGGCCAAAATTCGCGAGCTCACCCACGGGCGGGGAGCGGATGTAGTGGTGGAGTGCGCCGGCGTGCCGGGCGCGGTGCGCGAGTCGCTGGAGATGTTGCGCCTGGGCGGGTTACTGGTTGAAGCCGGCAACTTCTCGGATATGGGAGAGATCAGTATCAGTCCTCACCGTCATTTGTGCGCCAAGAATGTTCGGATTCTCGGTGTCGGCGGAGAAGAGCCCGCGGCCTATGGGCCCAGCATGCGGCAGATGGTGCGCTACATGCGCCACTACCCCCTAAAGGATTTTGTGACTCACCGCTTCGGCCTGAGACAGGTGGATGCGGCGATGAAGCAGTCCATGGCTCCGGACTCGATGAAGGTAGTGATCGATCCGTGGTCGTGAAGCGGTTGGAAGCAGATTTGCAAATCTCATCCGGAGTTCTACATGATCGACTTGGCATCGCGTTTTCATTTCGCATCGGCACCGGACAGCTGGGGAGTGCTCGACTATCCGGGGCCGTCCTGGAACCAATCCTACGAGAAGATGCTCGATGAGATGGTGGCAGCGGGCTATACCGGTTCGGAGCTGGGGCCGTACGGTTTTTTCCCTACCGATCCGGCAGTTCTCAAGCCACAACTCGACAAGCGAAAACTGAAGCTGCTCGGTTCGTTCGTTCCCGTGGTGCTGAGCGATCCGGCCTCGGCCGGCGTTGCCGTCGAACATATCCGCAAGGTCGGAACTTTGCTTTCCACTTTGAAGGCGCCTTTTCTCGTCTTGGCTGACGCGCAATCGGAAGCCCGGGATCGTATCTCCGGTCGCGTGCCCGATGACGACAGCGCCTCGCTCACGCCGGCGCAGTGGAAAAATGTCGCCAAGGTGGTTGAGGAGGCCGCTAAAGTCGCGAAAGAATACGGTCTGGACCTGGTGTTTCATCCCCACGTCGCTACCTACGTCGAAACTCCCAAAGAATGCGAGCGCTTTTTTGATGTCACTTCGCACACTGGCGTGGGATTGTGCCTCGACACCGGCCACTGCGTTTACGGCGGCGGCGATTCGGTGGTTGAAGCGGACAAGTTCAAGAGTGTGCTGCGCTTCATTCACATCAAGGACATCGACAATAAAAGCCTGGAGGTTGCCCGCCGCAAGAAAATGACCTTCGAACAGGCTATTGAGGAGAAGGCTTTCACCATCATCGGCAAGGGCTCGATCGATTTTCCGGCATTTTTCCGCCTGCTGGTAAAGAACAATTATTCGGGGTGGATGGTGGTGGAACAGGATGTGAAGTTCGGAGCGACTACGATCCCTCCGGCCGAAAGCATAGCCGCCAGCTTGCAGTATCTGCGGGGAGTGGTTAACGGACTTTCCGCAAGCAAATAGAATTGGATTCCCTTGAGGATTGAAACCGAAACCGCGACTGCCCACGCGCCTCATGCGCACGTGCCGTTAGCACGGCAGCTCGGGCTGCTGAATGCGGTTTCCATCAACATGTCGAACATGGTAGGGACCGGCCCGTTCATCACGGTTCCAGCCATCGTCGCGACCATGGGAGGTCCGCAGTCGTTGATTGCTTGGGGCGTGGGAGCCCTGTTGGCCATCGCGGATGGCCTGGTGTTCGCCGAACTGGGTTCGGCAATCCCGGCCTCCGGGGGCTCCTATATTTTCTTGCGCGAATGCCTGGGTCGTCACCGCTGGGGCCACATGATGGCCTGGATTTTCGTCTGGCAGTTTCTATTCAGCGGCACGCTGGAGATCGCCACCAGCAGCATCGGCATGGCGGAGTACACCGGATTCCTCTGGCCACAACTCGTGGCGTATCGTTGGGGCGTGAAGTTGCTTGCGGCCGGCATTACCGCCTTGGCGATGCTGGCACTCTACCGCAAGATCAAAGACATCGCCCGCCTGATGCTCATTCTCTGGATCGGCATGCTGATCACGGCAGCCTGGGTCATCTTCACCGGTATGACCCACATGAATCCCAGGCTGTTGCTCGATTTTCCGCCCAACGCCTGGCACATCGGCCTGCCTTTCATGCTGGGCCTGGGCAACGGCACGATGCTGGTGATGTTCAATTTTCTGGGCTACTACCAGATCTGCTATCTGGGTGACGAGGTCAAGCGCCCCGAGCGCGTTGTCCCGTTCGGGGTAATTTTTTCCATCCTGATCGTGACGCTGATCGATTTTTTTATTTCGGTCGGCTTCGTCGGAGTCGTTCCGTGGCGGGAAATGACTCAGCCGGGATCGCTGGCGTTCGATGCCATCGGTTCGGTGTACATGCAGAGAATTCATGGGCATTGGGCGTCAGTGCTGATGACGATCATGGTCGAGGTCACGGCATTCGCGGCAACCTACGCTATGATGCTGGGCTATTCGCGAATCCCGTATGCAGCGGCGCTCGACGGCGTGTTCTTCCGCTGGTTCGGCGAAGTGCATCCCACCAAGCGCTTCCCCCACCGTTCGCTTTTGCTGGTCGGATCGCTAGTCATCGTTTCCTGTTTCTTCGACCTGGTGCAAATCATTACCGCCCTCATGCTGGCCAGAATCCTCTCGATGTTCGTAGCGCAGATCATCGGTCTGCTGATTCACCGCAAGGTCCGGCCGGCAGCGCCGCGGCCCTTCCGGATGTGGTTGTATCCCCTGCCGGCATTATTTGCCCTGGTTGGATGGCTGGGCGTGTTCGTGACCCCGGCCCTGCAGCCAGGAGGATGGCAATATATGGCGTATGCGTTCGGAACCATCGGGCTAGGGTTCGCCGCCTACCTGGTGCTGGCCTGGCGCAAGCGAGAGTGGCCCTTTCTGCCGGACGTGCCCCCCGGGGCGAGCCCGGCATTGGAGCCGGAAGGGACTTTTTGACACCTGGGAACTGAGCATTTCTAAGCGCTTATTTCCCTGATACAATGCATCATGGTCCGTGGGACTTGGCTTCGAAACGGCGTTGCAGAGGGCAAGAAGGCCACCGCTTAAGGAGAGGGTTTTCGCAATGCGCAAGCTCGGAATTGGCGTGCTGGGGGTAGGAGAGATGGGCAAGCGCCACGCCGAGAACCTGCGTCGACTGGTGCCCGAAGCCCGGCTCGTCGCCATCGCAGATGTCGCTGGAGACCGGGCTCGCCAGGTCGCGTCTGAGCTTGAAATCGAAAAGTCTTACGCCAGCCTCGAAGACATGCTGGGGGATCGCGACCTCCAGGCCGTGGTGATCGCAACGCCGGACAAGTTTCATGCCAAGGCGATTTGCGTTGCCGCCGCTTCCGGCAAGGACATTCTCTGCGAGAAACCGCTCGCGACGAACATGCCAGACGCATACGCCGCATTGGATGCGGTCGCCAAAGCCGGAGTTCGCCTGCAGATCGGATTCATGCGCCGCTATGATCCGGCTTACGTTGCAGCGATGAAGCGCATTGAAGCCGGCGAGATCGGCGATCCGGTGGTTTTCAAGTCTGTTGGCCGTGATAAGGACGTCCCTCCGCTAGCCGCGTACGAAGCGAACGTCAACGGCATGCTGTTTTACAACAACACTATCCACGATTTTGATCTCGCACGCTGGATGATGCGCGACGAGGTCACCGAGGTCCAGGCCTATACGACTGTTGCCATCCGCCCCGAGATTGCACGCTACAACGACGTTGTGGCCAGTGTAGTGAACCTGAAATATGCTCACGGCGCCATCGGCAATATCGAATCCTACGTGCAGGCAATTTACGCCTATGACGTCCGCACCGAGGTCGTGGGCTCGAAGGGCTCCGTCTTTGTGGGCAGCCTGGCGCAAACTCCCGCGACATTCCTGTCCTCGGCCGGCGGCAATCGTGTTCTTGCCGACCACTTCCTCACCCGGTTCGCAGACGCGTACCTGCTCGAGCTGCGCGATTTTGTGCACAACATGCTAAACGACCACCCGCCCCGCGTAACTAGGGATGATGGCCTGAAAGCTCTCGCCATCGCGGTGGCGGCTGAGAATTCACACCTGCGAGGCAGGCCTTGCGAGGTCGTACTGCAATCCGGCTCTCGCACGGTCAGTCCCGGTCTCGCAGAAGTCACGACCAAAGCTGTGTGATCTTGGAGGAGCTATGGCAACGGCGACGGCTTACAAGAGTCCGCTCCACGAAATGACCCAAACCACGCCTACCTGCCTGTGGAACGATTCGGCATCCATCCAGGAACTGACCTATTCCATCGAGCATGGCGCCGTGGGGGCAACCTGCAATCCCGTGATCGTGCTGGGCGTACTCAAGAAAGAGATGAGTGTCTGGAAAAACCGCATCCATGCGCTGATCGAAGAGCTCCCGACCGCCACCGAGGAGGAGATTGCCTGGCAACTTGTGCGCGAAATCTCGGCCAACGCGGCTGCGCTGCTCAAACCGGTTTTTGATGCGCACAAGGGAAGAAACGGCCGGCTGTCAATCCAGACGGATCCGCGGTTTTATCGTGACAGCCCGGCCATCGTGCGGCAGGCCGACGATTTCAGCCGGATTGCGCCCAACATGATCATAAAGATTCCTGTCACGCGGGCGGGAATTGCCGCAATCGAAGAGGCGACCTATCGCGGCGTCACAATTAATGCGACTGTTTGTTTCACCTTGCCGCAGTGTGTTGCGGTAGCTGAGGCGGTCGAGCGCGGGCTCAAGCGCCGCGAGCGCGAGGGCAAAGACATCGCGACCATGTGGCCGGTCTGCACCATCATGGTCGGCCGTCTCGACGACTGGCTCAAGGTCCTGGTCGAAAGAGACAATATTGCGATCGATCCCGGTTACCTCGAGTGGGCTGGCGTCGCGGTCTTCAAGAAAACCTACGATCTCTTCCGCAAGCGGAGTTACCGGATACGCCTGCTGTCGGCGGCCTTTCGCAACCCTATGCATTGGAGCGAGTTGATTGGCGGCGACATCGTCATCTCGCCACCATATTCCTGGCAGGTTCGCTTGAATGCCAGCGACATCGAAGTTCGTCGGCGGATCGATCATCCGGTCGATCCGAAGATCGTGGAGGAATTGTCAAGGAAGCTTGCCGATTTCCGCCGCGCCTATACCGAGGGTGGCATCTTGCCCGAAGAATTTGACTTTTTCGGTCCGACCCGGCGGACGCTGCGGCAGTTCATCGTCGCCTGCCACGATCTGGATGCCGTGGTACGGGATTTCATGCTTCCCAACCCCGACACCGCACCCTGAGTCACGGAGCAGCGTTCCAAAACTGATTTCATATTTCTGACTGGAGGCACGTGTGGGAAAACTCGCGATTACCGGCGGTAAGCCGCTCCGTAAGGCTCCGTTTACTCAGTGGCCGATGGGGATGAAGCAGGAAGCCGCCGCGCTGAGAGACGTGCTTACCAGCACCAAATGGGGGGGGCAGCCGTTCCCCGGCAAATACGCGGTGAAGTTTGCCACCAAGTTTGCCAAGATGCACACCGCGAAATACGGCCAGTGCGTGAACACCGGCACGGTCGCGATCCAGGCGGCGCTGAAGGCGATTGGCATCCGCCCGGGCGATGAAGTCCTCGCGCCCGCCTACACGTGGGAAGGAACTGTCGGCCCGGTGCTCCTGCTCAACGCGATTCCAGTTTTCGTGGACGTCGATCCCAACACTTATTGCATGGACTGGAGGAAGATCGAGCAGGCCATCACCCCGCGCACGAAAGCGATTCTTCCCGTGCACCTGGGAATGCGCTTCGCCGACATGGATGAGATTCTGCGAATCGCCGCTAAGCACAACCTCAAAGTCGTCGAAGATTGCGCGCACGCCCACGGCGGCATGTGGAAGGGCAAAGGTGCGGGATCGATGGGTGACCTTGGAGCGTTCAGCTTTCAATCGAGCAAACTGATCACATCCGGCGAAGGCGGGGCGGTCATCACGAACAATCTCGAGTACATGGAACTGGTGCAGAGCTACATCAACGCTGGACGCGCCAGCATCACCGACCAGTATCATCACCGGATTATCGGGTTTAACTATCGGCTGGGCGAATTCCAGGCTGCTGTGCTGAGCGCCCAGGTTGATCGGCTGCGGAAACAAGGCAAGGTCCGCGAGAAGAATATGAAGCGGCTGGAAAGCAAAGTGAAGGGTACGCCGGCGATTGGATTTCTGCCGCCGGAACCGCGAATCACGCGGCTCGCGCCTTACGGTTATGTTCTCAAGTATTTCGCAGACAAGGCGAACAGCATTCCTCGCGCTATGTTTGTGGCGGCTTTGCAACTGGAGGGTGTTCCCTGCGACGGCCTTTTTTATGAGCCGGTGTACAAGAGTTCGCTGTTCCCAGTCGATCCCGCCGATTTTCCTGCGCTGAGTTGGGGACGGGAAAAGCCGCTCGACCTGCGCAGTATGTATTCCTGCCCAGAGGCGGAGCGCGCGGCCTATCAGGAAGCGGTGTGGTTTCCACATCAGTTGTTCCTCGGTGGCAATAAAGACACCGATGCGATTGCTGATGCCATCCACAAGGTGCTCGAAAACATCGAAGAACTGCGCGGGTTCGAGCACAAAGCGATCCGCAACCAGGGATTGAGCCGCGCCGACCGCGAAAGCTGAACTGCATCGCTGGAGGCTCCGATGGTGAGCAGGGCAAAGAAGGTCGGGTACGCCGTGGTGGGTCTGGGCGCGATTGCTCAGAGCTCGGTGTTGCCTGCCTTCGGCCACACCAACCGGGCGAAGCTCGTCGCATTAGTGAGCCGGGACAGGAACAAGGCGGCAAAGCTGGCCAGGAAGTTCGGCGCAAACGCTTTCTACGCCAACGACGAGTTCGCTGCCTGCCTCGCGAACCCTGACGTTGCCGCACTCTATATCGCTACGCCCCCAGGAGACCATCTGGAATGGACAGAGCGCGCTGCCCGTGCCGGCAAGCACGTTCTCTGCGAAAAGCCACTGGCCGCCACGCCCGAGCAATCGCTGCAGATGGTCGAGGCCTGCCGCCGGGCTGGAGTGCTGCTTATGACCGCATATCGCAAGCACTTTGAACCCAGCACGCTGTATCTCAAGAAACTAATCACCAACGGCGGCTTGGGGCGCATCGACTTTATTCACACCTCGTTTAGCGAACTCCCGAAGCCTCCGGCCATGCCGGTATGGCTGCTGGACAAGCGATTGGCCGGAGGTGGTCCCCTCATGGATCTCGGAATTTACTGCGTCAACACCAGTCGCTTCCTCGTCGATGAAGACCCGGTGGAGGCCACCGCGCACGCCTGGCGCCACCATGCTGTGCGTTTCACTGAAGTCGAAGAAGGCATCGCCTTCCGTCTCCGTTTTCCCAGCGGGATGTTTGTGCAGGGCGCGTCGACCTACGCCGCCGCTCCGTCGTCTTTCGTTTATGTGCAAGGATCGAAGGGTTGGATCTCGCTAACGCCCGCGTTTCCCTTCGATGAGGAGCGTCGCGTCTGGGGCAAGGTCGCGGGACGCCCGCTGCAGCGGACCTTCAAGCTCCTGGATGAATTTGCTCCGGAGATCGATGCTTTCTCGGCCGCGATTCAGGGAGGGAAGACGGTGGCCGCCGACGGGGCGCAGGGCCACCGAGATATGATCATTCTCCGTGCGATCTATCAGTCGGCGCAGGACCAGCGCCCAATCGCGATACGATATGACGATTCACTGACGCGATCACGTGCCGGCTGACAAAGTGAAATATGCCCTCGCGAAAAAATCCTCGGAACAAGACCTCGAAGGCGGCCAGCATTTACGATGTCGCCCGCGAATCGGGCGTGTCTGTCTTCACCGTATCGGCGGTCGTCAACAACAAGAGCCACGTCCGCAAGAAACTGCGCGATAGAGTCGAAGCGGTCATCCGCAAACTCAACTATCGGCCCAATCTTATTGCGCGCAGCTTGGCGAAGCAGCGTACCCATACCATTGGCATGATTGTTCCCGACATCGTCAACCCGTTTTTTCCGATGGTGGTCCGTGGCGCCGAGGATGCCGCACAGCAACATGGCTACAACCTGCTTTTGTGCAATAGCGACGACCGCGTTGATAAAGAACAGAGTGCCGTCGAGTTGCTGCTCTCGAAGAGAGTCGATGGAATTCTGCTCACCAAGGCGGCTGGTGATTTTCCGCCCGCCCTGCGCAAAATGGTCAAGGAAGTGAACATTCCATTTGTGCTGGTGATGCGCACCTGCCCTAAGCTGACCAAAGATGCAGTAGTGACCGACGATTGGCAGGGCGCGTACGACGCCGTCCGCCATCTGGCCCGCGCGGGACGGAAGCGCATCGGCCTGATCAGCGGCCCGCTGAAAGTCAGCAATGCCATGGCGCGCTGGCAGGGTTTCCATGACGCCTTGAAGGCCGAAGGCTTGACCTACGAGCCCGATCTTGTGATCGAAGGTGATTACCGCATCGAATCCGGCTTCCGTGCCGGGCATTCCCTGCTCTCACGCCGTCCTGATGGCGTTTATGTGGCGAACTACCTGATGACCATCGGACTGCTGAAAGCAGCGGAGGAGATGGGCCTGCGTTGTCCCGAGGATTTCGGTCTGGTCAGTTTTGATGACTACCCGTGGCTCGGGATCTTTCATCCGCGGCTGACTACTGTGGAACTGCCCAAGCACCAATTGGGCAGCGAGGCCGCCGAATTGCTCATTCGGCGGATCACTGGCAGCGCAGCTAAGCCAAGTGTGAAAAAACTGCCGACGGAGTTGCGCATCCGCGAGTCCTGCGGATTCGCCATGCACGTCTCGAACGAGCAGCGGGCGGCTTCGAGTTCACGCTCGCTGAGGAGGCAAGTTGCAGAATGAAAAGTCGGGCTAGGACTCGCTGAAATCGATCACCACCGCTTCGCCGCTCAAGCCTCGGGTCTTTAGCACCACGTACACTCCGCCTGCCACCAGCCACCCTGCGCCGACCGCCAGTGTCGAGCCTTGCAGGCCGAGAAAGATCACCAGGCAGAAAAGGAAGCCCAGGATCGGCGACGCCACGTCGAGAAGCAGATGCCGTTTGTGTCCGGGGTGGTGTTCCAATCCGAAGTGATGAAGCGCGGCCAGGTTCACTGCCATGAAGGCCAGCAGAGCACCGAAGTTCAGGATTTCGACCGCGCGCTCCCAGCCCAACGTCAGAGTTCCAGCGTAGGCCAGCACACCGACAATGGCCACGTTGTAAGTCGGGTTGCCTCTTTCGGCATCGAGGTAGCCGAACACTTTGCGGGGTAGCAGGTTGTCGCGGCCCATGCCAAAGAGCAGGCGAGCGGCGCCCAAGTGTCCTGCAAGCCCGCAAGCCAGACTCGACACCAGGAGAACAGCCCCGAATGCGACGAACAGATGGTAGCCGCCAACCACTTTTGCCACATCCATGAAAGCCGTCTCTGGGTTAGTGAGTGTGCGATAGTCCGGCCAGACCCGCTGGGCAAGATAAACCTGCAGACCGGCAAAGAGTCCGGTGAACAAACAGACCAGAACCGATGCCAGCAGCACGTTTCGTCGGGGATTGTGAACTTCTTCCGCGAGGATACTGACGCCATCGAAACCGATATAGGTGGTCGCCGCGAGCGCCGTTCCAGCGGCGATCGCACGCACGCTGAACGTTCGCGAATCGTAAAGCGGCTGAGCCGAAATCAATCCCTGCCAGTGCTGGTGCACAAGAACGTAGTAAAAGGCATCCAAAAGAAAGACCGCCATGATCACCGACATAAATGCCAGCAGAATCTGGTTGGTCCGCGCGGTGGTGCGGATGCCCAGCCAGCATAGCCAGGTCATGAGTCCCACCGCGCCCGCCGACAGAACAGCCAGCGGGATCGCCGGCATCAGTCGCTGGATGGTCAACGCCGCGTAAAGGCTGTTCTGCATGGGCTGAATGAGGTACTCAAGGAACATGGCCCAGCCGACGATGAAGCCGATGTGAGGGTTGAAGCCTCGGCTCACGTAGGTATAAACCGACCCAGCCGAGGGATAGACAGTGGCCATTCGTCCGAAACTGACCGCTGTGGCCATCATCGCGACCATGGCAGCGAGGAGAGTGGTGACGGCGTGTCCCTTGGAAAGAACCTGCGCCTCGCCAAACATGGGCACGGCCGCGATGGGCGAGATCAGGATGATGCCGTAATAGATGAGATCCCAGAGCCCCAGAACCCGCTTCAGACGGGGTGTTGCGGCGGCCGCATCGCTGATTGGTTGCACAGAAAACCCCTGTGATTTGTGAGATGCTCCGTAGCTGCTAGAAAATCTTCTCTTTCTTCCTTGCCTCGACGTATTTTGCCCGCGCCGCCCGCACGGATTCAACCTCGGACACCTCTGCAATAGGTACATCCCACCAGGATTCGTAACCCGGCACCCGCTGGCCGTAGTCGGTCTCGATCACCACTACCGAAGTCTGTTTGCTCTTTCTGGTCTCGAACAACGCCTGGCGAAGTTCCTCGCGAGTTCTGGCGCGAACTGCATGAGCTCCCAGGCTTTTTGCGTTGGCAACAAAATCGACTGGAATAGGATCGCCTTGCAGTTTCCTGTCTTTGCGATAACGATACTCGGTGCCCATACCATGGTTGCCGCACGCCCGGCTCAGGCCGCCAATGCTGGAAAACCCGTGGTTGTCGAGCACCACGATATTTAGCTTGTAACCTTCCTGCAGGGAAGTCGTGATCTCTTGTGCCATCATCAGGTACGAACCGTCTCCAACCATGATGTACACTTCACGATCAGGCGCAGCCATCTTCACCCCCAAGCCCCCGCCAATTTCGTACCCCATGCAAGAGTAACCGTATTCGACGTGATAGCCCTTGGGATCCCGCGTCCGCCAGAGTTTGTGGAGATCGCCGGGCAGGCTGCCGGCGGCGCACACCAAGACATCTTGCGCCTCGGCAACCTCGTTGACTACGCCGATGACCTCCCCTTGGCTAATCGGAGGGCCCCAGGCGAGCTTGTAGATCTGATCCACGGTGTTTTCCCAAGCTTCACGGAAGGTCTGCAGCCGGGTCGCGTAGGCTTGCGAAACTTTGTAGCCTGGCAACGCCTTCGCTAACTCCTCCAGGGTCACGCGCGCGTCGCCGACCAGCGGCAAAGCCGCCTGTTTGAAGGCGTCGAACTCGCTGACATTGATATTTACAAAGCGGAGGGCAGGATTCTGGAAGGCGGTTTGGGATGCGCTCGTGAAATCGGAGTAGCGGGTGCCAACCCCGATGATGATGTCCGCTTCACGAGCCAGGCAATTCGCCCCCGGTGTCCCGGTGACCCCGACGGCGCCTAACTCTTGCGGGTGATCGAAGGGCAAAGAGCCCTTGCCCGCCTGCGACTCGACCACAGCAATCCCCGTTTGTGAGGCGAATTCTGCCAGGGCCCGGGTCGCCTCGGAATAGATCACCCCACCACCTGCCACGATCAGGGGCTGCTTGGACGACCGAATCCAGGTTGCGGCTTTCGCCAGGAGTTCGCTGTCACACCGGGTCCGCGGGATCGTCCACACCCGCTCTTGGAAGAAGTGCCCGGGATAGTCGAAGGCCTCAGCCTGCACGTCTTGTGGCAAACCGAGCACAACCGCGCCCGTGTCTGCCGCCGAGGTTAGAACTCGCATCGCCGCAGGGAGAGCGGTCAAAATCTGCTCCGGCCGGTTAAGGCGGTCCCAGTAACGGGCAACCGGCTTAAAGCAGTCATTGACGGAAATGTCCTGGCTGGCGCCGGACTCCAGTTGCTGCAGCACCGGAGCAACATTGCGTCGGCCAAAGATGTCACCCGGCAACAGCAGAACCGGCAAACGGTTGATTGTCGCCCCCGCCGCCCCGGTGACCATATTGGTCGCCCCCGGGCCGATTGAACTGGTGCAAACCAGCGTCCTCAGCCGATTGCTCTGGCGGGCGAAGGCGGCGGCAGTATGCACCATCGCCTGTTCATTGCGGAAGAGGTAGTAGCGTAGTTCGGGGTCCTGCTCGAGCGCCTGGCCGATCCCGGCCACGTTTCCATGTCCGAAGATGCCCAGGCAGCCCTCAAAGAAGCGCTGCTTCTTCCCATCGCGCTCGGTGTATTGATTCTTCAGAAACGAGACGATGGCTTGCGCCATGGTTAAGCGCTTGGTCAAGAGCTCTTCCTCCGGGTGGGATCAGCGGACTTGCGCATTGTAAACATCTTTCTGGGGACAGAATCTTATGAAGTTTTCTAAGCGATTAGCAGAGAGCTGCCCGGGTGTCGATTCCAGGGACGTCATTCGCGAACCATGGGCAGACGAGGATCGGTTTCCTTCCAGGTAGAGCGGACCCAAACATGCCGCGAGTCTTCGGTGACGTTCAGCGCTCTTGCCGATCCTGCCAGACAATTCAGATAATACACATCGTATCCCGGTCCGGCCACCACCGGATGAAAGCCGCTGCGCACCAAAACGACGTCCCCGTCTTTCGCCTTCAATGGCCGCTCATCGCGATTCTCTCCAGAGTAGAGATGCTGAAACGCAAATCCCCCTTCTTGCTGGATGCGGTAATAGTAGATTTCATCGAGATCCACTTCGACGGGAGGGTTGTGCACGTCATGTTTGTGGGGTGGATAGCTGGACCAGTTTCCGCCAGGCGTGTAAACCTCGATCACCATCAACTTATCGGCGGGAAACGACGGAGTCATGATGTCCACGATCTGGCGCGACACATTGCCGCCCCCACGCAGATTGCTGGACACCTCCTGGGGGGTAATCAGCTTCGGTGCGTGCTTTGACTTCGAAGGGACGCGGCATTCGGCAATCTCACACGGCGTTTCCGCGCGGAAGGTCACTTCAGCGCCCGGTGGCAGATACAACGTGTACGGAAAACCGTCGAAGACGTTCTTCCGTTTGCCGATGTGCTGCCTCCCCTGTCCCCAGTCGGCATGGCAGGTTCCGCCCAGAATTACGAATGCCGTCTCCTCATGATTCGAGTGCATCCGGTAGGTGTTCCCGGGCGGTAAGCGTCGGACGAAGAAACTCATCCACTCCCACTTGGCCTGCTCACGGGGCAGGCACAGAAGCTCACCGGTGCCTTCTGAAGGTAGAATCCGAGAATGCACCAGGAAATCAGCTTCGTTCATAGGCCCGCAACGCTCCGACGGCAGCGATGCCCTTCGGGATCCTGCCGTCTAACCGCTTTGAAATATGACAAAAGGCGGGCCTCTTGTCAATTGGAAGAGGCTACGCAGCTCGTAGAAAATGGAGTTCGCAAATGCGAGGGTTCCAGGTTCGTTTTCTGCCGTGCCTAACCATTAGGTTGAGACTATGCGAAATGGGTCCCCTTTCGGAAGCCGAGGTAAAAAGTAACCCAGTTGAGGGTGGGGGTCATTCGGAAAAGCGACGAGAAAACAGGGAAAACGAATTCTGCCCAGAGGTTTGGTTGCGGGGGGTGGATTTGAACCACCGACCTTTGGGTTATGAGCCCAACGAGCTACCAGACTGCTCCACCCCGCGGATTCATCATAACAACGTCGCTAGAGAGCGTCAAACCGCGCGATCGCAGATCGCGCGGTTTGTCTCGACTTAGTTCTTCAGTTTCGGGCGCTGGCAGGCGTCCACGATCTTCGCGGGATCGATGGCGTCTCTATCTAGTTGCTCTTCCATGATCTTGCCGTCTTTGCCGATCAGGAAGTTCACCCGGCGGGCGGCTTTGTATTTGTCGAGGTAGATGCCGTACTGACGAGTCACGTCGCCCCCCCAATCACTGAGCAGCGGGAAAGTCACTCCAATTTGGTCGGCGAAGGCCTTGTTGGCGAAGGGGCTATCCATACTCACACCCAGGACCTGGGTGTCGGCGGCTTCCAGCTTTTGCAAATTCTGCTGGAAGGCCTTCATCTGAGCGGTTCAACCCCCGGTGAAAGCGAAGATGTAAAACGCGAGCACAACGTTCTTCTTGCCGCGATAGTCGCTGAGTTTGACGTCTTTCAGGTCGTCCCCGGTGAAGTATTGCAGCTTGAAATCCGGTGCGACATCGCCCACTTTCAACTTCGGTGGAGCAGGCTGATCTGCCGCACGCGCAGGGCGAACAATTGGCGACATCAGAGCCATCAGCAGCAAGAGCAAAACTTCGGCAACAATCCCAACTTTTCTCATTTGGATACGCTCCTTGGTATTTAATTGTCGCAGCAAAGCGTCGGTGACGCCAGAGTTGCGCTGTTTAACCACAAAGGACACAAAGGTACACGAAGAAAATCTCGAATCGAAATCGTCGTGAGAATGCGTGTTCTTCGTGGTTCACGGCTCTTCAAAAAGGTCATCAGGCATTGCGTAACTATCGGAGAAACCAGTACATTGCTCTCGGAGAGCGCCCCGTCCCGCGCATGAGCTTACAGACCCTCAACGACATCTTCTTTACCGTGGTAGAGCGCGATCACCGGGTGGTGATGATGCACCGCCGCGACATCCACTGGGTCTCCATCTCGTCCGAGGAGTTTTACCAAAGAGTTGTGGGCGTGGCGCAAGCGCTGCGCGAGTGGGGCCTTGCCAAGGGAGACCGCGTTGCTATTCTGAGCGAGAACCGGCCAGAGTGGACCATCGCCGACTTTGCCTGCCTGCTGATTGGAGCCGTCACGGTTCCGATTTACGCGACCTTGACCGCGGAACAGGCCGCTTACATTTTGCGCGATTCCGGGGCACGAGCCATCTTTGTTTCGTCCGCCAAGCAACTCGCGAAGGTCTCGAGCATTCGCGAGCAGACCAACCTGGAGCACATCATCATGATGGACGCCGACGAGACCAGCACCTATGCGGTCTCGATGCAAGTGCTCATGCACCGCGGTCCCAAGGAACGTGATACAGATTTCGATTCGCGGGCGAAAGCGATCGAGCCGCACGACCTGGCCACCATCATTTACACCTCGGGCACCACCGGCACTCCTAAGGGAGCGATGCTGACCCACGGCAACATGGCGTCGAATGTCACCTTCTCATTCAAGGACTTTAGGGTAAGCGAGGGCGATATCAGCATTTCGTTTCTGCCGCTGTCCCACGTGACCGCGCGGCACGTGGATTTCCTTATGCTCTATCACGGAGTCACGCTGGCCTACGTCTCGTTCCAGGAACATTTGCCGCCGGCCTTGCTGGAGGTGCGTCCCACGGTGTTCGTGGGCGTGCCGCGTATGTACGAAAAGATCCACACCCAGGTCGAGCACAAGGCGAAAGGTTTGAAGCGACTGGTCTATCGCTGGGCGATGGCGGTGGGCGGCTCTCATCGCGACAAAATCCTCACCGGACAAACCCCCGACTCGCTGGCGTGGAAAATTGCCGATCGCCTGCTTTACTCCAAGGTGCGTGCCGGCATGGGCGGGCGCGCGCAACTCTTTGTTTCGGGCGGAGCTCCCCTGGGCCGCGAGCTAGCCCAGTGGTATGCCGACATCGGCATCCGCATTCACGAAGGCTATGGGCTGACGGAAACCTCTCCGGTCATCGCCGTCAATACGCCCAAGAAGCACCGGCTGGGCACGGTGGGCAAGCCGCTGGGGAACGTCGAGGTGAAGATCGCCGACGATGGAGAGATTCTGGTGCGCGGGCCGTCGGTGTTCCAGGGATATTGGAACAAACCGAAAGAGACCAGCCAAGTGCTCACCAACGGTTGGTTCAAGACCGGCGACATTGGCCGGATTGATGCCGATGGGTTCCTGTCGGTCACCGATCGTAAAAAAGACCTGATCAAGACTTCGGGCGGGAAGTTCGTGGCTCCGCAGCCGCTGGAAAGTTCCTTGAAGCACAATCCGCTGATCGCGGAAGCAGTGGTGGTGGGAGACAAACACAAGTTTCCCGCGGTGCTGATCGTGCCGTATTTCCCCCTGCTCGAAGACTGGGCGCGCAGCAATCAAGTCGCGTTCTCCTCGCGAGAAGACTTGGTCAACAACCCCAATGTGCGGGCTTTGTATGCGGGCATTGTCGCGGACTTGAACCGGAACCTGGCGCGCTTCGAGCAGTTAAAACGAGTGTTGGTGATTCCGGAAGAGCTCTCGACTGAACACGGGACCTTGACGAGCAGCATGAAAATGCGCCGGCACGCAGTCGAGGAACGTTATCGCAAGCAGATTGAGGAGATGTACGCGAAGGCGGAAGAGGAAGGGTTTGTGGAGAGGGCTGAGTGAGGACCAGCAGGTTTCCTCACGATGGTCTACCGTACCACGTTCGGGTTGAACCCGCAGGCCTCCAGTTTGTCTCCGCGAGTCCGGGCGAGTAGACTTGCAGCGATCCGGGAGCGATCCGCCATGCGCATCTTTCTATATTTTGCCGTCGTGATGTCTTTCGTGGGTTCTGGGCTGGCGCAACATGCCGATGCGGCGCAGCACTCGACCCATGCGGCCGCCAGTCATGCCAAGCCGTCGGCTGAAAAAGTCTGGGCCGAGCTTATGGACGGCAACAAGCGCTTTGTAGCCGGCAAACCGCGAACCCATGACGTGGTCGCCCTCCGCCGCAAGCTTGCTTCCAAGCAATCGCCTAACGTGATCATCCTGTCTTGCTCTGACAGCCGGGTTTCTCCGGAATTGGCCTTTGACCAAAGCCTGGGCGACCCGTTTGTGGTGCGTACCGCGGGCAACGTGGCCGACCCGGTGGCGCTGGGCAGCATTGAGTATGCGGTCGAGCACATTCATAGCCCGCTGCTGGTGGTGATGGGACATCAGAAATGCGGCGCCGTGATCGCCGCCTGTTCGGGGGAGAAGATGCCTAGCTCGAACCTGGATGCGATCATGAATAAGATCAGTCCTGCGGTCACGCAGGCGAAGACCTACGCCAAGGCGGGCGATCTGGTCGAGTCGGCGATTAAAGAGAACGTTCACCAGAGCGCAAAGGATGTGCTGGCAAACAGCGAGATCATTCGCGAAGCCGTGAAGTCAGGCGCGCTCAGCGTGGTGGAGGCGGAATATCAGTTGGATACGGGCGAGGTGGCACGCCTGAATGCACCTGCCGGTGGCCAGAACTAACGGTTGCCGGAGCAGTACAATAGTCCCATGACGGACTCATTGATCATTGCCGGCCGCGAGTTCCGTTCCCGGTTGATTGTGGGGACGGGGAAATACAAATCCTTTCAGGAAAATGCCCGGGCGCTCGAAGCCAGTGGCGCGGAGATGGTCACGGTGGCGGTGCGCCGCGTGAATCTGGATCGCAGCAAAGAATCGCTGCTCGACTACGTTGATCCCAAGAAATATTTTCTGCTGCCGAATACCGCAGGCTGCTACACCGCCGACGAAGCCATTCGCACGGCGCGGCTGGGGCGCGAAGTCGGGCTGTCGGACTGGGTGAAGCTGGAAGTGATTGGCGACCAGGCGACGCTCTATCCCGACGTGCAGGCGACGCTCGAAGCTACGCGAGTGCTGGTGAAGGAAGGCTTCACCGTTCTGCCCTACACCTCCGATGACGTGGTGTTTGCCAAGCGGCTGCTGGACGCCGGAGCCAGTGCGGTAATGCCGCTGGGCGCGCCCATCGGCAGCGGGCTGGGGATTCAGAATGCCGCCAATATCCGCATTCTGCGGGAAGTGATCACCGGCGTGCCGCTGATTCTGGATGCCGGGGTGGGAACTGCGTCCGATGCCACGATTGCGATGGAACTGGGCGCCGATGCCGTGCTGATGAACACGGGGATTGCGAATGCGCAGGACCCGGTATTGATGGCCGAGGCCATGAAGCATGCGGTGCTGGCGGGAAGGCGAGCGTATCTTGCGGGACGGATGCAGAAAAAGCTGTATGCGACGGCGAGTTCGCCGCTCGAGGGCGTAGTGCGGTAGACAAAATAAAGGGCGGCCATAGCCGCCCGGAATCCTGGCCTCAAATCAACCCTACAGCATTTTCACGCTGTTAATGTGGATGGAGTCGCCGGTCACTGCTCCGGTCACGGCTACGTGATGACCCTCATGTCCCTTGAGGACCTCGGGGTTATCTACGGTGAGCACTTTTTGGTCGGCGTCGCTGACGATGACGGCTTTAGCGCCCTTATTGAGACATTTGGTCATGCAGGCGGCATGGCTGGCGTTAGCGCCCTTGGCACCGCACATGGAGTCGCTGACATAACCGTTCACGGTGGAATCGGCGGCCACGGCTAATCCGACCATGAACCACAGCAGAGAAACGGCAAGACAAAGCAACAAGAACTTTTTCATAAGATCCTCAAGATTCAGCGGCGAGCCGCAAGTTTGTGTTGCGCAACCCCACTGCACAGGCCCGGGACCTTCTTGCTGCTGGGCCGAGCAGAACTATCAAGGAGATTTTCCCGAACTATATCACACGAGACGCTCCCCAGCCGCGCGGAAGGGTTATTTGCGTGCGGAGCTGGTCTCCGGCTTCGCAGGCGGAGGCGGAGGGGGCGAAACATATACGACTTCGCCCGGACGGGCATAGTGCAGCTGCTCGCGAGCTTCCTTTTCGATGGTCTTGGGATCAGTCTGTAGAGACTTGATCTGATCGGTGTAGCGGTCGTTTTCCTGCTGCAAGCTGCGAATTTCATTCTGCAAGCCAACATACTCCGCCTTCTTCTGGCGATAGACCACCATGCCGTTGGC
>Ga0335081_10003891_pt1 | contig 23544 bp, 21 predicted proteins | sample Lox_Sample_35_FD_206713 | JGI IMG/M metagenome (GOLD analysis project Ga0335081, IMG submission 206713) | Soil microbial communities from Loxahatchee National Wildlife Refuge, Florida, United States - Lox_Sample_3.5 | ecosystem: Environmental > Terrestrial > Soil > Wetlands | place: USA...
AGAGCGTGGTGAAGCTCGACCCCGCCAAGGTGGATCCCGACGCCTACCTGACCATCCTGCCGGGCCGCTTCCAGCAGTGCCCGAACCACGAGCTCGCGCCGCTGCCGCCCCCGCCCTGGCTGTCGCAGGCCTTCGGGGCCCACGCCCTCGAGGCGGCGGACGCGATCTGGAAGAACTGACCGCCCGGAAGCCGCGCGCCTCCCCCCCGGCCGTGCCCCGGCGCCGGTGCCACCCGTCTTGGAGCCCCGCCCGAGCGCCCTTTGCCACCCTTGGGAGATGTGCTTTGCCGACCTTGTGCGACAATGTCGCAGACTCGGATGGGGGTGGGCGGGGTGAGCGGAGCGCGACGAATCAGGGGGGGGCGGACCCGGGGACATGTCCGCGGCTGCCTCCTCGGCGGAGCCGTCGGCGACGCCCTCGGGGCGGCCATCGAGTTCAAGAAGCTGAACGAGATCCGGGAGGAGTTCGGACCGGCGGGCCTGCGCGACTACAGCGTCGCCTACGGCCGGCTGGGCGCCATCACCGACGACACCCAGATGGCGCTCTTCACCGCCGAGGCGCTCCTGCGCGCGGAGCACTGCCGGGTGCGGCGGGCGAAGTGCGACGAGGTCGAGGTGGCCTGGCACGCCTACCTCCGCTGGCTCGTGACCCAGGGCGAGGTGGTGCAGCGCCGCGGCCTCCCCGACGAGGACGGGTGGCTCGTGACGCTCAAGGGTCTGCACGTGCGGCGCGCCCCCGGGGTCACCTGCACGAACGGCCTGAAGAAGGGGCGCATGGGGACTGCGACCCGCCCGCTCAACGACAGCAAGGGCTGTGGCGGGGTGATGCGGATCGCCCCCGCCGGCTTCGCTCCCGGCCAGCCCTTCCGGCTCGGCTGCGAGCTCGCCGCCCTCACCCACGGGCACCCCACCGGGTGGCTCGCCGCGGGGTACCTGGCCCAGCTCGTCCACGAGGTGGCGGAGGGGAGCGGCATCGAGGAGGGCGCCCTGCGCGCCCTCGACGTCCTCGCGCGCCAGCCTTGCCACGAGGAGACCTCGCTGGCGGTGGAGCGCGCGCTCGCGCTCTCCCGGGAGTCCCGCGGGACCGCCGAGGACCTCGAGGGGCTGGGGCAAGGCTGGGTGGCGGAGGAGGCCCTCGCCATCGGGCTCTACTCCGCGCTCATGGCGGAGGGCTTCGAGCACGGCGTGCTGCTGGCGGTGAACCACTCCGGGGACAGCGACACCACCGGAGCGATCGCCGGGAACCTGCTCGGCCTCGCCCTCGGCGAGCACGCCATCCCGCCGCGCTGGCTCGAGCGGCTCGAGCTGCGGGACGTCATCGAGCAGGTGGCCGACGACCTGCACCGGCACTTCGGCAGCCGGACGGTCCCTTGCCAGGGCGGGCAGTGCGGCTCCTGGGCCCGCTACCCCCCGAACTGAGGGGCGGCCCTCAGTGCCGGCGCGGGGGGGAGGAACGCCCCCGGAGCGGCAGCGGCTGGGGAGAGAGGGCGCGCGAGGCGCTCCAGACGCCGGCGCCGAGGGCCGCCAGCATGGCGGCGATGACGGCCACCTTCACCAGCCCGAGAACGGCGGCGAGCGGCATCTCCACCGCGACCCACAGCGGGTAGAGGAGGACGGCGCAGAGCACGCTCCACGGTCCGTGGCAGCGCCAGTGGGAGCGGTGCGAGAGGGCGATCTCGCGGCGAAGGACCCAGGCGACGAGCCCCGGCCGGCGCTCGCCGGCGCCGGGGTCGTCACGTGTAGGCACTCTTCCGCCGCGGCTCCCCATCACCTCCGCCGGGAATTGCACGGAGAGTGCCACCGCCGGACGGCGCGATCCTCCGGGGGCACGGGCGGTTGGCGGCGGGCCGGCGCCGGGGCGCCCGCCCGGCGCCACCCCGGGGTGGCCATCACCCCACCGATGCCGCGATGAGGTACTGGCCGGCGTAGTAGAGGGGCCAGCCCGCGAGCTGGTTCACCTTCCCCGGGGCGCCGAAGGCGCCGCGGGCCACGAGCAGGTCGGAGAGGTAGAAGAGGAGCGCGCCGCACCCGACCTCGAGGCGGGAGGACCCGAGCGCCGGCCAAAGCATGGCGGTGATGGCCGTGGTGTAGATGGACACCGGCAGGCGCAGGGAGCCGAGGTGGGGCCAGAGCCAGCGGAGCGCGACCCCCGAGACCGCGGCCAGCGGCAGGAGGGCGAGGCCCCGGGGGCGCGAGGCCAGGGCGAAGGCGGCGGCGTAGGCGAGGTGCGCGCCGAGGAAGGCGAGGAGGCCGAGGAGGAAGGCCCTCCGCTCCCGGGAGAGCAGGATCGCGTCTCCCGCGAGCGAGAGGACGAGCCCTCCGAGGACGAGCCGCCCGTAGGAGTCGCGGGCTCCCGAGGAGAGCGCGAGTCCGACGAAGCCGAGCGAGGTGGCGACCTTCGGCGCCGCCCGGGCCGACCTCCGATCCCGCGCCTCGGCCCACAGGAGGCCGGCGAGGCTCGCCCCGCCGGCCAACGCCGCCAGACACGAAAAGTTCACTTCGCCATGGTAGCGCCGCGCCCCGGCGGCAGGCTCAAGGGGGGAGGCTTCCCGCCGTCCGCGCGGGCGCGAGCCGAGCCCCCTGGCGTCGGACGACCCAAGAGGGCGTTTGGATTTCTCAAGGCGTCGACCGATAAGTCGCGTGCCACGCGCCGGGCTCACGGCGCACACTGGAGGATTGCATGCGTCGACTTTTGATTCCGCTGCTCGTCCTCGCTGCCGCGTACGCACTTCCGGCGCGAGCGGACGATCAGCCCATGACCGTCGAGAAGACCACCGTGAAGGGCACGGCCGCGGGAGGGTCGGTCGAGCAGGTGACCGGCACCATCGAGTCCGTGAACATGGACACCCGCGAGGTGGCCATCAAGGGCCCGAAGGGCAACGTCGAGACCGTGAAGGCCGGCCCGGAGGTGAAGAACCTCGACAAGGTGAAGGTCGGCGACAAGGTGGTGGTGCGCTTCTACCGCGGAGTGGCTCTCACCTACATGCCGCCCGACCAGGCCCCGGCGCCGACGGAGGTCTCCGGCGCCGTCGAGACCGCCCCCAAGGGCGGCACCCCTGGCGGCGAGGCGGTCGCCACGGTGCGCGGCACCGTCACCGTGAAGTCGATCGACAAGAAGTCCCGCGTCGTCACGCTCGTCGGCCCGCAGGGCGGGGTGTACCGCGTGAAGGCGGGCAAGGACGTCAAGATCGAAAAGCTCAAGGTCGGCGACAAGATCTACGCCGTCTACCAGGAAGGTCTGGCCATCGGGCTCGAGCCCGCCAAGGCGAAGAAGAAGTAGTCCCGGGAAGCGCGGAGGCGGGCGCCCGGGGTCCCCAGGGGATCCGGCGCCCGCCTCCTTTCTCGTCACCGACAGTCGCGGCGGCGCCTCTCGCCCGGCCGGCGCCGGCGGGAGACGGGCGGTCGTTTCGGGAGACGTTTCCGGCCGTCGGCGGGAAGCGCTCTGTTATCCTCGCCGGATGTCCGAGGGTGCGTGCCGCAGGCCCCGATTGCGGCTCGCTGTCGCCCTTCTCCTCCCCCTCCCCCTGGTGGCCCGGCCGCAGGCGCCCGGGCCGGAGCGCTTCCCGCCCGCCATGGTGCCGGGGCCGGCGGACGTCCCCACTCCGCTCCCCACCGGGCAGCCGGGCCCGTCCATGGACCTGCCCGAGTTCCTGCTGCGCAGCGCCGGCCTCTACGAGGAGCCGACGCCCGAGGAGAAGGCGGCACAGGCGAAGCGGCGCTTCCACTTCAACGTGGTGCCCTTCATCCTCACCAACCCGCTCGTGGAGTTCGGGCTGGGCGTCGCCAGCGCCGGCGTGTTCCGCATCGGCGACTCGGACACCAAGCTCTCCAAGTTCGCCACCAACCTGCTCTTCACCGTGAAGAACCAGGTGTCGATTCCCATCCGCACCACCATCTTCTTCTCCGGGAACGAGTGGAGCCTCGTCGGATACACGACCTGGAGCTGGTTCCCGAGCCCGACCTGGGGGCTCGGCGGCAACACCCCCGACATCAACGAGACCATCGTGGACTACGGGCTGGTGAGGATCTGGGAGACCGTCTACCGGCAGCTCTACTCGAACCTCTACTTGGGAGCCGGCCTCTACTGGGACCACTACTACGCCGTGAGCAACCGCGGATCGCCGCCGGGCGTGGCGAACCCGTTCTCCAGTTATCCCTACGGGACCGAGGGCTCCTACAACAACGTGGGGGCGTCGGCCGACGTCCTCTACGAGGGGCGCGACAACCCGGTGAACTCCACTCGCGGCTACTACGCCTCGCTCACCTACCGGGCCTTCCCCACCTGGCTCGGGAGCACGACCTCCTGGCAGTCGCTCTACCTGAACGGACGCGCCTACTTCGAGCTGCCGGCGCCCCACGTGCTCGCGTTCTGGGCCTACGGCTGGTTCTCCTTCGGCAACACCCCGTACCTCGACCTGCCCTCGATCGGCAGCGACCCGGACGTCCGCTCGGGGCGCGGCTACATCGAGGGCCGCCACATCGGGAAGTCCCTCCTCTATGCCGAGGCCGAGTACCGCTTCCACATCTGGGAGTTCCTGGGAGGCGTGGTGGGCATGAACGTCCACTCGGTCAGCCAGCCGGCGGCGCCCGACCAGGTGCAGAACGCCCCGAAATTCCAGTACTGGTGGCCGGCGGCGACCATCGGGCTCCGGGCACTCGTGAACCGGCCCACCCGGGCGAACGGCCTCATCGAGTTCGGCATCGGGCTCGCCGGCTCGCACGGGTTCTACTTGAACATCAACGAGAACTTCTGACCGCCGGCGGCTGTGACAGGATCCCTTCCCGTGAGGCGCCGTGTCAGGTGGAGCGATGGCAACGGACCCCGGTAGCCCGGGGGGCGGCGCTGGCCGGTCCGGGCTGCGGAGCGCTCCGCGCCCGCTGCAGTGGGCGGCGCTGTTCGCCGCCACGCTCCTCGGGACCTTTCTCCTGCGGGCGGCGAGCGTGCCCGCGGCCCTCCTGCTCGGCCCCATGGCCGCGGGCATCGCAATCGCCGCCTCCCACGGGACGATCGCGGTCCCGCGCTGGCCGTTCCTGCTCGCGCAGGGGGTCGTGGGGGCCATGATCGCGAGCCGCTTCTCCCCCGACCTGGCGGCCGGCATCGCGCGGGGCTGGAAGCTCTACCTCCTCGTGACGGCGGGCGTCCTCGCCGCGAGCAGCCTGCTCGGGTGGCTCCTCGCCCGCTGGCGGGTCCTCCCCGGGACCACCGCGGTGTGGGGCTCCTCTCCCGGGGCCGCCACCTCCATGGTGGTGATGGCCGAGGAATACGGCGCCGACGTCCGCCTCGTCGCCTTCATGCAGTACCTGCGCGTGGTCCTCGTCGCCCTCATCGCCTCGGGCGTCGCCCGCCTCGCCGTGCCCGGGGGCGCCACGCCCTCGAGCCCGCCCTGGTTCGGACCGGTGCACGGCGGGCGCCTCGCCGAGACGCTCGTGCTGGTGCTCGGCGGGGCCGCCCTGGGGCGCCTCTCGCGCATCCCCGCCGGGGCGCTGCTGGTGCCGTTCCTGCTGGGCTCCTCCCTCCACCTCGCCGGATGGCTCGCGCCCGAGCTGCCTCCCTGGCTCCTCGCCCTGAGCTACGCGCTCGTCGGCTGGACCGTGGGGCTCCGGTTCACGCGGGACATCCTCCTCTACGCGGCGCGCGCGCTCCCCCGCGTCCTGGCGTCGATCCTCGCCCTCATCGCGGCTTGCGGCCTCCTCGCGGCCGCCCTGGCGCGCCTGGCCGGCGTCGACGCCCTCACCGCCTATCTGGCGACGAGCCCCGGCGGCGCGGACTCGGCGGCGATCATCGCCGCCTCCTCCGGCAAGGCCGACGTCCCGTTCGTGATGGCGCTCCAGATGGTCCGTGCCATCGCGGTGCTCTTCCTCGGTCCGCCGCTCGCCCGTCTCGTCGCCCGCCGCGTGGGGGGCGGCCGTGCGGACGGGTAGGCCCTGGCCTCCGGGTCTCGCGCCCCGGGACGGGCGCCCGGAGCGGGCCGCCACCCGCTATGATTCCGGCCCGTGACCTACTTCTCGCGCCGCCTGCCCCACGTCCTCACCCGGGCCGACCTGGCCCTCGCGGTCGCCCCCACCTACGCGGCCGCGCTCGGGGTCGACGAGGAGGAGGCGCGCGAGCGGATCGGGCGCGCGCTCGAGCAGCCGGAGGTGGCGGACGATCTCTACCGCGGCATCTCGGCCGGGCTGCGGGACGTGCAGGGGCCGAGGACCTCCGAGGACGCCCTGGTGGACAAGCTCTCCCAGGGCGTGCAGAAGCGCCGGGCGCGGGTGCGGCCGGCCGAGGCAACGCCCGCGCTGTCGGCGGTGATGGTGCGGATGAACCTCGCCATCGGGATGGCTCCCGAGCAGATGCGCGCGCCGCTCTCCACCGACAAGGGGCGCCAGCTCCTCGAGGAGGGGCTCCACTCCCTCGGCCGCCACCTGGTGAAGGAGCTGCTCAAGGGATAGGCGGGAGTCCCCGGCCACTCCCGCGCCTCGGGGGCCTCACCTCCCCAGCCGGTGCTCGCTGAAGCGCGGCAGGTCGTCCCGCTCCAGCAGGGCGGCGATCTCCCGCGCCGGCTCCTCGGGGCGGTGCAGGAGGCCGTTCGCGTGCAGGTCGACGAAGCGCTTCACCGCCGGAAAGTCCTCCGGGGAGGCGGAGCGGACCGAGGCCTGCATGGCGGTGTCGACGACGCCCGGTTCGTAGCTCGCGAGCGCGAAGTCGAGCGGGGCCGCGCCCCCGGGGGGGAAGCTCTCCGCCTCCTCGCCGGCCACCATCCCCAGCATCCGCAGCGCCGCCTTGCTGGAGCAGTAGGCCGACCAGGCGGCGTAGGGCCGCGTGGCCGCGCCGGAGGAGACGTCGACGACGCGGAGCCTGGCTCGCCCGGCGGGCCGCAGGAGGAAGCCGAGCAGGCAGGCAGGCGCCACCACGTTCACCGCGAGCGCGCGGGCGAGTTCGGCGCCGGGGAGCCGGCGGAGCGGCCCCACCGGCGAGACCACCGCGGCGTTGTTGACGAGGCCCAGGCGGGAACGCTCGGAGAGCCGGAGCTCGCGACCGAGGTCGCCGTCGAGCCGCGCCTCGAGCGCGGCGGTGTCCGCGAGGTCGACCCTCGCGTGCCGGTACTCGGGATGCGCGAGCGGTGCCTCGCGGCGGGCGATCCCCAGGACCTCCCAGCCGCGTTCGAGGAGGACCTCGGCGACGGCGCGCCCGATCCCGCTCGTCGTCCCGGTGACGAGGCAGAGCTTTTCGCTCACCCCCCCTCCTTAACCGCCCTCGCCCCGCCCTGGCCAGCGGCGGGCCAGGGGCCGGTCGCCGGCCCCTTCCCCGGAGATTCCGCGGCGCGGGCGCGCCGTGGGCCGCAGCGCCTAGCAGGCTGTTGAGAAAGTCAGGGCGAAGGATCGACAGGTCCATTCGGCCGTGATCTTGTTCCGTGCACGGAGGTTGGCGTGCGCGGAACCGACAAACAGCAGGTCACGATGCTGAGCTTGGCGACCCCCGATAAGCGGGTGCCAGCCGACCACCCCCTGCGGCGCATCAAGGTACTCGCCGACCAGGCCCTGGCCGCGCTTTCGCCGACCTTCGACCAGATGTACAGCGCGGTTGGCCGGCCTTCGATCCCGCCGGAGCGGCTGCTCAAGGCCACGTTGCTTATGGCCTTCTACAGCGTCCGCAGCGAGCGGCTCCTGTGCGAGCAGCTCGACTACAACCTGCTGTTCCGGTGGTTCCTCGACATGGACATGGCCGAGGAGAGCATCGACCACTCGACGTTCTCCCGGAATCGGGCGCGGCTGCTCGAGCACGAGGTGGCCGCCAAGTTCCTGGCTGAGGTCGTGGCGGCGGCACGGGGCGCCAAGCTGATGAGCGACGACCACTTCACCGTGGACGGAACGCTCATCGAGGCCTGGGCCTCGGTGAAGAGTTTCCGGCCGAAGGGCCAGGGACCGGACGATGGCAAGCCACCGGACGACCCGGGCAACCCAACCGTGAACTTCCACGGCGAGAAGCGCTCCAACGAGACGCACCAGTCGACGACCGATCCGGAGGCGAAGCTGGCACGCAAGGGCAACAGCCAGGCGGCCAAGCTGAGCTACCTCGCCAATGCCCTGATGGAGAACCGAAACGGGCTCATCGTCGACCTGCGCGTGGACACGGCCACGGGCTACGGCGAGCGCGACGGTGCGCTGGCCATGCTGGACAAGCACGTCGCCGGCCGCGAGGGCACGACGCTCGGCGCCGATGCCGGATACGACGTCGAGTCGTTCGTAGACGCCGTCCGCGAGCGCGGCATCACTCCGCACATCGCGCAGACCCGTGACAAGCGCCGCCGCTCCGCGGTCGACGGGCGCACCACCAGACACCCGGGCTACGAGGTCAGCCAGCGCAAGAGGAAACGGGTCGAGGAGATTTTTGGCTGGGCGAAGACCGTCGCGTGCTTCCGGAAGACGAGATTCAGAGGCCTCAAACGCACGCAGTTCGCCGCCCACCTGGTCGCCGCCGCATACAACCTGCTCCGAATGGCGAGACTGACGCCCGCCGCAGCCTGACAGCTGCCCTCGCCGCAGAGCCCCGACGCGATTCGGACCCCGGCCAGGCCCCGGCAAGGGGCGGCCGAGGCCGGCAACGTCATTTCTTCAACAGCCTGCTAGAGGGGCCCTCGCCGGGCGCCTCCGCGAGCGGGGGACGTGCTAGTCTCCGCCTCGCCTGGGCGATCTCGCCCGCCGAGGGGATTCGAGGAGGAGGATGGCGACGAGCGAACTCGGGGTGAGCCCTGCGAGCGGCCGGGCGCGAGGGTTCGCCTGCGTGGCGGTCGCCTACGCCCTGGCGCTCGGGGCCGCGGGGGCGGTCGTCGCGGCGCTCCCCGGGCGCCACCCCGTCCTCGTCGCCCTCGGCGCCGACGTGGCAGCGACGGTCGTCGTCTTCGCCTTCAGCGTCGCCCTCGACAACTCGAGCCTCTACGACCCGTACTGGAGCGTCGCCCCCATCCCCATCGCCCTCTACTGGGCCTTCGGGACCGCCCCCACCGCCGCCCCCGCCGCGCGCCGGGTCCTCCTCCTCCTCCTCCTCGCGGCCTGGGGCGTCCGCCTCACCGCCAACTGGGCGGTGCGCTGGCGCGGCCTCGGCGACGAGGACTTCCGCTACCGCGAGATCCGGTCGAAGGCAGGCCGGCTCTACTGGCCGGCGAGCTTCTTCTCCATCCACCTCTTCCCCACCGCCTGGGTGTTCCTCGCGCTCCTGCCCGCCTTCCCGGCGCTCGCCGGCCCCGGCCGGCCGCTCGGGGCGCTCGACCTCGCCGCCGCCCTCGTCACCGCGGGCGCCATCGCCATCGAGGCGGTGGCCGACCTGCAGCTCCGCCGCTACCTGCGCGCGCGCCAGGACCCCGCCAGCATCCTCGACACCGGCCTCTGGGCAGTGTGGCGCCACCCCAACTACCTCGGCGAGGTGCTCTTCTGGTGGGGGGTCTTCCTCTTCGGCCTCGCCGCTCGCCCCGGCTGGGCGCTCGGCGCGGTCGGCGCCGTCGCCATCACCGGTCTCTTCACCTTCGTCAGCATCCCGTGGATGGACCGGCGCATGTTGGCCGGTCATCCGGCCTGGGCCGAGCACATGCAGCGGACCGGGACCCTCCTCCCCCGGCCGCGCCCGCGCGGCTAGGGCTCCTCCGCATCCCTGCCATGGCCCTCATGGACGAGAACGCGCGGCTGCGCATCGCCTTCGTCGCCGACTCCTGGGACGGCGCGGTCAAGAACGGCGGGGCCATGTCGGCGCGCCGGTTCGTGTCGGCGCTCCGCTCGAGGATGGACGTGACAGTGGTCACGACCGGCGAGGCGAAGAAGGCGTCGGCGGACCACATCCTCCTGCCGAGCTTCTACGTGCCCGGCTTCAAGAAGGTGATGCGGGACATGGGGTTTCCCTTCGCCTGGCCCAAGGGCGAGGTCCTCAGCGAGGTCTTCCGGGTCGCGGACGTGGTGCACGTCCAGTTCCCCTTCCCGCTCGGCATCCGCGCCGCCACGCTCGCGAAGCGCCTCGCCAAGCCCGTCACCGCCGGGTTTCACGTGCAGCCCGAGAACATCCTCTACAACATCGGCATCCACTCCCCGCGGATCAGCGCCGCCACCTACCGCTTCTTCCTCCGCAGCCTCTACAACAAGGCGGACCTGGTCGTCTGCCCGAGCCAGTTCGCGCTCGACGAGCTCCTGCGCCACGGGCTCCGCTCGCCGGCGCAGGTGATCTCGAACGGGATCGCCGACGGGTACCGCCCCGAGCGCGCCGAGCGGCCGGAGCCGCACCGCGACCGGCTTCTCGTCCTGGCGGTGGGCCGGCTCGCCCGGGAGAAGCGGCTCGACGTGGTCATCGAGGGGGTGCGGCGCTCCCGCCACGCCGGGCGCATCCAGCTCGTCGTCACCGGGCGCGGGCCAGAGGCGGGACGAGTGGCGGCCCTGGGCCGCACCCTGCCGCTCCCGGCCGAGGTGACCTTCGTCCCGGAGGAGGAGCTCCTTCGCCTCTTCCACACCGCCGATCTGCTCCTGCACGCCTCGGAGGTGGAGCTCGAGGGGATGGCGGTACTGGAGGCGCTCGGCTGCGGGCTGCCGGCGCTCGTCGCCGACGCTCCCCTGAGCGCCGCGCGGCAGTTCGCCGCCTCGCCCGACTTCCTCTTCGCCCCCGGCGACCCCGACGACCTGGCGCGCCACCTCGACCTCCTCCTCGAGCACCCCGAGAAGGTGGCGGCAGCGCGGGCCCGCTGCCTCGAGCTCCGCGACGACTTCGCCTTCGAGCGCTCGGTGGAGAGGTTGGAGGCGGTCTGGCGGGGCGTGGCCCGCCGCCCCGCGCCCTAGCGGCCCGCGCCCCCGAGGGAGGCTGGCCTCTCGCCGCTCACGATCCACAGCGCCGCCGGGAGGGCGGTGAAGTCGGCCGTCATCCCGAGCAGGAAGGCGGCGGCGGTGATGATCCCGAACTGCCGGAGCGGCGGGAAGTTCGAGACCGAGAGCGCCAGGAACCCCACCGCGTTGATGAGGGTGGCGAAGACGATGGCGCGCCCGGAGACGCGGAGCGCGTAGCGGAGCGCGCTCTCGAAGTCCCGGTGCTGCGCCCGCCCCTCCTGCAGGTGGTAGAAGAAGTGGATCTGGTCGTTCTCGGTGGTGCCGAGGACGGTGGTGGCGATGAGGATGGTGGCGACGTTGAGCGACGCCCCGAAGACCCGCATCCCCAGGAAGGTGAGGAGGATGGCGAAGACCGAGGGGATCATCGCCATGAGCCGCGCCGAGGGGCTGCGGAACACGAAGAGGAAGGCGACGAAGATGAGGGCGGCGGTGAGCGCGAAGCTCTCGGTGAGGGTGGGGACGAGGCTCGCGCCCACCTTGGCCTGCAGCATGGACTCGCCCACCACCTGCATCTCCACCCCGCGGAAGGCGGCGTCGCCCGCCACCGTCCGGTCCCAGACGCGGCGCATCTCCTGCGACAGGCGCAGGTAGTCCTTCTCGTCCCCCCCGGAGAAGACCACCGTCAGCTGCGCGTTCGCGAGCGTGCCCACGTCGACGAAAGCGCGCAGCTCGCCCTCGGAGAGCAAGAGCTGCTCCACGTCCGCCGCCGCCTGGGCGAAGGCCTGCGGGTCCTGCGGCAGCTCGTCACCCTGCCCGGCGAGGTAGCGGCGCATGCGCAGGAAGGTGGTCGGGCCCACCACCGACGACACGCCGGGCAGGGCCTCCACCGCGGTGGCGAAGCGATCGAGGCCGCGGAGCACCTCGGGCTCGACGACCGCCCCCGGGGGCGTCCGCACCCACGCCCGCGCCACGCTGAGCCCGGAGACGTTCTTGCGGAAGAAGAGCATGTCGCGGTGGATGGCGAGGCCGGGGTCCACGTAGTCGAGGGAGTCGACCCCGACCTTCATGTGGTCGAGGTGGCCGGGGATCCCGAAGAGCGCCACCGCCCCCACCGCCGAGAGGGCGAGCGAACCCGCCACCAGGGGCCAGCGAAACCGGTAGCTGAACTCGGGCAGGAAGGAGGCGAGCCGGTCGTAGAAGCCGATGCGGAGCGCCACCGACCGGCTGGTGGGGGTGCGCAGGAGCTTCTGCAGGGCGGGGAAGAGGGTGAAGGCCACCACCCAGCCGATGGCGAGGCCGGTCGCGGTCCAGAGCCCCATCTCCCGCACCGGGCGGATCTTCGAGACCTGCAGGGCCCCGAACCCGAGCACCGCCGCCACCGTGGACGCGGTCACCGGGAGGAACTTGTTCGCGAGGGCGAACACCTGGTGCCGGTCGACCTCGCTCTCCTCGGGCTGGTCGACGAAGCGCGACTGGAGGTACACGAGGGTCGCGAGCGTGGTGACGAGCACGGTGAGCGGCACGAGCGCCGACACCACCGTGAAGGAGAGCCCCAGCAGCGAACCCGCCCCCACCCCGAGGGCCACCGAGGTCCCGAGGGCGAGCAGGATGGCGAAGAGCGTGCGGACCGAGCGGTAGAGGAACAGGGTGACCACGACGACGAAGAGCCCGAAGAGCGGGAAGTACCTCACCGAGGCGGCGCCCGACTCGTGCTCGATCCAGGCCTCCACGTAGGGCGCCCCGACCCGCCGCACCTCCTTCACCGGCCCGGTCGCCGCCCCCGAGAGCGCCCGGTCGATGGCCTCGAGGGTGGCGGTGCGCTCCCGCGCGCTCTTCGAGGCGAACCCCACCGCGATCCCCTGGAAGCCGGGGCCGACGAGCCCCTGGCGCCGGAAGATGGAGGTCCCGTTGGCGAAGCGTCGGTAGGCTTCGGCGCTCTCCGCCGTCGGCTGGAAGCCGGGCCGGGTGCGCCGGAAGATGTCGAGCCCCGAGATCGGGACCACCCCGGGGACGGCCCGGAGGCGCTCCTCCACCCGGGAGAGGTCGGCGAGCACCTCGGGGCCCCAGGGGTCGTCCGCCTCCAGGAGGAGCATCACCACCTGTCCCTCCGGGAACACCTTCTGGAAGGCGCGGGTGGCGAGGTAGTCCGGGTCGGAAGGGACGATGAGCTTGTCGATCGCCCCTTCGGAGGGGATGCGCAGCGCCAGCACCACGGCGAGGGGCAGCAGCACCGCGTAGGCGGCGACGATGGGGAGGCGCAGGGCGACGATGCGGCGGAAGAGGCGCTCGAGCAGCGGGTGCGTTACCATCGCGAGGGGGAAGCTAGCACTCCGCCGGCCCGCGAGCGCGTGGATTTCGCGCGCGGGCGGCGCCCTCCGGCTCTCACCAATGGCCTGCCCGCGCCGGGGCACCCCGAAGGTGACGGGTCGCCTATGACAGGGCGGTGACACGGGCCGTGTTGGGATCCGCGCATGGTGCGAGCTCTCCTCGTCAACGCCGGATCGCCCGCCACCTACTGGAGCTACGACTACAGCCTGCCCTTCCTGGGGAAGTCGGCCGCGCTCCCCCCGCTCGGGCTCGCCACGCTCGCGGCGCTGCTGCCCCCGGCGTGGCAGATCCGGATCGTCGACCTGCAGGTGGAGCCGCTCGCCGACCGCGACCTCCTCTGGGCCGACGCCGTCCTGGTGAGCGGCATGCTCATCCAGGCCGACTCCATGCGCGCGGTGGTGTCGCGGGCGCGCTCGCTCGGCCGCCGCACCGTCGTGGGCGGGCCCGCGCCCACCACCTCCCCCGGCGCCTTCCCCGAGGCGGACCACGTCTTCCGCGGCGAGGCGGAAGGGCGGCTCGCCGCGCTCGTCGAGGCGCTCGAGCACCCCGAGATCCGGGCCGCGCGCGTGCTCTCGCCCCCGGAGGGCGACGAGCGGCCCGGGCTCGAGAGCGCGCCGGTGCCCCGCTTCGACCTCCTCGCGCTCGACCGCTACGCGAGCTTCTCCATCCAGGTCTCGCGCGGGTGCCCCTTCCGCTGCGAGTTCTGCGACATCGTGGAGATGTACGGCCGGGTGCCGCGCCTCAAGACCTGCGAGCAGGTCCTCGCCGAGCTCGACGCGCTCTTGCGCCACGGCGGACCGGGCGCCGTCTTCATCGTCGACGACAACTTCATCGGCAACCGGCGCGCGGCCGCCGAGCTCCTGCCGCGCATCGCCGCCTGGCAGCGGGCGCACGGCCAGCCCTTCGACCTCTTCACCGAGGCGAGCCTCGACCTCGCCGCCCTGCCCGGGCTCGTCGAGTCCATGGTGGACGCCGGGTTCTCGGCGGTGTTCGTGGGGGTGGAGACGCCGTCGCGGGAGGCGCTCGCCGGGGCGGGCAAGACCCAGAACCTGAGGGTCGACCCCTCGGAGGCGGTGAGGTCCATCACCGCCGCCGGCCTGGAGGTGTTCGCCGGCTTCATCGTGGGCTTCGACAGCGACGGGCCGGACATCTTCGAGCGCCAGCGCGAGTTCATCTCGCGCCTCCCGCTCGCCGTCGCCATGGTGGGCATCCTGGGCGCCCTGCCCGGCACCGCGCTCTGGCGCCGGCTGGAGCGGGAGGGGCGGCTCCGGCCCGGGCTCGTCGGCGACCAGTTCGGGCGGGCGAACTTCCGCCCCGTCCTCGACGAGGTGCTGCTGCTCCGGGGGTACCGCGACCTGCTCGCCTCCCTCTACGCGCCGGCGGCCTACTACGAGCGCTGCGCGCTCCACGTCGAGGTGGCGAAGCCCATCGCCTCGGCGCGCCGGCCCGGGGTGCTCGGCTCGCTCGCCCGCGCGCTGTGGGGGATCGGCGTGCGCGGGCCGCGCCGCTCGCACTTCTGGAGGCTCGTCGCCCGCTCGCTCCGGCGCGGCCCGGCGGCGGTCGCGCGGGCCCTGTCGCTCGCGGTGCGGGGAGAGCACCTCATCCGCTACACGAGCGAGGTCGCCCTCCCCCGGCTCGATCGCCAGATCGCCGCCCTCCAGGCGGCCCGGGGCGAGGAGGCCGCGGCGACGGCGCCGCGCCCGCCTCCGGCGGTGGAGTTGCCCGCCGTGGACTGCGCCGGCACCCCCGGATAGGCTTACTCCACCTGGAGGAGAGCCATGCTGGAGCGCATCGGGATCTCGCTCGAAGACGACCTTCTCGCGCAGTTCGACCGGCTCATCACCGCGAAGGGCTACGTGAACCGCTCCGAGGCCATCCGCGACCTCATCCGGGACTCCCTGGTGCAGCGGGAGTGGGCGGAGTCCACCGGGCGCGAGGAGAAGGTGGTCGTCGTCGCGCTCGTCTACGACCACGACGCCGCGAGCCTCGCCCAGAAGCTCGCCCACATCCAGCACGAGAACCACCGGGCGGTGGTGTCGGCCCTGCACGTCCACCTCGACGCCCACAACTGCCTCGAGGTGCTGGTGCTGCGCGGCCAGGCCCGCGACGTGGTGGCGATGGGGGACGGCCTCGTCAGCACCAAGGGCGTGAAGTACGGCAAGGTCGTCCCGGCGACGACCGGCCAGGCGCTCCGCTAGTCCGCCGGCCCAAAGGGCGCCTTCGGGGGCGCCTCAGGACCGGAAGATGAAGTAGACCGCGCCGAGGAGGCAGAGCCCGGCCCACAGGTAGTCGAGCTTCGGCGACTCTCCCATGTAGAGGAGCGCGAAGGGGACGAACACCGAGAGGGTGATCACCTCCTGCATCACCTTGAGCTGGCCGAGCGAGAGCGCCCGGTAGCCGATGCGGTTCGCCGGGACCTGGAGCAGGTACTCGAAGAGCGCGATCCCCCAGGAGGCGATCGCCGCCACCCACCAGGGGCGCGACTGGAGGTACTTGAGGTGCCCGTACCAGGCGAACGTCATGAAGAGGTTGGAGGCGGTGAGCAGGGCGGCCGCGACGAGCGCCGGGGCGAGGGTGGGCATGCGCCCATCCGTAGCACCGACCCGGCGCGCGGGCGAGGCAGCGCCCTCAGCCGCCTCCGGGCTCCCCGCGCCCGGGCGGGCCCGTTCGCGCGGCCCCGAGCAGCGCGCGCGCCGCCTCCGGGTCGACCGAGGCGAGGTGGAGGTCGCGCTGCGGGAAGGGGATCTCGATCCCCGCCTCCCCGAGCCGCCGGTAGACGCCGAGCCGGATCTCGCTCGCGAGCGCCATGTAGGAGTCGAAGCGGTGGGTCCAGAAGCGGAGCTGGAAGTCGAGGGAGCTCTCGCCGAAGCCGGTGAACAGGGCCCCGGGCCCGGGGTTCTCGAGCACCCCCTCCGCGCCGCGGGCCACCTCGAGGAGGATCTCGATCACCTTGGCCGGGTCGTTGCCGTAGGCCACCCCGACCGCCAGGTCCACGCGGCGGAGCTTGTCGGAGAGCGTCCAGTTCACGAGCTCGCCGGAGATGAGGTTCGCGTTCGGCACCACCACCTCCGCCCCGGGGTAGGTGCGGATGGTGCTCGAGCGGATGCCGATGCGCTGCACCACCCCGGAGACGTTCCCCACCTCGACGATGTCGCCCACCTGAACCGGGCGCTCGTAGAGCAGGATGAGCCCGGAGACGAAGTTGTTCACCACGTTCTGCAGGCCGAAGCCGATGCCGACGCCGAGGGTGCCGACGAGCACGGTGAAGCGCGTCACCTCCATTCCGGAGGCGAGGACGGCGAACCCGAACCCCACCCCCACCACCGTGTAGCTCACGGTCTTGGAGATGGCCGCCGGCACCCCGCGCGGCAGGCCGCGCCCCTCGAGCCCCTCCTCGAGGAAGAAGCTCAGCAGGCGCGCCAGGAGGACCGAGAGCCACAGGGTCACCGCGAAGGCCACCACGTCGCCGAGGGAGACGTCGAGCCCGCCCACCTTGAGTCGCGGCGACAGGACCGCTGCCACCGCGTCCTCGAGCGGCTGGGTGAGCCGGAACATGGCGAGCGCGATGTAGACCCAGGCGGCGACGGCGAGCCAGCCGATGTACTTCCGCCCGCGCGCCTCGAGGAGCGCACCGTGGCGCGCCACCACGCCCACCCCCTTGGCGAAGGGCATGTGGAGGAGCCCGACGTAGAGCGCCCGCAGCACCTGGGCGGTGCCGAAGAGGAGGACGGCGATGACGGCGCTCGCGAGCATCCCGTTCGCGAGCCGCTTCGCGAGCGTCACGTTCCCCACCACGTTCGCGACGAGGGAGACGGCGAAGAGCACGGCCGCCACCAGGGAGAGGACGCGCACCGCCTTCCGCCAGGACGCCCGGGGCAGGTCCTCCGCCCAGGACCCGCGGCGGATCTCGCGCACCAGACCGGCCAGAGCGACCGCCGCCACCGCGATGACCACGAGCCGCCCGAGGAGGGAGTTCTCCGGGATGAGCGCCTCGACGCGGCTCGCCGCGAAGGTGGCGGCGATCCCGTAGACCGAGCGGCGCACCCTCTCCGGGAGGATGCCCCCCACCGCGCGGAGGAATGCGGGAAGCATGGCGAGGACCGCGATCTCCGCCACGGTGACGGGCGGGCGCGCGAACAGCCAGGGACTGAAGGAGAGGGTGAGGAGCACCGCCACCGCGAAGGGGTGCTTCAGCACCTCGGCCGGCGCCTCCAGCGCCCGGTCCTCCTCCGCCCGGGCGCGGAACCGCCGCGCCACCTTGCGGACCACGAGGAAGAGGACGCCGATCGCCACCGCCAGGCTCACGAGCGCGCCCCACTCGGCGGCGGCGAAGGCGCTGAGCACCCTCCCCTGCATCTCGAGCGAGCGCAGCACCTGCTCGCGGAGCTTCGCCCCCTTCGCCGGGCGGGCGAGCGAGCTCCACAGGGGGGCGCTCTCGAGCTCGAGGAGCTGCTCCTCCCGGGCCCGCTCCCTGCGCTCGACCGCCGCGAGCCAGTCGCCGATGCGGAGCCGGAGCGCCGCCACCTGCACCTGGACCTCGAGCGCCTTCCCGAGCCTCCCCTGTGCCTTGTCCTCCAGGGTGCGGACGCGCGCGCGGAGGTCGCGGATCCGCGCGAGGAGCTGCTCGGGCGCCTCCGCCGACCGGGCCGACTCCTCGGTGAGGGCCCAGGTGGCGCCCATGCGCTTCAGCTCCGTCCTCGAGGCGTCGAGGGTGCGCACCGAGTCTTCGAGCCGCCCGTCCCAGCGGGCGAGCTGCTGCTCGTTCCGGAGCACCGCTTGCCGGAGGTCGGCGAGATCCCGGTCGGGCATCTCCAGGGTCGGCTCCCCCGCCGGCATGAGCCGCTCCACGAACTTCTGCAGGGCCGGGAGCCGCTCGACCACCTCCGCCACCTCGGCCTCGTCGCCGAGCCGCTCGCCGATCCGGGCGAGGGCGCGGTGGGCGTCCTCCGCCGACCGTATGATGGAGGGGAGCGGGATGGCGGCGGGGGCAGCGGGCTCGCTGCCCTTCGCCCCCTCCCCGGCTCCGGGCTTGCCCGGGAGCGGCAGCGGGACGCCCGGGGTCGAGCCGGCGGCGGCCGAGGGGCCCGCCGAGACCGCCGCCACCAGCAGGAGCGCGAGCGCGGCCAGGCGGGCCGCGCGCCTCCGCGTCGCCTTCCGGTTCGGGGCGCCCATCGGCGGCATGGTAGCGCGCCCGGCGCCCGCCCTGGCGGTGAATCGGACTAGCTCTCGCTCACCGCACGGAGGAGCGCCGCGCCGAAGCCGGCGAGCTTCGCGGGCCCGATGCCCTTCACGCCGGCGAGCTCGTCGAGGGTCCGGGGGCGCGCCTCGGCGACCGCCTGGAGCGTCGCGTCGGGGAAGACGAGGAACGGGGGGACGCCCCGCTCGGAGGCGACCCGCTTCCGCCACGCCCTGAGCCTCTCGTAGAGCGCCTCGCCCGAGGGACCCTCGCCCACCAGGGCGAGGGTCCCCGCGGCCTCGCCGCGCCGCGACCTCGCTCCGGTGGCGGCGCGGGCCGACCTCGACCTGGGTCGGCAGCGGTCGCAGCTCTCCCCGCAGGGCTCGACCTGCTCGTCGAAGTGGCGCGCCAGGAGCTGGTGGCGGCATCCCTCCGCCTCGGCGAGGTCGAGCATGCGCCGCGCCTGGCGGCGCTGGAGCTCTGCCACCTCCGGGTCCTCGACTCCCTCGGCGAAGCGGTCGTGGGCCATGACGTCGGCCCAGGAGTAGAGGAGGACGCAGTCGCTCGCCTCGCCGTCCCGACCGGCGCGCCCGATCTCCTGGCAGTACCCCTCGACGGATCCCGGCATGTCCCGGTGGATGACGAAGCGGATGTCGGGCTTGTCGATCCCCATCCCGAAGGCCACCGTCGCCACCACCACGTCCGCCTCCCCGGCCCGGAAGGCGTCCTGCACCCGCTCGCGCTCCTCGGCCGCGAGCCCGGCGTGGTAGGCGACGGCGCGAACGCGCTTCCCCCGCAGGAACTCGGCCAGGGACTCGACCGACTTCCGGGTGATGCAGTAGACGATGCCGCTCTCGCCGCGCCGGGCGCGCACCCGGGCCAGGATCTCCTCGCGCGAGTTCACCCCGTCGTCGCCCTTCCGGTGGGCCTCGAGGTGGAGGTTCGCGCGGAAGAACGACCCCCGGAACTGGAAGGGCGACCGCATGCCGAGCTGCTCGGCGATGTCGGCGGCGACGCGCCGGGTGGCGGTGGCGGTGAGGGCGAGGACCGGGGCCGACCCGAAGCGCTGCCGCAGCAGCGCGAGCTTCCGGTAGGCGGGGCGGAAGTCGTGCCCCCAGTGGCTGATGCAGTGGGCCTCGTCGACGGCGAGGAGCGAGAGGCGGGTGCCCTCGAGCGCGGCGCCCACCGATGCCTCGAGCCCCTCCGGCGCCGCGTAGACGATCTCCACCTCGCCCCGGCGGACGGCCTCGGTCCGCCGGCGGCGCTCCTCGGGCGAGAGGCTCGAGTTGAGGAAGGTGGCCCGGATGCCGAGGCGGCCCATGGCGTCGACCTGGTCCTTCATGAGCGCGATGAGCGGGGAGACGACGAGCGTCACGCCGCCGAGGAGCCGCGCCGGGAGCTGGTAGGTGAGCGACTTTCCCGAGCCGGTCGGCAGGACGCCGATGGCGTCCCGCCCCTCGAGCACGGCTTCGACGAGCTCGCGCTGGCCCGCGCGGAAGGCCTCGTAGCCGAACACCTCCTTCAGGCACCGCACCGGGTCGCCCGGCACCGGTCCGCCCCGCGGGGCGTCGCCCCCCTCCCGCGCGTCCGCCCCCGAGGGGGTCGGCAGGGGTGCCTCCCCGGCGGGGCGCACGAGTCGCGCCGCCTCCTTCTCGAAGAGATCGGGGCGGTCGCGCCGGAGGGCCTTCAGCGCGGCGACGGTGGCCGAGATCCGGCCTCGCAGCTCGTCCTCGCCTGCCGGCGGGTCGCGCCACGCCGCGAGCAGGGCGGCCACCTCGGGGTGGAGACTCATCGCCGGCGGAAGCTATCACCGCGGGCTGACCGCGCGCGGTACACTTGGCAGGGACCGCCTGGCCGGCCGAGCCTCCCGCACGAGGGGCGGCGCCCTGGCGAGGACGCGGAGGGGAAGCCATGTTCATCGGGCACCTGGGGCTCGCCTTCGCGGCGAAGCGCGTGGCACCGCGGACGTCGCTCGGGACCCTCGCGGCCGCGTCGCAGTGGGTCGACCTCGTCTGGCCGCTCCTCCTCCTCCTCGGGGTCGAGCGGGTGCGCATCGCCCCGGGGGCGACCGCCGTCACCCCCCTCGACTTCGAGTACTATCCTTTCACCCACAGCCTCGTGGCGGTGCTCGTCTGGGCGCTCGCCTTCGGCGTCGCCTATCAGGTCGTCACCCGCGACCGCCGGGGCAGCGCGACCCTGGCGGCGCTGGTGGCGAGCCACTGGGTGCTCGACGCCTTGACCCACCGGCCCGACCTGCCGCTCGTGCCCGGGGGATCCGCCCGGGTGGGACTCGGGCTTTGGAACTCGGTGCCCGCCACCGTCGCCGTCGAGGGCGCCCTCTTCGTCGCCGGGGTGGCGAGCTACGCCCTCTTCACGCGGCCCCGGGACCGGGTGGGCGCGGTCGGGCTCTGGTCCCTCGTCGCCTTCCTCGCCGTCGCCTACGCCGGGAACCTCTTCGGGAGCCCTCCCCCGAGCAGCGCGGCCATCGGCTGGGTCGGGCTCTCGATGTGGCTCCTCGTCGCCTGGTTCGCATGGGTGGATCGCCATCGCCTGCGGGCGGCGTAGAGTCGCGGGACAGCTCGCGGTAGGAGGTCGATCGATGGAGAGAGAGGGCGGAGGGCGCGGCACGGTGGTGATGGTGAACGGCGAGGGGATGGGGCGCGGCGACGACGGGCTCGGGGCGAAGCTCCTCCACAACTACCTGCGGACCCTGGTGGTGGTCGACGACCGGCCCGAGTCCATCGTCTTCTACAACGGGGCGGTGAAGCTGCTCGGGCCCGGCTCCGCCGCCCTCGACGCGCTCCGCGAGCTCGAGGCGGCCGGGGTGGATCTGCTCGCGTGCGTCACCTGCCTCGAGTTCTTCGGCCTCACCGAGTCGATCGCCGTCGGCCGGGTGAGCAACATGCGCGAGATCGTGAAGGTCACCATGGCCGCCGCCAAGGTCGTCACCGTTTGAGACGCCCCTCCGGCCTCGCCTACCTCCTGCTCTCCGGCGCGGCGCTCCTGTGGGCGGGGAACTTCGTGCTCGGACGCGCGATGAACGCGCGCATCCCTCCCGTCGCCCTGGCTTTCTGGCGATGGGCGCTCGCGCTCCTCGTGCTCGCCGCCCTGACCCGCGGGCGGCTCGGCGCGGCCTGGCCGGCGTTGAGGCGCTCCTGGAAGGTGCTCGTCCCCCTCGGGATCCTGGGCGTCGGGAACTTCAACACGCTCGTCTACGTGGGGCTCGGCGAGACGAGCGCCACGAACGCGCTGCTCCTCAACTCGGCCTGCCCGGCCTTCATCGTCGCCATCTCCTCCGCCGCCGGACTCGGGCGCGCCACCGGGCGGCAGATCCTGGGTATCGCCACCTCCCTCGCCGGCGTGACGGTCATCCTCACCCGGGGCGACCCGGGAGCGCTCCTCTCGCTCGGCTTCAACCGCGGCGACTTCTGGGTCCTGGCGGCGGTCCTGTCGTGGGCCTTCTACACCGTCTTCCTCGCCCGGCGCCCGGCCGGACTCGACCCGATGGTGCTCCTCACCGCGCTCGTGGCGGTGGGCGTCCTGTGGATCGCCCCCTTCTACGCCTGGGAGTGGGCGCGCGGGGCCCGCATGCGGCTCGACGCCGACACGGTCGCCACGCTCCTCTACGTGGCGCTCGCCGCCTCCGTCGTCGCCTATGCCTTCTGGAACCGCGGCGTGGCGGAGGTGGGGGCGAACCGGGCCGGGGTGTTCCTGCACCTCATGCCGGCCTTCGGGACCGTGCTGGCGGCGGTCGCCCTGGGGGAGTCGTTCCACCTCTTCCAGGCCGCCGGGATCGCCCTCATCCTCGGCGGCGTCTCGCTCGCGGGGAGCCGGTCCGCCACCCCGGCGACCCGGGACGGACCCTCCTAGCGGGTAGAACCCCGTCGGCATCGCACCACCCGGCCGCGAAGGGTCTAGGCTTTTGTTCCGGAGGGTACGCCATGGCCAGCGACGCCATTCTCTTCACCGGCTTTCCGGGGTTCCTCGGGTCCGAGCTCCTTCCCAGGGTGCTCGCCCGCTCACCGGGGCGGCGCGCCGTCTGCCTCGTCCAGGCCAAGTTCGCGGAGCTCGCGAAGAGGCGCGCGCGCAACATCGCGGCCCGGCAGCCGGAATTGGAGGGGCGCATCGAGCTCCTCGAGGGCGACATCACCCGGCCCGGGCTGGGCACGACCGCCACCACGGCGCTCGCGGACCAGGTGGTGGAGATCGAGCACCTCGCGGCGGCCTACGACCTCTCGGTCACCCGCGAGCTCGGGAGGCTCGTGAACGTGGAAGGCACGCGCCAGGTGCTCGCCTTCGCCGAGAGCTGCCCGCACCTCGAGGCGCTCCACTACGTGTCCACCTGCTACGTGAGCGGGCGCTACCCGGGCCGGTTCCGCGAGACGGACCTGGCCCTGGGACAGACATTCAACAACCACTACGAGGAGACGAAGTACCGCGCCGAGGTGCTGGTGCAGGAGGCGATGCACCGCGGCATGCCCGTCGCCATCTACCGCCCCGCGGTGGTGGTCGGCGACAGCGCCACCGGCGCCACCCAGAAGTACGACGGCCCCTACTACGTCATCCGCTGGGTGATGAAGCAGGGACGCCTGGCCTTCCTCCCCACCGTCGGAGATCCCAAGGCGGTCCGGCTGAACGTCGTCCCGCGGGACTTCGTGGTGCGGGCCATCGCCTACCTCTCCGGCGAGCCCCGCTCGCGAGGAGTGGTCTTCCAGCTCGCCGACCCCGACCCGCTCACCATCGACGAGGTGATCTCGGAGGTCTCGCGGGCATCGGGGCGCCGCGTGGTGCGCATCCCGCTCCCGCTCGCCCTGGCGAAGGGCGCCATCGACTACGTCCCGTTCGTCGAGCGGCTGCTCGGCATCCCCTCCGCCGCGGTGGACTACTTCGTCCACCCCACCACGTACGCGACCGACAACACGGCTGCCCACCTCCGGGGAAGCGGCATCGAGCTGCCGCGCGCCAAGGACTACCTGCCGCGGATGGTGGAGTACGTGCGCGAGCACCCCGACGTGCCCTCGGCCGCGATGGTGTAGCCCCCCTCGCGCCAGGGTCTCGAGGAGACGGGCTCCCGTCGCTCACGACCCAATGAGGTGTCGTGGGCGGCTGGGATTGCGGCACCATGGCCCTGGCCGTATCTAGAGCCACCTTCGAGGGGGTCCCATGTCGAGGTCGCTGCAACGCGCCGGCGCCGTCCTCTTCCTCGCGGCCGCGGCGTGCGGCTCGAGCGGGGGCAAGTCGAGCGGCGGGGGGACG
>Ga0335081_10003892_pt1 | contig 23543 bp, 20 predicted proteins | sample Lox_Sample_35_FD_206713 | JGI IMG/M metagenome (GOLD analysis project Ga0335081, IMG submission 206713) | Soil microbial communities from Loxahatchee National Wildlife Refuge, Florida, United States - Lox_Sample_3.5 | ecosystem: Environmental > Terrestrial > Soil > Wetlands | place: USA...
TTCGATGCTATCCGCTCCGAAGGCTATGCGTTTCTGATGGAAATGAAGTTCAACCTTCACCGCAGCGGCGCCGGCTTCCGCGAGTTTCCCATCGTTTTCTGCGAACGCGAGGCGGGCCACAGCAAGTTCAATCGCAAGATTCTCATTGAGGGGGTGAAATTTCCGCTGAAGGCGTTGGGGAAAAGGATCAGTGGGGGATAGCTTTCTGCTATCTTTAGAGGCATGGAAGTACACTTCACACCCGAGCAGGAAGCGCAGCTCGTGCAAATCGCCAGCAAAGCAGGCACCGATGCCGAGCACTTGGTGAAGGACGCTGCTTTGCGCCCCTTAGAGGATGAAAGGCACCCTCTCCCTCATGCGCCTGAATTGCCGCTTTTACATCTTGGCGCAATGCAGTCGCTACACCGCCGCGACATCTACTGAAGCATATCGAAGAACCGGGAGAGTAAGCTTTACTGTCCCACGCTGAACCGCACCGCATCCGTCGCCTCAATCCTGACGGACTCCGCTTTCTGCGAGAACCAATCGAGCGGGCTCACGATCAAGCGAAGCTCGGTGATAGCTGGACGAAAGGACGAACGCCAGCGACTTTCGTCGGCGTCGAAGTAGCGCATGAGGTCAGCCTCGTCCCAGGGGTAGAACCACACCTCCGACTCCACATTTGGCTCCGCGACAAAGCTGCGCAGCGTGCGGCTGCCGTCGGCGCGGGTGATCTCCAGTTGCAGACGCTCCGGTTTGCGCAGCTTCCACAATGGACTGTAGCTGACCTTCATTCGCAGCCGCAGAAAATCGGCGCCGCCGATTGGCCACTGGGGCGCGCCCAGATCGATGGTCGCGCTGGGCTGTCGGATGGGATAACTTCGGGCCGGCAGTGCGAGCGGATACTCCTGCATCGAGATGCCCGCCGCGCGCGAATCGTCGCGCAGCAGGCCGACGACTCCGGGCGCGAGCGCCTGGTCGGCGCGATAGTTGCGGAAGACCCAGAACCACACCTCGGGCGTGCGCGTGAAGTTGCTGACCTCGTCGATAGGCAGGCTCAATGTCGGGCTGGTGTACTCGCGTGGAGTCGCATCGCGGAAGAAGAGACCAACCGGCGCATTGGCGCGCTCCATACCCGCGATCTCAAAGCGTGACAGATAACTGCCGTTGGCGAGGAAAGATTGCTCGACATCGCCCGCCACATCGCGCCGGGCGGCGACGGCGAACATGAACTGATAAGGATAGATAAGCACCGCATCGCGCTCACCGCTGTGCTGCTGAAGATAGCTAGCCATCGTCTGGAGCGTGTCTGCGAATGCGACGGGGAAGCAGGCCTGATCGGCCTCGCGATATCCGTCGGGACAACTGGTGCCGGGATGGAGCGTCCGCGCCAGGCGGAAGTGAATGCTTGCAGGACGGAATTCCGGAAGCGGCGGCGCGAACAGCAGCGAGGCAGCTACAGCCCCGATCGCTGCTGCTGCCGACGCCCTCCGCGACGCGAAGGAAAACAGGATCACGCCGGAAAAGAACACCAGCGGATACACCCCGGGGACGATGTGGTTGTAATCGGAACGCACCAGCCCGCTTTGCATCGAGAGCACGGCGAAGGCAAAGGCGCTCAGCAGAAATCCCGTGCGGGCGGCGATGATGGCGGAGCCATCCCCGGGAACGACTAGCCGCAGAAAAAACAACGCTGTCGCGACTGCGAGCGGCGCCAGCAAGTGAATCGCGCCGGCTTCCGACATTGCCGCAGGCTCATTCCAGCGGTGTACCGAAACCAGCCCCAGCGAGATCCGCCAGAAGTGGAAATCGAACGGGTTGAAGGAGACCAGAACATTGATGGCGAAGACGAGTATGACAAGGTTGACGGCAAATGCGGCCACCGCCGTCGCATAGCGCTGGAAGTTCTGCGTTTCCCGCCGGCCCTCCCAGGCAACGCCCGCCAGCGCCAGCAGCCATGCGGCAACGCCGTAGGTCCCGGTGTCGGCGGAATAATAGAAGGCGACCGCGGTTACGAACGCGCTGCCGCAGGCGAAAGGCGCAGGCTTCAGCCGGCCCTCGCGCACGGCGTACCAACCGCGCAGGAACAGCGCAAAGAGAAGAATGCCGAGCGCCGTGCGCCCGTCCCACGACGTCCAAAAGATGCCGAGCAGCAGGAGGAGCAGGAAGCGTTTCCACGCCGGTTGTTCGGGGAGCAGCAGCCGCACCGCCCACCAGGTAAAGATGACGGCGCACCACAGTAGCAGGATGCGGTAGCTGGTGTAGATGTGACCCAGTGAGAAGCCGGCCATTCGCGAAGGCGCTGCCATCAGCCAATGTGCCAGCGGGCCGTACAGAAACGCCACGTTGCTGCCGAAGTAGATGCCGTGCGTCACCTTGTACACGGCATCGAGCACCCAGTGATCGTCGAAGGTGCCGGGATGCTGGATGACGACCAGCGTCTGCGGCGAGAGCCATGCCAGCGGCAGCGACGCCAGCAATAGCAGCAACACCCCGAGGACGTCCCAATGACGTGCCAGCCGTGGCCAGCGGCCTGCCCTTGGAGTGGCTGGCGCGGATGAGCGTGGCCGGCTCATCACTGCGTCGCGCTTCATCATAAGCGGCAATTCTACCGCGCGAGCTAGAAGCTACGAGCTACGAGCTGCGAGCTGCGAGCTATCTGCTGCTCGAAGGCTGGGAGCTCGAAGCCCGAGGTCGAAGCTCGTCGCTCGAAGCTCGCCGCTTTTTCGCTATGGTAGATTGGAACGCTGGACCACGGGAGCAAGCTTGGCGGGCAAAACAGTTGTGGTCACGGGAGGCGCGGGCTTCATCGGCGTGAACGCCGCGGAAGCTTTCATTCGCGACGGTTGGCACGTCGTGCTCTTCGACAATCTCTCGCGCAAAGGCACGGACCTGAACCTGCGGTATCTGCGGCAGAAGTATCCCACCGAGTGCGAGTTTGTTCTCGGCGATGTTCGTTACGACTACTTCTCTCTGCTGCACACCGTGGGGCGTGCGGCGCTGGTGCTGCATCTGGCGGCGCAGGTGGCGGTGACCACTTCCATCGTCCGGCCTATGGAAGACTTTGAGATCAACGCTCGCGGCAGCTTCAACCTGCTGGAGGCGGTGCGCGAGTCCGGCAATAAGCCACTGGTCATCTACTCCTCGACCAACAAGGTTTACGGCGGCATGCCGGATGTGGTCTGCGTGAAGTCGGACACGCGCTACAGCTTTCGCGACTTCCCCGACGGCATCGGCGAAGACCGCCCGCTCGATTTTCATTCTCCCTACGGTTGCAGCAAAGGCGCCGCCGACCAGTATGTGCACGACTACGGCAGGATCTACGGCATTCCGACGGTGGTGTTTCGGCAGTCGTGCATCTACGGGCAGCGCCAGTTTGGCGTCGAGGACCAAGGCTGGGTCGCGTGGTTCTCGATTGCGGCGCTGCTGAACCGGCCCATCACGATTTACGGCGACGGCCTCCAGGTGCGCGATCTGCTGCACGTTGACGATCTTGTCGCGGCCTACAAGAGCGCCGCGTCCGACCCGTCGCGAGCGGAGGGAAAGATCTTCAACATGGGTGGAGGTCCGACGCGCACGCTCTCGCTGGTCGAGCTGCTGGCGTTCCTGGAGAAGCGGATGGGGAAGAAGATTCCGGTGGGCTACGCCGAGCCGCGCGCCGGCGATCAGCCTGTGTTCGTCGCCGATATTCGGAAGGCCGAGCGCGAGTTGCAGTGGCGCCCAGCGATCGATCCCCTGCCGGGAATCGAGATGCTGCTGAAGTGGATCGAAGAGAATCGCGCCGATGTGCAGCGGGTGGTAGCAACGTTTTAGGAGTGGGGGTGCCCCAGGTCTCGCGCGGTTCGAGACCTGGGTCTCCGCGATGTGCGAGACCAGGGCGAGCCCAGGTCTGGAAAATCGCCAGACCTGGGGTACCCATAGCTTCTTTTCATGCCCAAGACCTACGTCATTATCCCTGCCTACAATGAGGGGCCGAACCTGGGGGCTGTGCTGCAACAGTTGCAACAACTGTCGTCAACCCTGCCGCTGGGCGTGGTCGTGGTAAACGATGGCAGCCGCGACAACACACTCGAAGAGGCCGAGCGCTTTCGCGACAAGCTGGAGCTCGAGATCGTCACCCATCCGGTGAACCTGGGCGTGCCCATGACCTTTTACGACGGCCTGGTCGCGGCCGCCGCGAAAGCTGAGCCGAGCGACTGCATCTTCATCATGGAGGGCGATGGCACCAGCGACCTGAAGATCATGCCGGAGATGGCGTGGCGGGTGCACAACGGCGACGACGTGGTGGTCGCGTCGCGTTACATCAGCGGAGGAGGTTACCTGAATTTTCCCTGGCAGCGGACCTGGGGCAGCTACGTGGTCAACTTCGTCGTCTCGATTTTCTTCCACATTAAGGGCCTCACCGATTACACGATCTTCTACCGGGCTTATCGCGCCGCTGCTGTGCAGAGCGCTCTTGAGCACTTCGGCCCCGGCTTCGTGACCACGAAGTCGTTCGCGGCGAACCTGGAGGTGCTGTTGCGCGTGCGGCCCTTCAGCCATCGCTTCAGTGAGGCGCCGCTCCTCTACGATTATGGGCTGAAGAAGAGCAAGAGCAAGATGAACGTCTTCAAGACGCTGCGGGAATATCAGGGTCTGATCATAAAGCGGCTGCTGGGCAAGATCTGACGGTGCCGCGCGTGTCGGACGGAACCCTGCCCATTTCGTCTCCTCATTCCATTCGGGGTTCTTTGCGGCTGCGTTTGAAGTAATTCACGCTGCCGCGCAAATCCGGCAATGTACAATAACCACGCTGCCTTTCTCATTCTGGCGTTTCGGGAGTTGTAAATGCGCATTGCAGTCATTGGGTCGGGCTATGTCGGATTGGTCACCGGCGTTTGTTTTGCCGAACTGGGGCACGAGGTCAGTCTGTTCGACAACGATCCCGCAAAGCAGGCGGCACTGCGGCAAGGGCTCTCGCCCATCCACGAAAAGTACGTGCCCGAATTGCTCCAACGGCACCTCGGGAGCAAGCTGCTGATCTCCGACTCGCTGGCCGAATCGGTAGGACAATCCGAGGCGATCTTTATCGCAGTCGGCACTCCGCCTACGTTTAACGGCGAAGCCGATCTTTCGTATGTGGAGTCGGTGGCCCGAGAGATTGCGTCCAGCATTGAGGATTACAAGATCGTCGTCAGCAAGAGTACTGTCCCGGTTTACACCAGCGAGTGGGTGCGCCGGGTGATGCTGTTGAACGGCGCGCCATCGCATCTGTTCAATGTCGCCTCCAACCCCGAGTTTCTGCGCGAGGGCACGGCCGTCACCGACTTTCTCTACGCCGAGCGCATCGTGATCGGCACGGAGCATCCCTTATGTACGGAGCGTTTGCGGCGCATTTACCAGCCGCTGTTGGATGGCAGTTATGTCCGCCGCCCCGACGCCATACCCGCGCCCGAGGCCCTGCTGGGGCCGCCCTCGTGGATTGCTACCACGGCCAAGAGCGCCGAGCTCATCAAGTACGCCTCCAACGCGTTTCTGGCGATGAAGATCAGCTTCATCAATGCCGTGGCCACATTATGCGAGTCGGTGGGTGCCGACGTCGACCAGGTAAGGGAGGGCATCGGCTCCGATTCGCGCATTGGGCGGGAGTTCCTGAATCCCGGCCTGGGCTACGGCGGCTCGTGTTTCCCCAAAGATCTCTCGGCGTACCGCGCGGTGGCCCGCGAGTGCGGCTACGACTTTCGCCTGCTCGAGGAAGTCATGCGCATCAACAACGAGCAGCGGGAGCGCTTCCTGCGCAAGGTGCGGCTGGCGTTATGGACGCTGAAGGGCAAACGGCTGGGCGTGCTCGGTCTGTCGTTCAAAGGCGGCACCGACGACGTGCGCGAATCGCCGGCGATCGCCGTCATCCGGTCGCTGATGCAGGAAGGCTGCAAGATCCTTGCTTACGATCCCGCCGCAACCAATAACGCGCGCGAACTGCTGGGCGACGATATTCAGTACGCGAACTCGGCGCTGGAGGCGGCCTCCGGCGCGGACGCCTTGCTGGTGCTTACGGATTGGGACGAGTTCCGCAGCCTCGATCTGGCGCGGCTGCGCGAACTGCTGCGCTATCCCATCGTGATCGATGGCCGCAATTTGTTCAGTCCGGAAGTTATGGCCGAGCATGGGTTCATCTACACCAGCGTGGGGCGCCGCGATGTGCCCCACGAATTCGCCGATCTGCGCAAGTCAACCCCTGCGGTGGATAAGAACAAAGAGGTGGAGCGCAATGCGGCGACCGCAGCCAAGCCGTAATCTGTTACTTCGTGCCTGACGTGCGCTCCAGCAACACCGTGGTTCCGTCCGCGTAATCGATTTTCCATCCCGAGTTGTGCATCAGGAGATATGCGACCGAGCTCTCCTGCCTATACAGCACGTAGCGGATGCCGTACTTATGCAGTACTTCGAGCGTGTTCTTGACGCCCATCGCGTCGAGGTAGTCGGCGAAGACGCCGTTGTATTCGAAGATGTCGATGCGCGAATCGATGAACACCGGGATGTGGCGCGCATTCCAGATCAGATATCCTCCCCACAGGCAATCGTTAAAGACGCGCCCCTCCGGATGGAACTGCTGAAGATAACTCAGCGCCTGCACCGGATAGTTGCGGACCGTGTCGCGCATGAGGTATTCGCGCGTGGGAAAGCGCAAAATGCACCCCAAAACGATGGCGACGATCAGAGCGACATTTAGCCACGCCTTATCGGCTTCGCGACGATAGGGCGGCAAGAAGTCCAGTTCTTTGGCCAAAATCGGTGTCAAAACAATCGCCGCGAGAAACAGAAATCTGCTGTAGGTGACAGCCGCGTAGAAACCGATGATGGTGAAGGCGAGCTCGTCCACGCGCCAGCGCCGCTTGCGCGCCAGCGCCAGAATGATGGTCGCCGCCAGCATCCCGAACAGGATCTTGCCCCGCACCTCGTGGAAATCGAGGCTCATCCACTCATCGACATGATTGACGTTGAGCCTCTGCTGGAAGGCGAAGTTGAAAGGATAGAAGACCAGATGATAGGTGTAGGGATTCAGGAAGAGCCCGGCGACGCTCAGGCCGCCGGCTATCGCCAGTTTGCGCATCTGCGCCGGTGTCCAACGCGTGGCCTCCAGGCGTCCCCAAACGCCTTGTAACAGGCCGGAGGCGCAGAACACCCCGAACAGCACCATGCCGATCAGCCAGGAGCCGTGCACATTCGCCCACAGCACGAAGAGCGGCGGCAGCAGCCAACTCAGATCTTTGCCGCGCTTGTACTGCGCCAGGATGAGCAGCTCAGCCAGCAGGCAAATCCAGCCCGCCAGCAGCGTTCGCGGGCCGAAAGACACCGTGGCCAGCCATACTGCCAGCCATGAGGCGCAGAATGCGGCTTTGACATTTCGCGACGTGAGACAGGCGAGGCCGAAGACGCCGACGAGGATTAGCTCCACTTCGGCCAGCATCACGATGTAAATGCCGCGAATGCCGAACCATTGCCAGGCGAAGTAGTAGGGCAGCTCGCCCAGCCAGGCTTCGTTGATCCAGCGCGAGCCGGTTGCGGTGAAGGAGTAGAAGTCCCGATGTACCACCGAGTGCGTCTGCACAAACACTTCGGCATTGCGCAAGTGCCACCAGATGTCGGGATCGGCGAGGCTGCCGCTGTCGAAGACGAAGATCGAGGCAGCAAGGCTGAGCGCCAGCAGCACCGGGAAGGAAAACAGTTTGCTCCACAGCGTCTGCCGCGGAACGGCGATCTGGGCAGGGAAAGTTAATGCGCCGGATCTGAACGTCGCAGGCGGGGCCATGGCTGCCTTCACCGCCTACCATCGGCAACCAGTGCCCACAGGATAAGGACCAAGCAGCGACAAATCGCCTTATTACCCGTGATCCAAGCCGGCGACCCGTTCTCGGATCACTTGTGTAAACGTCTGCTTACAGGAATTGACTTCCGGTTTGCTCGTCAACCACTCAGAATCCTCGCGACTGTTAACATGGGTGCAAAGAGGAAGATCGACTGTTGTCTTTCCCAACCAATGTGACCTGCAATTCATCCCTGCCGTTGCGCATGTTGCTGGCCAGCATCTGCCGCACGCGCGCGCAACTGGGCGCACTCTCAACCCTGGTCATTCTGATTATGTCATCCATTGGCGGCAGTATGTTTCCACGCTTCCTGATGCCGGAAGCGATGCAGAAGGCAGGCTTGCTAACCATCAACGCTTGGGCAATTGACGGATTTACCAAGATCTTCTGGCGGGACGAGCCGATCTCTCATCTCTGGCCACGGGTTCTGGTTCTCATAGCGATTGCCATCGTGCTTTTCACAATCGCCCGGAGAGTGGCTCGACGATGGGAAGTCGCATAGTTTGTTGCTTCGTGCTGTACTGGGCCCTTGATTCCAGGACCATGCAGTTGGCGAATGGTCGGCAATGCGAAAACTACGGCGCTGGGGTCAATTCGCGTGAAATCCCTTTATCACAAGTGACCAGTCCCCGGCCGGCTCAGTGCCCTTCGGAAATGGCGCTGGATCATTTCTAACGCAAGAGAGCACGCCATGCCCTAACCGCCGCGCGCGCCGCCCATTCCGGGAAAGCGCGGAACGGGAAAATTTCTCCCTCCCTTCTCTCCCTAACCCCTCATGCCAGCGGCCCTATCAACCGTAGGATTGGAGTAGGAAGAGTTGCGTCTATGCATTGCCGCTGGAGGCTGCGGGCTGGGCCATCGGGCACGCAAGGCTCGGCCATGATCGAGACTGCGCTGGTGATGCCCATTCTCGTGCTCATGCTGTGCTTCGCCGTCGATATCGGTTACTTCTTCATCGTGGCCGCCAACCTGGTGTCGTCTTCGCGCACGGCTGTTTTGTACTCCGGGCAGGGATTCGTCTCTCCAGCGCAGCAATCGGTGCCGTCGGCGGGAACTTCAGGATCGCTGAGCGATACGGCGGGAGTGGCCGGACTGGCGGGCGGCGACCTGGCCGGCTTGGCCAACATGACCACGAAGACCAGCGTCCAGGTGTGCTCCAAAACGCTGGGCATCACTCAGACCTCAAACGGCTACATCACCAAGTGCAGCACCTTCCCGTCAGGTACGCTGAGCTACACCCCCGACCAGGATCCCGAGTCCAACAATGGAATGCTGACCCAGCGGGTGGATGTGGTGTACACCGTCGCCCCGCCCATTCCTGTTGACTTCTTCACCTTCAGCATGCCGCCGCTGACCGTCCACTGGCAGGCGGAGATGCGGGCGGTGGACTGATGCTAGCGGCGGGTGATTTCGGTGGTCGGCTCGGTAGGCGCGCGACCCGGCCCACCGGGGAGGAGAGCGGATCGATGCTGATCGAGTTCTCGTTCTCGGTGTGGATGCTGTTTCTGGTCGCCTTCCTGATCTTTGAATTTTGCATGAGCGTCTACACCTACAGCGTGCTCAGCGACGCGGCGCGCGAAGGAGTTCGCTATGCGGTCGTGCATGGTACCGATAACAGTTCCTGTAGCGGCCCCAGCAGCGGCTGCGGCGACAGCAGCGGCAGCAATGTGACCGCGGTGGTGCAGAGCTACGCTGCGGTTTCGTTCCACGACACCAGCGGGATGACGGTAACGCCTTCCTGGCCAGACGGGAAATCCACGCCAAACAGCCGCGTGCTGGTCACCATTAACTACCCCTACATCCCCTATCTACAAGTGCCGGGATTCAATGCCCCAACCATGAAAATCACCGCCGAAGGGCGGATCGTGTTTTGACGAGGAAACTCGCATGATGAATCGAGGAAGGCGAAAGGCAAGCGGGGGCAAGGGGTGCCGGCGCGATGCCGGGCAGGCAAGCATTGTCGTGGTGCTGATGTTGAGCCTGTTCCTGCTGGCAGTGCTGGCCTTTGCGGTGGACTACACCAACATCTGGTTCATGCGTCAGCAGGCGCAGACCGCGGCTGACGCCGCCTGCCAGGCCGGCGCCATGGACATTTATGAGGTCGTCGGCGGGGTCACGCTGCCAAACAAGGGCTTCGTTATCGGAACCGCCGGCGATTGCAGTTCCTACGGTTCTGCCGGTCCAACCATGTGCTGGTACGCCGGCAAGAACGGATTCAACGGGTACACCGGCGGAGCAGCAGATGTTTCCTGGACATTTCCCAACTCGGTGCCCGGCGTGACCGCTCCCCCTTCTTCGGTAGTTCCGTATCCCTTCATGAAGGTCACTGTTTCGCTTCCCGTGAAGACCTATTTCAGCACGCTGCTCACGGGTAATCAGACGCAGCAGGTCTCGGCGATCTCTACCTGCGGGTTGACCCAGGAGATGGGGGTGGCGCCCATCATGGTGCTGAATCCCACCATCGCAAGCGCGGTTTCATTGGGCTCGTCGTCGGTCCTGAACATTGTCGGAGGTCCGCCCCGGGCGATTGTTGTGGATTCGTCGAGCTCCAGCGCGGTCTCTTTCGGTTCCAGCAGTTTCATCAATACCAGCAAGGGCGGTCCGCAATACACCGGTTCGGACACCGCGGTAGTGGGCGCCCAGGCCGCTCCAGGATCGGGACACTTCAATGCAGGTACGACGGGCAATTGGACGGCTCCCGCCAGTCCTATCGTTGATCCCTATGCCGGCGTGCTGCCACCTGCCTCGATGAAAAGCATAGTGCCGGTAACCGGCACCAGTGGTAAGACGGTGGCGCACAATATCGATGGGTGTCCAGTCACGACCTGCACCGAGTTTGCTCCCGGGTACTACCCGTCAGGAATAATGCTGGGTTCCAGCGTAGTGGGCATCTTCTTGCCCGGCATCTACTACATGGACGGTACCCTCATGGCGGGATCCTCCGCCTCCATGCGCATGGCCAAGCGTTGCGCCACTTCGCAGGGAGTCATTTCCGGCTCGACCTACTGCAACACCACCATAGTCTTCACCCCCAACTGGAGTGTGTCGGCCGGATTGATGTTCTACTTCCATAGTGGCGCGATGTCTCTCGGCTCATCCTCGGGTGGAACGAGCGGCATGGACACGGTGCCGTCAACCGATTTGACTTGCGACGGAAGCAACCCGGATCCCAACGGGAAGCTTGGGCTTGCCTCGGCTTTGGCAGGAAATGTCCTGGTCGGGCAATGTACCATGAATGGTACTTACTATGATGCCGGTGGCGATACCACCGACTCAGCCGGCAACATACGGGGGCTGATTTATTTCTCCGACCATGGAAATGTAACCAGCCTGGCATTCGGTTCATCAGCCACACTAAATTTTTCCGGCGCCATGTACCTGCATGCCTCCAGCTACACGGCCCAACTAACTTTAGGCTCGTCCTCCGCTAACGGAGCATTTGTCCTCGGCGCAATCGTGACGGACACCCTGGCCGTCGGTTCCGCAGCCACGGTAAACATGGGCCTCGCGGCGGCCTCCGACGCCCCAATGATCAAGGTTGCATTGCTGCAATAGTCGGCGGGTAGGACTGGAGTGGAGCAATCCGAGGGGCCTTCAAGCCGGGAATGAGCAATGGCACAAGCTTACAATCTGTGTTGTTGTCACGCTCGCGAACCCTGGACTCACCAGCAATAGCAGCGGCTGCCACCCCGAATGAGGATCGCGCGAAACCTACATGATGGCCGTCGGTGGGGCGGGCTCATCGGGACTGCCGGCGTTGGCCAGCGGCACGCGGACCATCACCAACGCCAGAATCACCAGCACGATAAATCCAGCGACCACGTTCGGGTGTTGGAAGATGACGGGCAGCGGCCACTGCTTGAACTTGAATACAGCAATGACGATGCCCATGAGCGCCTCGCCGGCGATAAAGCCCGATGCGGTGAGCACGCCGGCGTTCTCCACCCGCGCTTTCTGCGCTTCGTTGAAGTTATTGCTATCGCGCATTTTGTCCGTGATCCAGCGAATCATGCCGCCAAGGAAGATGGCAAACGTGGTCTCCAGCGGCAGATACATTCCAACGGCAAACAGCATGGGGCTGCGCACCTCGATCATGATCAGGCCGAGGCCCATGAGAACGCCGACGATAATCAGCGGCCAGGCCATTTCACCCCCGACAATACCTTTGGCCAGCATCGCCATCAACCCCGCTTGCGGAGCCGAGAGCTGCCGATCGCCGAAGCCGATGCCGCCGCTATTGATGTTGGCCTGATTCAGCAGTAGCAGCACCGGGAACAGTGCAAAGCTAGCAACGGCGACGCCGAGGAAATCGCCCATTTCCATCTTGGCGGGAGTGCCGCCCAGGATGTGTCCCACCTTGAGGTCCTGAAGCATTTCACCTGCGACTGCCGAGGAGACGCAGACTACCGCGGCCACGCCCAACACCGCGGCCACGCCGTTCATTCCCGAGACGCCGATGCTGACCATCAACAGGGCCGAGATCACCAGGGTCGCCAGCGTCAGTCCGGAGATAGGATTGTTGGACGACCCGATCAGCCCAACCAGATTGCCGGAAACCGCCGCGAAAAAGAAGCCGATGACAATCATCACGATGGCGGCGACGATTCCGCCCTTCAGCACCCCGGCGTAGCTGGTGTACAGCGCGATCATGCAGATCAGGACCACGAACAGCCCGCCGAAGACAACTTTGCCGTTCAGGTCGCGATCGGTGCGGGCGGTGCTGGCGTGAGCGGCGGCGGACTTTTTCAGATCGGAGACGGCGCGCCCCATACCGGAAGCCAGGCTCTTGCGCATGCGGAACAGCGTGAAGCTGGCGCCTACCAGCATGCCGCCGACGGCGATCGGCTTCACGATGTACTTCCATACGGCGTCCGCCTGGCCGGCCCAGAAGCTCGTGTCCGGGGTTGCCCCGGCAGGCAGGAACTGCGCCACGAAGGTTGGCCCACCCAGAAACAGAATGAGCGGAACCAGCAAGCCCCAGGCGATGACGCCGCCGGCAAAGTTCAGCGAGGCCAGGCGCGGTCCGATGATGTAACCGACGCCCAGATAAGCCGGACTCACCGCGGGCGCCGACATGGTGGTCACTGCGCCGGCGCTCAGCTTGGGAGAGGTGGCATCCCGTCCCAGCCGCACAAAGCTTTTTCCCAAGGCGCCTACGTTCAGCGTGAAGTCGCGGCTGGGGCTGAAGAGACTGAACTGCCCGAGCAGATAAACCAATCCGCCGAAGCCCATGTTGGAGAAAAGGATTTTGGCGGCGCGGCTGCCATGTTGTCCGGCCTTGTGGATCTCGGAGGCGGCGACGGATTCGGGGAAGGGAAGCTCGGGGTCTTCCACCATGACGCGGCGCAGCAGCGTGACGAACAGAATGCCGAGCGCGCCCCCCACCAGCATCAGAATCGACGACTTCAGATACGCGTGCTGAAAGTCGAACACCGGCCACGCGCCGGAGATGACGAATGCCGGGATGGTGAAAATCGCGCCCGCGGCGACCGATTCGCCGATCGAACCGACGGTCCGCGTAATGTTCTCTTCCAGCAGCGAGCCGCGCATGATGCGCAGCACCGCCATGCCAATCACGGCGGCGGGATAGGTGGCGGCGATGGTCATGCCGGCGCGCAGCCCGAGATAGGCGTTGGCAGCGCCCAGAATGACGGTCAGGACCAGACCCAGCAGCACCGCACGAAGAGTAAACTCCGGCATCGTTGTGTCATCCGGAACGTAAGAGCGAAACTTCCTTGGGGGAGCGGTTACAGTAGTGCTCATGAGCTGAGACCTCGCGCGGCCTACCGATTATAGCGACCGCGCAAGTTAGCATGCCAGCGGCAGTGAGCACAAGTATGGGCGGTAGTGCGGGCCTTCAGGCGCGAGTTCACCGGCGCCGCGTTTGTTATACTTCCGCCGCTGAGATCGTATGATCTCAGCGGCGGAAGTCTTTCGTTTAGACTGCTTGACGCGGGTCTGAAGGCCTGCGCTACCCGAGATTCACTCGAAGAATGGTTATGGACTATCTGCTGAAGACGGAACCCTCCGAGTATTCTTTCGCCGGCCTTGAGCGCGACCAGCAGACCATCTGGGATGGGGTCTCGAATCCCGTCGCGCTGAAGCACCTGCGCGAGATGAAGCCTGGTGACCGGCTCATCATCTACGAGACCGGCGACCGCAAGAGCGCGGTCGGGACTGCATCGGTGGTTTCGGTGGATGCTTCCGACCCGAAAAATCCGAAGGTGAAGATCAAGGCGGGGAAGGCTCTTAGCAAGGCGGTGTCGCTGGCGGAAATCAAAGCCAAACCGCTTTTCGCGGAGTCGCCCCTGGTGCGGCAGGGAAGGCTCTCCGTCGTGCCGCTGACGGCTGCGCAGTACAAAGCTTTGGCCGGTGAGTAAAGGTGCTTGGGTTATCGACCAGCCAGAGCAGCGCGGGTTTGTCGGGCAACAACATTCCAGACAGACGCCACACTTTCTTCAGCAGGGCCCATTTGGTGACCAAGGGCCGAGCTGCTGAGTATCGGTTTGGGCTCTCCAAGCGGATAAAGCTGAAATTCGATCTTCGTCCAGAAGGTCATTTTGTCGTTGTAGACCGGAGTGCCGGCACGCGCATCAGGGTCGTTGATCATGACGGCACCAGCTGACCGGATGGGGTCACTCTCGTACCCGCCGTGCAATTGCACGACGTTGGTATAGAGAACGTAGGCGCAGCCTTTGTCGCGCGCCTCGGATCCAGCCCGTGCCGGGTCCTCACCGTGCAACGGAATCGCCTCTACAGTTGGGAGCTTGCCCTTCTTGTCTTTTTTTGCCTTATGGAACTCGGATACCAGACGATCCTGCTGTAGTTGCGTGTTGAGTGGGCGCGTCGAGTGACTACTCACCACGGCGACGCAGAGCTTTACCGGCGCCGATTGCACCTGCGCAACGGCAACGGGCCTGCCAGTACAAAAGATTGACGCTGCCAGGACAACTGCGCACTTGCCCAGAGTGGGCACGGAAGTCGAACTACCGCAGCGAATCATAGCTCGTACAGTACTGCACGATCTCCGGCGACGTCCAGTCCGTGCCGGGCAAACAGCGGATCCCTCGCTCCTCCACCCCAGCCCGCGCAAAAGCGGCGCGTGCCGGGGACTCCGGATACGCTCGCGATGACAATTCTGATGGTTCGCGCCGCAGATGCTGAATTCGCGGTTACCGCTGCTTGCGCCCCTCGATGAAATGCTGAATCGGCGCACGCATCACCGCTTCATCCCTATCGCCGTCGGATGCGTGGGCTGATAGAGGCGCAGCACCTCGCCGCCGGGAATCCTGACGGCGGTCAGCGATCCCCAAGCCTGCTCGCTTATCGGCGCGGCGAGTTCGACGCCCTTGGCCCGAAGCTCCTCTACCGTGGCCTGAATGTCATCACACATGAGATACAGCTCGTGATGGCCGGTTTCCTCCGTGGGGTGAATGCCCAGCTCCGCCGGGGGCAGGGCGAAGATCAGCCAGCCGTGTCCGGCGTCAACCGACTTCATGCCCAGCACATCGCGAAAGAAGCTGCGCAGCTTGTCAGCTTCTTTGTTGTAGATCAACGCGTGAATTCCGGTGATCATGGATGGACCTCGAACGAATGCGCCGCTAGGGTAGCAGAATTACGCCGGCCAATCTGGATGAAATGTTGGTAAATTGGCGGGGAGGTACCTGGGCCGGCATTGCAGCCGTCCGAGGTTGCACATATACTAAACAACGACGGTGCCTTGGGGCCCAGGAGTGCCGTTGTGGTTCTCTGGGCGTGCATGGCGCCGCCGACATCTCCACGAGGTTCAGGTCGTGGAGTTGGGAGGGTCGTCTTCAGCAGTCGTGAGACGCTAGAGCGCAAGCGACGGAATTCGCCAGCCGGGCGACAAGCCCTGGTTGCCGCAGCGCCTCGTGCCCTCCTGCGAAGTATTTTTTCCGTCCTCTTTCCTTCCGATTGCAGGCTCTGTTCTACCCCTCTCGATAACATTTCGCGCATTCCGGTTTGCGGCGAGTGCCTGGCGGACATCCGGCCACTGCGCGCGCCGCAGTGCGTCATTTGCGGCGATCGGCTGATGAGCGCGCAGTTGCTCATGGGCGACGGCCTGTGCGTCCACTGCCGGGAGCGCCGGCCCGATTTCGAACGCGCCGTCTCCTTCGGCGAATACAAGGACGGCCTGCGTGGACTCATTCACCTGCTGAAATACGGAAGCGTCACGCCGGTCGAGGCGCCGCTGGGCGCGATGCTCGCCCAGGCGGTTTCCGAGCTACTGCCCGCCTGTCGCGATGGCCGACCGCTGCTGGTGCCGGTACCACTGCACAAGAGCAGGCGGCGCGCGCGTGGGTTTAATCAGGCAGAACTGATTGCTCGCGCCGCGGCCGCCAAGAAGCGATTGCCGCGCGAGGTGGAACTGAACTCTCACATATTGGTGCGGCAGCGGGAGACAATTTCGCAGGTGGGGCTCAGCCGCGAGGAGCGCATCGAGAATATGCGTGACGCTTTTCGCGTCAACACGCCCAGCCGGGTGAAGGGCCGCAGTGTCATCGTGGTGGATGACGTGATGACGACAGGTACCACATTGTCGGAGTGCGCCCGCGTGCTGAAAGAGGCTGGGGCGGAGGAAGTTTGGGCAGCCACCGTGGCCCGCGCCTTCCATGGCGCGGACATGCCCGGGGATGCCGATAGCGGGATAGAGGAGGAAGTCGAAGCGGTGGCATCCGCTTCGCCATAGGTTATGTCGATGTCGGCCCATAGCTCAGCGTCGCGACACGGGAAGTCGCTTGCCGGTTACATGCACCATGCCCGCGTAGCGGGCGACGAGCCGCCGCACTGGCCGGCGATGCACGCGCCTGTGCTGGTGCTGAACGCATCCTACGAGCCCATCAACGTCTGTGCTGCGCGCCGCGCCGTCATCCTGGTGCTGAAGGGCGTGGCCATGATGGAAGAGGCCAATGGACACCTCCTTCATGCCGCGCGGGTCGTGATGCGCGTGCCGTCGGTCATTCGACTGCTGGAATACCGGCGCATTCCGCACCAGACGCGCGCCCTCTCGCGCAAGAACATCCTGCTGCGCGACCGTAATACCTGCCAGTACTGCGGCAAGGGCCTCGCTGCGGGCGAGCTGACTCTGGACCACGTGATTCCGCGCTCGCGCGGCGGCGCCTCGACATGGGAAAACCTGGTGGCCTGCTGCCACTCGTGTAATCGCAAGAAGGGCAATATGTTGCCCCACGAGTCCAATATGAAGCTGCTGCGCGAGCCGCGCGCCTTCAATTTGCACACCAGCCGCCACATCATGCGCATGATGGGCCGCTCCGACGAGAAGTGGCAGAAGTACCTGTTCTACTGAGTTGGCGTAATCATCCGTAAATTGTCATCCCGAGCGCAGGCGACCATCTTTGGGTCGCCGGAGTCGAGCGACCCCTATCGTGCGGGAATATAGGGGTCCTTCGACTCCGCGCCCGCCCGACTCGCAAAAGCGGCGAGTCGTAAGAACGAGGCGGGCGCTGCGCTCAGGATGACACGGTTTTTTCCGCGAACGCGAATGACGCACTGTTCTTGGGCGGCACTACCAGATCACTGTCCGCTGTTCCAACCTCGTTCCTGCAACTTTAGTCAATAGCCGCCACATTTTCTGTGGCGTTCGTCCCAGGCTGAGCGTAGACTCTCGCCAATTTCAAACCAGAGCTCCCGGCTGGCGATTTAGAGGGCGAACATGTGCGTTTTGGCGAAGCAGAAGTTTGCCGCGCGGTCCCTGCTGTTCCTTTGCCTCACGCTTCTCATTATTCCGATATTCGCAAGCGCTACGGGCATCAGTATCAAGCAGCAGCTCACGACCATCAGCGACAACGAATTCCGCACGCTAGCCAATCGCGCGCGTCAAGGCGATGGCGGCGCGCAGGCCGCACTGGGCGTTGCCTACGAAGAAGGCATTCATGTGCAGAAGGACATGAATGAGGCGATCAAGTGGTATCGCCGCGCTGCCGGCCAGGGCATTGCCGATGTGCAACATCACCTTGGCCTGATGTACGAAGAAGGACGCGGCGTGGTGCGCGATTTCGCCGAAGCCGCATCCTGGTATCGCAAGGCAGCCGCGCTAGGCTACGCGCCTTCACAATGCAATCTGGGAACGATGTACCTCGAGGGCCGCGGCGTCCCCCGCGACGTGGAGCAGGCTGCCAAGTCGTTCGAAGTGGCGGCGCGCGCAGGCGACGCGCAAGCGCAGAGTAATATCGGCTACATGTACAACTACGGGCAAGGCGTGGTGCAGGATTATGGCCAGGCTGCGCAGTGGTATCGCAAGTCGGCGGAGCAGGGCTTCGTCATCGCTCAGAAGAATTTGGGCACCATGTACGCGCTCGGCCTGGGCGTGGAGAAGAATGAGCAGGAGGCGCTGCGCTGGTTCGCCAGTGCTGCCGAACACGGTCTGGCGCGGGCCTGGGTGAACCAGGCCGTGTTGTACATGCAGGGATCGCAGGTGCCGCGCGATTATGATCGCGCCGAGAAGCTGCTCTCCAAGGCCATTGCCGCCGGCGAAGAGGACGCCAAGCCGTTGCTCCAGCGGTGCCGGGAGTCGCGTGCCCGCGCGACCGCGATTGAGACCAGCCAGCAACACCCGCCGGGAAAGACTTTCTAACGAGGAGTGCGATTTGTCCGAAATGTGCCGTGGAAGTCTGCAACTTTTGGCAATCTTAATGAGTTTGTAGCGAACCCGCCTTAGCAATTCCATCATCAATAGGACAAAGGGTTTCTCGGGGCTTCAACTCCTCTTGACACTCGCACACAGGAGGCGCAGACTCATGATTCAAAGTAGGCAAATTAGGATGGCTGCGTCGCCCCAACCCGTAACGGCCCCCGCTTATCAGAGCACTTCTGAATTTCCATCAGTCGGGATATTTGCTCGCCACGGCAGCGGCGACGGGAAGAGAAAGAGCCAGAGTAAGCTCATGAACTGGCTCGGGACTCTCATGTTTTCAGCCTTGATGCTTTTTCCATTTGTTGCACGTTTCCTGCCCATTGGCATCCGACAATATCTCTCTGCGAGCCTTAGGTAAGCGTGGCTAGCGCGTTTAGTTCTCCTCCGTCCGGTGAGTTTCGATTTGGATTCTGGACGCGATTTGGCTGGGGAGCTGGGGGTGCTCTAGCGCACGAAGTATATCGAGTTCAGAAGATATTCTTCGAGACCAGGATTTTTCCTCCTTTCCCTCCAGCTTATTTCGTGCTCACCTTTCTTGTAATCCTAAGCGGTGGCCTCTTCTCAGCAGCCTGGGAGGAAGACAAAGCTTGGAAGTGCTTTTACTTTGGGCGTCACAGTGCCTCTCTAGTTGGCGGTCTGGACGGCGTCTCATTCCAGTTAGATGCAAACCTTAGCAGCCCTTCAATCGTGTAAGGACCATCACGTCGTGCCCCTTGTAGGTGGTGCGCTGGGACTCGCGGAAGCCGCACTTGTTCGCGAGGTGAATGGACGCGACGTTCTCCAGATGGATGATGCAGCACATCCGCTCTGCTGCCAGGTGCTCGTCACTCCACGCGATGGCGGCGCGGACCGCCTCAGTCGCGTAGCCCTTGCCATGCACTCGCGAGACTAGAATCCAGCCCATCTCCGGCATGCCTGTGAGCGGCGGCTGAATATCGCGCTTGAAGTCGGCGAATCCCGTCTCGCCGACGTACTCGCCTGTAGCTTTCTCCTCAACTACCCAAAACCCGTATCCAAGCACTGGCCACAGCCCGGCATTGCGCAGCGCCTTCGACCAAGCCTCCTCGGCCGACAGCGGCTTGCCGGTTGTGTGGCGGTAGACGATGGGCTCGCTCCACATCGCAGCGATGGCCGCAAAGTCGTCCGCACGGTGAGCGCGCAGGCGCAGGCGTTCGGTTTCCAGCACCGGAACTTCGACGGTCATGATTGAGCTCAAGTTTGTGCACCACACGAGCGAGGACATTGTCCGGTAGCGCCTCAAGCTCCTTACCTGCCGAAGGCTTCACCTCGACGGCGTAATCAGCCACGCAGTCGCCCACGTTTAATAAGCTCGGCCTGGATGGTTTCCAGCGGTATTCCCTTTTCTTTTCGCCGCGACTCCGAGATGCGTCCATCCCAAAAATCTTGCAGTCTGGCGCCATGCTTCTTGAGGTCGATTACAACGGCCACTTTGCGGCCTTTGGCGTCGGTCACGAACTGTACTCCGCTCATAACCTCATTCTCTCCAATCGGCAAGATCAGCGCAATGCGACCCAAAGAAAAAGACCCGCAGCGCCTTGCGCCGGCGGGTCTCTTCCGGTTAGCTGTTGGAATTGGCCTGAGGCTGTCCACTCTGCGTGGCCCCAGCGGCAGACGCCAAAAGCAGCAGTCTTGCGAGGAATTAGAGCGGAAGCCCTAAGCCTCAGCCACCTCACTTGAGAAACTACACGGACTGTCAGATATCATATTTTGGATCACCCTCCTTTCCAGTGTATTTCGAAGTTAGCATCCCCTCGCAGAGCCGTCAAATTGAGAATTGGTGAACAGTTTGGTTCGGGGGAAACCCGGCATTTCGCTTCACGCGCCGCAAGACCCGTCTGCGGCGTTTGTCCTTCTCTCGCCCCCAGCGCCGTATTACCATGGAACATCCTCATGGGCCCAAGTCCTCCAGTGCGCCTGCCGGTAAGAGGGGCGACGCCTCCAAGCGCAGCGCAGGGACTGCGTTCGGCGGAGCAGCAGGTCGCACACCTTGCTGGGCTGCCCCGTGTGCAGGAGGCGTTCACCTGGTTTCGACTGCACGCACGCGAACTGGATGATCTGCAACTGGAAGTGACGGCGATCCCGGCTCCGCCCTGGGGTGAAACTGGGCGTAGCCAGTGGTTGGCGGCGCGCTTTGCCGACCTGGCCCTGGCGGATGTTCACCGTGACGAACTGCGCAACGTCTTCGGTATTCGTCCCGGCGCCGATGCCGGCGCGCCCTTCATCGCGCTGAGCGCCCATATCGATACCGTCTTCCCCGACGACACGCCTATTTCCGTGCGGCGCGATGGCGAGAAGCTGTATGGTCCCGGCGTGTCGGACAATTCGTCCGGCATGATCGCGTTGCTCGCCACCGCGGGCGCGATGCAGGCGACCGGCCTGGCGAACACTGCGCCCATCCTCTTCATTGGCAATGTCGGCGAGGAGGGCGAGGGCGACCTGCGCGGCATGCGCCACATCTATCAGCAGCCCAGATGGTCGGCAAGCATTGCTTCGCTGGTGGTGATTGATGGCGCGGGCACCGACACCATCATCGCCGAGGGTCTGGGCAGCCGCCGTTATGAAGTCATCGTCCGGGGGCACGGCGGCCACTCCTGGAGCGACTTCGGCGTGGCCAATCCCATCGTTGCGCTGGCGCGGGTGATCGATCGCTTCACGCGCACGCCCGTCCCGGTCTCGCCGAAGACGACCTTTAACATCGGCATCATCAACGGGGGCACGTCGGTGAACTCGATTCCGGAGTCGGCGACCATGCGCGTCGACACGCGCTCGGCCTCGGTGGACGAGCTCGATCGCCTGGAGCGCGCGCTGCACGAGGCCGTCGATCACGCGATCCCCGAGATTACGGGGCGCAAGAAACAAGAGCTGCTGAGCGCCGAGGTGCGGGTCATCGGCAATCGTCCGGCGGCCGACCTGCCGGCGGATTCACCGCTGCTCGGGATGATTCGCGCCGTAGACACTCATCTGGGCATCACGGCGCGCATCCAACGTGCCTCGACCGATGCCAATGTCGCGCTGTCGCTGGGACGGCAGGCCATCGCCATCGGCGCCGGAGGCAGCGGCGGCGGTGCCCATACCATTCATGAGTGGTACGACCCGGCCGGCCGCGATCTCGGGCTGAAGCGCATCCTGCTGCTCACGCTGGCGCTCTGCGGAGTAAGCGACGAATGAAGCTGTTATTGTTTCTGCTCTGTTCATCGATGCTCGCCAACGCCAATCCGCCGGGGAGTTCCGCCACCAGCGCCAACGAATCTATCGAAACGCTGTTCATCAACGGCAATGTCTATCCGCAGGCGAATGCTCCCCGCGTTCATGCCATCGCGGTGCGCGACGGCCGGGTCTTCGCCATAGGGTCAAACGAAGAAATTCTGAAGTTGAAGCATGGCACTAGAGAGGTGATCGATCTCGGCGGGCACTTCGTCATGCCCGGGTTCAACGACGCTCACGTTCATCTCGCCGCCGGCGGCCTGGAACTGTTGGAAGTCGATCTCGTCAGCGTGAAATCGCTGGCCGAGATGCAGCACCGCATTACCGAGCACGCCAAGACGGCGGCACCCCGCGACTGGATCATCGGTCGCGGCTGGGACCACACCCTTTGGGCCGGCGAAAAGCTGCCCACGCGCCAGGACGTCGACGCCGTTACCGGCAATCATCCGGCGGTTTTCGTGCGCGTCGATGGACACATTGCCGTTGCCAACACTGCGGCGCTCAAAGCGGCGGGCATGTTCGGAAACGTGCCCGATCCCCATGGCGGCAAGATTGATCGTGGGACAAACGGCGAGCCCACGGGGATTGTGCGGGAGACGGCAAAGGACTTGGTGCTGGTGAAAGCCCCCAAGCCGTCGCTGGCCCTGCGGCGGCGCGGCATCGAGCTGGCGTTGGCGAATGCGGCGCGCTGGGGCATCACCTCCCTCCAGGACAACTCCGATTGGGAAGACTTCCTGATTTATGAAGAGATGGAGAAGCAAGGTAAGCTGACGGCGCGCGTGAGCGAATGGCTGATGTTTGACCAGCCTTTAGATCTGCTGGACAAACATCGCGCGCGTCATCCCGCGCAAGATTCCCTGCTGCACACGACCATGCTCAAGGGCTTCATGGACGGATCGCTGGGTTCGCGCACGGCGGCGTTGCTGGCGCCGTATTCCGACGATCCCGGCAATACCGGCCTGCCTCAATATGACCAGGCAACGCTTAACAAAATGGCGGTGGAGCGCTCAGCCGCCGGCTTTCAGTTGGGCTTTCACGCTATCGGCGATGGGGCCGTGCAAATGGCGCTCGATGCCTTTGCCGAGGTGCGGCGCGATGCCCGCGAGAACCATCGCGATCACGATTTTCGCTTTCGCATCGAGCACGACCAGGTGATCGACCCGGACCAGTTTGAGCAGTATCGCGAGCTCGGCGTCATCGCCTCGGTCCAGCCCAATCATCTGCTGACGGACATGAAGTGGGTAGTCGAGCGCATCGGGCCGAAGCGCGCCAAGAACTCCTACCCCTGGCAAAGCTTTCTCAAGCATGGCGTGCCGCTGGCGTTCGGGACCGATTACCCGGTCGAACCGATCACTCCGTTTCGCGGGATCTATGCCGCCGTGACCCGCAAGAATGAAGCCGGAACGAAAGAGTATTTCCCCGAGCAGAAGCTCACCCTCCAGCAGGCGCTGGACGCCTATACGACCGGCGCAGCCTATGCTGAGTTCGCCGAGAAGGAAAAAGGAACGCTGGCGCCCGGCATGCTGGCCGACTTCGTGGTGCTGGACCGCGACCTCACCAAGATTGCGCCCTCGGAGATATTGCGGACGCAAGTGCTGCGCACCGTAGTCGGCGGCAAGACGGTGTATGAACTCGGGAACAAGTAGGCTGCGATCCGCTATCTGACTGCTGATGGCTGACTGCTGGAGCAGTCTTGTTTTTGCTGTGTCCAGGTAGAGCGGGCCCCGCACTGCGGGGCCCGCGTCTCGAACGCCGATTTTGGGGTTGCGGCGGGGGTACCCCCAAGCGGGGTGAGCGCCCCCACCGCATTAATTTGC
>Ga0335081_10003893_pt1 | contig 23540 bp, 21 predicted proteins | sample Lox_Sample_35_FD_206713 | JGI IMG/M metagenome (GOLD analysis project Ga0335081, IMG submission 206713) | Soil microbial communities from Loxahatchee National Wildlife Refuge, Florida, United States - Lox_Sample_3.5 | ecosystem: Environmental > Terrestrial > Soil > Wetlands | place: USA...
GGTGCGCACAGCAAAACTTCATAGACTATGTTGTCCTGTACTATATGTGACTTGACAGGTATCGTCAAAACGAGTCCTCAATTTTTTTCATGACCGGCGGTAAGAGGAATCCTGGACTCACAAGGCACTCCGGACTGGCAGAAGCCGCAGCCATAACCTTCAAAACCGTAATGTGAAGTAACAAAGGCTTTCATCACTTGCAGAACGTAAGCCATGCATTTCAATTTATCGTGACCCGACTCGTTCACGGCTCCAACAGGGCACCGCTGAATGCACTTCTTGCAGGTTCCGTGGGTGTAAAAAAGGCAATACTCATGATGGTGCTTATATGGCCGGTGAGTAGGAGGAATTTGAAGGCGGGCCACAACCGAACCGCACCTCATCGCCTTCCCAACAGGGGTAATCAAGCCATCGCAAAGGCCAAAGGTTCCCAGTCCGGAGGCGTGAGCCGCATGCCGTTCAGACCAGGTTGACGCAAACCCATAGCGCTCGGACATCTCCGTTGTCCAATGGGGAGAAAGTATTGGAGCAACAGCTTCAACACCGCCAAGATGGAGAGTTTCCACCACATGTTTTCGTAGCTTAACGTTTACCTCTTCACCGAATATTCTGGCTCTGGCGCAGCTTTCTGGAGGGTAAACTGTTTCCTTTCTAAGGTCAGCCTTAGTTTTTTCAGTCTGAGGCAAAATCCAGCTTATGACAGTCAAGTCACTGGCTGCAACCTTCAACTGAGGGAATGTCATGTTAAATAATTCCAATGGAGTCCAGTGAAACGGTCCAACGTGCTCCTTGTAAGATTGGTAAATGGGGTCATCTCCACAGGAGAAGCCCACCAATGGGTCATCCCAAGCCGTGTCATTAGTTGAATTTTTCAGGGTGTTTTCGGGAGATATGTTGATAAAATCCTTTATAATGGTTTCAATCCATCTTGCCATATTCTGCACTTTCGGTTCTTTCTTCATTTTCACCTCATTGGAGTTTCTGAAGCCAAGCTCTTGTTCCAATATTCCACCGGTGGTTCCTTTCGCATATATTTCCTCGGAGCCATTGCTTTTCTGTGAAATCACCGGGCGGAATAGTACGCGCGGCCAACAGCCTTATTTCTTAGGCGGCTTTAAAAACAGAAAAGCGATTACTATACCCACGGCGGCAAGGGCTGCCGTAGGATAGAAGGCAACAGCATAAGAGCCAAAGGTATCCTTCGCCTGGCCGGAGATGACACCGCCGAGAATAGCGCCCACACCGTGAGCAAAATAGACAAGACCATAGTTCTTCGCATAATTCCTCACGCCGAAAAATGATGTCGTAGCTGCCGGCGCTACAGCATTAATGCGAGGGACAAAATGGGTTCCGTGGGCATTTGCATGAACTATACTTCCCGCATCAGATTAAATAGAAGACGGTCGACGATATCGATAAGCCTTTTAAAATGTCCGTCGTGGCTCATGGCAGATCCGAAGAGCTCCAGCCTCAGGCGGTTTATCTCATGATCGGCGCACCCCATCGGGGGGAGAGCAGCGGTGTTCATATAGAACCGCTCCCTCATCACAAGAGCCTTCGCTTTCTCTACGAATGGAATGAGTTGATCCCGGATCTCCGAAATATCCTCTCTCAAGGGCAACAAATCCAGCGATGAGGCGTGTGCCTGCCCGCCATCGGTGCCGAGGCGTTTTCCAATTTCCTCGATCATCACGGCCAGTGTGCCGTATTCCAGTCCCCGCACCCCCCGGCGCCACTGGAGAAGCAAGGGGTTGCGCCAATACCAGAGAAAGTTCCTCGAGCCGGCAGAGATCAGGTCTGAAACTGCCGTCCTAATCTCGTCGATGACTTTACGAAGTTCCGCTGAGTCCGGAGGCGGTGGCCTGCGCGAACGCATCTTTCTCACTGGAGAGTCTGAAGACCAACCCGACGTCAGATAGTCCCAGAGGTTTCTCAACAGGACGGCGCCGTTTCGGTCTCCTGGTGTATCGAAATGGATGAGTGACAAGAACACTTTGCCTCGGCCAAATTGCCCCTCCAAGACGGCGGGTTCACCGTGCAGACGCGACGGGTCGAGAAGAATTCCGTAGCGCGCCTCCAGGGCCGGCCATCCGATAAGCCTCCCATCGGCCACGGAGATATCGGAACTGAAGGCATCCGGCAGCACTTCTTCATAGGAAGCAAGCACGTGGACCCTTTGATCGGCGGCCCGGAACTGCGAAGGCCACCATGCAAAAAAGATGGGCCTATCAATTCCCTGCCAGAGCTTGTGAGCTTTTAGAGAAATGCGGACGGGACCGCTTACGCTGGGGACCCTTTCGATCGTGGGCTTCCTCTGGATGGGCATAAGACCTATGCCATCTTCCGTGGCCATGCCCGCTCCTCCGCAGATTCCCAGGTAACTGCCGCCATCCTCAACGAAACGCTGTATTTCTTCCTGTCCCCGATTTCCTAGGGCGGACAGCTTCTGTGATGCCCAGCCGCCGGGGACATACAGCATGCCGTAACGGGAAAGTGCCCCTTGGCGAATCTCTTCTGACCGGAGGAGATCGAAAGGCAAACCGGCTTCCATGAGAGCCTGGCGGGCCATCAGTCCCCAGGCGAATGATTCATCCCAGAGCAGAGCACATGCCTTTTTTGAAACACCATCCTGCCTGAGTTGAGTGCCTGTTTTCCTATAGGCCATAGGCTTTTCCTACGGATGAATCCTCCAAGAAGTGGTCTCCCGGAGGCTCTTCATTTTCTGCTTTACGACCAGCCGTTCAAAAGAAGATCGCCTAAACAAAATCAGGGCGCTGCAGACGAGAATCCCTAAAAGACGAGATACAGCTATGGTGAAAGATGGTGAAAGAAAATCTTGACAGGCTGTTTTGTTATAATTACCATAAATATGTACATTTTGTCCATCCGAACCTTTAAACAATGAATGCATAAATGATGACCAAAGGACAGGTTAGCTTAATAGAAAGGAGGATGTCATGAGCAGCAAGTACGAAAAATTGTGGAAGACAGAAGACTGGTGGTCCGTATGGCTCGGTCTCGGCATCGTGTTCCTCGCGATCTTCGCTTTCTGGGCGGGCGGGTCTATCAAGGGCTGGGTCGTCGTTCCGGCCAAACTTACCGAATTCAGCAAGGTCTGGGCGGACGTGGCGAAGAATTTAACGGGATACCTGGCAATTTTTATCCTTTTCGGATCGGTATTCAGCGTATCCATGGCCATTATGGGTCATAAACTGAAGGAGTTCATCCCCGGATTCATAATTCTTTTTGTCGGTTCCTGGGCTATTTTCTATCTCGCCGGCTGGAAACTGATGGAGGATCTCAATATGGAGGCGCCGCTGCTCGCCTTGATCGTCGGGCTCATCATCTCTAATGCTGTGAAGATCCCAGGCTGGATGAAAGTCTCCCTGCGAACGGAATATTACATCAAGACAGGCATTGTCCTCCTCGGTGCGACCCTACCTCTCACCATGATCATCGCGGCCGGTCCCGTCGCCATGCTTCAGGCGACTATAATTTCTATCGCCACATGGATCACGATCTATCTCGCCGCGACAAAGATTTTCAAACTTGAACCCAAGTTCGGGGCGGTGCTGGGAGCCGGCGGCGCCGTCTGCGGTGTCTCCGCTTCCATTGCGGTGGGAGGTGCCGTGAATGCAAGAAACGAGCACACATCGATCTCTATTGCTGTCGTCACGGTCTGGGCCATCGTCATGATCTTTTGTCTCTCCTTCGTCATGAAGCAGATCGTTCCGGGAACAATCACTCCCGGGGTGGCCGGAGCCATCGTCGGCACATCGGAGTTTGCCGACGCCGCCGGTTTCGCTGTTGTCGCCGAATTGGCGACCCGGTTCGGTGAGGCGCCGATCCATACGTTTACCCTAATGAAGGTTATCGGGCGGGACATCTGGATAGGTATCTGGGCACTCATCCTGTCCGTTGTGTCCGTCATGTACTGGGAAACGAGTGAAGGCGAAAAGAAGGCAACAGTGGGCGGCGGTATCATCTGGGAGCGTTTCCCCAAGTTTGTCCTCGGATTCCTTGCGGCTTCACTAATCATGAGCTTTGTCTCCACCATGGTGCCGGCAACTTATCTCGGCAAGGTCAACCTGGAAGGAAAGTTCAAAAACAAAGACTACAAGGCGGATTTCTCACAGTACCAGATGCCGCCGCAGTATGCGGATCGCATCACGGTTGACGCGGCGAAAGGGGTGGTTACTGTCAAGGGCGAACTTTCTGACGTGGATCTGAAAGCCCTGACTGCCGGCGCCACGCCGGACCAGGTGATTGTGTTCACTCAACTCGTCTCCAATTCGAACTGGTTTAACAAGGTGTTGAACCCCGAGGTGGTCACGCCGATCAAGAAGCTCCGCACCTGGGCATTCGTGTTCTGCTTCCTGTGTATCGGCCTCTCGACTCGTTTTGCAGAGTTGGCCCACTTTGGACTAAAGCCCTTCTGGGCCTTTACCATGGGGGTCATCGTCAATGTTCCGTTGAGTATCGTGCTTTCCGCAGTGGTATTCAAGGATTACTGGATGAAAATAGGATGATCTAAGACAAGGAGGAACATCATGGCGAAATCAGACACACCCCTTCTGGACCAGCTTAAGGGGGGGAAATGGCCAAGCTTCATTGATGAAATGAAGCAGGCTGCCAAGAAGAGTCCCATGGTCAGGGATCTTCTCGGGCAACTCGAGCTTTCCTACAAAGAAAAAATCGGCCACTGGAAGCACGGTGGAATCGTTGGCGTGAAGGGATACGGTGGCGGCGTCATCGGCCGCTACACGGACCGCCCGGAGGAGTTCCCGGACATACATGCGTTTCACACCCTGCGGGTGAATCATCCGACGGGGTGGTTCTACAAAACCGACATCCTGCGTAGCCTCTGTGACATCTGGGATAAACACGGCAGCGGCCTGACAAACATGCACGGCTCCACGGGTGATATCATTCTCCTAGGGACCACAACGGAGCACCTCCAGGCGTGCTTCGATGATATCTCGGCAAAGGGCTTTGACCTCGGCGGCTCCGGCTCGGCCCTGCGGACGCCCAGCGCCTGTGTAGGACCGGGGCGATGCGAGTGGGCGTGTATCGACAGCCTCGATATATGCTACAATGTCACCATGAGCTACCAGGACGAGATCCACCGCCCCATGTTCCCATATAAATTCAAGATCAAGGTCGCGGCCTGTCCCAATGACTGTGTAGCCTCCATCGCCCGGTCGGATCTGGCGGTCATCGGCACGTGGAAGGGTGATATCCCGATAGACCAGAAGGAGGTGACGGCCTACGCCGCTGCGGGCCTCGATATCCAGAGGGAGGTCTGCAATCTCTGCCCGACTAGATGTATGGTCTATAACGGGAAGGAATTGAAGATCTACGACGAGGACTGCACCCGGTGCATGCACTGCATCAATCTGATGCCCAAGGCCCTGAGGCCGGGAGGGGAAAGAGGTGCAACCCTCCTGATCGGCGGTAAGGCCCCCATCGTGGAAGGGGCGCTCCTCTCCTGGGTCATCGTGCCCTTCATGAAGCTGGAACACCCTTACACGGAATTGAAAGACCTCATCTTCAAGATCCAGGACTGGTGGAGTGAAAATGGCCGGTCCCGCGAACGGGTCGGGGAGCTGATCAAGCGTATGGGCATGAGGACATTCCTGCGGGCCGTGGGACTTCCCGCGCTGCCTCAGATGGTGAAGGCCCCACGAACCAACCCGTATGTATTTTTCTGGCCTGAAGAGATCAAGAAAAAGGAGGTGAAGTGATATGCCAACCGATATCGGACCCCCTGACTATAAGACCATGCTCCCTCCCATTATTCAGCGCAATTACGGGAAGTGGCGTTATCACGAAATCCTCCAGCCTGGTGTGATGGTGCACGTCGGCGAAACAGGAGACTCGCTCTATACGGTGCGCGCTGGCTCGCCGCGGCTCCTTTCGACGGACCACATACGCGAGATCTGCGATATAGCCGAGAAATACTGCAACGGCTATCTACGCTTCACGAGCCGCAACAACATCGAATTCCTCACCGATGACAAGGCGAAAATAGCTCCTCTGCTTGCGGAGCTGGCACAGAAAAACTACCCCGTCGGAGGCACTGGGCACGCAATTTCGAATATCGTCCACACCCAGGGGTGGGTGCATTGCCACACGCCGGCAACGGATGCCTCCGGCCCTGTTAAGGCATTGATGGAAGAGATCTACGAATATTTTGTGACGATGAAGCTTCCCAACCATGTGCGGATCGCCTTGGCCTGCTGCCTCAACATGTGCGGCGCAGTCCATTGCTCCGACATCGCCATCCTCGGCATCCATCGGACTGTCCCCAAGCCGGACAATACCCGTCTCCCGAACCTCTGTGAAATACCGACTACGGTGGCGTCCTGCCCGACAGGCGCCATCCGCGGGGATACCAAGACCAAGACCGTCAGCGTCAACAACGACAAGTGCATGTACTGCGGGAACTGCTACACCGTCTGCCCCGCCATGCCTATTGCCGATGCCGACAACGATGGTATTTCCATCTGGGTAGGAGGTAAGGTGTCCAATGCCCGGAGCAAACCGATGTTCTCCAAACTGGTGATACCCTATCTGCCGAACAATCCGCCGCTGTGGCCGGAAACGGTTGCCGCTGTGAAGAACATCGTCGAGATCTATGCGAAAAATGCGAGGAAGCACGAGCGGATCGGCGAATGGATCGAGCGCATCGGCTGGGAGCGCTTCTTCAGCCTGACGGGCATTCCGTTTACGGACAAGCACATCGATGATTTCGACCTCGCGACAGAAACGTTCAGATCATCGACGCAGTTCAAATGGAGGTGAGCATGAGCGAGGATCTGAAAGCGCGGGTCCTTGAGGCGTTCTGCCAGAGATCGAAGGGCGAAAAGAAGATGTTCTACATCCGCGATGTCGTCAAATGGTTTCCTGATGAAGACCGGCATGCCGTCCAAGATGTCGTCAAGGCCCTCATAGACGAGGATGCGGTAAAATACTGGTCAAGCGGAAGCACAACCTATCTTGTGCTGGCGGAATGCTATCCGAAGGAATAGCGGTGGTGGCCTGTGGGTGATAGAACATGAGCCGATCCTGCCCGCGGCTGGTTATCGGGGCCTTACGCGGCAGCGCCGGTAAAACCACCCTTTGTACCGCATTGGCTGCGGCGCTCTCTAAACGGGGCGTTCATGTAGTGCCTTTCAAGAAGGGGCCTGATTATATAGATGCGGCCTGGCTTGCCATGGCGGCGTCGAACCCCTGCTATAACCTCGATACCTTCATGATGGGACGGATACAGGTCGCCCGCTCCTTCGCCCGTCATGCGCCATCGGGAGGCATCTCACTCGTTGAGGGGAGCCGGGGGCTGTACGACGGATCGAATCTGGGAGGAGAGCACAGCACGGCCGAGCTGGCCAAACTTATCAAGGCGCCCGTGGTCCTCGTGATCGACTGCGACAAAGTAACACGGACGATGGCGGCCATGGTTCTCGGGTGCCAACGCTTCGATCCGGAGGTTGATATCCGGGGATTGATCCTGAACCGGGTGGCAGGAGATCGACACGCGGCGGCTGTGAGCAGGTCTGTAGAAGACCATTGCAGCATTTCTGTCCTCGGCACCGTTCCGCGGATAGCGGATATCCCTTTTTCGGAGAGACACCTCGGGCTGATTCCGCCGCAGGAGCATGACCGGATACATCAAGCCTTGCAAAAGGCGGCGGAGATCGCGGGAAATTACCTGGATATGGAAGGTCTGATACAGATTACAGAAAGCGCTGAACCTTGGAAAGACCTTTTGGTTCCGGATGTCCTGCCGGCAGATGTGCCGGCTGACCCGGTAACCATCGGCGTGATCAGGGACAGGGTCTTTCAGTTCTATTACCCGGAAAACATCGAGGCGCTCGTGAGAGCAGGTGCGAGGGTCATAGAAGTGAGCGCCATCAGCGAGGAGAAGCTGCCGTCCATGGATGCCCTTTATATCGGGGGTGGTTTCCCGGAGACGCAAGCCAGGCTTCTTGCCGGCAACATGGCTTTTCGCCGCTCTCTCTGGGATGCGGCAGAAGGGGGGCTCCCGATATATGCCGAATGCGGCGGCCTCATGTTTCTCGGGGAATCGCTGACAGTCGGCGATAAGCAATATCCCATGGTTGGCTTCTTGGCCATCTCGTTCGGGATGGAAAAGCGCCCACAGGGGCATGGATACACTGTTCTGAATGTCGAAGGGGAAAATCCCTTTTATCCTCTCGGGACGGAGATTGTGGGCCACGAGTTTCATTACTCCCGGATCCTCTCCCGGAACGATAGCGAGGGGCATCTGGCTTTCCAGGTCAGGAGGGGAATCGGCATGGATGGGAAGAGAGACGGGCTCTGCCGGAAAAATGTGCTTGCCACTTTCACCCATGTACATGCCTTGGGAACGCCGGAGTGGGCGGAAGGCATCGTCGGCATGGCAAGACGATTTCACGCCAGTAGGAGGGAGCACGGCTCTTCGGTAAGCCATAAAGAGACAAAGCAGCAATAAAAAAGTTTGCAAATATATATTTTAAAGTATTGCACTACAGGAGGTTTCGAGCATGCCCCAGATAGAACTGGCAGGAAAAACTTATGAGGTTGATGAAGATGGTTTCCTTCAGGAACTGGACAAGTGGAGTGAAGAGTTCGCCCAGGCCTATGCGAAAGAGGAAGGCATCGAGGGGCAATTGACGGAAGAGCAGTGGAAGATTATCAACTATCTCAGGGATTATTTCCAGAAGTTCGGTATTGCGCCCATGATCCGCAAACTCTGCAAGGACAACGGCATAGACATGAAAAAGCTCTACGAACTGTTTCCTACAGGGCCGGCCAAAGGTGCCTGCAAGCTTGCGGGGCTTTCAAAACCGACCGGTTGCGTGTGAACACAGATCGCTAAGTGCAGTAGATATAAAGTTGAAGAAGCCCGCTTCAGGGAGAATGGGGGGCACTCCTGCCGGATCAGCTTTATAAGACCTCCGTTACTGTAACGAGATAACAGGAGACTTCAGGAAACAGTCTATGGGATTTTATGTTTTATCTTATCTTTGCGTTGCTGTGTTCATTCTTGCAACCGGTTACCGAGTTTACAGGCAAATGACCCTTCCAGTCCATGTCCGCTGGGAAATCTATCCAGTCCAGCATGAAACCGGCGCCAAGGTGGCCTATGGCGGATCCTATCTGGAAGAGTTGAACTGGTGGGAAAACAAATATGAAAGCTCGCTGTTCAATGAACTGAAATATATGGCACCGGAGATTTTATTCATCAGGGGGTTGTGGAAAGGAAACAGGAGCCTCTGGCGGGTCTCCTTCCCCTTTCATCTTGGATTGTATTTGATGATTGCAACATTCGGTTTTCTTCTTCTTCATGCCTGTTTCATCCTGTGGCGATTTCCCGCCTTTGCTGCAGGGAGCACCATAAGAAGCTTGGTGGATGGCCTCATCGTTTTTGCGGGGTGGACCGGTCTGATCATAGGAAATATCGGCGCTCTGGGAGTTCTCTACAAACGACTAACCGATCCAGAACTCAGGGATTACTCGACTTTTTCTGACTATTTCAATATCCTGTTCGTCTTTCTTTTTTTTCTTTCTGCCTTAATCGCCTGTCTGCTTGGTGATCCATTTCTGGAAGGTGCAAAGGCCTATACGTTTGGCCTGCTGACCGGGGGGCATTTTCTGAATCCATACGTACCGGGTCAAAGCGTTCCCGGGAAGGTGGCCATTATATCGGCCTCGCTTCTGACTGCCTATATCCCACTGACGCACATGTCTCACATGTACATGAAGTATTTCCTCTATCACCATGTCAAATGGGACGATGCCCCGAACCGGCGGGGCGGATCGCTCGAGGCGGCCATCCAGAAAAATCTTGACCTCAAACCGACCTGGAAGGCAAAGCACGTGGAAGCAGACGGACGGAAATCGTGGCGCGACATCGCCTCTTCGGAGCGCAAGGAGACGAAATGAACAAACCTCGAAAACCCTCCGACATTGCCGAATCTTCTGCATGCTTATGTCACATCGAGTCGGGTGAGCTGTCACCGTTGCCTCCTCCCTATGAGGATTTCAATCAGGTGACGATACCCCCGCTGAGCCCGGGCAAGGTCAAGGGCATTGAGACATCACTGGATGACACGGTTGCCATCGGCATCCCCAAGCCCGCCAGCAAAGAGGAAGAGGAAGCGCTGATTCGTCAGTTTCTCTCCGGTCTCAAAAAACTTTTCGACAAGGAAAACAACTGGACATTTCTGCAGCCCCTGTTACTTTCCATGGAACATTGCGCCAAATGCCAGACCTGTTCCAATGCCTGTCCGGTCTATGAAATGAGCGGCCGGAAGGAGATCTATCGGCCCACATTCCGTGCCGAAGTATTGCGTCGGATTTACAGGAAATATTTCAAGCCGGGTGGAAAAATCGTCGCCAAGCTGACCGGCGATATCGATCTGAACTGGACAACAATCGCACGTCTTGCCGAACTCTCCTATCGCTGCACACTCTGCAGACGCTGTGCTGCAGTTTGCCCGATCGGCGTGGACAATGCTTTGATCACGCACGAAATCCGCAAGCTCTTCTCCCAGGAAATGGGCATCGCCCCCAAAGAGCTCCACGAAAAGGGCTCTGTACAGCAGCTGCAGGTCGGTTCTTCCACCGGCATGAACCCCTTCGCAGTAAAGGACAGCATCGATTTCATTCAGGAAGAGATGGAAGAGGTTACTGGCTATAAAGTCAACATCCCCTGGGATGTTGAGGGTGCGGACATCCTGCTGATCCACAATGCCGGTGAAATTCTGTCGTGGCCGGAAAATGTCGGGGCCTTTGCCATCATTTTCCAGGCGGCCGGTATTTCATGGACCTTGTCTTCGGAAGTGGTCGGTTACGATGCCGTAAACTACGGGCTATGGTATGATGATGTTCAACTTGCACGCGTTGCCGTTAAACATGCCGATATCGCCCGGAATCTGAAGGTTAAAAAGATCCTCATAGGCGAATGCGGCCACTCTCACAAAGCGCTGACCGTTACAGCCGACCGGCTCTTTACGGGAGATCTTAATATCCAGCGTGAATCGGCTATAGTCACGCTGGAGGATATCGTTATGAAGGGAAAATTGCATTTTGATCCTCAGAGGAATAATTTCCCCGTTACCTTGCATGATCCCTGCAACATGGTAAGGTCCATGGGAATCGTTGAGCCTCAGAGGAGAATCCTGAGGAAGATTGCTCCGCGATTCCGGGAAATGACACCCCACGGGGTAGATAATTACTGTTGCGGCGGCGGTTCTGGTTTCGCCATCATGTCGGGATATAATTTTGCAGAATGGCGAAATCTGGTCAGCTCCCGCAAGAAATTCCTGCAGATTCTCAATGCTTTTGAGGGCGAACCACAGGAGACCCCGAAATATGTCTGCGCCCCGTGCTCGAATTGCAAAGGCGCCATTAGGGACATTATCAACTACTATCATGCTGAAGAGCGAAGCCGTCTCTATTACGGCGGTCTGGTCGAATTGATTGTCAATGCTATGGCCGACATGAAAAAACCGATTATCCGATTCGGTGAGGAACCATCGTGGGAATCATGATATAATAAGAGCAGGAGGCGGGTAGAATACACATCATGAACCTTCTTGTGTCCCTGATTGCGATTCTGACACTGATCCTGATCGCCTTGGCCGGAACTACGATCGCAAGCCTCAAGCCCGTCTTTTTCGTTGTCATCCCCTGCGGTGCCATTGCCGTTTTTGTGTCAGGTTTTGTCTACCGCATTTTATCCTGGGGGAGATTGCCTGTCCCCTTTTCCATACCCACCACGTGCGGTCAGGAGAAATCACTGCCCTGGATCAAGTGTGAATCTCTCGAAAGCCCTCCGGGCACAGCCGGTGTCATCGGCAGGATGGCCCTGGAGGTTCTCCTCTTCCGATCGCTTTTCAGAAACACGCGGCTGTATCTCTACGATGACCGGCCCGTTTATTCGAGCGCCAAGTGGCTCTGGTTCTTCGCTCTTCTCTTTCACTGGTCTTTGCTCGTAATTATTTTGCGGCATATGCGTTTCTTCATCGAGCCAGTGACTCCCTTCGTCAATGACATTGCAGCCGTAGACGGTTTTTTTGACATCGCCATACCGACGTTTTTCTTGAGCGATGCAGCCATCGTCCTGGCGTTGACATTTCTCTTCCTGCGTAGGGTGTTGGTTTCTAAACTGCGCTACATCTCTCTCGTCACCGATTATTTCGCTATTGCTCTAATCCTGGGTGTCGTAATTACCGGCATTCTCATGAGGAATTTCTTCCCCGTCGATATCGAAGAGATAAAGACCATGGCCTTAGGCTGGGTGACCTTTGCGCCCTATGTTCCTAAAGGAATGAGTGTACTTTTTTATATTCACCTTCTTCTCGTCTCAGTCCTCCTCGCGTGGTTTCCGTTCAGCAAGCTCATGCACATGGGAGGGGTTTTTCTCAGCCCGACACGGAATATGGCAAATGACAGCCGGATGAAGAGGCACGTCAACCCTTGGAATGCGCCCGTCAAGGTTCATACCTACGAGGAATACGAGGATGAATACCGGGACAAGATAAAGGCGGCTGGACTGCCGTTGGACAAGGAGTAGGTATGTCCATCAAGATACCCAAACCTGAGGAGATGATCCGGATCAACTACAAGCCGCCGCAAACATCATGGATGGACACTCCCGTCGATTTTCGGCCGGGGACATGGAGCTACAGTGCCGCAGCGAAGAATCTTATCTACCTGGATATGCCGAACCCCAGGGCTTGGCAGCCATATGAAGAGGACTGGAAACTGCCGGCTAACTGGAAGGAGATCATTATTGAGGGCATGCGGGAACGGCTGGATAAGTACCGTTCCTTCAGGCTCTTCTTGGACCTGTGCGTGCGGTGCGGCGCCTGCGCGGACAAGTGTCACTTCTACATCGGCGGCGGCGATCCGAAGAATATGCCCGTTATGCGGGCGGAGCTGCTGCGCTCTGTTTATCGCCGCTACTTCACAGAATCGGGTAAGCGCTTTGGCAGGCTCGCCGGTGCGCGCGACCTAACCATCCCTGTCCTCAAGGAGTGGTTCTACTACTTTTACCAGTGCACGGAGTGCCGTAGATGTTCCGTGTATTGTCCCTACGGCATCGACCAGGCGGAGATCACCATCATGGGTAGGGAGCTTCTCAATCTCGTCGGATGCAACATCAACTGGGTCATCGAACCGGTTGCGAATTCCTACCGGACAGGAAACCACCTCGGCATCCAGCCCGGTGGCATCAAGGACATGCTCGAATTCTTAGCCGATGATATTGAGGAACGGACAGGCGTCAGGGTGGAAGTTCCCATCAACAAAAAGGGTGCGGAAATGCTTTTCATCACGCCTTCCGGCGACTACTTTGCCGACCCTGGGACGTACACGTGCATGGGTTACATGATGCTCTTCCATGAGATCGGCCTGAATTATACCTTTAGCACCTACGCCTCCGAAGGGGGGAATTTCGGCCTCTTCACGTCCCACGAGATGGTGAAGCGCCTCAACAACAAAATCTATGCGGAAGCGAAGCGTCTCGGGGTCAAGTGGATTCTCGGGGGTGAGTGCGGCCACATGTGGCGTGTCATCCACGAGTACATGGACACGATGAACGGTCCTGCGGATTTCCTCGAGGTGCCGGTGTCTCCCGTAACGGGAACAGTGTTTGAGAACGCCCGGTCTACGAAGATGGTCCATATCGCGGAATTCACGGCTGATTTGATAAAACATGGAAAACTGAAACTGGATCCCACTCGGAACGATCATCTGTGCATCACCTTCCATGATTCCTGCAATCCCGCCCGCGGCATGGGACTCTTTGAAGAGCCACGGTATATTATCAAAAATTCCGTGCGGCATTTCTACGAGATGCCCGAAGATACCATCCGAGAGAAGACCTTGTGCTGCGGCGGTGGCGCCGGTCTCGGGAACGATGAAAATATCGAGATGCGGATGCGGGGCGGCATGCCCCGTGCCATGGCTGTCAAGCATGTGAAGGAAAAGCACGGCGTGAATCGAATCGCCTGCATGTGCGCCATCGACCGCGCGACGCTGACATCGCTGATGGACTACTGGGTGCCCGGAGTTACGGTGACGGGTGTCCATGAACTCTTGGCCAATGCCCTTGTGATGAAGGGAGAAAAGGAAAGAACAACGGACCTGCGCGGCGAGTCACTGAAGGAGAGAACAACAGATGAGGCTCTATAACCGGGGGATAATTGTCGCAGGGATTGCAGTCTTCGCGGTAGTTGTTACCTTCCCGTTCTGGCACGCCGGTGGGAAGGCCGTACCACAGCCCGCAATCGAGCTGAACACGCCTGCAATAGAGAGGCTTGCGGATAAGCGCTGCGTGGAGGATACTGCCTTCATGCGGGATAATCATATGAAACTTTTGGCGTCATGGCGGGAGAGCGTGGTACGGAAAAATATCCGCGTGTACACGGCAAAGGACGGAAGGATATTTGAAATGGGCCTCACCGGGAACTGCCTTGCATGTCATGAAAATAAGACCCGTTTCTGCGACCGGTGCCATGATTATGCTGGAGTCAAACCGACCTGCTGGAACTGCCATATCAACCCAGAGGAGGGCCTGTGATGGTGTCCACCAGGAGAGAATTTCTGATTATAGCGGGCCTCTCGGCCATCGGCGCTGCCTGCCCGCCCCTGGGCAGGATCATCGCCAAAGAGACGTCATCATGGGGGAGTCGTCTCCCGGGCACACCGGGGAGCGTCCCGGCCCTGAAGGCGAAGCGCTGGGCCATGGTGGTGGATGCAAACAAGTGCTCCGGCGACTGTAGAGACTGCATGACCGCCTGTCATGAAGCACATAATGTCCCGGCTATAGGGAATGTCAAGCAGGAGATCAAATGGATTTGGCCGGAGCGGTTTGAGAACGTATTTCCTGCGGAAAGCCATGCCTACATTCAGGAGTCCGTCCGAAAACAGATTATGCCGGTTCTATGCAACCACTGCGACAACCCGCCTTGTGTGCGTGTCTGTCCCACGGGTGCCACATTCAGAAGAGCCGACGGCATAGTGATGATGGATTCGCACCGCTGCATCGGATGCAAGATCTGTCTTGCCGCCTGTCCTTTCGGGGCGAGAAGCATAAACTTTGTGAACCCCCGTCCATTCATCCGTAAGCTCAACCCCGACTTCCCGACGCGCACCAAGGGAGTGATCGAAAAATGCAATTTCTGCGAAGAGCGCCTGGCGCGGGGCATTCTCCCGGCATGCGTCATGGCCTGTCAGGAAAAGGCCCTGGTCTTCGGGGACGTGGATAATCCGAACTCGAAAGTTCGTCAGATACTCGACAGGAAATTCTCGATCCGCCGGAGGGCGGAGCTGGGAACGAAACCGCAGGTCTATTACATTCTGTGAGGTTGCCATGCTGGAAAAAGCGCTGACAGGAAGCCGCCGGTACTGGATCTTGGTGGGAATCCTTCTTGCTATCTTCGGGATGGGCGTGTATTTCTACCTCCATCAGCTTGAGTTCGGCTTGGGTCTCACCGGCATGAGCCGCGATGTGTCATGGGGATTGTACATCTCCCAGTTCACCTTCCTTGTTGGGATCGCCGCCTCGGCGGTGATGGTGGTCCTCCCCTACTATCTGCACGACTACAAGGCATTTGGAAGAATCACCGTGCTCGGGGAATTTCTCGCCATAGCCGCTGTTATCATGTGCGTCACTTTCATCTTCGTCAATCTCGGCCAGCCTGCACGGGTACTGAATGTCATGTTCCATCCATCTCTCACGTCCGTGCTCTTCTGGGACATGGTGGTAATCAGTGTCTATCTTGTGCTCAATGTGATCACGGGCTGGACGGTTCTCTCGAGCGTGAAAGAAGGAGTGCCGCCGCCGGCCTGGGTGAAGCCTTTTATCTATCTCTCCATCCCCTGGGCCGTCAGCATCCATACCGTGACGGCCTTCATCTATGCCGGCATGCCCGGGAGGAGTTTCTGGCTCACGGCGATCATGGCCCCCCGGTTCCTGGCAGCAGCCTTCGCTTCCGGCCCTGCGCTTCTGATCCTGTTGTGCCTCGTGCTCCGGCGCTTCAGTGGATTTGACGCCAGGAAGGATGCGATTCAAGCCATGGCCAAGATCGTGACCTATGCCTTCATTGCGACCATATTCTTCGTAGTGGTGGAGCTCTGGACTGTTTTCTACAGTCAGGTTCCGGACGACATGGAGCATTACCGTTTTCTCTTCATGGGACTCAAAGGCTATAACACCATTGCTCACGGGATGACTGTTTCGGTCATCTCAGCCGCTGTTGCCCTCGTGCTCTTGATCGATCCACGGACACGGAAAAAAGAAACTTTTCTGGCCGCGGCCTGCATCTTGGTATTTCTTTCCCTCTGGATAGAAAAGGGCCTCGGCCTGATGGTGACCGGCTTCGTCCCCTCGCCCCTCGGGCACATCACCCGCTACACCCCCACAGGACCGGAAATGGCAATTGCCATCGGTATCTGGGCCATGGGGTTCTTGATTATTACGGTGCTCTACAAGATCTTTATCTCCGTAAGGGAGGCCGCGGAGCTGGATTAAGATAAGTAATTGTGGCCGTAAAAACCTTAGTGTCGATTTGTGTCCCAGTCTCGGCGCCATAAGTATCAGTCTTGATGCGTAGTACGACACGGATAACGAGATAAAAGGAGCTTCGTATCGGCCTCACCAGGGTTCCTGTCAAGGCTCTTTTACCCGTCTTTTTTGAGATTAAATTTTTTATGTGTAAAATCAGTGTGTAGATTTTAGAAACGACTTGACACTTCTAACACCCTCCACACTCTTGGCATGAGCGGTGGCCCTGGTGATTTCTTTGCTGGATTTTACAATGCCAAGTAAAACAACATTGCATTGAACAACCTTGACGTCGATGTTCGTCGACCGGATTTCCTTGTCCGCAACGAGTTTGGCATCAACCTTTTCTCTTATCGCCAGGTTATCTCTTGTCCCACACGTATCGCGCTTTTTTTTCAGAAGAATGTATGTATGGATAGATCTTACCCCTTCAACACCTTCTGCTATTGTTATAGCCCTTTCTTTTCGCGGTTTCCTATCATATTCACCTACCAGATATACGTTCCCGTAGTAGCAGTAAGCCGATATATCAAGGGCCTTGACGTCACTGTCTTCAAGAAATTTTGTTTGGATGGTAGTTGTTATCTTTGCGTCTGAAGCAACCGTACCTGCCTTTCGTTCTTCTACTGCCACGCCATAGATTGTTGTACACCCGGCAATAACCAGTAGAAGCAAGAAATGGATGATGACAATATGTCTTTTCATATGTTACTTTCTCTCTCTTTATTCTTATCATCATAAAATGCAATAGATAAAATGGGTGCGTTGCCTGTAAGACTCTGATTTTGATTGAGAATTATAGTCTTTCGTTCAATAATCATCAACAACTAATAGACAACTAATGGCCAGTAATGGTCAAATTTCTACGAGCTTTAGATCATGGGATAATAGAAAGACGCAAGTTAGTGAATATATCGTTAAATGAACAAGCATCCCCGTAATGGGAACTCCACAAATTTTTGTTGCTTCGTTTCAAAAAATTCTGTAAATAGAGTGACGCATGGATATTTTCTCGCTGGCTCAATCGGGGTGCTGTAGTTGACATGGGAAAAGAGATTAAGAATAAGCTCCAGAAATCAAACTTCGATGTTATCATCGACAAGATTCCTTTTTTGTCCTGCCTATCAGAAGATGAAGTAGCCGGTCTGAGAAAAGACGTCATTGAGAAACGCTTTAAGAAAAAGCAGATCATCCTGCAAGAAGAAGATACCCTCAATTACCTCTACTTTGTTTATTCCGGCAAGGTGAAGGTAGTTCAACTCAGCTCGGAAGGACAGGAGAGGATCCTTCAGATCAGAAAAAGAGGTGATTTCTTCGGTGAAATGGCCATACTTGATGGGAAGACCGAACCGGCCACAGTCGTTGCCATGGAGGAGACGAACGTCGGATTTATTTCTGCGAGAGCTTTTGAAAGGCATCTTTTGGTGAATCCCAACGCACTTAGAGGCATTATATCCCTGCTCTGCCAACGCTTAAGGGAGGCATGGCTGATGCAAAAGGTGTTGAGCTTTGCCGACGCGGAGCAGCGGATAAGAGCGGTATTGAAAAACATTGGTGACCAGTTCGGGGTCAAGGATCAGAGAGGAACGATTGTCAACTTAAGGCTCAAACACAAAGACATTGCTGAACTCGCATCGACCGCAAGGGAAACAGTCACCCGTTCACTCAAACGCTTTGTCCAGGCGAAAGAGGTTGAAATTTTAGAGAACAATTATATCCTCCTGAAACCTGACTTTTTCAAAATGACTGATCTCTAGAAATCAATTCTCAGCACTGCTGCGCTTTCAACTCCCCCGGCTTGAGCATCGCGTAAGCGAAGCGCATCACCGATGTAGGCACATTTCTCTCTGCTCCCATACGTATAACGATGCCGATCAATGACTCCAGCTCGGATGGCTTCCCGGCCTCAACATCACGCTGCATCGATGGCTTTATGCCAGGTGCGCTGCGGTCAATGAAGGCTTGTGTCTTGGCTAGTATGTCCTCATCAAGTTTCACGCCTCTGGCTCTCGCTACAGCCACCACTTCGCCGATAGCCTCGCCGAGCAAGGCGCGTGCTTCCGGGACGCCGCGGTACTCGCCGAAGGTCACGCGTGTCAGGCTGCCCATGGCGCTTACGGATGAAATGAAAACGAATTTAGTCCACAGGACTTTCAGGATATTATCGCTTATCTCAATTGTAGCACCGGTTTCCTTAAGCACATCGCAGACGGCAGTCAGCCGCGGTGTCGTCTTTCCGCTGAACTCACCCAAAGCAATGCGGCGGAATTCACTATACTGACCTATGACGCCAGGCGCTTCGATTGCTGCGGAAAGCCACGTAGCTCCACCCAACATGTGATCCATTCCTACGACCTGGCCGATGCGATCTGCCGCGTCCACCCCGTTCTGCAGAGGAACTACCACTGTGTCCTTGCCAACCATGAGTTTCGTCGCCTTTGCCGCTTCGTCGGTCTGATAAGTCTTTGTTGCAAATATTATGATGTCGACCGGTCCGACATCAGCAGGGTTGTCAGTTGCCCTGGCCTTCAAGACTTGGAAATCACCATAGATACTCTTAACTTGCAGGCCCTTCTTGCGTATTGCCTGAAGATGCGCGCCGCGGGCAATGAACGTCACGTCTTTGCCTGCCTTTGCAAGTAGTCCCCCGTAGTATCCTCCAACTCCACCAGTTCCCATAATTGCGATTTTCATGTTCACACCTCCCGGAAGGATGATGATTACATCTCATCTGCTATTGCAATATATAGATAAATTTTTACAAATAGAATCCTGGAACTTGATCATACATTTAGCAGTCTTAAAATATTGTGACATACGATATTTTCGAAATCCTCTTTTCCCAGGTTTATCTCCAATACTTCCTGAAGCTCGCCGCCGGGTGTCCCGAATGGGAAATCGCTTCCGAAAAGGATTCTCCTGCTTCCATACCTGACAATGAATTGTGCAATCTCCTGACGAGAGGCCAGTGCGGTATCGGCATATACCATTTCGTCATCCCAGGTCCCCGACTTGAAGAGCGCGGAAAAGCCTCCATTCAGTCCACCCAAGTGGGGAATGATGACTGTAGTTCTTCCACCGACTCTTCTTATGAAAGAGCGGGTGTTTGCGAAAGATTCTTCCAGCACAACGGGCAGCTTCAGGCGATAGACCTCCTGTAAGAATGCCTCACAGAGAGGATCATCGTAATGATAGACTGGTTCATATTCATGGCGATGCCACTTAACTGCTTTATAGCCTTTCTTCAGCTCATCCTTCCTGAAGTCGTTCCATACAAAGTAATAGGCAAAGAAATTATGATGGGATCGCTGGATGTCGAGCACATACTGGTTGGCATGCTGCCTGCAGTTGACCCAGGCGAAATTGTCTTTGAAGTCATAGTCGTATCGGTCATAGATATCCTCTACAGGTGCAAAGAGGCATGCACCCTGGATTCCCGCAGAATCAAGGTATCTCTTGATGTCTTCAACGGGCAGATTAGAATTCTGGACGCCGCAGTGCATATGGGAATCAATAATCATCATACTCATCTAACATTCCCTTAAATCTACTCTCGCGGATAGGAACACAGGAGGATTTTTCTAGAAAAAAATCCTCTGAGGCCTCTTTCATGATACAGTGGAAAAAAGGGCAAGAAAACGTAAAACCCCGTCATCGTGTGAATTCGAGAAAAGGGTTTCACAAGAATGGCAAAAATCACAATTATTGGACTGAACCTAAATTACTTTTTTTTGGCCTTCGCAGCTGGCTTTTTTCCGGCCTTCTTGGCAACCTTTTTTGCTGTTGCTTTCTTCGCTTTTGCGGCGGGTTTTGCCTTTTTCTTTGCCTTGGCGGGAGCCTTCATCTTGACCATTGGCTCTTCACAGCAAATCAGTCCACCCGCTGCGCAGCCGCATTCTTCGTCTACGACAACGACAAGATCGCATACTTCACACGTCAAATAATCTCCTTCTTTCAACGTTGCCATTCTCTTCATCCTCCTCTAATTGTTTTTCCCCAATCCCTCGCGGGCCGGTTCGATGATCATATATGAATTATTTTATAATACACATGGTGATTGTCAAGACATTATGCGATTTATTTTTTGGGGAAAGATCCTGTGCTATCAACCCCTACGATGCAACAAATTGTTATGCTATGATGGTTAAATGTTTTTCACGAAATCGTTGATGACTTCCGCTATTACTTGCGGCTGTTCCATAGGGATCAGATGTCCTGCATCTTTCACGACGGCATGAGTGCCTTTCTTCAGCGTGGAGGCAATCCGTTTGAAATCGACAAAGTTTTTAGTATCACTATATTCTCCCTCAATGACAAGGACAGGGCACGAAACCTCAGGCAGTAAAGGCCACGGGTTATACTGCGCGCCCCCCATGAAGAGGCCTGCTTCCATCTCGGGCTTACAGACCAATTGAAGCCCGCCCCCCTCTTTCGGTTCCATGCCATACGCAACATAGAGCTCAAGCATTTCATCGTTCCATTTCTTGAAGAGCTCTCTCGATCTGAGATAATTCATAGCCTCTGTCTCGTTCTTCCAGTAGTTCCTCCGTTTAATTGCCAGGGAAGCCAGGGGGTGGTCTTTTACGGTAATCTTAACGCGATAGAAATCATCGGGGAGGAGGATGGGCTCTATCAGGACCATGCCTTTTGCTTTTACGCCGCAGGCTACATTTGCAATCGTGCAAATAGTTGCTCCCATGGAATGGCCCACGAGGAACGCATCGCCGATACCGATGCTGCCCAAAAGAGCGGCAACGTCTCTCGCAATCTTTGCCCAGCCGAGGCCGCCCTTTTCAGGATCTTCTATGCGATAGTCGCACATGTAGGGGGCGATGATCTTGTATGATGGATATAATTCCCTTGCTATAGGATGCCATAGCCAGGGCGAGAACCCCGTCGCGTGAAGAAGGACTAGTGCAGGTCCGCGGCCATCATATAAGAGATATGGTAGATGAGCGCTACCAACATCCTGAGTCATCAATATGGGCTTTACCGGCCCCTTCGCTTTGACAGGCATATCAATATCCCCTTCCTTTATGAACAACTGATACTATTACCTCACATCAATATTATCAATGCGACAAATTTTCAATTCCTTTCGCCAGGGGAGGACGTAATAGTCAAAAGACGGGAGAATGTAAACGCCGCTACAATATAGAGTGAGACGGCTATCAGAATAATGGATTTGAAACCCCAACTAATGGCGATTAACACTGTTGTCGAACTTCCGATAACGGAAAAGAAACCGTTTATGCTCCACGCCCAGGCGATAACAGACTCTCTTTCTGTTGCGAACACCCTCAGTCCCGACGGAAAGGGGATACCCATGGGAATGGCGAGTGGAGCAATGAGTAGGCTGCATGAAATCATTCTTAGCCAGAGGGGGAGTCCTGCGAGGACATTATGCAGCCATCCGTTGGCAGTAATCAAAGTCACGCCCACTAGACCAATGACGAATACAGGCCAAAATATGTGTTTCGATTTCACTGAACAGGCATTCCTTGCGATCAGGCTTCCTACTCCCGAATACACGAGGAATGAGCCGATTACGACAATTGCGGAGAAGACGGGATCATAAAGATAGCGGATGAATTGCTGGAGAATGGATATCTCGAGGAACATGTACGCCAGGCCTAGAGAACCGAAATAAACGAGAATTGAAGTGATGCCTCTGTAAGAGGGAAAAATGAAAGGCATGGGAGCCAGGATAAATATTATGCCTAAGAGAGACACGATGCATGCTGTAATCCACACCAGTATATATCCCCAATCCAGGAAAGGGATCAGGGCGCGGTTGGATGAGCTGAGATATTCCTTGAGCATTTCAATTTTAAAAAAATGGGAAAAGAAAGGCCGGTCGTCTGTGGCTGGTTTTACATAGTAGGGATATGTTTCGTAGAACTTGTCTCTATTCTCAGATAATAGGCTGATTGCGGCAGAATAAAAAAGGTTGCCTTCAAACTTATTAAAGATATTTGTCTCTTCTTCTGTAACTCCCGGATAATAGGAAATATCGAAAAGGTGTGCCTTGCAGAATTCCTTTATGGCCCCTGTCTCTTTCTCGTGAAATCTGCCGTTTTTCACAACGAGCGTGGCGGTTTGCCAGCTCCTGATCATGACGACTGATTCGGCAGGCGCATTCTTGGCGCGCTGTTCAATAGCCTCGATAACCATGGCGAGGAGCTTGATGTTATCCCGCGGAGGATTCTTAATCCATGTGGAGATGGAGAGTATACCTCCAGGCGTGAGGCGCTCCATGCACATCTCTATTGCCTCTTTAGTAAAAAGATAGTTTTCGTTGAGAGAATAAACTCCGGCAGATGAGGCTGCCGGGGACTCCAGGAGGCTGATCTCTATGAGATCAAAACGCGCTTCCGTCCTTTGTAAATATCCCCGACCTTCTTCGACAAATACATGGGTATCTGCAGGACTATATATGTCTCCACTGAATGTCCTATATGGTCCCTGTAGCAGCCGGATGATGTCCCTGTTCATCTCCAAAACGGAGACGCTTTTGGCCGTGTGGTACATGGCATTGAGTATTTCTGTTCCGGAGCCGCCGCCGATAATGAGTACATGAGGGCGGTTTAGAATCTTATAAGCGACTGAGTTAGTGCGGTAATCCATGAAGCGGACATCATTTAGATTGCCCGAGAACTTATTTATTGCGCCGACCGTGTTTCCATCGAGAAAGAGACCCTTCTGCCTGGGAAGCGGGTATGGACAGTTTAAACTTAGATCAGGAAGATAATGGTAGGCAGGGGTGTCCAGTACCGTAACCAGACCAAGAAGACCAAAAATTTCCATTTCTTTTTTTGCCGCCATGAGATTTTCAGCCTGGGCGAGTTCTTTGAAATTACTCATCGGGAGCGGCAGGGAACGGAACAAGAAAATATAGATGAGTATCGCGATAACACCGGCTACTAAAACGGTTCCCCATTGCACATGGTTCGTGCTCCCT
>Ga0335081_10003894_pt1 | contig 23533 bp, 19 predicted proteins | sample Lox_Sample_35_FD_206713 | JGI IMG/M metagenome (GOLD analysis project Ga0335081, IMG submission 206713) | Soil microbial communities from Loxahatchee National Wildlife Refuge, Florida, United States - Lox_Sample_3.5 | ecosystem: Environmental > Terrestrial > Soil > Wetlands | place: USA...
GAGGCTTGCGGGCGATCGGCTTGCGGGCGGGCCCGGACTGCGCGCCGGCGTGTGGTTCGGTCCGGCTGGCGGGGGCTGCCGCCGCCCCCGATCGTTTCTGGCTGCGGCGATGGGGACGGGCCCGCGGCAGCGCGCCGAGGACTTCGGAGGGCTGTTCGTCACTCATCCTTCGCCAATGATCGCGCAGATCCCGGCGTCCGGGAGTTGGGTCGCGCGCCGCGGTCGCGCGCCGCGTGTCTCAAGCATCACGGCGGGGTATCCGATATCTGCACGAGAATCGAGATTCCGCATTGCGCAAGCTCGTCGCATCGCAACTTGAAACCCCGACGGCCGTTCTACGTACTACTCGTGAACGTCAGCGCCGTCCGTGCGGCGTATGTGCCCGACGAGTCGGTCATCCCGGGGCCGGCCTCGCGTGCCCCGACCTTGACTTCAAAAAATATAGCGCCTATAGTTGAAGTGTATGGTTGAGTTGCGGGTGTGCGCCCGGGAGCGCGTCGTCCCCTCTCTGATCCTCAGCGCCGGAGGCCGCTCGGGCGCCGGCGCCTACGACGGAAACGGAACCAGATGTCAGTAGCGGAACTGCAAGAACTCGAAGAGATCAAGGGCCTCATGAACCGCGGTCAGCAGCTCGGCGTGCTGACGTACGCCGAGATCGCTGGAGCGGTGTCGGAGCTCGATCTCGATGAGGCCGACGTCGAGGAGCTGCACGGCTTCCTCGAGCGGGCGGAGATCGAGCTGGTCGAGGAGCTCGATCCGGCGCTCGCGGCAGCGGAAGTGGAGCGCGCGCCGGACAAGCGCGGCCGGCGCAAGGCCAAGACCGCGCTCGATCTGAAGCCGGACATGACCACCGATTCCCTTCAGCTGTTCCTGAAGGACATCGGCAAGGTGCGACTGCTGACGGCCCAGGAGGAAGTCGATCTCGCAAAGCGGATCGAGCGCGGGGATCTGGACGCGAAGCAGAAGATGGTCGAGTCGAACCTCCGGCTCGTGGTGTCGATCGCCAAGAACTACCGCAACCAGGGCCTCCCGTTTCTGGATCTGATCCAGGAGGGAACGCTGGGGCTCGTTCGTGCCGCCGAGAAGTTCGACTACCGCAAGGGCTTCAAGTTCTCCACCTACGCAACGTGGTGGATCCGGCAGGCGATCGCGCGGGCGCTCGCCGACAAGGCGCGGACGATTCGCATTCCCGTGCACGTGGTCGAGAAGCTCAACAAGATCGGGCGGGCGGAGCGCAAGCTCGTGACCGAGCTGGGACGTGAGCCGACGGCCGAGGAGATCGCCGAGGTGACAGGGATCGAGCCCGAGGAGGTCGAGTCGATCAAGCGCTCGGCGCAGGCGCCGGTGTCGCTCGAGAAGCCGGTGGGCGACGAGGAGGAGTCGGAGTTCGGTCAGTTCATCGCCGATGAGCGTGCCGAGTCGCCCTACGAGCGAGCCGCTGAGATCCTCACCAAGGAGGCGCTGCGCGAGGCGCTGGAGAATCTGTCATACCGCGAGCGCCGCGTGCTAGAGCTTCGCTACGGCCTCGGCGGCGAGCATCCGCGGACGCTGGACGAGGTTGGCCGGACGTTCAACGTCACGCGGGAGCGGATCCGTCAGATCGAGAATCAGTCGCTGAAGAAGCTTCAGTCGCTCGCCGAGGCGCAGAAGCTCCGCGACGTCGCCTGACGGGCCCCTGACCCAGGCCCTAAGGGCCCGCGCCCCGATCGACAGGTCAACAATAATCCTCGGTTCAGCTGATCGGCGGTGAAGAAGCGCCTCGCGACGCAGCTCTGGGGTACGCTGTTGGCTAACTGATCAACGGGAGGGGTCAAGTTGCGAGCATTCTTCGCGAGGCGTGCGCGCGGGGCGCAGGCCAATGTGCTTTTGGCAGGGGCGCTGGTCGCGTCAACAGCAGCCGTGGCGGCGTCGCGAGCAGCGGACTCGGTGGCTTCCGCGCCGCGCCGCAATGCACAGCCGTTGCTGACGGCCACGGCGGCGGCCGCTTTCGCGCGGGGCGTCGACCAACACGTGATCGTGATCATGAAGAGCCAGTTGACGCCGGCGCCGGTGGGCAGTCGTGCCATGACGGCCCGCTCGGCCGCCGTCGCCAACATGCAGGCGCCCGTCATCAGCGAGCTTCGCCGCGTGCACGCCACCGCCGTCAAGAGCTTCAGACTGGTCAACTCGCTCGCGGCCACGGTCTCCAAGGGAGAGGAGACGAGGCTCGCCGCCCAACCCGCCGTAGCCGAGGTGATCCCTGACTTCACAATCCAGGGCGCCGCGCCGCTGCAGTCGGCGCCCTCCGCGCCCCCGGCCGGGCATTCCGCCGGCGCGTCGCCGCCGTTGCACGTGATCCCCGGAGCGTGCGGTGCGCACGGCCAGGCGCAGCTGGATCCGGAGGGACTGTCGCTGACCGGTACGGCGTCCAACAACCCGAACGAGGCGACGGCCCGCTCGCTCGGGTTCACCGGCGCGGGCGTGAAGGTGGCGTGGATCGCCGACGGCGTCGACACCGACAACGTCAACTTCATCCGACCGAACGGCACCTCGGTGTTCGACCGTGCGACCGGCGGTGACTATCAGGACTTCTCCGGCGACGGGCCGGGCCAGCCGACAGGCGGCGACGAGGCATTCCTCGACTCGAACACCATTGCCGGTCAGGGCAGTCACGTCTACGACGTCAACGGCTTCAGCGCCCAGTCGTATTCGAACCCTTGCAACATCCGCATCGAAGGCGTCGCGCCCGGCGCCAGCGAGGTAGGGCTCAACGTGTTCGGAAGCAACGAAGTGACGACCGCGTCGGACTTCCTGCAGGCGATCAACTACGCCGTCGAAACCGACCACGTCAACGTGATCAACGAGTCGTTCGGATCCAATCCATTCCCGGACATCACCGCGCTCGATGTGACCAAGCAATTCAACGATGCCGCGGTTGCCGCCGGCGTCGTGGTCAGCGTCTCGACCGGCGACGCGGGCAACTTCAGCACGATCGGCTCGCCGGCGACGGATCCGAATGTGATCTCGGCCGGAGCGTCGACGGATCTGCGCTTCTACGCGCAGACGGATTATGCGGCGGCCCGGTACTTCGCGACGAGCGGCTGGCTGAACGACAACATCAGCTCGCTCAGCTCAGGCGGATACAACGAGACCGGCGCCGCTGCCGACCTGGTCGCTCCCGGCGAGCTCAGCTTCGCCTCCTGCGACGCCAACACCGCTATCTACACCGAGTGCACCAACTTTCTCGGACAGCCGTCCGACATCGAGGAGTCGGGCGGCACGAGCCAGTCCTCGCCGTTCGTAGCAGGCGCGGCCGCGCTCGTGATGCAGGCCTACCGTCAGACCCACGGCGGCGCCACCCCCACCCCGGCGCTCGTCAAGCGGATCCTGCTCAGCACCTCCGGCGATCTCGGCGTGCCCGCTGAGGAGCAGGGCGCGGGACTGGTGAACTCCTACAAGGCGGTCCAGCTCGCCGAGTCGATCGACACGCCGAGCGGCTCGCCCAAAGCCGTCGGCGCCACGATCGCGACCTCCACCAACCAGCTGAATGCGGTCGCCGAGCCGGGCACACCCGAGCACTGGGGCGTGACCCTCTCCAATACTGCGACGCGCCGTCAGTTGGTCGAGCTGGGCGGACGGACGTTCGGCCCCGACCAGGACGTCCAGACTGGCAGCGTCACGCTCGACGACGCGACGAGCCCGCATTTCGTCAACTACCAAGGCGTCGAGAACAATTACGCGGTGATCCACTTCGGCGTTGCACGAGGTGCCGACCGGCTGGTCGCCTCGATCGCGTGGCCGGGAAACCCCTCCTATTGCTCGCAGCAGTTCTGCGAGACCGGCCTCAACTCGCGCGTGCGCCTGATCCTGATCGATCCCCGAGGCCGGTTCGCGGCGCATTCGCTGCCGCAGGGGCCCGGCAACTACGGCAACGTCGACGTGCGAGCTCCGACCCCTGGCACCTGGACCGGTGTGATCTTCGGCATCGTCGCATCGGACGGCGGGACCAACGGCGCGGTCCCGTGGCGCGTGGCCAGCGAGCGGTCGGTCGCCTTCGCGTCGGTGGAGCCGGCAACGCTGGCGCTGGCACCCGGGCAGAGCAAGACGGTCATCGTCAGCGCCACGACGCCGTCCTCGCCCGGCGACAGCTCCGGTTCGATCGTGCTGAGCTCCTTTCCAGGAGGCCAGACCTCGATTCCCGTGACGCTTCGCAGCGTCGTCGACGTAGCGCGGGGCGGCAACTTCTCGGGGGTGCTGACCGGGGGCAACGGCCGTGCGCCCGGTGAGGGTCAAGTGCAGTACTACCAGTTCAGCGTCCCGTCGGGCGTCCATGACGTCACCGCCGACTTGTCGCTCGCCAACGATGTGAGCAATCCCGTGGCCGCATACCTCGTCAGCCCCGACGGTGCCACACGCGGCTGGGGGCAGAACTCGCTCAACGGCGTCAGCCTCGCGTCGCTGACGGCCAACACGCTCGACCCGGCTGCCGGCACGTGGACGCTGATCGTCGACTTCGCCGAACCGGTGGAGGGATACGAGGTCTCGCAACCGTTCAGCGGCGACATCCGGTTCAACGCCGTACGCGTCAGCGCGACGGGTCTGCCTGACAGCGCCCGCGTGACGCTGCCGGCGGGTAAGCCGGTGACGGTCCCCGTTTCGATCACCAACACGAGCGCGTCGCCCCAGGACTTCTTCGTCGACCCGCGCCTGAACGCGACCGAGGCCCTGACCCTCGCGTCGCAGACCTCCGCCACCGTTGCGCTGCCGATGACGGGCCCGCCGCCAGAGTGGTTTGTCCCGACGCAGACCTCGCAGGTCAGCGTCTTGCAGACCTCGAGCCTGCCGGCGATGTTCGACTACGGCGCGACCCAGGGCGACCCCGCGCTGGCGAGCGCAAGCAGCGGTCCCGGCCCGCTCTGCGCCGACAGCGCGTCGGGGTCCTATGCGCCGCCCGACGGCCCGGTGACCGCCGGCGTCTGGTTTGCCGAGCCGACGGAGTGCGGGCCGTACGCGGGGCGTGCGCCATTGGGCTCGGCGGACACTACGATGACGGCTCAGACTGAGTCGTTCGACCCGGCGGTGACTTCCACCACGGGGGACGGCTGGCTGGCGTCGACCAACCCCGCGGCGACATTCTCCCCAGTGATCGTCAATCCCGGTCAGACCGAGGTCGTCTACGTGACGATCACCCCGTCGGGTGCCTCGGGCACGCTCGTCGCCGGCAGCCTGTATGTGGACGCGTTCGACAGCGATGTGCCGCCGTATGCACAGATCAGCGCGGACGAACTGGCAGCGATCCCCTACACCTACACGATCGGATAGCCGCCCAAAGGGTCCTTTCAAACATAATTTGCTCCCTGCCTCCGGCGCTGGGCGCCGCGTCGTGACCGACGTGACGAAGCTGACCCGCTCGTGCAAGCTCCAATCGCCAAGCGGGCCTCGGGCGGGGCCGCCAGACGCTTCAGTTGGTGAAGCATTGCGCTAAGATAGTGCCGAAATGCCTTCAGATAGCCGCTGTCCAGTTTGCCGTACCGCCGAGATCGTGTGCGGGAAGTGGACGCTGCTCGTGATCCGCGACCTCGCCGCCGGGCGCTCGCGCTTCTGCGAACTGGAGCGCTCGCTGCACGGGATCAGCCCGCGGACGCTGTCGCTGAGATTGCGGGCGCTGGAAGAGGAGGGGATCGTGGAACGTCAGACGTTTCCAGAGGTTCCACCCCGGGTCGAGTACGCGCTGACCGAGAAGGGCATGGCGCTCGTGCCGTTGATCGAGGACATGCGGGCATACGGTCTGCGCTGGCTTGGTGACTGCGCGGGCGGCGAGAGGCGCGAGCCGGCGGTGGCGGCCGCGTGAGTACCGAGCGATGCGGGTCGCCGTCGCGGCGGACGAGCTAACCGGGGTCGCCAAGCGGATCCCGGACGAGGTGCGCCGGCGAGGTCACGAGCTGATCTTGCACGGTGCGTACGCCCGCGGCGAGCGGCCGGACTGGGCGTGGGCGAGCGAGCAGGCCGCGCGCGAAGTCGCCGAGGGCCGGGCTGAGCAGGGGATCGTCGCTTGCTGGACCGGCACCGGCGCCTCGATTGCCGCCAACAAGGTCCCCGGCATTCGCGCGGCGCTGTGTGCCGATGCCCAGACCGCGCAGGGTGCGCGGCGCTGGAACGACGCCAACGTTCTCGCGCTGAGCCTGCGACTGACTTCGGAGGCGGCGTTGCAGGAGATCCTCGACGCCTGGTTCGCCGCTGCCGTGAGCAAGGACCGCGACGACCTCGACAACATCGAGCACGTCGCGGAGATGGAGGCTGCAAGCTGACGTGCGCCGCGCAGGAGCGCCGCCGGGCAGCGCGAAACGTCGGGCGTGCGCAACAGGACGCTGCACCAGATCCTCGAGGCGTTCACGGCTGAGGCCGCCGGCCGGCTGACATTCGAGACCGCGCACGGCGCCGAGATCCCGTTCGAGCTGGTGCAAAGCGATGCCCGGCCCCGCCGGCGCGCGGCGCTGTACTGCTACCGACCGCTGACCGGGGCGTTCATCCGCGAACGGCTCGGCCTGCTGATTGCGCTGCCGACGTATGCCCCCGCGGCGCGCGCGCTGTCCCTGCAACCGGGCATCGAAAGCTACCTGCGCCAGCGTGGAGAGGCGCGCATCCCCAGCGAGGCACGCGAGCGCGCCGACGCGGCGCTGCGATGCTTGCTCGCGCGAGTGTTCGCCGAGCGGAGCGAGTTCGCCTTCAGCAAGCCCCGTTTCGAGACTGCCTACTGCGAGCTCGAGCACGCGCTCTACGAAGGCCGGGCGGTCAACACGGTGATCGCCCCGCTGCTCGGGATCGGCCTCGATCGGGCCAGTGCCGAGCTCGCGCTCGGGGACGGTCTGTCGCTGGTGCGCGGCGACTCGATCCCCGACGCTCCGGCAGAAGCGGTGTGGGCAGACGGCGACCAGGCCACGGTGCTCGTTGTGCTGGTCGTCACGCAGGGGCGCTCGGTTAGACCGCCGCTATCGATCGCTCGCGCGCGCTTCCGTCGTCTGCTGACCGCACTGCGGCTGTTCGAGCGCGGCGGCTACGCGCTCGGGCCGCTGGCCTGGACGCGGATCGACGACGGCGAATGGCGTCCGGTGGCGCTCACGGCGAGTGGGCGCCCCCGCTCGCTCACGCTGATCTCCGCCGAGCACGAGGACGAGCTGCGGGGATTCTGCAATCTCGTCGCCCGCCGGCGGCCCCCAACCGGAGAGGTGGCGTGGGCGCTGGCGCGTTATGAGATGGGATGCGAGCGCCTTGCCCCGTTCGAGGCGCTCAGTGACTACCTGCTGGCCCTGCGCGCGCTGCTCGAACCGGAAGGGCCTGACAGCGGGCACCTCGCCCGGCGTCTGGCCGCGCTGTGCGGCACCCCCGAGGACCGCGTCGCGCTTGCCGAACGGGCAGCCCGCGCGATCTCGCTCGAGCGAGCGGTCGTCGTCGGCGTTGCGCCCGACACTGACGGTGCCGATGCCCTCGTCGACGAGCTGGCAGAGCACCTCCGCGCCTTGCTGTGCGACGTGATCTGCGGACACCTGGACAAGGATCTATGCGCCGTCGCCGAGCGTTTGTCGACCGAAGCCGCCGCCGCCGCCCGATAGCGCTACGCTGGGATGAACGGCCGCTCCCTACTCGGTCCCGCGCGGCGGGGTCGGGAGTGTTCTGCCGCCAGGCTCAACACGTAAGTCCTGGGGCTTCCAATGAAGTCAGGGGGAGCGCGACCACAGCTTCGAGCGGGCTCAGCGCCCGCTCGTGCTGTTGTTGGGCAGCGTTCGCGCCCGCGCTGCCGTTGCACCGCTTCAAGTGCTGCGTGTGGCGCGCCGTGGCGTCTGACTCGGCCCCGACGCCGGGATCGACCGAGTATCGGTGGATCCAGGCTCAGATCGTTGTCGACTTGGAGGACTCGATTGCGGTCCGGCCCGCAAAGCGGGCGCGGCCGCCGAGCTCCTCCTCGATCCGCAGCAGCTGGTTGTACTTCGCGACTCGCTCGGAACGCGCGGGCGCTCCCGTCTTGATCTGACCGACGCCGGTGGCGACCACGAAGTCCGCGATCAGCGCGTCCTCGGTCTCGCCGGAGCGGTGCGAGACGACGGACTTGTAACCCGCATCTCGTCCGATCGCGATTGTCTCGAGCGTCTCGCTCAGCGTGCCGATCTGGTTGAGCTTGATCAGAATCGCGTTCGCGACGCCGGCGTCTATCCCACGCCTGAGGATCGCCGTGTTGGTCACGAACACGTCGTCGCCGACGAGCTGCAGGCGCTTGCCGAGCCGGTCGGTGAGCAGCTTCCAGCCATCCCAGTCATTCTCGGCCATCCCGTCCTCGAGCGACAGGATCGGATAGTTGTCCGCCAGCCGCTCCCAGTAGTCGACCAGCTGCTCGGAAGTCAGCGTGCGGCCCTCGCCTGCGAGCTGGTAGGCGCCATCGGTGTAGAACTCGCTGCTGGCCGGGTCCAGAGCGATCGCGACGTCGTCGCCGGGCTTGTAGCCGGCTCGCTCGACGGCCTTCAACAACGCCTCGAGGGGCGCCTCGTTGGACTGCAACGCGGGGGCGAAGCCGCCCTCGTCGCCGACTCCGGTCGCCAGGCCGCGCGAGTGCAGCTCCTGCTTGAGCGCCTGATAGGTCTCGGCGCTGATCTGCAGCGCCTGTGCGAACGTGGTCGCCCCGACCGGCACGATCATGAACTCCTGGAAGTCGACCGGGTTGTCGGCGTGCACCCCGCCATTGAGCACATTGAGCATCGGCATCGGCAGCAGTGGTCCCGCGCCGTCGCTGTGCAGGTAGGCATAGAGCGGGACGCCGGCGTCAGCTGCCTGCGCGCGGGCCGCCGCGAGCGACACGCCGAGGATTGCGTTGGCGCCCAGGCGAGATTTCGTGTCGGTGCCGTCGAGCTCGACCAGCGCTTTGTCGAGCCCCGCCTGGTCGCCGGCGTCCCGTCCGGCGATCGCCGGCGCGATCTCGTCGTTGACGTGCCCGACGGCGTGCAGCACGCCCTTGCCGCCGAACGGCTTGCCGCCGTCACGCAGCTCGACAGCCTCGTGCTCGCCGGTCGACGCTCCGGAAGGGACCGCCGCTCTGCCGAACGCGCCCGACTGAAGGCGCACGTCGACCTCGACGGTCGGGTTTCCCCGGCTGTCGAGGATCTGGCGGGCGTGAACGTACTCGATCTCGCTCATGAGGCGGCTCCTGTGGCTCGATTTGCTGGCTCGTATTCTGGACGTTGGGCGTCGCGCGTGCGCGAGCGAGCTCGACGAGGGGGCGCTTACGGCCCTTAGCCGAGCAGGCGCGCCGGCGGACTATGACTGCCTGCGCTCGAGCGCCTGGACCAGAACCTCGCGCGTCGCTTCGAGCGCCTGTGGAATCACGTAGGTGTCGGCGAGCAGCGGCATGAAGCTCGTGTCGCCCTGCCAGCGCGGCACGACGTGAAGGTGAAGATGGTCGGCGATCCCGGCCCCGGCGACCGCGCCGAGGTTCAGGCCGACGTTGTAACCGGCGGGCGACATCGCCACGCGCAGCGCGCCGACTGCGTTGCGGGCCAGCGCCATCAGCTCGAACAGCTCGTCATCGGCGAGCCGTTCGAGCGACGCGAGATGACGAAACGGGGCGATCATCACGTGGCCGGGGGTGTAGGGGAACGCGTTGAGCAGCGTCAGGCAACGCGCGCCGCGCTCGACGACCTGCGCCGCATCGCCCGTGCCCGCGGCAGCGGCGCAGAAGATGCACTCGTCGCTCTTCGGCCCGGTGATGTACTGGATGCGCCAAGGCGCCCACAGCGGCCGCGCAGTCATCGCCTCTAGCCTACTTTCCCAGCAAAAAATCTGAAATCCAGGCCGGCTGTGCGATTTACCAGATGAGGGTCGAGCTTGATGTTGGGGTTCCTCGGCTCGGCGGTCCGGTTGGCAAGCCGCGACCGGTGCTTTCGACACACAAGTAGCCTAAGACCCCAAGGCCCTGCACACCGTGGCCGACCGCGTTGCATGAACGACCGCCTTGCATGAGAACGACTGACGGGGTTCTGTGAACGACCAGCCTTCGTCGAGGGTGTTCCACGTCGAGCTGCGCAGGTTCCCGAACGTTGCGCGAGCCTTCAACCTGAGCCGCGCCGAGCTCGAGCGACGGATCCTCGCGCCGTGGGCCGGCGGGCGCCCGGTGGCGCTCGACGACCGCAGCTTCTCGCCGGACCGCTCGCGGCTGACGATCTATGAAGGGCCGCTGTTGGACAGCGGCGAGATCGGCCTCGGCCGCGGCTGGGCGAACGCGACGCGTGTCGGGCGCGAGGTGACCGCCAGCGTGCTCGAGGACGCTCGGAGCCGCACGGAGGCGGCGCTCGCCAAGTCCTCGCAGCAGCAGTTCAACGAAGCGTTGCTGGCGCGTTGTGCGGTGTCGCCGCTGGCCCTGCGCGACGTGCTGGCGCTCGCCGGTGAGCGCAACCCCGGCGTGCCCCTGAGCGAGCGCATGGCGCTCGCCGAGCGTGCGGTGTGGGAGTTGCTGCACCGGCGTCGTGTGCGGATGCGTGCCGCCGGCAGACTCGTCGACACCGAGCAATGGCGGCCGACGCTGCTCAACCTGGAGACATGGGCGACCCCCACGGTTGCGATTGAGCAGCTCGATCCCGACTCTGCCCAGTGACGCCCGGCGCAGGGTCAAGCCACAACCTCGGCGAGGAGCTTCTGTCGCTCGGGCTCGGTGGCGAACAGGTAGCGGTACATCTGCATCAGACCGTCGACGTCGTGAACGTCGTCGTCGAAGTGGGGAACGAGCAGCTGCGGGCGTCCCTCGAGCTCGGTGGCGAAGCGCGCGATGTTGCGCTCGTCGCGACGTGCGAGGACGTGGTAGTCGTCGAGGTTCTGCGCGACGCGGGCGGCCAGCTCGGCCCCCAGTTCGCCGATGAGCGCCGTCGACACATCGTCCGGCTCGTGCTGTCCGAGCAGATCGTGGTGCACGCGATTGATGATCACGCCCGCGAACGGGAGACCTCCCGCTTCGAGCGTGCGCCGAAACCAGATCGCCTCGTCGATCGAGTCCGGCTGGGCGGAGGTGACGAGCAAGAACGCGGTCGTGGTCGCCGTCAGCATCTGCTGCACCTGTGCAGCACGCAGGCTGAAGTCGCTGGTCATGTTGCCGAGCAGTGCGAAGAAGGTCGCGAGGTCGGACACGAGGTCGACGCCGGTGACCCGCCGCAGCGCGGACAGCAGCGGCGCAGCCCCGTGCCCCAGGAGTCGCATGCCGATGCCGGTCGGCCGGATGAACGTCTTCAGCGCTCTCCCGTCCAGGAACGAGGTCAGGCGGCCGGGTGCGTCGAGGAAATCGAGCGCGTTGCGCGACGGCGGCGTGTCGAGCACGAGCAGGTCGAATTCTCCCGCGCGATCGAGGTCGTAGAGCTTGGCGATCGCGCTGAACTCCTGTGAGCCCGAGACCGCAGTCGAGAGCTCGCTGTAGACGCGGTTTGCCTTGATCTCGGCCGCCCGTTGGGGCTCGGGAGCGATCCGGTCGATGAGCTCGTCGAACGTCCGCTTGGGGTCGAGCATCATCGCCCACAGCTCGCCGTCGACCCGCAGGCCCGCGTCCGCCAGGCGCTCTGGCTGGACGCGCCGCGGGTCGTTGTGCAGCTCCTCGAGCCCGAGCGCGTTGGCGAGGCGCTTGGCGGGATCGATCGTGACGACCGCGACCTTGGCGCCGCGCGCAGCCATCCCGAGTGCGATCGCGGCCGAGGTGGTGGTCTTGCCCACACCCCCCGAGCCCCCGCACACGCACACGTGCTTGCCTTCCAGCCAGTGGGGGATGCTCACGTTGGTCGAGTCTAGCTCCGCTTGGTGATCGCAAGCTGCGCGAACGAGTCAGTCTTCGACGCGTCGATCACCATGCGGAGCCCGCCGGCGGAGGCAGGGCGGAAGACGGTTTCTCGGGATCCGGGCATGAACGGGCCCTGAGCGACGCGAGCCCGACCTCGAGCGCGTCCGCCAGCAGCTCGAGCTCAGCGGGCCCGAAGTGGTCGGCGAACACGAACGGTAGCTTGACCGGGTCCATCCCGAGGCCGTCGCGCAGGCGGGCCTGCTGCACGCCCTGGGTGATCGTGCGGTTGTGCTCCGAGAGCGCCGCGGCGAGTGCGGTGCGGGCCAGCGGTGAGCTCGGGTGCGCCGACGCCGTCTCGAGGCGCTGCACCTGACGGGCGTCAAAGCGCCTCGGGTAGAGCGCGTTGACGATCACCGCATCCAGCGGCAAGCGCTCGCGAGCGAGGTCATCGCGCAGCGACAGCGTCTCCGAGACCGGCATCTCCTCGGCGGTGGCGACTGCGATCACGCCTGTGAACCGGCGGTCGGCGATCGTGTCGGCGATCGTGCGGCCCTGGTGGGCGATCGGACCGACTCGCGCGATCTCGGCGAACGTGCGCGGCGTGCGCAGGATGCCGATCCCGTGTCCGGTCGCCGGCGAATCAACGATCACGAGGTCGTACGGCGACGCGCCGCGAGTCCGGCGCTCGAGCTGCGCCAGCTCCCAGACCTTGCCAACGCTCAGCAGCTCTCGCATCCCGGGGGTGGCCATCGCGAACACGGCGAACAGCCTGCTCGACGCCAGCAGATGTCCGATTGGACCGACCTTGACGCGGAGGTACTCTTCCATCGCGTGCTGGGGATCGATCGAGATCGTGAACAGTCCAGGCGCGAGCTCGAGCTCGCGAAACTGCTCACCTTTGTGATCGAACGCGCGCTGGATCCGGTCCTGGTTGGCGAGCTCGGCGACGACCGTCCGCCGCCCGCGGCGCGCGGCGAGCAGCCCGAGGGCGGTCGCCACGGTCGATTTGCCGACCCCTCCCTTGCCCGTGACGAAGATCAGGCGACGGTTCAGCAGGTTGCCCATCCGGCCAGAATACGCGGGGCGCGGCGGAGGATTTCGCCATGCGCGTGCGAATACAGGCGCCAGTGGAGTTCCATTATCCATCGGAGTCGTTCGTGATGTCCGAGCAGGCTGCGCCACCGGCGCCGGTTACCCCACCTGAGCAGGTTACGACGTCGGCGGCAGAGACGACTCCGCAGCCGGTCGTGACGAGCCGCGCGAGGGTGATCGCGTTCGCCAACCAGAAGGGTGGCGTCGCGAAGACCACGACGACGTTGAACCTCGCCGTCGCGTTCGCCGAGGAAGGGCACCGGGTGCTGTGCGTCGACATGGACCCTCAGGGCAACCTGACGATGTCCCAGGGCATCGACCCCGACTCGCTCGAGGTGTCGATGTACGACGTGCTCGTGCACCACATCCCGATCGGCGAGGTTCTGCGCGAGCGCGAGATCGACGTCGCCTGCGCATCGATCGATCTCGCCGGCGCGGAGATCGCGATGTCGACGATGATCGGTCGCGAGCGCAATCTCGAGAAGGCGCTGCGCGACGTCGAGCGCGAGTACGACTTCATCTTCATCGACACCCCGCCCAGCCTCGGGCTGCTGACGATCAACGCGCTCACCGCGTCTGACAAGGTGATCGTGCCGGTCCAGTGCGAGTACCTGTCGATGCGCGGGCTCGTGCAGCTGCAGAACACGCTCGCGATGGTGCGGGAGAACCTGAATCCGACCGTCGACATCGAAGGCATACTGCCGACGCTTGTCGATACGCGCACGCTCCACGCAAAGGAGGCGATCGAGCTGCTGGAGGAGAACTTCGGCGACCGCGTGTTCGCATCACGAATCCGCAAAACGATCCGTTTTGCCGAGGCGCCCGTTAGAGGCATGTCCGTGCTCAAGTACGATCCCGACGGTTTGGCCGCACATGCCTACCGGCAGCTCGCGAAGGAGGTCCTCTCAAATGCCAACAGGTAAGCGCGCAAGCATGCGCGAAGGCCCCCTCGCGAACCTGTTTCGCAAGACCGCCGAGGACACCGCGCAGCCGACCCCGGCCGGTGAGAAGGAGCCCGGCGGGCAACAGAGCGCTCCCGGGCCCCCGGGCGCCCGCGGGCGCGAGCTTGCGCAGAGGTCGTCGCGGCCGGGTTCCGCGCCGCTGCCCGAGCGTCAGCCGGCGGCTCGCCGCGAGCTTGCGCAGAGGTCGTCGCGGCCGGGTTCCGCGCCGCTGCCCGAGCGTCAGCCGGCGGCTCGCCGCGAGCTCGCGCAGACGTCCTCGGGCCCGGCTCGCGAGCCGGTGCGCGACGAGCACCGCATCCCCTCGCCGCAGGAGCGCTTGCGCCACGCTTTCTCGCCGGAGATCCCCGAGATTCCCGACGGGCTGACCGCGCGGCCGGCCTCCCGAGAGTCCGAGCCCGAGCCGGACGTCTACGCGGTTCCGGAGCGGACCGCCCACTCGTTCGCGGCCGGACGCCCGGTTGGGACGCCCGTGCTGCGCGTGGTCGGCGTCGGCGGCGCCGGTGTCAATGCGGTCAACCGGATGGTCGAGGCGGAGGTCGAGGGGGTCGAGTTTCTCGCGATCAACACCGACCTGCAGTCTCTGCAGCAGTCAGCCGCGCACGAGACCCTTCACATCGGCGATTCGATCACGCGCGGGCTCGGGTCGGGCTCGGACCCGGAGCTCGGCCGCCAGGCCGCCCGGGCCGAGTACGACCGGATCAAGTCGATGCTGCGTGGCTCGGACATGGTCTTCATCGCCGCCGGCGCGGGCGGGGGCACCGGTACGGGGGCTGCGCCCGTCGTCGCACAGATCGCGCGGGAGCTCGGCGCGCTGACGGTCGGGATCATCACGCGACCGTTCCAGTTCGAGGGCTCGCGCCGCAAGGCCCAGGCCGAGCAGGGGATCGATGCGCTGGCCGTCGAGGTCGACACGCTGATCGTTGTGCCCAACAATCGGTTGCTGTCGGTCCTGGACCGCAACACGTCGATGGTCGAGGCGTTCCGGGTCGCCGACGACGTGCTGCGCCAGGGCGTGCAGGGCATCTGCGACCTGGTCACGCTGCCGGGGCTGATCAACCTCGACTTCGCCGATGTGCGCACGATCATGTTCGAGGCGGGCAACGCGCTGCTCGGGATCGGCATGGGCAGCGGGGAGCGTCGGGCGATCGACGCCGCCGAGCGGGCGGTCGCGTCGCCGCTCCTCGAAACCAGCATGGATGGCGCGCGCGCGATTCTGCTGTCGATCACCGGCGGGCGCGATCTGTCGTTGTGGGAGGTCAACGAGTCGGCCAAGGCCGTGGCCGAGGCCGCGCACCCCGATGCGAACATCATCTTCGGCGCAATGGTCGACGAGCGGCTCGACGACCAGGTCTGGGTGACGGTCGTGGCAACCGGGTATGGCACCGACCATCCACGCCGGCGGCTTGTGCGCGAGCGCGCCGGGCTCCAGCCGCGACCGCCGGCACGGCAGGCGGCCGCGATACGCGACGCGCCCTCGATCGGCGCGCCCCGTGGCGGCCGCGCCAGGCGGCGCGAGCCGTCGACGGCCGAGCTGGACGTGCCCGAGTTCATGCCGAGGCGCTAAGGGCCCTAAGGGCCCTAGAGGACCCAACGGGCCCTGGAGGCCGACAGCACGCGCTCGGGGACGCGGCTTACGCGCGCGGGGTGTCAACTGTCCTGGGCAGCGCCGTCCTTGACATGCTTGGTCGCAGCTTGCCAGGCGCAAATTCTCAGCTAGGCGTCGTCGCCGCGGGGCATCCCGTCAGCGCCCGGACGGGAGCCGACGTGCTACGTGCCGGCGGCAACGCGGTTGACGCCGCGCTCGCGGCGATGCTGGCCTCCTTCGCGTGCGAGCCGCTGCTCACGGGACTCGGGGCGGGCGGCTACATGCTGGTGGTGCGGCCTTGCTGCGAACCGGTGCTGCTCGACTTCTTCGTCGAGGCCACGGGCCGAGGCGCTGACGCGTCGGCCCGCGCACAGCTGATTCCGATCAGCGTCTCGTTCGGCGACGCGATTCAGGTCTTCAACGTTGGGGCGGCGTCCGTCGGCGCCTACGGTCTGCCCGCGGGAGTGTGCCAAGCATCGGCGCGCTTCGGCGTGGTGCCGCTCTCGGAACTGGTCTCGCCCGCGGCGTCGCTGGCGCGCGCCGGCGTGCAGCTCAACGCCCAGCAGGCGTACGTGATCGAGATCCTCGGTGGGATCGTGACCTCGACCCCCGAGTGCGCGTCGCTGTTTGCCCCCTCCGGCCGTCTGCTGGAGGTGGGGGATGTGATTCGCCAGCCCGAGCTCGCCGATGCGCTGGAACGGCTCGGCGACGAGGGGTCGGTGCCGTTCTACAGCGGCGACATCGCGGCGGCGATCGTCGCGTGGCTGTCGACCCGGGGGGGCATGCTGACGGCAGCCGACCTCGCCGCATACGAGGTCGTCGACCGCGAGCCCGTGCGCGTGGGCTACCGCGACCGCGAGGTGCTGACCAACCCGCCGCCGTCTGCCGGGGGAATCCTGCTCGCCCATGCGCTGGCATTGCTGGACAGCTCGACGGCGCCGCCCGACAGCTGTCGGATCATCGACGTGATGGAGCGCACACAAGCGCGGCGCACGGCGGATTTCCTCGCCGGGCTCGACGAGCCGCGGTTCGTCGAGCGCTTCCTGCATCGACGTGGGCCGCTCGGCTCGACCACGCACATCGCCGTGCTCGACCGCGACGGCTGGGCGTGCTCGGTCACATGCTCCAACGGCTCGTGCTCGGGTGTGGTCGTCCCCGGGACGGGCATGCACCTCAACAACATGCTCGGCGAGCAGGACCTCAACCCGCTCGGCTACCATCGCCATCCTGCGGGCCGGCGGCTGCCGAGCATGATGGCGCCGACGGTTGTGCTGAGGGCCGGCGAACCCGAGCTGGTGCTGGGCAGCGCGGGATCGAACCGGATTCGCTCCGCGATCCTGCAGACGATCGTCCGCGTGGTCGATGACCGCCTGCGCGCGCCGGAGGCAGTTCAGGCGGCGCGGCTGCATTTCGAGGAGGGGATCGTCTATGCCGAACCCGGAGCCGAGACGATCGGGCTCGAGACGGCGGGCAGGGCGATCAGCCGCTTTCGAGAGCGCAACCTGTTCTTCGGCGGCGTGCAGGCTGCCCAGCGCGACGGCGCCGGCGGCTTCTGGGGCGGTGGCGATCCGCGTCGCGGCGGTGCGGCGGTCGTCGTGGAGGACGGTCCCTGAGCGCGAAGCCGAGCCGATGGGCCTGCCTCCGGGGGCGGGCTCCACGTGGTGACCGGTGTGGTCGCAATTTGACTCGCTGGCGCAGGTTCCGATCACCGGGCGGAGCTGGGCTTGCCAAAGGGCCGGGCTAGGATCGCGGCAGTCCTAGGCGGCGCAGCGCTCGCCGGCTGCGGGCTCAACGTCCAGGCGCCGGACCTGTTCGTGCTCACCCGCACCGGTCGGGGCACCACGCTGACGGAGCTGTTCAACTACGCCGGCACCGTTCGCTGCAACGGCGGACCGTCCAGGCAACTGTCAGACGCGCTGCTGCTGCAGGCGCGTGACCTGGCTTCGACGCTGGACGGCGACGCGAAGACGAAGCTCCGGATCGCGCCGACACCCGGCAGCGTCTTCGCCTACACCGTGAAGCTCCAGGACGGGACGATCTCGTTTCCGGACACGGCCGGGCTCGAGCATTCCGAGCTGGCCGAGACCGAGCAGCTCGCCCTCCAAGCTGCCCGGCAGGCCTGCAGGCTGGGCGGTCGGTGAGCCTCTAAGAAAGCTCTCATCGCGCCACTTAGCGTCCGATTAAGGCGCTCGCTACCGTTTTTCGCCTCGTGGAGCTGTTCTTCGCCGCCAAGATCACGACCTTCCAGGCGATCGTGCTCGGGGCGCTGCAGGGGATCTCGGAGCTCTTCCCAGTCTCCAGCCTTGGCCATACGGTCCTGCTCCCCAATTTGTTCGGCTGGCACAACGTCGTCGTCTGGCAGTCGCAGCCCGAGTCGCCGTGGCTGGCGTTCATCGTCATGCTGCACGTCGGCAGCGCGGTCGGGTTGCTGATCTATTTCTGGCGCGACTGGGTGCAGATCGTGCGCGCGTTCTTCACGACGCTGCAAAAACGTCGAGTCGAGACGCCGACCGAACGGTTGGCGTGGCTGATCATCGTTGCCAGCGTTCCGGTCGGAATCCTGGGGGTGGCGTTCGAGCACACGTTGCGCGTCGCGACCGCGACCCCTGAGATCGCGGCGATCTTCCTGGTCATCAACGGCTTCATCCTGCTGGGGGCCGAGCGGCTGCGCAAACGCGCCGAAGTTCGGGAGCTGGCGCGGCGCGAGGGAATGAAAGCCGACGGCGGGCGTATCCTCGACACTCTCGAGTACCGTGAGGCGGCGGTCGTCGGGGTGGGTGAATCAACCGCCCTGATCGCGGGCATCAGCCGCGACGGCGTGGTGATGGCAACCGGCCTGGCCCGCGGGCTCGACAACAGCGACGCGGCACGGTTCTCGTTCTTGCTCGCGACGCCGATCATCCTCGCAGCGGGTGTCTACAAGATCGGGGATCTCACCGGCCCCAACGGCGCCGGGATTCGTGGCGCCGCGGTGATCGCCGCGGTTTCGGCCTGTATCACCGCGGTCATCACGGTTCACTACCTGATGCGCTACTTCAGGCACGGCAACCTGAACCCGTTCGGGATCTACTGCGTGGTGTTCGGGGTCGCGATGGTGATCTACAACATCTGACGATCGTCATTGTGACGCTGGGAGCATCACGAGGATCGGGCATCCATGCCCGAATCCACAGAAACAGCCGCTCGCCCTAGCCGAAGCGCACCTTGCCGTTTGAGCGAGCCCGCTCCTGGGCGCGGTCGACGAACTCGAGCCGCTTGAGCGCTGCTCGGAACAGTCTCGTGACCAGCCGCAGACGCGCATTCTCGGAGCGCAGGTCGAGCAGGCCCTGCTTGGCGTCGAGGCCGAAGTCGACGGTTGCCGCCATCCCGTAAGCACTCATCTCGGCCAGCTCGAGGTCGTCCGGATCACGGTCGGTCGCGCGCTTGACCAGTTCGGCGTAGGCCTCGTGTGCGGCGCGCAGCAGCTCCGGATCGATCTCGTCCTTGCGGTCGGCGACGAACTCCACGACCCCAGCCGGGTAGGGGAGATGCCCCTGGCGCTCCAGGACCCGGATCGGGCGCGTCCCGCGCGCGACCAGGTTCATGCGTCCGTCGTCCATGCGTTCGAGCACGCGGTCGATCTCGCAGGCGCAGCCCATCTCGCGCAGCCCGTCGCCCGACAGCCACACGATCCCGAACTCGCGTTCGTCGCGCAGGCACTCGTTCATCATCGTCTTGTAGCGCTCCTCGAAGATGTGCAGCGGGATCAGCTCGCCGGGAAGCGCGACGATGCCAAGCGGGAACAGGGGAAAGTCGTGTGCGAGCCGGTCGGGCACGACGAGGAGTCTACGAGGGCGCGCGCCAGAGCTACGCGCGGCGCGCGCCGAGCAGCAGGTTGTAGAAGATCGCCGGCGGCAGGCGCGGCTCGAGCACTCGGTCGTCGAGTTGTTGGAGCACCAGATAGCCGTGAAAGGCGTACTTGCGCCACAGGACCGGGACATCGTCGGGCTTCGCGCTCGCCTCGAGGCCACGGTTGAACCACCCAAACCAGTTCGACAGGAGCTCTTCGCCGCGCACGGCGATCTCGATGAACCCCGCCTCGCGCGCATGACGCGAGAGGTCCGACGGTGCGAATGCGTGGATATCGACCAGCCGCTCAAGCTCGTGGTCGCAGTCGTCGCCTTCGTCAGCCGGCAGCTCGGCGGGCGCCGCGCGCAGGACCCCGCGCCACAGCGGCGACACCACCGCGGCGCTGCGCTTCGGGATCGCCGCGAGGCGGTCGCCGAATCGCGACGGTTCGCCGGCGAACGCGATCCGCCCACCGGGGCGCAGCACGCGTTGAAACTCCGCGAACGCGCGGCCCAGGTCGGGAAGGTGGTGCAGCACGGCGTGGCCGAGCACCAGGTCGAAGCTGGCGTCGGCGAACGGCAGCGACTCGGCGTCCGCGCGGGCTGTCCTGACCTGCAGCCCGAGTCGACGGGCGTTGCCGCCCAGACGCGCCACCATCCCCGGCGAGATGTCGGTGCAGGTCGCCTCGCGCACGACGCCGGCCTGCAGCAGGTTGAGGCTGAAGTATCCGGTGCCCGCACCGATCTCGAGCGAGCGCGCGAAGCCGTGGTCGAGCTCGCGACCGATGATCTTGCGCAGCTTGCCGAGCACCTGCGACTGCCCGGTCGCGCCGAAGTCGATCCCCCACTTGGAGTCATAGCTGTCTGCCGCGACGTCGTGGTAGCGAGTGTTGACATCGCGGATCTGATCCGCCGTCCTGAGTGCCTCCATCGGGGCGCGCACATTACTCTGTCGACTGTGTCGGTGAACGCCTATGTTCAGCGCGATCAGCCCCCGGGCGTGCCGCCGCTCGAGCTGACCGGCGAGCGAACGCTCCCGGACGTGCCCGCTGAGAACTACTGGTACCGGCGCCACCTGGCCGTCTACGAGTGGATCGCGGCGCGCGTCGGCGGCCGCGACGTGATCGACCTCGCGTTCGGGGAGGGCTACGGCTCCGAGGTGCTCGCGCGGTCGGCAAGCAGCGTGCTCGGTGTCGACGCCAACCCCGAGGCCTACGAGCACGCGCGCCGGCGCTATCGCCACGGCAACCTGCGCTTCGAGCTCGGGCTGGTCGAGACGCACGGTGCGCCCGGCGCCTACGGCGCGGCGGTGTTCCTGCAGACGATCGAGCACGTGCTGGATCCCGAAGCGGTGCTTGCCCACGTGCGCGCGCTGCTGGTGCCCGACGGGATCGCCTACGTCTCGACCCCCAACGTGCTCACGCTGGCGGCTCCCGGAGCGGCTCGCTCGGACAATCCGTGGCACCTGCGCGAGTACCGCGCCGGGGAGTTCCGGCGGCTGTGCCGCACGGCGTTCGCCGACGTGCAGCTGCTGGGGCTGTTCCACGCCCGCAAGCTGCGCGTGCACGAGCTGGCGCTGGCGCTCGGGTGGGACGCGGCACACGCGCGCCTGCGGATCACGAAGCCGTTCTACGACCGCTTCGTGCCGGCGATCGCCAGCAGCGATTTCGCCCTGCGGAGCAGGCGGCTCGACGCGGCGCTCGACTTCCTCGCCGTTTGCCGCGGGTAGCGCTGGCCCAAGGGCCCACGACAGAATCATTCCATCACTAATTCTGTCGTCAGCCCTAAGGGCCCGTGAGTAGAAGAGTGCTTGAATGGGATCGGAGGCCGGGCTGGCGCGCCTGTACGGTAGGCCAGCTGATGCGCATGGTGCCGATTCACGAGGTTCGCGAGGGCATGCGGCTCGCGCAGGACATCCCCAATCCCCGGCCGGGTGGAGTGCCGTTGCTGCGCGCCGGCGTGGAGCTGTCAGAGCGCCTCGCCGACCGTCTTGCGGCCTCCTCGGTACGCGGCGTGTGGGTCGCCGATGCGCTCGGCTCCGACATCGAAGTCGTCACGCCGCTGACGGCGGAGCTCCGCTCGCAGTCCGAGGAGGCGCATGCGTCGTTCGTACGGGACACGAGCAAGGCGATCGCGGACAGGATCGGCGTGCTCGACGACGCATTGCGCGCGGTTCAGGAGGCGGTGGTGAAGATCGTCTCGGAGCTGCAGGACTGCCCGGAGGTGGCGGTCGTATTCGATGACCTCGCCAGCGCCGATGCCTACGCGCATGCGCACTCGATCCGTGTGGCGACCCTGGGCGTGCTGCTGGGCCAGCGCGTGATGCGCACTCACGGCTGGCGCGACTGGCAAGGCAAGCGGCGCTTTGACCAAGTCCAGGAGCGCCTCACGCCGCTCGGCACCGGCCTGATCTTGCACGACATCGGCAAGGTCACGCTGGCGCCGGAGCTGCTGGCAAAGCCCCCGCACGAGCTCACCGACGAGGACCGAGATACGATCGGCACGCACGCAACCGCCGGCGCTGCGCTCCTGCCCGCTCAGCTGGTGCATCCGCTGGCGATCGCCGTTGTTCGCAGCCACCACGAGCGCTACGACGGCCTCGGCTATCCAACCGGCAAGGCGGGCGAGGAGATTCACCTGTTCGCGCGCATCGCCGCTGTCGCCAACGTCTATGACGCGATCACCGCCGAGCGCCCGCACCATCCCGCTCAGCCGCCGCACGTCGGCGTAAGAGCAATCCTCACCGGGTCCGGCAGCGAGTTCGACCCGCAGGTCGTCGAGCACTTCAGCGCGCTCGTGATGCCCTACCCTGCCGGCTGCCCGGTGACGCTGCCCGGCGGCGAGGAGGCGGTCGTGGCGAGCGCCCGACCCGAGTCCCCCGAGAACCCTGTCGTCCGTTACCGCAACAGCAAGGGCATCGTGCGCGAGCGCGCGATGCACATCGTCGACGGGGTGGTCCTAGACGGCTACGAGCCCTAACGAGCGATCCTCATACCGCCGAGTGGTTGGGAAGCCACGCGGAGCTAGGGTGTGGAACATGCCTGCGCGGGGCGAGTTGGCGATCGTCTTACACACGCACATGCCCTATGTCGAGGGGGGCGGACCGTGGCCTCCCGAAAATTGCGCCTCCTTTCTGCGAAACCCCAGGGGCTTCGGCACGTGGCCGTTCGGCGAGGAGTGGCTCTGGGAGGCGATTGCGATGTGCTACCTGCCGCTGCTCGACCTGCTCGGTCGAGCGCCGATCACGCTCTCGCTGACGCCCGTGCTGTGCGATCAGCTCGAGGCGCCGGGCGCGATCGAGCGCTGCGTCTCCTTCCTGCGCGAGATCCGGCCCGAGTCGCACCGGCGGGACCTCATCAGCTTCCGCGCGGCCGGGAAACGGCTGCTTGCAGAGCAGCTCGAGCGTTCGGCGGCGGAGTATGCTCGCGCCGCCGACCGGCTCGAGCGCCTCGGAGACGGGCTGCTGGATGCGCTCGGCGAGTACGCGAGCTGGACCTCGGCGGCAACGCACGCAGTGCTGCCGCTGCTTGCGACCGACACCGGGCTGGCGCTGCAGGTCCAAACCGGCATCGAGGCTCACCGCCGTCGTTTCGGCGACTGGCGTGGCGGCTTCTGGCTGCCCGAGTGCGCGCACGCGCCATGGCTGCACCCGCTGCTGGAGGAGGCGGGCGTGCGAGCGACGTGCGTCGAGCTGACAGCGGTGTTCGGGCTCGGCGACGCTCGCCATCTGCGGCCGCTTGCGACCGATGCGGGTGCGATCCTGTGGCCGATCGATCGCCAGACGATCGCGCTGGTCTGGAGCGGCGACGGCTATCCGGCGGATCCCCGCTACCGCGATTACCACGCGCTGACGCGCCACGATCACCGTGTGTGGAGCAACGACGGCCGCCCGTACGATCCGCAGGCCGCCGACGTGGCGGCGCGCGAGCATGCGCGGGACTTCGTCGCCCGCGTCCGCGAGCGCGTTCGTGACGGCGGCGTGTGCGTGTGCGCCGTGGACACCGAGTTGCTCGGCCACTGGTGGTACGAGGGCGTCGGCTGGCTGGCGCACGTGATCGAGCGGTGCGCGTCCGAGGGGCTGGCGCTGACCACGCTCGACGAAGCGCTGGCCCGCCACGAACCGGTGTGCCCGCAGGCGGCGATCGGCATAAGCAGCTGGGGCGAGGGGGAGGATCTGCGAACCTGGAGTGGTCCGCGCGTCGCAGAGCTCGCGTGGCGGTCCCGTACGGCGGAGCTCGAGGTGCTCGCGATGGGGGGCAGGCCCAGCGATCGCGCGCTGCGCGAGCTG
>Ga0335081_10003895_pt1 | contig 23531 bp, 14 predicted proteins | sample Lox_Sample_35_FD_206713 | JGI IMG/M metagenome (GOLD analysis project Ga0335081, IMG submission 206713) | Soil microbial communities from Loxahatchee National Wildlife Refuge, Florida, United States - Lox_Sample_3.5 | ecosystem: Environmental > Terrestrial > Soil > Wetlands | place: USA...
CAAAGTTTGCGCAGTAAATTCCCTTGGGGACCGAGCGGATGATCTCGGCGGGATCGCTTTCGCCGGCCAGCATGAAAGTGTTGGTCATGCGAGGCATGGGGATGTGTTCGTAGCTTTCGCGGCGTCCGTTGCCGGTGGGCGAGGCGCGCAGAATGCGGCTGGAGAGCGCGTCCTGCAAGTAACCCCGGAGAATGCCGTTCTCGATGAGTACATTACGCTGCGTGGGGTTGCCTTCGTCGTCGACGTTTAGCGATCCGCGGCGGTTGCGAATGGTGCCATCGTCGATCACGGTGCACAACGGGCTGGCCACCTGCTGGCCGATACGATCGCTGAATGCGGAAACCTTTTTTCGATTGAAGTCAGCTTCAAGACCATGGCCGACAGCTTCGTGAAGCAGGATGCCTGGCCAACCAGGACCGAGGACCACGGTGGTTTCACCCGCGGGAGCGTCTACGGCATCGAGCTGGACGATGGCCTGCCGCGCCGCCTCGCGCGCGAAGTGCTCCGGCGTTTTCTCCTCCAGAAAGAAGGACAGCTCGACCCGCCCGCCGCCGCCTGCATATCCGCGCTGCGGAGCGATGCCGTTCTGCCGGGCCAGGGCTGCCACACCCAGGCGCGCCATCGGCTGCCGGTCAAAACTCAAAACGCCGGCGCTGGTTGCCACCATCACGTGGCGCAGACTGTCGGCGTAGCTGGCCTGCACCTGGAAAATGCGCGGGTCATATGCGCGGGCCGCGGCATCGGCGCGCTTCACCAGCTCGATGCGCTCGAGGAACGCGGTTTCATGGGGAGCGGTCAGAACTGGATAAAGGTTCCGCCGGCGGCCTTCTTCGAGCGGTGTTTTCTCGACTCTGGCCGGACCGGCGGCGATGCATGCGGCTACGTGCGCGGCCTGGCGGATTTTCTCGGGGCCCAAATCGTCACTATAGGCGTACCCGGTGCGCTCGCCCGCGATGACACGGACGCCGACGCCGAGAGAAACACCCTGGGTCGCGCTTTTGACGATGGATTCGTCGATGCTGATGTTGCTGGTGGAGAGGTACTCGAAGTAGAGATCGGCGTAATCCCCGCCTTGGCAGAGCGCTTCCGAGAGGTAGGATTCGAGATCGCCGCGAGTGATGGCAAACCGCGAGGAGAAAAAGGACTCGGAAAAACTCATGGATCTTTTGAGGGTAGCATGCGGGGGCGGGAGGGCCGTTGGGCGAGGCGTGCCTCGACCCTACAGTGGAAGGGTGCTAAAAATGAATGTCGATCGACAGATATAGCGAAGGGCCACGCGTAGTGTGCGGGGACCTGCGGCAGTTGAGTTCGGTCACGTTTCGAAAAGCCGCGGGTGTCCCGCAAACGGCACGGTACCCCCGCGCTACAGGGACTCCAGTTCCAACGATTCGAGAATGATGGCCGACGACAGAGGGTCGTCAGAAATACGGCAGCGGAGGTCGGCGCCCTCGGCTACGGTGCCGGCGGCGGCGGTGACGAAATGTTCGCGCAGGTGATCGGGGTCCATGCCGGTGAGAGCGCCGATGGTGACCTCGACTGCCGTGACGCGCTTGGATCCGTTTTCGGATGCGAGCGCAGTGATCTTGGCGATCAGATCGGGAATCAGCGAGGACTCGTGCATCGCGCCTCCAGTAACTGCTGGACGAGCTGTGCGGCTTTTTCTAAATGCGACGCGGCTCCTGGTGAGATTTCGGTGCTGGGGCTGAAGTCGCGCGCGTATAGGCGGCAGATCCAGGCTTCGCCGTGGAAGTTATAAAGGCGCGAGGCCATTGTGACCAGCGTCTCGGGAGTCATCGAATGTGAGAGAGAGCCCGAAGTCTCGACCGGCCGGTCGATTCTTTCCAATGCTGGGTCTTCGGCCTCCGGATCGGCATCGAGGAAGACCACCGTGTCCACGTCCTGCATCTCGGCAGCGATTTCAGGGGTCAGTTGATGCACTCTGCGCACTGTGGCACGGGGCACCTGCAGCATATCCGCGACGCGGTGCGCCACGCCGTCATCGGCGCGCAGCCGATTGCCGATGGCAACAACCAACGCGCGCATTTTAGCTCCGCTCGATGCGCTCGAGTACGCGGCCGCTCCTATCGCGAAGCTCGACGATCAGCGGCATCTGGCCGATGGCGTGCGTGGAGCAGGAAAGACAAGGGTCGAAGCAGCGAATGGCCGCTTCCACGCGGTTGAGCATGCCCTCGCTCAGTTGGCCCGGCCGGACGAAGCGGCGAGCAGCCTGCTCGACGGCCATATTCATCGCCTGGTTGTTCTGCCCGGTGGCAATCACTAGGTTTGCTTTGCGCATAGTGCCGTCGTGATCGACGGTGTAGTGATGGAACAGCGTGCCGCGCGGGGCCTCGCAGGAGCCAACTGCCTCCTTACGATTGGGCAGCGCCCGCGCCCGCACGTCTTCACCCAACAATTCCGGATCGTTGAGCAGTTCTTCGATGCGTTCGACCGAATGCAGCATTTCGATGAGCCGGGCGAGATGATAATGGAACGATTCGCAGACGGCGCCGCGCGACCGCTGCTTGAATTCGCGCATTTCGCGATCGGCACGTGGTGTGCCCGCATGCTGCGCGACATTCAGACGCGCCAGGGGACCCACGCGATACTTGCCCCCGGGGTAGCCGAGCGGCTTGTAGTAGGCGAATTTCACGTAGGTCCATTCTTCGCTGGCTTCTTCGATGAAGGTGTTGTAGCGCTGCGGATCGAGGCGGTCGGCGACGATGTTACCTTCGCTATCCACGATGCGGATGACGCCATCGTAATACTCCAGGCCGCCATCATGAGTCACTGTACCGAGAAACAGCGAGGGGAAGTTGCCGAGGTGCTGGATCTCCTCCTGCAAGGAATCGAGCAGCGACTTCAGGCGGCCGAGCGCCATCTGAAGAGAATCAATCGATTCGGTGATCCATCCTGCCATCTCGTCGCGCGCTTCTTTAGTCAGGGGATGCAACACGCCGCCGGGTGCGCCCCAGACCGGATGGACGCGCTTGCCGCCGGCGAGTTCGATGACACGCTGGCCGAACTGGCGGAGACGAATGCCGCGGCGAATGAAATCGGGCTCACGTTCGACCAAACCAAAAATGTTGCGCTTCTCTGGCGGAGAATCGAGGCCGAGGAGCAAGTCCGGCGAAGACAGATGGAAGAAGCTGAGCGCGTGCGATTGCAGTACTTGAGCGTAGTTCAGCAAGCGGCGCTGGAGAACGGCCGCGGGGGGCGGATCAACGCCCAGCAATCCATCGCCGGCCTTGGAACTGGCGATGACGTGGCTCACCGGGCAGATGCCGCAGACGCGCGACATTAACCCCGGCATTTCGTGAAACGGGCGGCCTTCGCAGATCTTCTCGAAACCGCGGAACTCGGTGACGTGGAACTGTGCGGACTCGACTTCGCCGGCTGCGTCGACATAGATCGAGATCTTCGCGTGGCCCTCAATTCGGGTTACTGGATGAATGACGATCCGTTCGGGCATTAGCCGAACCTCCGTACGTCGCCAACCGGTTGGCGCCCATCGAGCAGCTCAAGCACCAGCTGCCAGATGGCATCGGCGGGCGGCGGGCAACCGGGCAGGTAGTAATCCACGTGCACCAGCTCATGCACGGGCCGCACGCGCGCCAGCAGTTTGGGCACGGCAAAATTGCCTGCTGGGATGCCCACCACGACCGCCGACGTTTCGCGATACGCGCGGTTGAGCACGTCGTCCACGCCGAAGGCGTTGCGCATGGCGGTCACGTTGCCGGTGATGGCGCAATCGCCGAACGAGACCAGTATCCGCGTCTTCTTGCGAATCTCGCGGACATGCGCGAGGTGCTCCTCATTGGCAACGGCGCCTTCGACGAGAGTAATGTCGGCATGTGGAAAATCCTTGTGATCGGTGAGAGGTGAGGCGACGAGTTCAACTTTGGCGGCCAGATCGATCAGGCGCTCGTCCAAATCCAAGAACGACATGTGACAGCCGGAGCAACCGCCCAGCCAGACCGTTGCCAGCCGGGGTTTTGCGCTTACCCGATCCATTGGCCCTTCTCCCGCGCGGTGACGATGTATTTGAGGAAGCCGCGATCTTTCTCCATCTCAGCAACTGTCTTGCCCTTGGAAAACAGTGCTCCCGTCGGGCAGACTTGCACGCACTTGCCGCAACTCGTGCAGGAGTCAGACTGGCCCCAAGGCTGGCCGAGATCTGTGATCACGCGGCATCCGGGGCCGCGGCCGGCGACATCCCAGGTGTGCGCGCCTTCCACTTCGTCGCACACGCGCACGCAGCGCGTACAAAGGATGCAGCGGTTATGATCCATGCCGAACCGCTCGTGGGTCAGATCCACGGGCAGCGATGGAAAGCGGTAGCGCACGCGCAGGTGATCGACTCCCAGACGCATCGCCAGATCCTGCAACTCGCAGGCGCCATTGGCGACACAGACCGCGCACACGTGATTGCGCTCGGCCATCAACAGCTCGACGATCAGTTTGCGCTGCGCGCGTAACTTGTCGGTGTCGGTCCGTACCACCATGCCTTCCTGGACTGTAGTGAGGCACGAGGCTTGCAAGCGCCGCTGTCCTTCCACTTCCACCAGGCACAGCCGGCACGCGCCAACGTCGGAAATGCCGCCAATGTGGCAGAGGCGCGGGATGTGGATGCCGTGTTCCCACGCAACCGTGAAGATGGAGTCGCCATCGGAGCCGGTGACCATTTTGCCGTCGATTTGCAGGGTCTTGACGCTCATGCCATCACCTCCGCCTCGATGGCGCAGTGGCCGGCGGGACAACGGCGCTCGCGAATGTGAGCCTCATATTCCGACCGGAAATAGCGCAGAGTGCTCATGACGGGATTGGGCGCTGTCTGGCCCAGACCGCACAGGCTGGTCTCGCGCAGCAGTCCGGCCAGTTCCTCGAGCATGGCGAGGTCGTGCTCACTGGCCTCGCCGCGCGTCATCCGGTGCAGGATGTCGTGCATCTCGACAGTGCCGGCTCGGCAGGGGATGCACTTGCCGCAGGATTCGTCCATGCAGAATTCCATGAAAAAGCGCGCTACATCCACCATGCACGAAGACTCATCCATCACGATCAGTCCGCCCGAACCCATGATGGAACCGATCGCGGCGAGCGACTCGTAATCCACGGGGCTGTCGAGAAACTGCTCGGGGATGCAGCCGCCCGAAGGTCCGCCGGTTTGCGCGGCCTTGAAGCGGCCGTTCGGGATTCCGCCGCCGATGTCGAACAGGATGGTGCGCAGCGTGGTTCCCATGGGGACTTCGATCAGCCCGGTGTTCTTTATGTGGCCCGCGAGAGCGAAAACCTTCGTGCCTTTGCTCTTCTCCGTGCCGATGGATGCGTACCACTCGCCACCTTCGTTGATGATAGGTGGAATGTTGGCGAACGTCTCGACGTTGTTGATGAGCGTGGGCGCGTTCCACAAACCCGATTCCGGCGGATAGGGCGGACGCTGCCGTGGCTGGCCGCGCTTGCCTTCAATGGACGCGATCAGCGCGGTCTCTTCACCGCAGACAAAGGCGCCGGCGCCGATCCGGAGATCGATGCGGAACTGGAAGCCCGTGTCCAGAATTCGGCCACCGAGCAGATGTTCGCGCTCGGCTTGCTTGATGGCATTTTGCAAGCGCTGGATGGCCAGGCCGTATTCGCCGCGGACGTAAATGAAACCCTGTTGTGCGCCGACAGCGTAACCGGCGAGAGCCATGCCTTCCAGCACGCGATGCGGATCGCCTTCGAGCACGCTGCGGTCCATAAACGCACCGGGATCGCCTTCGTCGGCGTTGCAGACAACGTACTTGGTGGGGCCAACCTGTTTCGCCACCAGCTCCCACTTGAGGCCCGTGGGATAACCTGCGCCGCCACGGCCACGCAAGCCGCTGGTGGCGACTTCCTTCACCACGTCGGCAGGCTTCATCTCGGTGAGCGCCTGCGCCAGCGCGCGATAACCACCAGCGCCGATATAGTCGGCCAGCTTCTCGGGATCGACGCGGCCGCTGCCGGCGAGCACGATGCGCTGCTGCTTGGTGAAGAACGCGCTGTTGCGATCGATCTCGCGGGCAGCTAAGCTGCCGCCCCCATCCACCAGCGCTGGGGCATCGGCAGGCGTCAACGAACCGTACAACTTGCCTGGGCCAGACGCCAGCACCAGCGGCCCGCGGCTGCACATGCCCATACATCCGGTGCCGCAGACCTCGACGCGCTCGCCAGCGCCGCGTTTTTCGATTTCTTCGCCAATGGCGCGGCGCACACTCTCCGCGCCACAGGAAAGGCAGCCGGCAGCGGTGCAGCAATGGATGCGGTTTTCAAGCGAGGCCTGGCGCGCCTGTTCTTTGGTTTCCAGTTCGTGCAGTTCTTCGATTGTCATTTCACGCCCAATTGGTCTAGCTGCTGTGCAAGCTGACCCGATGTGGCCCGGGCCAGGATCGTTCCGTCATAGATGACGGCAGGCGCCAGCCCGCAGGAACCGATGCAGCGCGCCGTCTCAAAACTCACTCGGCCGTCGGGGCTCGTGGCCCCGGCTTTGCAGCAGCGGCGCTCAAGCGTTTCCACGAGGCCCAGGGCGCCCGCCACGTAGCACGCTGTGCCCAGGCACACAACGAAGGTGTGCTCACCCTTCGGCGCGAGAGAAAAGAAATGATAAAAGCTGGCGACACCCAAGACCCGGCTGGGCGGAAGGCGCAGCTTATGGGCGATGGTCGAGAGCAGCTCCGGTGAGAGGTATCCGAACAACTCCTGCGCTGTGTGCAGCACCTCAATCAACGCGCTGCCGGAATATTGATGGCGCGACATCGCGCGCTCCAGCAGCTTCTGCCGGTTATCTTTTACGGTGGTGGGTTTCTCGCTGATGGCGGTTGGCATCTCGTCAAGTCTTCAATTTTAGCGTCACTCACCAACGGGAGAGGAAGCGTTTCAGCTACTGACGAAGCCAATCAGCTTTCTTCATTCTGCCACAACTTGCTCTGTGTTTCAGATTACGAATGAATTGCACGGAACCCCTCACAACCAGGATACGCTGTAGACATGCGCACGAATCCAGCAGCCGGCCGGCCTGCGGCTCCAAATGACCTCGTCAATGTCCCGCGCCTAGTGACCGCTTACTATGCGGAACGTCCTGACGCCAGCATCCCAGAGCAGCGCGTTTCCTTCGGCACGTCGGGCCATCGCGGCTCGTCTTTCGATCACGCGTTTAACGAGTGGCACATTCTGGCGATCGCGCAAGCCATCTGCCTGTATCGCAAGCAATCAGGAATCGATGGACCGCTATTCATCGGAGCAGACACGCACGCTCTGGCGGAGCCCGCATTCGCCAGCGCCCTCGAGGTGCTCGCGGCGAATGATGTCCAGGTCATGATTTCCAAGGGCCGTGAATACACTCCCACACCGGCGGTGTCGCTCGCAATTCTGAACTACAACCACGGTCGAAAGGCGGGGCTGGCGGACGGAATCGTCATCACGCCGTCACATAACCCGCCCCCGGATGGTGGCTTAAAATACAATCCGCCCAACGGTGGACCGGCGAGCAGCCAGATCACCTCATTCGTTCAAGCCAAGGCGAACGAGTTCCTGGCGAACGGTCTCACTGGAGTGAAACGCGTGCTGTTCGAACAGGCTTTGCGCGCCCCGGGCACTCACGAGCATGACTATCTGGCGGAATATGTGCAGGACGTCGGCAACGTGATCGACATGGAAGTGATCCGGAGCGCCGGGCTGAAACTGGGGGTGGATCCGCTGGGCGGGGCCGGCGTCCACTACTGGGGGCCGATCGCGGAGCGCTACGGGTTGAATCTGACAGTGGTGAACGATGCCGTGGACCCGACCTTCCGCTTCATGACGCTGGATTGGGATGGCAAAATCCGCATGGACCCCTCGTCACCTTACGCCATGCGGCGGCTGATTGGCCTCAAGGATAAATTCGACATAGCTGTGGCCTGCGATACCGATCACGACCGTCACGGGGTTGTAACCAAGAGTGCCGGACTGCTTCCGCCGAATCATTATCTTTCGGTCTGCATCCATTACCTATACGGGAACCGGACGAAGTGGCGGAAGGACGCCGCCGTGGGCAAGACCGTGGTGAGCAGCAGCATGATCGACCGCGTAGCGGAAAAGCTGGGCCGCAGGTTACACGAAGTGCCGGTCGGCTTCAAGTGGTTTGTGGACGGCTTGCTGGACGGTTCTCTGGGATTTACAGGCGAGGAAAGCGCGGGGGCGTCCTTCCTGCGATCGGATGGCACGGTGTGGACAACCGACAAAGACGGCTTGATCGCGGCGCTACTGGCGGCGGAGATCACGTCGCGCGCGGGACGTGATCCCGGCGAGATCTACCGATCGCTGACGCAGGAGTTCGGTGATCCGGTTTACGATCGCATCGATGCACCGGCTACGGCGGAGCAGAAGACCGCGTTGCAGAATCTTTCGCCCCAGCACATTCGCGCGACTACGCTTGCCGGCGAAAGGATCCAGAAGATTCTGACCACCGCGCCGGGGGATGGGAACGCCATCGGCGGCGTGAAGGTGATCTCGGAGGGGGGCTGGTTCGCCGCGCGGCCGTCCGGCACCGAAGAGATCTACAAGGTCTATGCGGAAAGTTTCCGCGGACGCGAGCATCTGGAGCGTATTGAGACCGAAGCCCAGGCCATCGTCAGTGAAGCCTTTCGGGCGGCGTCTGCCGCGGCCTAAGGAGCAATTTTGTGAGCGATCCCACAGGTACCAACGTCCCTTTCCAGGCGTCACCTTTTCCGGAGCTTGAGGAGCTGGCACTCAACTTGCGCTGGACCTGGAACCGGTCGTCGGATGAGTTGTGGGGGAAGTTGGATGCCGAGTTGTGGGAACTCACGGAGAACCCATGGGTCGTGCTGCAAACCGTATCGCAGGAAAAACTCAAGGCCGCTTCTGCCGATTCCGCTTTCCGGAGCCGGGTTGAAGAACTGTTGCGGGAGCAGCGCGAGGAGGCGCGGTCGCCCGGTTGGTTTCAGAAGAAACATCCGGACGCAAAGCTGAAATTGGCGGCGTACTTCAGCATGGAGTACATGCTGAGCGAGGGCTTGCCGATCTATTCCGGCGGTCTGGGCAACGTGGCGGGAGATCAGCTCAAAGCGGCCAGCGATCTGGCCGTTCCCATCGCAGCCGTCGGACTGCTTTATCAACAGGGCTACTTTCGCCAGGAAATTGACTCCACCGGCGCGCAGCAGGCGCTCTATCCATTTAACGACCCGGGGCAGTTGCCCATTACGCCCTTGCGAGAGGCGAACGGGGAATGGGTGCGCCTGCCGATCGCCCTGCCCGGCCTGAAGCTCTGGATTCGCGCCTGGCAGGTGCAGGTGTGCCGGACGAAACTCTACCTGCTCGATTCCAATGACCCGGCAAATCCACCGGCTTACCGCGGTATCACGAGCGAGCTCTATGGCGGCGGACCCGAGTTGCGCCTGAAACAGGAAATCATTCTGGGCCTCGCGGGATGGAGGCTGCTGCGCCGGCTCGGCCTGCGCCCGGAGGTCTGCCATTTGAATGAAGGCCATGCCGCGTTCGCGGTTCTGGAACGGGCGCGGTCCTTCATGAAGGACTCCAGGCAGCCGTTCGACGTGGCCCTGGCCGTGACACGCGCGGGTAATCTGTTTACCACGCATACCCCGGTCGAAGCCGGATTCGACCGCTTCTCACCTGAACTGATGGAGCAGTACACCAGGCGTTACGCGGAAGAACTTCTCGGCATTTCCTTCCGCGATCTGCTGGCGCTCGGACGCCGGAATCCTGACGACGCCTCCGAACCCTTCAATATGGCTTATTTGGCCACGCGCGGCAGCGGCGCCGTCAATGGAGTGAGCCGTCTCCACGGCCAGGTCAGCCGGAAAATCTTTCAGGTGCTTTTCCCACGATGGCCGGAGCGCGAGGTCCCCATAAACCACGTGACCAACGGCGTGCATGTGCCGACGTGGGAATCGGCTGATGCCGACAGGCTCTGGGCGGGCGTGTGCGGCGCCGAGCGATGGATGGGCGACACGGCGTGCCTCGATGCCGATTTCCGCAAGCTGACCGATGCGCAGTTGTGGCAGCTCCGCATGAATAGCACCAAAGGACTGATCGAGTACACGCGCACGCGTTTGGCCCGCCAGCGCGGAACACAGGGAGCGTCGGCGGCGGAGATCGAAGAGGCAGCCCACATCTTCGACATCAACACCCTGACGCTGGGTTTCGCGCGACGATTCGCAACTTATAAGCGGCCGAATCTGCTTCTACAAGATCCCGAAAGACTGCTCCGAATTCTGAACAATCCCCAGCGGCCGGTGCAACTGATTCTGGCTGGTAAGGCGCATCCGCGGGACGCCGCGGGCCAAGCCATGATCAAGCAGTGGAACGAGTTTATCCGGCGGCCCGAGGCTTGCTGCCGCGTGGTTTTCTTGAGTGACTACGACATGCTGCTGACGCAGCAGTTGGTGCAAGGCGTAGACGTCTGGATCAACACGCCGCGCCGTCCGTGGGAAGCGAGCGGTACGAGCGGCATGAAGGTCCTGGTGAACGGCGGCCTGAATCTCTCCGAGTTGGATGGCTGGTGGGCGGAGGCTTATTCGCCCGATCTCGGATGGGCTTTGGGAGATGGAAAGGAACATGGAGAAGACCCTGCCTGGGACCGGGCGGAGGCCGAGGCGCTTTACAATCTGGTCGAACGCGAAGTGATTCCCGAGTTTTACAATCGCGATGAGCAGGGTATCGCCCGCGGATGGGTGGCAAAGATGCGCGAGAATATGGCGCGTCTCACACCTCAGTTTTCCGCCAACCGCACCGTTCGCGAATACACCGAGAAGCACTACCTGCCCGCGGCCGCTGCCTACTGCCAGCGCGCTTCAGACAATGGAAAGTTCGGAGCGGAGCTGCTCCAATGGCAGCGGGTGCTCGGGACGCACTGGTCCAATCTCCGCTTCGGCGCTGTCAAAGTGGAAACACGCGACCAAACCCATGCCTTTGAAGTTCAGGTGTACCTGGATGAGCTCGATCCGGATGCCGTGCGGGTCGAACTCTACGCCGATCCGCGCGACTCGGAAGAGCCAACGCGTGTAGCCATGACGCGCGGCCAATCGTTGGTCGGCGCGATGGGCGGCTACCTGTATACGGCCACCGTTCCGGCCTCACGCCCAGCTGGCGAATACTCGCCTCGCTTGGTTCCGTTCAAAGCCGGGGCGCTGGTACCGCTCGAAGCGGCCCAGATTCTATGGCAGCGGTGAGAAGCCGAGCAACTTAGAAGTGCTCTCCGCCTGACGCCCAGCGCAGGCCGACGCCGACAGTCGGCTTATAGAACTCGCGCTGGTTATTCCAGATCGGGCTGCCAAAGTAGAAGCCGAAGACTTCATTCGTCAGGTTCAGACCGTAAACCACTGCGGTGAAGCCCTTGGCCAAGCGGACACTCCCTTGAGCATCCACCTGCAGGTGGGTGTAGAACCAGTGATCGCCGTTGGGACCGTTGACCCCAAGAGGCGCACCGTCCTGATAGTTATAAGCGTCGATGAAGGCCTGGTTGTAGGCAATGCCAAGACGCATGGAGATGCGGCCGCGATCGTAGGTCGGGCTGAGGTTCCACGTGTTGGGCGCCTGCCGGATCAGCCTGGGATTATCGGAACGGCCAGGAACCCCTTTGGCTTGCGATGCCGTGTAGCTGTAGTTTGCGGAGATGCCAACGCCTTTCAGCACACCAGGCAGAAAGCCCAAGCGTTGTTGGTAGGCCGTTTCGAAGCCGTACAACCAGGCGCTCGAACCGTTCTGCGGCTGTATTTGCCGGAATCCCTCCCCCGCAAAAGGCTGTAGAGTTGTAGCCGACTCTATGGGGTAGATCGGATCGCCGATCCGTTTGTAGAAAAAGCCTCCTTGAAGGATGCCGATGGGCTTCAGATACTGCTCGAAAAGGACATCGAAATTGTCGGCGTGCGTCGCCTTTAGAGCCGCGTTGCCGAGACTGAGTAGCTTGTTCTGGTCGTCGATTGTCAGAGAGGGTGCGAGATCACCAAAATTGGGACGCGCGAGGCCACGGCCATAGGCGAAACGAATGTCGGAATCGGAGGTAGTCCGATAACGCAACTCGGCGCTGGGCAGCGGGTCGACCCGCGTCGAGTTGACGTGCACCGGAGTCACGCCGGAATAACCCAGCGGGTTATTGTCATCAAGCACCACCTGATAACCCGCCGCGTATTCGGTTGTAGTTTCAAACCGGATGCCCGTATTCAAACGCCAACGGTCGAAGTTGATCGTGTTCATGACGTACCCGGCGCCTACGCGCTCAATCAGGTCGGTATTGCTCGTGAGCTGATTCAGGGGCTGGTTGTCGACGGTGAAATTATTCGGGTTGCCCAGAGCCGTAGCCAGCACTCGGTTGTAATTAATCAGTGGTGGCGCTGTGTAGTATCCGCCGTAGTAGTTTTGATTCTGCAAACTCACCGGAAAGCCGCTCAAAGGATACTGCGTGGGATCAATCGTGTTATAGACCGGGTCTTTAAATTCCTCGAACTTGTGGGCACTCCTTAGTTTTCCACCAATTTCGAACGTCCCGTAATGCCCGCCCCAGTGGTACTGCTTGGCAAACGACACCGCTCCGTTGATGTTGACTTGCGGGCTGTAGCTTCTGCCAATGTCGAGATCTGTCAAGAAATACCCGCTCGTATCGTAAATATTGACTCCATTTTGGACAATGAACTTGGGCAGCATGGGGTTGCTAAGATTAATGCCGAATTGCACGTTGTTGAGCGGAGAATTGGGATCGACCGGCGCGAAGTCGGCACCAGAGTACCCGTGATCTTCCGAAGAAGAGCGCGACACCGAGAATTCCCAGATCAGCCAGGCTGTGCCGAAATCGTGGCGTCCGCCGGTCGCCAGGCTTCCGATGACCTCGACGGGACGCCGGATTTCCGTACCAAACGTCATGTTGCCGTCCGGACCGCCTTGCAGCGGGGACGTGGTGAAGGAGTTGATGTTCGGGGTGATTACAGACCGGTCACCGAAGTTGTCGAAATGGGAATACAGCCCGCGGATCCAGATGCTGAAGTTATCGCTGAATTTGTAATCAACACTGCCGGTAAAGCCATAACGGGTCCGGTAGTAGCGGTATTCGCGAATGTCGTAGGTATTGTAGGTTCCAAAGTAGGAAGCGTTCGCGCTAGGCGAGCCACAATTCCCCGGGTCGCATTGGATGGCCGTCGGACCCGGCTCCACATCGTCAATGCCGCGTCCGTTCCAATCGTACGCGAAGCCAAACAGGGTACCCAGCTTCTTTTCACGGCCCCATCGTTTCCCAATCGTGGCCCCGCTCTGGTAGGCATTGCGGCCGTTCAAGATCGGGGTGTGGCCGCCAAGACCGAACATCGAGATGGTCGGCTGCTCGCCGGCGGTTTTGGTTCGCAGATTCACGGAACCGCCGATACCGTCGCCATCCATGTTGGCTAGAAGGGTCTTGTTAATCTCAACGGACTCAACGAGGTCGGACGGGATGACATCGAGCTTGATCTGGCGCACGCCGCTTTCCGGTGCCGGAACATTCACGCCGTCGATCGTCACGTTGGTGTATCGCGGCTCCGTGCCGCGGACCTGCACGTATTTGCCCTCGCCCTCGTCGCGCTCCAAAGTTACACTGGGCAAGCGGCCGATAGCGTCGGCCACGTTGGCATTAGGCAGACTCACGATCACGTCGTGAGGCAATACTTGCAAAATGTTCTCAGCAGTCCTTTCTCGGTTAATGGCTTCTGCCTCGCCGTGAGCGCGTTCAGCGGTAACGGTGATAGAGTCGGCCTGCGTCGCGACCTTGAGTTCGGCGTCCATGCGAGTGGTCTGTCCCGCGGTAACTGTCACCTTCTGTGAGAACGGATCGAGCCCTACATAAGAAATCGTCAGGATGTATTCGCCCGGGACCAGATCGATGATCGTGAAATTGCCAAGGTTATCGGTAACGGCTGGTGTCCCGGCCGGCTGAATGTCGACCTTGGCGCCCTTCAGCACGCCTTTCGCAGCGTCCGTGGCTGTTCCGGTAATCGCACCTTTGCGCTCCTGTGCCGGCGCGGGCACGAGGCAAAGCAAGCCGATGACGAGAGTCGACAACAATGTCGAGGAAACACATCTGCTCATTTACTTAACCTCCAGGTTTCCGTACGCGTTGGGATTTAGTGGACGAAATTTCGCCACGCCGCTGTCGACGAACGCCCCCTCTCGGCGACCGCCAGACTAGTCGAAAATCAAGGACTCGGGAATCGGTAGGCTAACAGAAGCGAATGAAGATGAGGTGACGGAACAATTACAAATTGATAAATAGATGTGCGCTAAATTTCTTGTAAACGCCTGCAAATTATAAGGCTTATTCATCGTCTATTCATCTTCGGCACGTCATAATAACAGGCACCGCCGCGGGGATTTGGCCAAGTGCTACAAAGCCTACATTCGACCCTTGTAGGCTGCATCTAACGACACATTATTCTCGGAAAGAATGCTGCCCGTGGCGCGTTGCAGCGCCGCCCGCGCTTTGACGTAGGCGCTTTTGGCTGCCACTTCGGAGGAACGCGCCTGTGACAGCAGGCTCTCGTACTGAATGACAAAGAAACTGGTGGAGGCGCCCACCTCGTACTTGGCCTGTTCCGCCTCCAGGGACTCCTGCTGAAGCAGTCGGGTCTGGACGGCCGCCTCGTAAGAGGCGCGGGCGCGGCGCATGGCGATCAGCGCGTCTTCCACCTCCAGCCGCACCTGGTTTTGCAACTGCCGCACGCGCACCTCCGACTGCCGCAGTTGCAACTCGTCCCTTGCCACGTCAGCCTCGGCCGCGCGGTTGCGCAGCGGTAACGTGACCTGCACGCCGATACCGTAGGTCGGAAACTTTCGTGTGAACAACTGATTCAGCACGTCGCCGTATCCCCCCGCAAACGGAATGCTGGGAGCCTGCGATAACGGATTGGCCACACCCGCGAGTCCGTTGTTCTGCGCCACGCCGACCAGGTCTACCTCGGGCCGGAGCAGGTTGCGCGAGCCTTCCAGGCCGATCTGCGAATTCTCTACCTGAATCCGCGCCTGGCCCAGATCGGGCCGGTTGGCCACGGCCGCCGACAATGCCTCCTGAATGGGGCGTACCTCGTCTTTCTCCGGCACATTGAGCGTGTCGGTGGGAATGATGCGCGCGGCCGCCACCTCCGGATCCTCATTGCCGCGCCGCGTGAGCACCGTCTTCAGGATCGCCTCCTGCTCCTCGAGCAACCCGGAAGAATTGATCAGATCCTGCCGGCTGGCCGACACCTGGGCCTTGGCACGCGTCATCTCGACCGGAGCCAGCGTCCCTTCATCTACCTGGGCTTTGGTATCGTCGAAGAGCTTTTCCGCAAGCGTCACGGTTTCCTGCTTCACCTTCACGTCTTCGCTCAGCGCCACAAGGTCCGTATACAGCCGGATAACTCCATAAACCGTCTCAATCAACTGCTGTTGGAACAAGAGGCCTGTAATTTTTTGTTCGTTATAGGCGATGCGGATGAACCGCCGATTGAGGTTCATACCGAAGCCGCGCAACAACGGCTGCGTGACCGTGAGACCCAGCGAAGAGGCCGTGTACGGGTCATAGGACGAGCCGAACCCGTTCAGGCCCGTGCGGCTGTTGTCGAAGTTGACGCTCACCTGCGTGCCGGTGCTGAAACTCTGCTGGTAACCGGCGTTGGCGGCCGTCGTCCTGGTCACGAGCGAGTTCGCGTCGTTCGCAAAGTAGTCGATCTGAGGATCGGTCTGGTGGGTCCAGTTGACTAGCCCCGTGAGTTGCGGGTCGAATGCAGGCGGCGGCGTACCGGTGGATTGCGGAATCGTTCCCTGCATCGATAGGTTCGTTTGCGCCTCGCCCAGCACGCCCAGCTCGAGTGCGTTGCTAGCCACCGTGCTCCCGGGCGTCACCGATGTCGATGTGGCCGCATTGGTGACCAGCGGGCTGAGCGGTCCGCCGACACCCGCCGGGGTGTCCGCAAGCGTGAACAGCACACCGCGCAGCGTACCGCCGCCCTTAGCGCGCAGCACATCCGTGTCGGCCACGGGAAGCATGTAGCGATCGAGCTCGATGTCCAAATTGTTTTCGATCGCCAGCGCCAACGCATCGGAGAGTGAGAGATACAGGTTTCCCGCGCGCAATAGATCGTGGAACCGCTGCGAGTTTGCGAAATCCGTGTGGTAGCGGCGTCCCGGACGTTCCATTGCCGGCTGCGGAGAGTTCGCAGGCGTTGGAGCGCCGGGCACTTGGCCGCCGGGCGCCGCCATCCCCGGGCCCGCTGCCATCAAAACCGCAAATGTAGTGCTGAGTGTGGATCGAACCATCTGTTTGTCCCTTGTTAGTTTAGTGCGGCTGCGGAATCGGCATCATCCTTTTCATCCGGCAGACCGCTCCCTATGGCCGCGGCCCGGCCAGCAGCGGCATGCGCGCAGACCTCGTTCCGAGCCGCGCCCGAAGCAAGCGGTCCAACGACAAAGCACAATTCCGCGCGCCCCACGTAAGTTTTAGTGTCCCGCGGGCTTGGTCGTGGTGCCGGTCGCCGGTGCGGCCGGCGCCTTTTCCTTCAGCAGCACGGGATTCACCCGGATGCCGTCGCGCACGGCGTCTCCCGGATTCACCACCACGCGCTGCCCTTCCTTCAAGCCGGCCACGACTTCGATCTGGTCGCCATAGTCCCGGCCGAGCTGGATGCGCTGGAAATGGACGGTCTGGTCGTTGCCTACCAGGGCCACCTGCGTCCCCTCAGGCCGCACCACCAGGGTGTCGCCGGGAATCAGCAGAGACGGATTGCTCCGCGGCCCTGTCAGGCTCACCTGGGAATACATGCCCGGCAGGAGCGTACCATCAGGGTTGGGCGCCTGGACTTCGACCAGCAGCGTGCGGCTGGCCGGATCGAGCGCGCTGGCCGTGCGCGTCACCGTGCCATGGAACTGGCGCCCGGGAAGGTCCGGAATGGTCAAGACCGCCGGCTGCCCCACGCGCACCGCCTCCGCATCCGATTGCGGAACATTGATATACGTGCGCAGAACATTGGTCTGCGCGATGCGATAGAGCAACGTGTTGCCATTCGTCACCAGCGCGCCGATATCGATGTTACGCACGGTGATGACACCGCTGAAGGGCGCGCGCACTTTCTCATAGCCTTGCAGTTCGATCAATCTCGCGAGGTTGGCTTCCGCGGCTGACACATTGTTGCGCGCCGCCGAAACGGCTTTGTGCAACGACTGGACGGCGGCCGACTGCGCTTTGAACTGCGCCTGGTACTGGTCGTTTTCCTGCCGGGAGACAGCGCCTTTCGCCACCAGGTTGTTCCAGCGCGTGGCGGTGACGCGAGCCAGTTCCTCGTTGCTCTTGCCTTGTTCCAGGTTGGCGCTGGCGGCTTCAACCTCGGACCGTGCCTGTTCGAGAGTGGCTCGGGCTTGCTGAACTTGCTGATCCAGCTCGGGCGCTTCGAGTTCAGCCAGCAGTTGGCCGGCCTGAACACGATCGCCAATATCGGCATGGCGTTTCTTGATATATCCGTCGGCGCGCGCGAGCACGGGCGCCTCCGTGACGGCCTGAATATTGCCGGGAAGAACCACATCCACCTGACCCGGGGAGCGGCGTACCGCAGCCACCGTCACGGTCGGACGTGCCTCCCCTTCGGCCTTGGCCTCGGCGACCAGCATCTGCTCGCGCTTTTGGTGCGGTATATAGCCAGCGAAAAAGGCGGCCGCCACCGCGAGCACTCCCACGAGCGACAGCGCGCCCAGCGTGGTACGCGAAGGAGGCGGCGCGGCGTGTTGCGGCTTCTGCTGCTGTTCCAGTTGCCGCTTGAGATCCGCGATCTCGGCCCGCAATCGCTCTTCCGTCGTGAGTTCTTTCTCCATCTGGCTCATAGGGGTCTTTAGGCAAGCTCCAGTAGTTCCGCGACGGTGAGTTTACCCTCCTCCTCGATTTCCTTCTCATGATCAACCGGCGGCTTGCCGCGGAGCAAGCTGTACACCAGGGGCACGATGAAAAGGGTCGTCACGGTGGCTAAAACCAGTCCACCGATCACCGCGCGTCCCAGCGGCGCATTCTGTTCCCCACCTTCTCCCATTCCCAACGCCATGGGAAGCATGCCGATGATCATGGCGAGCGCCGTCATCGTCACCGGGCGAATTCGCGTATAGCCCGCCGCCAGCGCCGCCGCGCGCGGACCCATGCCTTCCTTCCGCTGATCGTTCGCGAAAACCACGAGCAGAATACTGTTGGCTGTGGCCACGCCGATACTCATGATGCTTCCCATGAGCGATGGCACGCTGAAAGTGGTCTGTGTGACGAACAGCATCCACACAATGCCCGCCAGCGCGCCCGGCAGGGCCATCAGAATGATGAACGGATCCACCCACGACTGGAAGTTCACGGCCATCAGCAAATATACGAGCACGACCGCAAAGATCAGCCCCAGCTCCAGCCGGAAGAAAGAAGTCCGCATGGTCTCTACCTGGCCGCGCAGGGCCAGCGTCGTGCCGCGCGGCAGGCGTTTGGATACGTCGCTCATGATTTTTTCCACGGCTGCTCCGACGCTGCCCAGATCCTGCCGGTCCACGTTTGCGTAGACATCGAAAACCGGCTGCACGTTGTAGTGATTCACGATCTCATTCGATACGCCTCGCTCCACCGAAGCGAGATTCTTCAGCAGTTGTGCCGCCGCCGGCGCCGCGCCCGGGTTCCCGAACGCTTGAGAAGCCTGGCTGGGCGCGCTTCCCAGGGAGGAAACCGAACCATTGGCCACCCCTGCCAGAGAAAACGGCGTGCTCGTGTTGACCGCACTCAAAACCGGTGTGATGGGCGTCCGCATCACCGCGCCGAGCGTATCCAGGCGATACTGCGGCGTCTGGACAGCAACGCTGTACGTGACTCCGTTAGCCCAGTTCAACCACTCCGTGGGAGCCACCTGACCGCTCGAAGCGAGCGAGATCAGCAGGCTGTTGCTCACGTCACGCTGCGTCAGCCCCACCTGCTCCGCCTTCGTGCGGTCCACATTCACGCGCAGTTCCGGATAATTGACCACCTGATGAATGTGCACGTCGGCCGCGCCGGGAATTCTCGCCATGCGGCTTTCCAGTTCCCGGCAAGTCCGGTAGCTCACCGCGGCGTCACGTCCCACTACCTGGACATCAATGGGGGCCGGCAGCCCGAAGTTCAGAATCTGATTGGTGATGTTGGCTGCTTCGAAGAAGATCGTGACATCCGGGAACTTCTCATGAAGGCGTTTCCGCAGCCGGTCAATATACTCGGCGGTCGGACCATGCTTCTCGCTTTTCAGCGAAATCAGGATGTCCCCGTCATCGGACCCGATCGTGGTGTTGTCGCCCCAGGCGAGATTGAAGCCTCCGAACGGAATGCCGATATTGTCGATGATTGTGTCGATCTCGCCCGGCGGAATCACCTGGCGAATCTCGTGGTCGATGTCCGCGAAAATCAGCTCGGTCTTCTCGATGCGCGTTCCCACGGGCGCCCGGGCGTGCAGACGTAACTGCCCGGAATCCACGTTGGGGAAGAAATCCTGGCCCACGAACGGAACCAGGCACAAGGAGCCCGCTACAAATATGGCGAAAATAGTCAGCACCCGGCCGCGATGTGCGAGCGCCCAGTCCAACAGGCCGGAGTACGCAGTCCGCATCTGCTCAAATCGGCGATTGAACGCGTGATGCACCGACCAGATGAGTCCGCTGCCACCGGAAGCTTCGCCGTGCTCGCCCAACAAGTACAGTCTCAGCTCCGGCTTCAACAGATAGTGCACCATGGTCGGAATCAGAGTGCGCGAGAGCAGGTAAGACGCCAGCATGGCGAATACTACCGCCAAGGCGAGAGGCGTAAACAAGTATTTGGCGGCGCCCGTCAGCAGAAGGACCGGAACAAACACGATGCAGATCGCCAGAGTGGAAACAAACGCCGGCACCGCGATCTGATGCGCCCCGTCGAGCACGGCCCGCACCAGCGGCTTCTTCATGGCCATGTTGCGGTGCGTATTTTCGATTTCCACCGTGGCGTCATCCACCAGGATTCCCACTGCCAGCGCCATACCGCCCAGCGTCATCACGTTGATCGTGTGGCCCATCAGATCGAGAACGATCAGCGATGTCAGAATGGAGAGCGGAATCGAGATACAGACGATGATGGTACTGCGCCAGCTCCCCAGGAACAGCAGGATCATCATGCCCGTGAGGAACGCAGCGATGGCGGCTTCGCGCACCACACCCGCGATCGTCGCCCGCACAAAGACCGATTGATCGAAGAACTCCCGCACGTTCAACTCCGGCGGCAAGCCCGCCAGAATCTTAGGCAGCGTCTCCTTGACCTTCCGCACGATGTCCAACGTTGAGGCTTTGCCGTTTCTCAGAACCGTCGCCAAGGCTCCGCGCGTTCCATTCGTCCGCACGATACTGGTCTGCACGGCATAGCCGTCCCGTACCTGCGCCACATCCCGCATGTACACCGTTGCGCCATTCACCACCTTGATGGGCAGGTTGTTGAGGTGGTCGAGGATCACCGGGCTGTTATTCAGTTTCACCTGGTAGTCGATGTCCCCGATTTTCACGTCGCCCGCGGGCAAAATCAGGCTTTGCTGCGCCAGCGCGTTTGAAACATCCGTCGGCGAAAGCTGCTTGGCGTAGAGCGCCTCGGGATTGAGGTCCACCATCACTTCCCGAAATTTGCCGCCGAACGGCAGCGGCACCGCGGCGCCTTGCACGGTCGCCAGTTGGGTGCGTATGAAATTCAGGGTCAAATCGAAAATCTGCTGCTCGCTGAGCGTCTTGCTCTCCAGGCCTAACTGCAAAATCGGCACGCTCGACGCGTCGTACTTGATGATGCTGGGCGGAAACGTCCCGGGTGGAAATATGCGCAGCAGTGTTTGGGCGATCGCCGTCACCTGGGCCATCGCCATCTCAATCTTCACGTTGGGCTGGAAGTATACGCGCGTGACGGAAACGCCGCTATACGCCTGCGTCTCGATATGCTCGATATCGTTCACCGTCGTCGTCATGGACCGCTCGAAGATGGTGTCGATGCGCTTCTCCATCTCGTCCGGCGACATGCCGGAGTAACTCCAGATCACGCTGATCACCGGGATATCGATGTACGGAAAGATATCCACCGGCATGGTCACGATGGCCACATTGCCCAGAATGGCAATCAGGAGCGCCATCACCACGAAGGTATAGGGGCGGCGCAGAGCTAATCGGACGATCCACATTTCGTCTTACAGGTGTCGACAGGGTTTAACGTCCATTATCGAACATGGAACGTTATTTTTGGATGAGCCGAAGGGGTGATCCGTCGCCAGCCATTCGGCATATGCCGCCCTAGGGCGAAATCTGCTACAAACCTTTCTCCTGAAGCGGAACAAAGTGCCCTCTAGCCGCGTCCTGCCTATTGAGACCCCGGTGGCCAAGGCGCCCAAGTTTCGCCCGAACGCGTCGTTTTGGGAAGCGAACCGCATCGCATTTGACTCTCTTAGGAAAAACAAGCTCCGCAGTTTCCTCACCTTGCTGGGTGTCATTCTCGCCACCACCACGCTGATCGTGGTCACGGCCCTGATCCATGGTATGAATCTGTACATTGCCGACAAGGTGTCCGACATGGGGGCCGATGGCTTCCGCGTCGTTCGCATGGCCTGGTTCGGCCCGTGGGATCCGAAGAAATTCTTCGAGATGCTGAAGCGGAACCCGGAGATCAAGCGCGAAGAGTACGATTTTGTGCTCAGCCAGGCATCCCTCGTGAAAGACATCGGCATGATGGTCTCCAGACGCGGGCGAGTTTCCTACAAGGGCGACTCCGTGCCGCGCGTCGACATCAACGGCATCACTGATAACATCCTGGCAATCAATAACGTAGGGGTTGCAGCCGGGCGTGGCATTGTGCCCGAGGAAGTGCGGCGCCACGCCCCGGTGGCCTTCCTCGGCAACGACCTGAACAAACGGTTCTTTGAGGGTGTTGATCCCGTCGGAAAAGTGATTCAGATCGAAGGCAATCCCTATGAGGTGGTGGGAGTCGCGAAGGCGCTGGGCAGCGTGTTTGGCCAATCTCAAGACAACTTCGTCATGATTCCCGTCGAGAGCTATTTCAAGACCTACGGCTCACGCGCGGGCATCGAGTTAGTGGCCAAGGCGAGCAGCCAGGAGCATCTGGCCGAAGCTCAGGACGAAGTCCGCATGCTGCTGCGCGCCTACCGCCATCTGAAGCCGAATGCCGACGATAACTTCTCCATTTTTGCCTCGGAAACATTTGTTACGCTGTGGAACCGGCTGACGGCTGCCATCGCCGGGATGGCCGTCGGCATCGTTTCCGTTTTCATGGTGGTGGGCGGCATCGTCATCATGAATATCATGCTCGCCGCGGTCAGCGAGCGCACGCACGAAATCGGAATCCGCAAATCCCTGGGCGCGCGACGGCGTGACATCCTGAATCAGTTTCTGGTCGAGTCCTCGATCCTTGCCGGCACCGGCGGCCTGATCGGCGTAGTACTCGCCTGGTTTCTTGCCATTCTGGTGCGCAACACCACTCCCATGCCCATGGCGCTGCCGTGGACATCCGTTTTCTTAGGTGTGGGGCTCTCGGCCCTCGTGGGCCTGTTTTTCGGAATCTATCCCGCACGGCGCGCCGCCAGGCTGGACCCCATCGAAGCCCTGCGCGTCGACAAATAACCCATGAAAAGGCTCAGTTTCACAAGCGCCCTCTGGCTCGCCCTCGACACCATTCGCTCGCACAAGCTGCGTTCGTTTCTCACAGTTCTTGGCGTGATCGTGGGCACCGGTACCATCATCGGTGTCGGCGCCATTCTCACCGGATTCGACTCCAACATGGCCGCCGTTTTACGCAGCTTCGGCCCTAATTCGATCATCGTGTTCCGGTTTCCTGTCGGATTCCGCATCACCGAATTAACGCCGGAAGAGCGCACTCGCAAGAAACTGACGTACGAAAACGCCGTCCACATCCGCGAGCGGTGCAGAACTGTCCAGGACGTATCTCCCATGCTCTTCCCGAATCACGATCCCATCAACGTGCATTACAAGGGCAATGAAATGTACGACGTCAATCTCTTCGGCGTGGAGGAAGCATACGCCCGGCAAGGGCAAGCCGACATGCACCTGGGCCGCTTCTTCACCGATGAAGAAAGCCGGCATCGGGAGAGCGTGGCGGTGCTAGGCGCTGAACTCGAAAAGGCGCTGTTTGCGGACGTCGATCCCATTGGCAAAACCATCAACGTGGATGGCTATGAATTCCAGGTGATCGGCACCATGTTCCGTCCCGCCGCTTCTTTCTTCGGCGACACAGATAACCGTGTGCTCGTGCCCTACGGCGCGTTGCGGAAAATGTACCCGAACGCCAGAGAGAACGCCATCGTGGTCACGGCTCAGGATGGGAGGCTGGGAGAATCACTGGACGAGGTGAGGATGGTTCTTCGCATCGACCGTCACGTTCCTTACCATAAGGGTGACGACTTCTCCCTCTCCACCGCCGAGCAGATGGTCGCCGATTTCCGCCAGATTACGGCGATCACTTTTGCTGTGATGGCCGCCTTGAGCTCGGTCGGATT